>ENA-OWNT01003621-OWNT01003621.1-seawater-metagenome-genome-assembly--contig:-NODE-3621-length-14353-cov-4.000560_pt1 | contig 14353 bp, 15 predicted proteins | sample MGYA00238136_ERZ651165 | MGnify/ENA primary metagenome ERZ651165 (study PRJEB26861, sample SAMN08777766) | seawater metagenome | isolation source: coastal seawater | place: USA: Florida | collected...
TCGTTCGTTCGTTCGTTCGTTCGTTCGTTCGTTCGTTCGTTCGTTCGTTCGTTCGTTCGTTCGTTCGTTCGTTGGTTGGTTGGTTGGTTGGTTGGTTGGTTGGTTGGTTCGTTGGTTCGTTTGTTCGTTCGTTCGCTCGCTCGCTCGTTCGTTCGTTCGTCGACGAAGTCAGCGTTGACCTTGGCTTGCTTCGCGATGACGATGTATGTCGTATGTCGTATGTCGTGGTGCCGTTGTCCTCACTCCGTACACTTGGACATGTGAAGGACCACTGTTTGCTGACCGTTGGTTGCACAAAGTTGGACTGTAGCAACCGAAAGAAAGAATCGCAGTGTCTGCAGTTGAACGCGTGCGCCCATGTGCAATGCAAAAATGCACGAGAGGCAGTTGTGACCGGCTCGCAGCCATGCACAATAGAATGGGCAGGGCGTGTGGTGTCGATGCAGTATGCTGTCTTGGGGAGCATAGAATGCATTGCGCTCATGCCGTTTTCAAGTTTTGACTTTTTTTTGTTGGCGTGCAGCAGCGTCACATTGACGACGTTGCCGTGTTTCCCGGCAACGCGATTGTCCTACGCCTGGGCCCTGGACTTCCCAACTCCGCACAACATACAATGTCCGCGTCAAATTGTGCCTTTGTTGTTGTTGTGGTGCTACTGGCATTTGACGTCAGCTGCACGAGCGCAGGAGGATGTCAGAAATCTTGCAAAGATGCTGCCATGTACACTTGCAGCTTGGCCGAGTGCACGGGACTGTCTCTCTCGTTCGCGAACTCCGGCATTTATGGAACTATTCCATATATCCCGGAATCTGCACTTGTAGCTGGTGACCTAGATTTCTCGGGAAACGAGCTGTCTGGAACCATACCCTCTTCGTTATCTTCGTTGTCGACGAAAATTTTCAACTTTGCGTTGACGGGCAACATCTTGACCGGAACGTTGCCATCAGCACTGAGCAAGTTGACAAATATTGTGACGCTTGAGGCCGGCAACAACAGCCTCATAGGTGCCGTGCCTGAGGCCCTTGGTCAGCTCACACATGTGCTCTCCAAGATCACTCTGCAGTTCAATCAGTTCACTGGGAGTATCCCTGCCGTAATTGGGTCCTTGACATCGTTGAGAACGTTGAAATTGCAGTCAAACAAATTTACTGGGCCCCTCTCGGCCTCCCTTGGTTCTCTCCACGCGTTGACCACGGTCGATCTATCCAGCAACTCTTTCAACGGCGTAGTTCCGTCATCGATTTGCTCTATCGCTTCACTTGCGAGTACTTTCTCCGTTGCGAGCGCAACTAACAAATTCCAGTGTCCGCTGCCAGACTCATGTGCAAGCACGTTGATATCATGCGGCTTCGTGTGCATCGTTCCAGCCGCAACTACCATCTCACCCCATATCACCACCATCTCACCCACGACGACGACTGTGTCCCCAGAAATCACCACAATCTCTCCACAAACAACAACGGCGTCCCCGAAAATTACGACGATCGCCCCCCAAGCCCCTACGATCGCCCCCAACCCCGCTGACAACAATATCACGTTGACACCATTGCCAGCAGGCGAATTTATCGGGATCGTCATCGCGTGCTGCGTTGTTACGCTGGCAGCCGTCGCAGCAGCCTGGGTGGTGCTGGCTCGGAGGAAGAAGCTCCAAGCCGCCGATACCGCCAAAGCGCTGACCCTGTCGTCCACCACAAGTCATGCGGCATCACGGCTGCTGGAGGACTATTTGCCAGCGTCCGTGAGCATTGACAAGCTGATCATTCCAGAAAGCGCTCTTGACTTCGGACCTGAGAGCGAGTGCATTGCTCATGGTGGCGGCGGGCGCGTTTATCGGTGCCAAGTGGCTAATGCGTCCAACGATCTAGTCGTCGGGCAAACTGTGGCACTGAAGGAAGTTTATTCAATGTTGGCACGTACGCACAGCCGAGACACGGTGAAAGAGTTCGGCAAGGAAATGGCAGCTCTGCTCCAGGTGCGGCACAAGCACATCGTGAAGTTTTACGGAGTGTTCATGCAACTGGAGAGTGAGCGAAGCGCGCAGTTGGACCGTTTCTTCTTGGTAATGGAATTCGCAGCAAATGGTTCGATGGCGGAGCACGTCATCCTGGATTTGGAATCGGAGGACAGTCCGTCCGTCGAGCGTAGGCATCAATGGCTGATTGAAGTCGCGGAAGCCGTGGAGTACTTGCATTCGCAGCGCTATGTGCACCGAGACTTGAAGCCGCAGAATGTGCTACTGGACGCAGAGTGGCGATGCTTGCTGACTGATTTTGGTATTTCACGAGAAATGGGTCAGGAAGGAATGACATCCCAGCAGAGCCCTCTGACAAAGTCGATGGGAACCTTGCAGTTCATGCCGCCAGAAGCTCTTAATGGCATCGGCGCAACTCGGCACGCCCCAACGTTTGCGCTAGCAACAGCTTGGGATGCGTACAGTTTTGCGTTGCTGTGCGTGGCCACGTTCAAATGCAGCTTGGTGCCGTTCCCTGACACAGAAGACAGGATAGTTGTGGCCCAGATGGCCGCGACGAACCTGCGACCTGAGCTTCCGACGGATGTCCTAGGCCCGGACTACATCGCGCTCATCCAAGACATGTGGAACAGCGACTTTGCGAGCAGGCCCGCGTTTTCGACCATTGTTTCCCGCCTGAAGCAGTTGAAGCCTCTTCAAGTTGGACGTGACACCATGGATCCGTGATCATTATCGCTATTGTGTAGTGAAATTCAGTTATTACCATACTGTAGTCTGAATAGATCTATGGTATCACATGGTATGCCAGAGTTACGTTCTTGTTCGGTGTTTCACTTGTGCACTGGAACCATAGTATAATGTTAGTACAACACCAGTACTGTGAGCTAACCGCGGTAGTACGTCTACTGGGCGTATGAGTGCTCCAATTCAGGATGTTCGTCTGTCGCTTCGTCGTCGTCGTCGTCGTCGTCGTCGTCGTTGTCGTTGTCGTTGTCGTTGTCGTTGTCGTCGTTAAAGTTATCAAAGCAATGACTCGACTACTATCGCGCACTCACGTTGTTGTTGTCGTTGTTAAAGTTGTTGTCGTTGTCGTTGTCGTTGTCGTTGCCGTTGTCGTTGTCGTTGCCGTTGCCGTTGTTGTTATTGCGGTGATCTCAATGCTTTCGCAGCGGTGCCCATGAGTTGGGCGTCGTAGTGACTTGCTGCATGTATGTTGTATGTGTGTTATGATTGATGAACGTACGTGGTTTGTTTGCATTTGGGGGAAGACCAGGTGTCGTGGGTTGGCTATGGACAGTGATGTGCCATATTGGTAGATAAAAACGGTTGATGAAGCAGAAATGTTGAGTCGCCTGGGTGGTGGTGGACGCTGAACTTTTTCTTGTGAATGCCGCACGTATCGTGGGAGTTACTGAGGAGTGCTATCTGTCGCAGCTGGCACAGATAGCTTTTTGGCCGCAAGTGCGAAGTGATTGCGCCGTTGAGTAGCTTTGTCCTTCAGAACAAGAATTACAGGTTCTTTCCGCGGTACTTATTCTGGTGCATCATCTTCTGGATGCGCACGGTACGTACGCTCGTAGCGGCACTGTCGCTGCTCTTCTTTGGGCCGCGTGGTATAGCAGCAGGCGGTTGCAATTCTGAATGCAGCAGCACCGCCCTCTACACCTGCAGCTTAGGCTTCTGCACTTCATGGGATCTGGATTTGCACGACAAAGCGCTGTTTGGAACTATCCCGGTCCTAAACACTGCCGCCCTAACCGCAGGAGACTTAGACCTCTCCAACAATCAACTGTCTGGGTCGATCCCAGAGTGGCTGTGCACACTGTCTTCCAAGTTCTTCGCCTTTGACATGTCCAGCAACTTGTTGACCGGGACGCTGCCCGTCACGATCAGCCAGCTCACGAACATCAACAATATCGAGGTCGATAACAACAAACTCACGGGTTTCATTCCTGACACTCTTGGCGTTTTCTCGCACGGACTCAGCATCATTGCTGTACAATCGAACAACCTCATTGGAACAATTCCGTCCGTGATCGGCTCTCTTACATCGCTGAAGAAGTTGAAGGTCGCGTCGAATCAGCTTACGGGGACCCTGGCGCCCGCGCTCGGTTCTCTTCGCCGACTTACTTCGTTCGATATTGCAAACAACGCGTTTACAGGTACAGTGCCCGTTTCCCTGTGCTCGATCCTGGACACAGCAACGTCGTGCTCCATGTCGAGCAATGCGTTCGACTGTCCTCTGCCGTGCGCGTCTACGATGGCTACTTGCGGTGTCACGTGTGGCGCTGCACCCGCGAGCAACAGCAGCACGATCACGCCCGTAATACCCCCGGGAGAGTTTATTGGCATAATTGCGGCGAGCGGCGCGGTGTTGGCGGCAGCGATTGGGATTGCATGGGTCGTGGTCACGAGACGGAAGAAGCTGCTGAGCAACGGCTCGGGCAATCCGGTAACGGTGTCCATGACCAACCACTCGGCATCAAAGTTGTTGGACGGCTACTTGCCGGACTCAGTGAGCATCGACAATTTGTTCATTCCGGCAGATGTCATCGACTTTGGATCTGACAGCGACTGCATCGCTCACGGTGGCGGAGGACGAGTGTATCGATGCAATGCGCTCAAAGCAAGCAATGGATTGGTGAAAGGCCAAGCAGTGGCGCTGAAAGAGGTGTACTCCATGTTGGCCCGCACGCACAGTCCGGAAACAGTGCGGGAGTTCGGAAAAGAAATGGCAGCCCTAGTTCAAGTGCGGCACAAGAACATCGTGCGTTTTTTCGGCGTGTACCAGCAAGACGCAAGCCAGAACACCGTTCAGTTTCAACGGTTTTTATTGGTGATGGAGTATGCGGCCAACGGCTCGATGGCGGACCACATTGTCCTGGACTACGCGCTGGAGAGCAGCCCATCCGTGGCGCGAAGACATCAATGGTTGGTTGAAATTGCTGAAGCTGTGGAGTACTTGCATTCGCAGCGGTATGTGCACCGCGACTTGAAGCCCCAAAATGTGCTGCTTGACGCGGAGTGGCGGTGCTTGCTGACGGATTTCGGGATTTCGCGAGAAATGGGCCAGGAAGGAATGACATCTCAACAGAATCCGCTGACAAAGTCGATGGGGACTCTGCAATTCATGCCACCGGAAGCGTTAAGTGGTAGTGGTGGGACAAATTTGCCACCGTCGTTCACGCTTGCGACTGCGTGGGACACGTTCAGTTTTGCACTTTTGTGCGTGACGGCGTTCAGGTGCACCGTGGTTCCATTCCCTAACACCAACGAACGCATCATCATCGCCCAAATGGCAACCGATGATTTGCGGCCGGAAATTCCGGAACATATTTTGGGGCCGGAGTACGTTGCCTTCATCAAACAGATGTGGCACAACGAGCCAAATAGCAGGCCAGCATTCGCGACCATCGTACAACAGCTGAAGCACCTGACGCCGTCGTTGTCTGATGGCGTGACGGCCCCATGACGTCGTGATGCGTCGTTGGTTTGGGACACAAGCTCTTTCCCCACTCCTCGGAGGGAAGTTTGAGGCGGGTCCCTCGATGCTGGCACGATCAACACCAAGACTTGTAGCAGTCTAGAGTATACCATGCAACCTGTGATAATAACACACAAACCAATGCAACTGCGCCTCTCAACCCAGCGTATTCGGATGTGTATGCTGCTCTGCCGTGTTTTCCCGCGTTGCTGCCTCTCTCTCATGTCTATCGCTGCCAATCGTCAACTCTATCTTTTCCAGCGCTGACGTCGGGTATTTTACAAACACCGTAGACAACTATTGAGTGCTTCTGCCGCATTTTATCGTGAAAGCGTTGCTGTTCGAAGCGGCATTTTGGGTCGGCGCAGCGGCATTTGGCTCGGAAGCTGCAGCCCCCAACAGTTTGCTCGTTCGTTCGTTTGTTCGCCATAGGTGAGGGATTTCTACACCACAAAAGAAGTACCGGTACCGTTAGTACCGTTTACAGTACTACAAATACCTGCATAGAAACTGTTGGTTCGTCTTGGAGTCTTTGCCGTGACGGCGAGCGACGTTTCGCCTTTCGTCGTTGATCGCTTTTCGTTGTCGTTTCTTCGTCACAACAACGGTGACGACGACGACGACGACAACGACGACGACGACGACAACGACGACGACGACGACGACGTCGAAAGGAAAGTGTTGCAGCGCTGCGGTGGATGACACTGCGACTGAAGTTAGGTCGGCGAGCCACGCGCGCGTGTGTGAGGGCAGAAGATATTCGCGGCCGGGAAATGGAGAAGGTACGTTGTGGATCTCGTATGCCCATCCAGGGGCGTGCATGACGTAGAATACTTTTGGTGTGCGAACGGACGTACTGACGACACCAATGCAGATCATGTTTTGATGCCACAACGTTGAAAATTGTGCTCGGTTTTTCGACTTTTAGTTTGCTGATCCCAAGTCTCGGGTCCATCTCACTTCGTTGCGACGCGTTTACGTCAGCGGTATTCATGGGACAGGTCGGACATCGACCGCATTACTCTCGTCGCGAGTAATGTCCGAGAACGACAAAAGTAGTAGCAAAGGGCAGGACGCCGACACGGAGGCTCCTTCGACCGCCCAAGATACAAGCGCAAGCGAAGACACAGAACGTAAAGATGCACGCATCTTTGACACCAAGCACGTGTTTTTCGATGCTGCCACCATGGAAGAAGATGGCTGGCCCAAAGAGGAACCTAAGTGTGAAGCAACGCTAACTGGGTAAGGCATGCATGGGTGTTAATCACGCCGACTTGCTCATTCTGAGGTGGAGGATGATGCGAAATTGGCACCGATGCTTGACGTCTGGTGGTTATTGTGTTGCATGTTACAGATTCGACAAGCTTAGCATTCCACTGATACCCGATATGATCCAACGCGTAGCAGAAGATGTTGACATCGACTTCTTGAGCCCCAGCAAAGCGCTGCTGACGTTTCAAAACAAAGAGGACGCTACTGCAGTTCGTGACAAGTACCAGGACTTTCGGTTCGGTAAAAGCAAATTCAACGTCGAGCTGCACCTTCCACGGCCGCATCCACAGAACCGCCTTGGAGTTGGACGCTATGTCAAAAAGATAGACAAAGGTCAGCAAGGGCAGCAGCGCGTGTGGATCGACGTGGCGTTTGACTCCACAGCGGTGTTTCGCACAAAATCGTGGGACCTCAATGGCAACTGCATCGCGGAAGAGACACTCGCTGGCACCATTCATATGGTGCCGTCAGTCGAGAGCGATGCGCGCAAAAGGAAAGGCTGGGACTGTCCTCTTTGTAAATGGCACAACAAGTGGCAAGAAACAAATTGTTCACTGTGTTCGTGGGAACACAGCTATCGTCTGGACGTTCTCCCTAGTTACTACGCTGACGCCGCCACGATGGTGATCACAGGTTTGAAGGGCGACCATCGGCAGTCCAATGTTTCATGCACCGACGATGTGTCCTTGAATGCCCTTTTCTGAAACCACACGCTATTTTCTGTGTAGGTAAGCGATTTTACTGGGAGCAAGTTGTGAAAAAAGGCGGTGGCGGGCGAGAATGGATACGCCGCACTCAACAAGATGCAACCAAAACGTTCAAGGTTGCAGTTCTGAGGAATACTTTTGTGTTTGCACCGGGGAAACACATTGGTGTGTATCAGTATGCAGACGTCCCAGGATACATGCCGCGGTTCGGTGAAGGTCGCATTGTTGCGGAAGAAAAACGCGGAGAACAAGCCGACGCTGACTGGTTACACAATCAAGAGCTGCTACGGCAAGAAGCAGCAACGAGAGAGGAGACAGATGCCGAAGCCAACGACGATAGCGCAGACGTTGTTTCTGAAGAGACGAAGAGTGGTGCTCCCCTGCCCGAGGACGGTGTAGAGCCCGTACCCTCTAGTGAGAGCAGCGTGAGCGAGTCAAAAACCTCTGGCAGCACCGATGCCGTTGCCGCAGATACGAACACTGACGGCGCGGCTCCTGGTGCGGCGGCGACTCCAACGAAAGGTGACAAGGAGTCTGCTGCAGCGAGCCAAAAAGATGGGAGCCCGTCGCCCGACAAGGACAGCGAATAACATATTTTACTTGGTAGATTAATTTACAGTTTTGAAAAGGCTATTCGTATTCGTTTCGGAGCAACCGACCGGGCCCGTGGCATCACGATTTTCAGCCTCTGTGCTGGACTTTGTGACTCGCTCAGTACTCCAACCCAACCCACGGAGCTTTCTGCGCGGACACGGTCCATTCATCAAGGAATGTGTAGTATTCTTTGTCCGTGTAGTTTTGCAGGACGTCGTTGGTGGCCGTAAGGGGCGCAAAGTCAGCGCTGTGGTACAATACTTTGTCCAACATGTGGATGGCCGCGCGGGGTCTGAACTGGGGGACCATGTGACCACTACCGTGCACAGTAACAAAGTTGAGGTTGTGCTCGTAATTGACCACATGTCCGCCGAATTGAGCGCCGCCCTCTTGGAGCGCAAGGGACGGTCCGAAGAGCAACGGCTTCTTGGCCAGCAAGTCTACTGTGGTGGCGGTCGCGTTGAAGAACCATGGGCGGTATTGTCCGCCGTCGAGCTCGTCAAAGCCAACCTCGATAATGGCCTGTCGTGTGCCCTCGTACGACACACATGGGTCGGTGTCGCCGTTAAACACAACAGTAGTGTTGAGGCGGGGAGCAATGTCCTGCATGCGGCATCAGAAGGTAGAGACGAAAGGTTGGCATTCGCGGCGTAATGAGTAAACGTCTGTTCAGTGGCGCAGCATGCGGTGGCAGGGGAACTTTACCTTGTAGAAGTCAATCATAGAGGGGGTGCCGGCGGGTGCGTCAGCGTTGCACGCAGCGTAATCACTGGTGTACGTCCAGCCATCGTCCGGACCAGGCCATGCAGTCACAGCCGGCGCATCAGCGACGTGGAGAGCCTTCTTCACATCGTCGCGGTTCATGTAGGTCGCAGTCATCGCATTAAGTGAACCAGCAGCGCCCCAGGTAACGACAGCGGCCGGGCCGTACAGAGTCAGGTCATTGATCCAGGCATGTTCCCACTCTTGCGAGAAGGCCTGGGACGTGGAGAGCAAGAACTTGCGCTCCGCCAGCAGGCACTCTGGAGTCGGGGGAGTGTCCTTCAGGCGCTTCATGCGCAGAAGCTGGCTCTTGTCCACGTTGGCACCCCAGCGGCCCAACGTGTGCGCCGACGGAGAACGGTGCGAGCAGTTGTTCCACAACAAATCGTACTCTTCGTCAGGAACGAAGCCGTGCTTGTGTCCATACCACAACATGTCCATAGAGTCTTGCTGTGCGACATTGTCGGTGCATGGGTCACCAACAGCAACGCCTTGCATGTTGATCTCGGGCGCATTGTCCAGGATCTCCTTGGTGAGGGTAGGAACATACACGCCGGCGTATGATTCGCCTGTGATGTAGAACGGGTTCTTGTCGAGTTCAGGGAACTTCGTCGCGAAGAAGTCCTGCATGGCAGCCCGTGCAGCAGCGGCCGTGGACTTGTCCGTGTTGTGGCACGATCCTCCGGTGTTGGAGGCCTTGCAGTAGGAATACCCGACTCCGGCGGGTGACTCCACGGCAAGAACGTGAGCCAACTTGGTCCAACGGTATGGGTTCTCGAACAAACCGCCGGTGGCGTTGATCAGCAGCGGACCGTGCTCCTGCAACCATCCAAGCATGGACGAGCTGCCAGGGCCTCCGTTCAACCACAGAACGACCGGGGTGTCCTCGGTCGCCTCTCCTTCGTAAGCGGCGTACCTGTTAACCATCACGAGCAAAGTAGAAACGCACACACATCAGTAAACAAAAGACTGAACGAAGGTGGTTGTTGCGAGTGCAGTACGCACCAGTAGTGCAAGTAGGTTCCATCTTCAACCGCGGAGGCGTTCAGGAAGCCAGAGTATTGAGCACTCGGGGGAGTGCCGTAATCGGGCACGGATGGGATTGCATCATCCGCTGGCGCGGCACAGGCAATGCCGGCGAAGGCTGCGGCTAAAAGGAGCTTCATAGTTCACTGCTTGTTGTACAAACTAGATGATATCAGTTACACGAAAGTGGTCGAAGAATCCAAGGGACTTAAGTGAAGCTGTTGAGACTACTGTTCGACTATGACAGATGCCCAGTGGCGTGCTGTGCTTTCCTCGGTACACGCTAAGGTGCAAGGCTCCGCAGGCCGCTGCCGTTCACCTTCGCAAGCTGTTTTTGACTACGCTGACATCACTACTCCAGTACGTTTGTACACCGCACCACTCACGAATAGCATAGCGTAGCTGTGATGTACCTCTCAATTAGAGCAGCGTTGACTCCACGCCACACGCCAGCGTTAGACACACAACGAGTTTTCCTGTGCCGTCGGTCGACGTGCATCCCTGTCCACCACCATCCTGACCTGCAGTCACTTCCCTGGCCTTTCTTCGAGCCCCCTGAACTTATTTTTGCTTCCGGCAACCGTCCCGAACTATCCGCGGCCGTCCCGAACCGCCCTCCAACCGTCCGCCAACCGCCCCAACCGAACTGCGGCCATCACTTCGTCGTCATCGTCGTCGTTTTCGTCGTCGTCGTCGTTGTCGTCGTCGGTCGTTGTCACCAAAAGAAGCGAACGGCGAACGCTTTGTGAAGTGGTGAACGAACGAACGAACGAACGAACGAAGTGACAACAAACAATGTCGAAGAGGGATCAAAAATGGATTTAGTTTTAAGGAACAGTTCAGCAACCCAACCGCACGTTTAATAACAGAATCTACTTTCCGCGGCTGACGGTGCGGAAACACATGGTATTTGCAACTGTACACTGCTAACAATCGGAATTACTAAATACTAAAACGGTTGAATCTAACTGTACAGAAATTTGCACCATTTACCAATTTCATGTCAACACTGAAATGAGGCGCAACCATCCTTCAACAGCGCCAACTAAGTATTACCATAGCGCAGTCAAATACCACCTTTTACACCGTGATTGTGGGGAGAAATGGTACATTGACCGCGCAGCATCGACACTTTGGGCGATCGATAGTGCGTGTGGCGGCGAAGCGACGAAGCTGATTGGCTGGCCGCCGGCGTTCCGCGCTTCTGATTGGCCGAGAGCCGACTGCGGTTGATGTACGCGTTTATACCGAATTATCATGTACCGGGTACTGATGTGTATCGTACTTGGTACTCGCATTCGTACTATTATTACAGGTGTCGTGGTTTTGGGCACCAACGAACGAACGGACGAACGAACGAACGAACGACAATGTTCGTACAGGCTTTGGTGGCAGTTGCCGGCGGTTTGGCGGTTGGTGGATATCAACTAACGCGCGTCAGCTGTGTCGTCGTTGTCGTTGCTGCTGCGCAACGACGCGTCCGTCGTTCGTATGGCAATGGCACGCTTTCCGACTTCCAGTGTCGCTAGATGGCTTGATTGATCCATAATGGCCGGTGGCGTTGTGTGCACAGTATGGTATCGAGGACGGCGGCGCGTAGTCGACGTTCGTTGGCACGGCGACGTTACCTGTGGCGGTCGGCAACTGACGACTAAAGCTTGGCCACCAAACGTACATGCCGTGCGTACAAATGCGCGATAATGATCATACGACAGAGGTGATGTTTGGCGTGGTGCGTTGATTTCTGTGTTCCTTGACACGGCGTCACTTGCAATTAAAGGCGTACACGGAAGTGTACACTTGTACGCACGCATACGTCAGCCCGCATGTGCGATCTGATCCTCACCAACGTACCATAGTGAGAGCGTTGTCCGCGAAACGTCACATGCGAAAAAACACGTCAACAGCAGCGCGCGCTCGCGCAACAACATCCAGTTCTTTCACTGTTGCTTCACTCACATTCGGCACGGTAGCGACTGATTGTTCCCTGTTCCAATTCACCAATTCTAACCAGTTCACCAATTTTCATGTGCTAGATATCCTCCCGTTGCGGTGATGGCCGCGTAGCAACGCAGTAGCCTGACGTACATGTGCTGTGTATTAAGGGCGCCCACTCGCGGTTGTGTCTACTGCTATTGCCACATGGTGATACGTTCACCTATCTGTGTAGCCATGTCAATATGACTGACCGCGCACGGACGCCGACTTGGGCAACCCCTCGAACTCGTCTTGTTTTCACGGTGCGTCGCTGTCCCCCTCCCTCCCCCCCCCGGGCGCCCGCGCTCACAGCCTTGACAGCGACATCATTCACAACCCTATCGCAACAATGACTACCCCGGAATCGGCACGTCAAGACGTCTCGTCGTTGCGATTTTGCCTCCAAGATATTTTAAATATTGTTTCTTCGACGTTTTGACTCGTGACTCGACAACCTACATCAACTAACTCATCATGGCAGCAAAAGCACTCATCTTTGAAATTGGCAAAGAGATCGTGACGCAAGTGGCCCTGGACAACAATGGGCTGGTGCCGTGCGGTGCTTGCGGAAAGAGCTGTCACGCGTTTGCCTCGACCAGCTATGCCTTGCTCTGCAAGTACTGCGGCGTCGTGTGCTCAGAATGTGGTCTTGTGCGCAAGAACTGTTCTCGGAAGGCGAAGGTTTCGCATGTCCTGATCAAGAACGCTACCAAGAGGGTGGAAAAGACCGAGTGCGTGATTCAATGAGCGGGCTACTCACGCGTGGATGCCCCCACATATTCTCCGAGCACACACACACCGCACCGTGGCAATGTCGTCAAAGATTTCCTTGCAGCAAAGCTTGACAACACAACATTAGCCTCGATTTCTTGAACGTAACAACGATTCTGTCTCACTTTCATCTTTGGGTTTCTCTGAGCATGTCATGAAATACTGCCGTCGCTGTTTCGAGAGTCTCCGCGTTGTGCAACATTGAGGGTGTGCGATGCTGTGTTGGGTACGATGGTGCTGTACAACGGCGACAACACATTGAGAGTGTCAGCATGTCAAAGCATGTATTACTTAACACGCACATACTGCCTTTTGTGAAAGAAAACCGCAGCCAGTTGCCCCCACAGTTGTCGACACCACATTTTGAGAGTTTCCAATCGCGCGGTAGCACGCGGGGTGGGTGGCCAGTGGGCACTGTCAATCCTCAAAGGAGGCAGGCATCCAGCTTTCATCCTAATGGGTATTCTCCGTCACGAAGAACCCGTGGATTCCGCTGGGGTTGAAACGAGGCGGGCTATGTCGGCGAATGCCCCGGCAACTCCGTCACCAGTTTTTGCGGAGACGCGCCGATGGAAGGCGAAGTCGTTGCCTACAGGGAACAGTGCGTGAGAGGATATCGACGCCACTGCAGGGATTGCGGCAGAAGCTTGGGCACAAAACAGCGATCACTATGCAAGTGCTACCGTACCATTTGCGAAAGTGGCACCTTCCTCGTTTGATACTTTCACCAAATCCGCAAGATCACACTTGTTGCCCAATACAACCATCCTTGAATCGGCTTTGGAGTACGTCTTGAAGTCGTGCGCCCACTTTTTCAGATCTTCCAGCGTTGATGGGTCCGTCACATCATACACAAACACACCGAGAACGGCGTTTCGGTAGTAAGATGGAGCAATGCTCAGATACCTGTGGCACATTCACAGGCGCAGATCAAGCAATCGACGAAACAAAAGCCACGAGAGTGGGTGCACCTCATCGTGCAGACAGCCCAATCAACGTCGATGCTCAACTCGAGAACACTGAGCACTGAGCGGGACGTACTTTTCATCGCCTGAGGTATCCCAAATGTGAAGTGTGACGTCGTTTCCGTCGATGCAGACCACTCGTTTGAAAAAAGCCGCTGCAAGAGTGGGCACCGTGTCCTGGGTGAATGCGTTCTTAATGTACCGCATCAAAATGCTGGACTTGCCAACGGCACTTGTGCCGACGACCACCACCTTGTGACCATTGGAGGCCTTTGTTCGCCCAATGATAACAGGCCCCGGTTCGTCTGCGGCTTGCCTTTGAACAGGTTTCGTCTCACAGGCGCCCATACTGTCAAGCAATCTTCAACGGTGTAGCCCCAAACTCGCACAAAGCGACTGACAACCAGCTCTCTGACGAAGGCAGCTACTTGATTACCATAATGGCCATGACGGAACAGGGCGCGAACGCGGAGTTGATGAACGCTTGCGCGGTTTTGCCACGGGGATTTGGTTGCCTCCTGTCAACCACAGGAGGAAGACAGAGAAACAACGACGCCGGAGAAAAACAGAAAGCGGAAACAAAACCCGCGGCCAAGTCCAGTCATCGACCACAAACTTCATGAGTGCCACCAGTATCATTAACTTCCTTTTTCTCAACGAGTCACCCTGTAACCAGACCGACCAACCCGGCTGCCTTCAGCACCACACAATTACAACGGAGAGAGATGACGAATTCTTGTCAGCAGCAACAGGGGCCGACAACGATGACGACACCCACCAGCCGGTGACGACGACGACGACTATGTTCTTACGGCGAGAACCA
>ENA-OWNT01003624-OWNT01003624.1-seawater-metagenome-genome-assembly--contig:-NODE-3624-length-14347-cov-3.555571_pt1 | contig 14347 bp, 16 predicted proteins | sample MGYA00238136_ERZ651165 | MGnify/ENA primary metagenome ERZ651165 (study PRJEB26861, sample SAMN08777766) | seawater metagenome | isolation source: coastal seawater | place: USA: Florida | collected...
CGAACGAACGAACGAACGAACGAACGAACGAACGAACGAACGAACGAACGAACGAACGAACGAACGAACGAACGATCTTCATTCAGCGTTCAGTCGGCGAGTTTTTGATGTTCGACCGCTGATAATAGACAATTTAATGCGGGAGTGACCGTGAAGAGATTTGTGATTTTTCGAATTGTAAAGAATTTTCACCTCTTTCGAGAGATTTGAAAGCGGAAAGCGGTTTGGGGTTTGGGAACAACTGACAGTGAGCGTCCGCTTTTCTTGCAGGTTTCTGTGCTTGAGATACATTATACAGCCTGTACAAGCACGAGGCCAACTTCGTCGCTTCGTCGTCGTCGTCGTCGTCGTCGTTGTCGTCGTCGTCGTCGTTGCTATCGTTGTTGTTGCTCGTTCGTTGTCGTCGTTGTTGCTATTGCTTTTGTTGACCGTCGGCCACGTCCAAGAACGGCGGCAAGACACGGAAGGCAATGGCGGAGGTAAGTTGCCACCGTGAGTGGCCAGGACTCGTCGCTGGAGGCGTGAAGACTGAAAGTGAGTGGGAAGGAAAATTTCGAATGGAGGGTCTCACTGTCGTGATATGCTGGGCCGTGCGTCGAGCTTGCGTGGAAGTCCGAGCGCGTGGCTGTCGAGGCAACGAGGCAGGCGTGACGGGTCATGCAATCCAGGGTGGAGAGACAATAAGAACTAGTTACATTCAATGAGCGTGTGATGAGAATATTTTCACTGTTTTCACGCGTGTGGTGTCAGTAACTCATGGCCGCTTCCGGCCCGCTCCCGCGCGTGGCTCAAAATGGCAGACGGCAACAACACTATTGAAGTGGCAGCCTTGAGATCGGAAACAAACGATCGTGCAGTCAAAAACTCAAACACGAAGGAAGATGAGGAAGAAGGAGAGTCTTTTTGCGAGTTGGAAGCTCTTTTTGAAGATTGGATTGTCGATAACACGGAAACCCCGATGATTGTTCCACAGACTGGCAATCAATTCATCATCGACTTCAAGGATCGAGACGGGGAGAAAATCACGTTGCAATTTTATCAAGATCCCAAATTGCGAGCCAGGGAACTCCCCGACGATGGCAGTTGCCCACTGCGGGAGCAACTTTCTGAAACTGAAAAAGTGTCTGCAACTGGTGCGGTGTCCTGGAACGGTGGCGTGTCTCTCGGACACTTCTGCGCAACCGCTGCTTGGATTGACGTTGCTGGCAAGAGCGTCGTCGAAGTTGGTGCCGGAACTGGAGTGTGCGGAATCATGGCCGCTGCTGTTGGTGGCCGAGTCGTAAGTACGGACCGCGACGAAATTATCCCGGTGCTGCAGCGCAACGCAGTTGCAAATGCGGACGTCATTGTGGCGGCGTTGGGTTCCCTGGACGCACTGGAGTACAGCTGGGGTGAAACTAGTCCAGCAGGGTTTCCAGGAGAGCGCAAGTTCGACGTAATCTTGGCTGCAGATTGCATTTATGACATGGAAGGAATAGAACCGTTGTTGAAAGCCTTCAAGGACTTGTCGCACACATCAGGTGAACGTGTTGAAAACGATGACGGTCACTTCAGTAGGACAACCGCGTTTGTGGCGTATGACACAGCCATCGGCCATTATGAAGTGTACAAGGTATCATTATTGTTCCATGCCGAACGTTTTTGAGCATGCTATGCGACAGTGTGTCATTGGTTTTGTGTGACCGTGGTAACAACTCTAACAGGCCTTTCATAAGATGGCGAAGCAGTCATTCCTCATCACGGAAGTCCCGCGCGAAGAATGTGATCCAACTTTCACGTCAAAATATATCAAGATATTTCAATTACGGTTGATACTTGGAGCGCCTTCTGATGTTTCAACTTGATTGAGCTGGACGTTTCACGACCGTTTATTGGAAGCGCACTTGTCGCAGTTACATCCCAAACTGTCACATCAAAGAATATCAATGATACCCGGGTATAATGAAATATATCATTGTTGACGATTCACATGTCCAATGAGCACGCTGTGCGGGCTGTCATAAACTAACTACAACGAAGAATTCCTTCGCAAAGAAAACCTAATTCTCTACATGTCTGCTGCACGCGCACGGTTCAAGGATTCTTTTTTCTTTCTCAGTCGTGCAATCGCCTGGAGATCACAGGGAGAATGAATTCGTGGTGACGGTCGCATTAGTAACGGGCATTGCAACTCACGCACCTTTGCGACTGCAAATGGGTTCCTCATGTTTGTGCGTGAGGAAGGGACTATCGCTTGCTCATTTTGCTCTGCTGCTGCCGGCTTCGGGGACGTTGATGCTTCTTCGGCTGATTCTGCGCGTGGGCTAGCAGGCGCGCTGCTGTCAGCCTGAGATCGGAAACTAGCCGATCGCGTGGGCGCAGCTGGTACGGAGGACTTGCCACCCCAATTGCTCAAGATACGCTTCATCTTCCCAATGTTGACAAAAGTGCGTCCTGCTTGTCGAAACCGGCCGAGCTTAGATCCGCTTCGTCCAGCGCCATCGCTATCCGTTTGCTGCAATGCCGAACGCAACCGACTCCACTTCGATTCACGTTTCTTGGCGGACGCTACGAGTTGTTGTTGTTTTCTCTGATGTTCATGCAGGGAATCGTCATTCTGATCTACAAGGCGCTTCTCTATGTGGCCGGCACGTTCTTCGCTCTTCCCCTGATCGTGACTCGATCGCCATGGTGCTATCCGAACGGACACTGCGACTGATCCGGCGACACATACCTTCCCGACAGCGCCGTCTCGATAAGTGTAGAGTTTCCTTGGCTGCAAGTCGTGCCAAGTACCGATTGCATTGTTCGACGGCAGACACGTCGACAATCGCAATCGCGTCCGCCCCACAATCGTGCTTGACATCGCACCGTCAACGCTGTCACTAGTAACTGTGTACGAAGGCGCTGCGTGTCGCTGGAGGATGTTGACTTGAACTCGCGTGCTTCTGATGTCAAATACATCGAATTGTGCTGCGTCTGCACCCGCATGTATTTGGCGGACCTACACAAAAAGCACAAACCTCAGTTGAACTTATTGATCAACTATGGTGGAGGCTGCTATTGACACTGCGGAGAAGGGCTTACCTGTTCGACGAGTCCATCTTGTTCAACGCAAACTTCGGTAGCTAGGGATTTTGAGATTGAGTTCGATTCAGAAGTCAATCCGCCTTCAATGTCTCTCACTCTGAGTTCAACAATCCAACGACGTCGACCCATCACAAAAAGGTCTAATGGAAGCGCCTAGCGAAAAGCGTACCAGGGGGACAGTCACGGCGTGTACAGTTAATACCAGGGATGCGCACTACCCACTTACCTCTTGAAGAGAAGAAACAGCTCGCCTGAAGTTTGAGGCAGCAGTTTCAGATAGGCCAGCTTGTGACAAAATGTCGTCAAGCACATTTGCACGGAGATCCTGATCGATTGCAAAACAGAGTAAGGGCGGCGAAATGGCGGACATTATTCAAAACGACATAATCACCATCAACGCATCGAGCTCGGATATGCCGTGCTTCACGAGAGCATTTCGAACACCAGAAGTCCCAAGACCATGCCGATCTAACCAGATGATGAGCTTCTTGTCATCATCCATCAAATGGAATTGTTCACGGTTGACGATCGATTGTCGGTCGTCAGGAGTTGAAACATCCTCGATGGCGAGCTCTGGCTCTTCAGATTCAACATTGGATCCAGCATCTGCGAGCACTGCATCATAGTTGACTCGACCGGTCGCATCCCGTGACGCAGTGACGTGCGACTCAAATTTCGACATATTAAAGTGAAGTCGAGACAGCAAGTTGCGAGCATCTGCAATTGTCGCTTCAGAATGCCGAGTTCGAAGAACGTGGAGTAGCCGCGGAGCATCCAGAAGTGCAATAGCTGAAGTGGATGCGACGCCAAATGATATCAGGTCTTGCAAAAAACCACTGCCGGCATCACCGCCTTGCTGTTGAAATATTGGGTTGGAGTGGGCGTCACAAAAGTGCACAAAGTGCGCGAGTCGGTACATTTCGAGTGTTTGGACGATCTTGGAAAGCAATTTCGCGCTGGCGGCTTTGTTTTGATACCATGGCTGGAACGCAGCCGGCAGCGTGTCGCTTGCGTGGAATTCCAGCACCTGGTTGTACAGGTCTTCCAGCGATTTCAGAATGGCGACAACGTGACTGCGTCGGGCCATCACCAACACTCGCACAGCACCATCTGTTCTCAACGAGTGGCAAAACGAATAAGCCACCGATAAAACCATTGCAAAGGATAGAGGTTTCTGGTGTGTGTCTACGAGCGGCAAATCATACTTAGAGCCAGGACCAGCTAGCATGCAAAAAGGTCTGTGCAAAGAACGAACCGGCATCGGGAACATCGGGCGAATCATCGTCCACAGCACTGGTAGCACTCATCATGGATTTATGAAACCACAACGACAAGTCGCTGCTGCCTCGGAACGCCTCAAATCTTCCCAACGAAACACCGCGGAACTGCTCCACTAGCAACAAAACCTGAGGCGAAAGTCAACGTCAGAAATAAACTACAATTTCACAAAGCATACAACACGTTACTCACATTCTTGAGCACGTTCACCAACGAATCTCCACGATCGGTTTGCAACTTCAGCACCAATGAAGAACTCGTTGCTGCCGTAGGCGGGGTGGCACTGTTGTTTTGCCATGCAGAATTCGTGTGAGACGATGACCACAAGGTGTAAACCGTGCGAGCCACGTCGAGAATATACTCAATACGGCCGCGGCCCTGCTTTTGAACAAATCCAGGTTGCTCTGGCTGTCCCGCACCGGCACGATTCGCTTGCACAGTGCCGGTGTTGATAGTGCCGATGCTGCGATACTCAGCCTCCAAGAGTTCGTGAAGCAGTGCGTTGCCACGCAAGCGCACAAACGTGAGCGCGGCATACGAATTCGAGGAAAGCAGCTTTTGGAGAGATTCTAATGCAGACGTAACGATCAGATGCCTGATCTTGGTCGGGCGCAGTTGTGGGCTGTCACTGGCCGGGTTTTGGAGTGTATCTGCGTCAACAGTATCGCTCTGCTTGTCATCAAACTCAAAGAAAAATCGGTTGGATCGAATCGTGTCCAGCAGTCTGGACACATCCGCAGACTCTCTGGCACGGTCAATGTCTTGTAAGATTGGCAGCACTTGCAATTCATCGTTGGTGTATTGTCTCCCTTGCCGAGCTGCACCCAACAGTAGAGCGACGACTCCGTCTTTGAGGGCTTCGAACACCCGTCCAAATCGTGCGCCACAACGCTGCAGCAAACCCACCATTCCAGCGCGGTGCAGCAATATTTGAGCATTGGCGGGTTTCCTGGCAAGATAGTTTGTGATGTTGCAAAGCACTATGGCTACACTAAGTTTGAGGTCATCCCGTCTGAACAACTACGAACGAATTCAATTGGAATTGTCAGCCCATCATGGACATTGGGCATTGTCACATGGAATGTACACTACGCACCTGCTTCACTGCGTCGATGGCAGCCTCATCATCGCCGCGGTACAACGGTCGAAAGGCGTTTTGGACCAAGTCTTGCATATTTTGATACTTGGAGCGGATAGCATCTTGCTGTTCTCGATCTTGCATCGCTTCCTTGAGACTGAGGGCAAGGGCTTTATGCACTTCATCAAGTTCTTGGGACAGTTGACTTTCTCGTTGTCCAAGAGATTCAAAATCTCGAACGACAGCTTGCGTGGTATTGGAGAGCGAGGCATCGTCTCGGAGTTTTTGAAACGTTTTATATGCGTCTCGCCATGCGGCGCCGGCCGCCTCATACTGCAAACACAATAGACTTATGTAAGACAAGAATCACAGAACATGCTGGTGACGATTGTGCCTACCTTCGCAACCGCTGAGAAAGTTCCAGCGCCTAGATGCTCAACGCGGCCAGATAAAGTCTCAATTTTGTCTTTGAAATTCTTATCAAAAATCCCGCCACCTGCATCTGAGAGCTTTTCTTCCTCAATCATCCGTTGCATGCTCAAATCCAGGTCGCTTCGAACATCGAAGTCGGACAGGCTTGCAACGGTTTGTCCCGCATCTTCCATCATCACCAAGCAGCTCTTTTTGAGACGAAGGAACTTCTCCAACTCAGCGCGAAGGCGCCTTTGGGCAGCATCACTCTCCAGACGCGTGGCTACGACTTGTGGCCGCAGAGCATCAAGTTGGAAGCGCACCTCTGCAAGCTCAGTGTCCAGCTGCTCCTTCCTGCTCCTGAGCTTTTGCGTCTCATCGTGATGGTTGGCAATCTTGCTGCGTAGTCGTGACAATCGTTCAATCATGGTCTCGATTTGCACTTGGCACGGAGCAGACACTGTATCGTTGGGACCAGCCGTGCCGGGTGCGGGCAGCCCACCAGCCAACGTATGCGGAAATTCCACCACCCCCGTCAGCTTGGAGTACATCGCACGAACATAACATGTATAGCTGCCCTCGTGCATGAGTTTGTGCACGACATCAATACGGAGGCGAGCTGCGGTTGCACCTGGAATTAAGGCGTCATCGTGGTACCATTGATATCTACACGCCAACCAAACAGCCAGTTGTCAACAAAAGAACCACGATGCCAACCACTTCAACGGAAAGTTAGATACGCACGTGAGTGGATAGTCGGCAGCAACAGCTTTGATATCCAGCAGCAGCGGTTGGCCTTCTAGCACGATCTTTTGCTGTGGAGGGGGTTCGACGATGGTAGGTTTAGCTACTGATCCAATCAACTTCTCAAGGTCCAGAAATAACTGTAAGTGTCCGTACTGCTGCGCACAGTTCAAAGGTGAGTCAACAAGGCCGTCGTTCTTGTCGATGAAGTCGATTGCAGCTCCATTCATTAGAAGAAAATCCACGAGCTGCTGGTTGTTGTCACGACAAGCGTAATACAAAGGGGTTTGCAGTGGAAATCTCATCGAGTTGTCTTGCTCCGAAAACTCTTCCTTTGACACTGCAGGCATGGCATTGACTTCAGCGCGTGCTTCAATCAGCAGCTGCGCGACCGCAATCTGGTTGTGGCGGCAAGCTCCATGCAGTGGGGTTCCCGCCACTCTGTCAGCATAGTTGACTTCGGCTTTTTGTTCAAGTAAAGACCTGACCGCATCAACATCTCCTTTCACGCACTTCCAATACAGTAGCTTCGACAGCTCACTGTGGTACAGGGATGGCTCTACAAACGCTGGCGAAAGGGCAACATATTTTGGCAACGGTCGCAAACTTGAGTCCACATCTGGATCTTGCGGACTTGCATTGTTGTTGATGGTGGTCATATCAGTCACATCAGTGTCCTGCGTGGATGCATTCCTTGTTGCGTGATTGTTGGGTTTCGCAGGAGTTCCCGGATATGGGAACTTCATGGACTCGTCAACCACGTCGACAGAATCATCGGTGAACTCGCCCTCGTCGTCATCCCTAGGGTCAGACACATCGAAGGAGGGCTCCCGCAGTTGGACCAGTGACATCGTGGACGTGTCCACTGGTCGTAGCGTTTTGCCTTAGCCACAGTTGCTCTTGATACGAAGTTAGCAACTTTCTGCTTTCGACAACTCCCACGTAATTAAAAGGTTCGCCCCCTTCTTCCTGTGCTCGCCACTCTTCCTCCGTCTTCCGTGTTTGTTGCCACTATCAGTTGGATAGTGCTACTACCGTTCAAAAGCAAGGAAGTGAACCAAATCCGACTCGCAATGCTGTTTAGTTTCGCATGACGACCCTGGGCACGGGGCACTTCAAAGTGCCACGCCTCTGTCTGCATTGTGTGGCGCGTGTGAAGTCAAATTCGACGTTCGACATTCGTCAAACGACAAACAACAGACGACAAACGACAACCGACCAACAGCAACACTGCCATACGGTCGAGGCGGCAACTCGAAAGTGGTCGACAAGTAAGTCATCAAGCAAGCAATCAAAACGTTCAAGAAGTCAAGAAGTCAAGAAGTCAACGAACACGGATCCAAACCACAACCAAACGATCGAACGAACGATCGATCGAACGAAGAACGAACGAAGAACAAACTACAAAGTCAACAAAGCCCCCAACTTCTCCAAAATCATGACTCAATCAGTCAAAACACCTCGCATTCACACACTATATTCTAACGTCATCCTGCACAAAAAGTGACGAAATTCAAGCGAATCCATGGAAAATAGAGGATTTTTCTCAGTCAGTCAGTCGGATATCTTCACAGAAATTACCTTACAAGAACTCTCACTTCTTCAGTCAAAATATTATCACTCAATCAGTCATAAAATACTCACTCAATCAGTTGGCAATAGTAGCTATTGTACCCATTATATGTGCTTCATATCCATAAAGTTTGTCTTCAGCTTGACGAAAGTTTCTTCTCCACTCACTCGTTTGATCAGCGAAAAGTTCACTCAAAGAAAGCGCAAAGCGCAAAGCACAAGGAACCATAAATAAGGAAATAGAGGAAACCAAAGAGTACACCAACATTGTCCGAAAAATGTCACTGCATAACAATGCTGTTGAAATGTAAAACGCATACTGTACAGTTCACAACCTCTTCGATTCAGAACGCACGCACTAGAACTCAGCTCAGTCACTGTCAGTCAGTCAGTCAGTCAGTCAGTCAGTCACTGTCAGTCCGTCCGTCACTGTCACTGTCACTGTCAGTCAGTCGCTCGCGGCCAGCCGCAGTGAGTGAGTGAGTGAGTGACTGTGAGTGTGTGTGAGGGAATGAATGGCCGCCGTTGTTGTTGTCGTCGTTCGTCGTTCGTTCGTGCGTTCGTTCGTTCGTTCCTTCCTTTGTGTTGTCATCGTTGTTGTCATCGTCGTTGTTCTTTATCGTCGTTGCCATTCATCGTCGTTGTTCTTCATCGTCGTTGTTCTTTATCGTCGTCGTTCTTTTTCTTCGTCGTCGTGAGATCGTCAAAGCGTTGTCGCCGTCGTTGTTGTTTGTCGTTGTCTCTCATCATTGCCATCGTCATCATTCTTTGTGCCGTCACCGTGAAACTTCTCATTCCTTGTTTGTTGACGGCGTTGTCGCAAGATGTGTCCTCGTCGTCGTCAATGTCATCGGCATCGTTGCCATCGTTACGTTGTCATTGTTTGTTTGTGGGAGTTGTCATTGTGTACTCAAGGCGACGGGCGAAGTCAACGTTTGGTTGGATCGATGTGCAGAGCCGGATTTTTAAACGTGTCTCTTCCGGCCTTGTTGCGAATCTGTTGGGAATCCCGCGGAACGTCCCATCAGGTTGGAAGACGTCCCGCTTGTCCCTGACTGAGCCATGCAATCTGCATTTGCTTCCCGTCTCCGACTGCTTGCTCGCGCAGGCAGTCGTTCCGTTTCTTCCAACACCGTGGTTGTGAACGAAGGCACGAATTACCGACTTCTCACATTAAACCGAGAGAAGGCCCTCAATGCTGCCAATTTGCCTATGATCCGTGAAGTGTCAAAGCATTTCGACGCGTTCGAACCAAACCATCTCATTCATGCCATCTTCCTTCAAGGTGCCGGCAACCGCGCCTTTTGTGCCGGCGGCGATGTTGTCGCTTTGTACAACGATGGGCAGAAGGACGAAACGCGCTCGGAGGCGTTTGCATTTTTCGCGGAGGAGTGAGTACTTGACATGAGTTCTGAAATGTACTTGTTTTTGAAGTGACGAATTCTCCATTACGTTTTTGATATAGATACACTTTGAATTACAAACTCGCCACGTCGGCAACCCCGGTGGTCTCGTACATTGACGGAATTGTCATGGGCGGAGGCGTTGGACTGTCAGTACCTGGCCAGTATCGTATTGCAACCGATGCGACAGTATTTGCCATGCCCGAAACTGCTATTGGGTTCTTTCCCGATGTCGGTGGCTCTTTCTACCTTCCGAGGCTAGCTGCAGGCGCTGGTGTTGGCGCGTGGCTGGGGTTGTCCGGAGCTCGTCTGAAAGGAGTCGACGTTTTCCACGCCGGGGTAGCTACCCATTTCTTGGTGCGTGCGTGATCTTGTAGCTCATTGCCGCCCGGCAGGTTTGCGAGCAGTTTTGACTCATTATTTGTTGATCTTCAAATAGAACCATGAATCAGCCCTTGAAACTATCCTGAATGATGTGTCTCAAGGCAACAGTGCGGACGAGGTCAGCCACGAATTCGTTGAAATGCGAACGTTCTTTTCCACACCCCGCACTAACTGTTCTGTCTGTCGATTCTACCTCAGGGAGAGTTGGTGGTGTACCAGTCACTATTGGTGAGTATTGTGCACCCGCGTTGTTGGTGTAATGAAGTTTTGTTGTTGTATAACTCTTTCGGCTGGTCGCGCACTCGTTTAGCCGGGACTAGGAGAAGCAGCCCCGACCTGGTTTTCTGATCATATGGAACATATCGATGACGTTTTCTCCGCTGATTCCGTGGAAGAGGTTCGTTGGTGGAATCAGTGGTTTAATTGTTGGGCGCAGAGCTCACAATCTGTCGCATTGGGAATATCGGTGACATAGATAATTGCAAACCTGGAACAAGACGGAGGGGACTGGGCAACGCAGACCTTAGACAAACTTCGACAAGTTTCACCCCTGAGGTTGGCCCCCACTGGACGGTGATGGGTCCTCGCCGCGCACGCCTGACTTTCTCTTGCATTTTGATTTCTTCAGCGTCAAAGTCACTTTCGAACTGTTGAAAAGGGGAGCGAAGCTGTCAATCGCCGACGCATTGGTTCGTTGGGTCACTGTGAAGCCATGCATCATAGTTTCGTTTTTTTGACAGAAGCTGGAATATTGCCACAGACCATGGAGTTCCGTGTTGCGCAGCACATGATGGAAGGCAAAGACTTTTTCGAAGGTGTCCGTTCTGTGCTGATCGATCGCGATAACAAGCCGACGTGGGCGCATGAAAGCATTGAGGCTGTGACCTCCGATGAGGTCGAGGCCTTTTTCCAAGAACCTGTTGGCGGGGGCAAGTTTGAGCTTCAACTTCCCACCGAACGCGGAGATAGCATTGCATTCCCGCCCGCTGGACAGGTTGGTGACAATTGCTATGATGCTGACAATGGGCGCTCAAATGTTGATCCCGTATTTTGCAACTGCAGCCGAATCGTCAAGATTTGTTAGCGGCAACTCTCTTGCACGGTGAGGAGTGGCAAGCTCTCGGCCGTAAGATGGAGGCATCAATGAGCGCCATTGAAGCTGCTCGCGAACGTGACCTGGCAGCCGATGAAGCAGCCTTCCGCAGTTCCACTCCTCAAACGGATCAGGTTGCGAATCGCTGTCGCTGTGCCTGAGCTGTTGTGATCACGAATCATTGCTTCCACTTCTTACGCTCTGGAATGCTTGCTTGTATTGCCAGGCTGATGACACTGCCACGTCGAGAAAAGGCGTCCAGACTGTCGCAGGTGATATTGATAAGGAGATTCTTGCGTTCAAGCAACAGCAGTTGGCTCGTCAACAATGAGCACGTCATAATTTACTTTTCGAGAAATGACAGAGTGCCAAAGTATTGTGTTACAGTTATGTTTGACTTTTGACGTTTTGTGGCACCACAATGTATTTGTGGTTGGCAACATGCTGCCGGTGAGGCGCGAAAAGAGGGGCATGTGTCAATGCTTCCGTGTGCAGCGGTTTGTGCAAAATCATGATTAGCACGGCACCGAGTCACTGAGTCAAGATACGGAGGGATCGTTGGTTACTTGGTTCCTGCGTGGCGAGGCTTCGATTTCGATGGCTTGGCAGGAATGGTTCCTGAACAACGACTGTCACCACTGCGCACGCTATTGCAAATGGCTTGTGCAACATCCTGAGGCGTGGCTTGGGTGGGATCAGCCACATCCTTGAATATTTCCCAGATAAAACCGCCATTGTGCTGGCTCTGGGTTGTTGCGATGATAGACGCGAGCATATCTTTCGTCAATGGCAGTTGATTTTGCTTGTCGTGAATGGGAGACGGGTACGCGGGCGTACCAATTTCGTAGCCGACACTGGCAGCGATATTGGCAGTCTTGAATGTGTTCATGTAATACGCCACTTGCTTGTCCAATGGACAGTCCTGATCGTCCGGGCATTCATGGAAATCTTCGTCCGCGCTCAGGTCGTAGGTCATCACATTGACTTCAGTGTCCTTAATAATTTCGGGAAACTTTTGATTTGCTTCAGCCCACAGTCCCTTCAAGTTTCCACCCCACCAGTCGCCGACCCACGCGCCGACAGCGGCAGCAGCAGTGCCGAACTTGAGATTGGGTGCAATCGTCTCAATATTTGACTGAATGTCCTTCGCAATAGCCGAGTACTTGTACACAGTTTGGTGCAAATTCCAAGGCCCGGTGTAGTTGCCGAAGTGATCCATCGGGCGCTTGTCAAGCCGAAACAAGGGGTCGGTTGGTGCAGCTGCCGGGGCGTCCGTTTTGTAATAATCTGCATGCCACATTTCTTCATAGTCCAAATCAATGCCCGTCACACCAAGATCTTTGGCGAGGTAAACAATGTCTTGGTATGGATTGCGACCAGCAGCAAGTCCCGAGTCGGAACCGGGAACCAACACGGAAATTCCAGTCTTAGAATCTGTGTACTGCTTGCCGGGGACCATGTCTTCGCTCCAAATGGGGGCCGGATCACCGGCGTTGCTCTCGATAAAGCTCTTGGCGGCTTCCCACGTGTCGTGGCCTTTCGGCTCCGGAAACATATCAAAGTCCGCAAGCGTGGTATTTTCAGAAGGTGGCTCGCACACGTAGCAGAATTGGTTCGACTCAACACAATTGTCAATGTCGCCTTGACCGTACTGTTGTATCTCCCAAAAGTTGGGGGTGTGCGACCCGTACCCGGCGACGGAGTAGCGGGCATAGAAATACGGGAAGCAACCTGCATTCCAGCCACCCATTGAAAGGAAAACCTCGACACCACCTTCAATGAGCTGCTCAGTGGCGTTGTAAACGTCACCCCATTCAAATTTGTCCAATCCCGTGTTTGACAGTGTTTTGCTGCCCGCTTCGTACGTGAGTGACGGCAGCAAGAAGGCCAAGTAGATCCGAGTGAAGGGAATGGTCTTCGCGTTTTCCGCAAGAACGTTAAGTTCGTCGATGTCTTTTAGAAGCAGATATCCTCCGACCATCCCATCGCTCGATGCTGGGGCCGGGCTCGTCGACGGAGACGGAGACGGAGACGGCGACGAGCTCGGTCCGGGCGCAGACCCGCACTCGCACACGCTTCCCGCGGCCCACGAAGGTGGATTTGTGCAGTCCACCTCATCGGCGCATCCAGCGACGGCAAAGCCCGGCGGAAATCCTCGACAGGAGCTTGCACATGAGGTTTGGCACAAAGAATCGTGGCCGACGCTGTCACACGTCGGAGTGGGGTCAGTTGCTTGCGCAGTGACAGCTGCGACGGCGGCGGCGACACTTCGGAATTTCATGGTTCAGGTCCTTCTGTGAAAATAAAATGTAACTTTCGCTGTTACAACAAACAAAAAATACTGTGTTTAGTTCAAAACTGCTGCGCAGCACACAAAAAGAAGCGTTGCAGTGTCGTGCGAGCGATCCAGCGGTGTCGCGCTAGAGCTCCACTTCGCACAAGCGACCGACAACGCTGGCTAGCTTTCTTGCCAGACGAGTCGCCCGCAAGCCCCCCGCACGCACTCTCCTTCACGCGTTTCCTATCCTCGCTTGTGGTGCCGCTCTCCCATTTCATACACACCGACCCCTTCCACAACAGAGCACCACCCCCCCCCCCCCCCTTTGCTCTGGGACGTTTGACGTTGGAGAGTGCTGTCGCAACATACATTCCGATGACGTCTCGACAACATGCATGCGTACCAGCTACCAGCGTGCTTTGCCCAGAGCCCAGAGCGTGCTTGCGTCATGAGGATCAAGGATCAAGGAGCCAGCTCTTCGTGCGCAGCTGCCGTCGAGAAAAGCAAAGCCAAGCCAGGTTTGGAAGGCAGAGTGCCAAGCGAACTATGGGAGCTTGGATGTATCCCCAACTGACACCACGTGACGCGCAGACAGGCGGGCAGACAGACAGACGGGCGTCGGGCAGACAGGTGGACATCAATCAATCAGTGAAGCCTTCCTGAAAGTAGATACCATGCCCACCGTCCACCTCCACAGGTAGAGTTTACCCGGTTACCGAGAAGAGACAGAAGAAGAAGATACCAACGCAAGGCAAGGTAAGGCAAGGCAAGTAGTGCAACAAAAGGAAGCAAGGAAGCAGAGAAGCAGCGAAGGCAGCCACGAAAGCAGCAACAAAGGAACGAACGAAGGAAGGAAGCAACGAAGCAACGAAGCCCAACGAAGCAAAGCAACGAAGGAACGAAGTAAAGCAACGAAGCAACGAAGCAACGAAGCAACGAAGCAACGAAGGAACGAAAGAACGAACGAAGCAACGAAGCAACGAAGCAACGAACGAACAATCGACGACAATTATTATTGTACAGGCTGTGAATGGTAA
>ENA-OWNT01003625-OWNT01003625.1-seawater-metagenome-genome-assembly--contig:-NODE-3625-length-14340-cov-5.130968_pt1 | contig 14340 bp, 5 predicted proteins | sample MGYA00238136_ERZ651165 | MGnify/ENA primary metagenome ERZ651165 (study PRJEB26861, sample SAMN08777766) | seawater metagenome | isolation source: coastal seawater | place: USA: Florida | collected...
AGAGCGGGCTAACACACTGTTGGACAGCGGTCAGCTCTACGCTGGATGTGGTGCAACGCGCTTGGATGCATCCGAGGCTCCTGATGGCTTTCCAACTATGCCGGCGCAGGTCCCGGGACTCGGAGTATATTGTGAGGATTGTTGCAAATGCCAGCCTCATGAAATGCCGTACTTCTTTGAAGATACTTCTCATGACGAGGAATACTTTCCACAGTTCGACAACAAACATGTAATGATTCAAGTGTCGATTGGGACCATCAAAGATGTCAATGTAACAGTTGCTCTTGAATTGATGCACGGGAACTTTTTGTCAGAATTCGAGGAACTGACAATGGATCAATTCGATGCCACATTCTTTGCTCCGTCGCGGAGCGACATGCTTCCTTCGAGCCAATGGCTGGAGAATCGAGAACTTGGAGCATACTCTTCTTTTCTTGCATATGTGACCAAGGACTTGTACGAAGATCGAATGTCACTACCGCTGAACTTTCCGGTGACAACTCATCCAATTCTTGGAACAACAGTGTTAGAAGACTCTATTTTTATTGATCGAATTGCCAATATCACAATTGGTGATCCAGGCTACGTTGCGCGACAGCGATGCCGCTACATCAACAGCGAATTGAACCAAAATAAGACTGCTTCGTGTGACCTCGACACCAACACTTCGCAGGCTGAGTGTGCCGAAATTGTAGACATCCAAGGTCGTGAATTCAAGTGGGACGAGGAATACTACTACTGGCGCGGAGATGCCGCTGGCAGTGACTCTGCGACACCAGCTCTAGACTGGGAATTTGAGTACCCTGAATACCAGCAATTATACAGCATTTGTCAAAACCAAGCGGAACGCGACTCCTTGGTCACGGGGTGTGATTCCATTACGATTTGTTCTGAAGGTATTGTGGATTTTACATTTCAAAGCACTGATGATCGTATTATCTGTGGAAGTCCATTTGACTCGCTGTACGCGGCAACATGCGACGAAGCTATTTCCGCAGCATTTGCAAATTTGGAGGATGCGGCGTTGACCTACAATGATCAAGAAGTCGCAGTGCGCTTAGGTGCGTGGCTTGACGACGATCCTCTGATTACAGATGGAAGCGGGTTCTACTTTGATCGTGGATACTTGCTCACTGTCAATACCCCACTGGTTAACTCAAAGTTGAACATTAACTGGTTCGAGGAGGGTGGTGAGTTCTCATCCGAGGTAACGTTCCTCACTCTCCCGTATCTTCCATACTTCAGCAACTGTGAAGGATACGGTCGTCACCTGTACATCTCGAAATTACTTGAAGAACACGCCGACTGCAACCGGCCCAGCTTGGCGGAATCCGGGCACACAGATTACCTTGAGTTCATGCAAATGTTCACCCCAGGAAAAGAAAATGCTATCATTGATGAGACTGATCGTTGTGGGGCGCCAGACCCCACAGTTTATGAACCCGGCGGCGAGTTTGAAGAAGACGCAGACCCTGACGAAGCAAATTGGCCTGACGATGCCAAAACCAACTCCATTTACAAGGGCATTGAACTGAAATGTCGATACGAAGAGTCGCTCGTTAGCGTGGATCCGAACCCGAGGTGGTATGAGATGGCAAATGGTGAAGAAATATTCTACCTGACAAAGTACCCAGTCCCTTACAGGAAACGTGCGGATTCAGAATGGCCCCACTATTCACCTGGCCTAGGCGGTCCACGTTCATACAGATTTGAGCGAGACCCTGTTACATTCGAAGCTGACTTCGAGGGTGCAACACGTGGAAATGAGTGGTGGTGCACGGAACTGATGGAGGCGAATGATGAGTGTATCCGCATCCCTGATGACATGCAATGCTTGTTTTGTGCGGAAAACGATCAATTGTGGGGCCGTGCCGAAGAATTGGAGATATTAAGTGAACCATCGCACATCGATTCGTTGATCAAGGTCCGTCCTGGTAGCGGCGATTTCGCAGGATCTGAAGGCGACGAGGAATCTCGCGTGACTTTCGTTCCACGGCATATCACACTTCAAATCAATTACTATCAAGAGGCCAAGGGTCTCAAGCGACTTGTTGATGCTTGGATTGAATATGAAGATATGTGCACGTACTCACCAAAAACGGAGGAGGTCGAAAATGTGTTCATTCCGGAGTTTGGAGTGTATCCGTGCAACGACACTGGTGATGACGAAGACCGGTACACTCTGGAAGTGAAGTTTGTAGCGATGAAGTATGGTGATCTACTCAATGCTTTCGAGTTTCCCCTTGGTGTGTACTTGGTTCTCTTTGCCGTTGTCTCATTTTTGACAACAATTGTTGGGCTCGTCTTCTACTTCATCCACCGTCTTATCACGCGAATTAAGAACCCACCGAAGTTCCGCTTCGGCTCGTTGTTCCGTGTGGTTGTTCCTGCACCCTTTGCTGGTTGTCTTTTGGCGATGGTGCCGCATTTAATCGCATGGGCAGTGATCTACTTCCAGTTGGCTGAAATTCCGGACGGCTACGACCCTACCACGGAGCTGTCGGATTGGCAATTGGATTTCTCAGCCGGTTTGTACGACGAGATCGAAGAGTTTGAGACCGCTCCTACACTGGAGGCGATCAAACGCTATCGTGAAGGACGTGTCGGCTATGCTCACTTCATTGTTGGCGTGTATTTCCTCGTATTCTGTGCGGCGGTGTTTATCCCCAACTACTTTGATGAGAAATGGCGCGACGATATTCGGCGGGCCGACCAACTCGCAGCTGAGGGAGTGAATGTGAAAACTGAACAAACTGCAATGGATGAAGAAGAAGAGAAGAAGAAGTTGCAGAGGCAGAGTCTCTACTGGCAGCCTCTTCTCTGGAAGCGCTCTCATATCATCATTTATTCTATTTTGGTGACCATCGTCACACTGCCACTCATCGAATTTTCATTCTCCAGTGCCTTCGAGGACTACGTCATTACCATCATTGTGTTGCTCAAGCTGTTGATGATCGGGGTTGATATTGGCCTCGAAAGGATTTTCCGCGAACATCTTCTCATTGCGCCATGTGTCATTATGCTCAACAGTGCATTGATGCTCGTCACTCTCGGAGCTTCGAACTTGGAAGATTTCATTTTCTCATACACCGTTGAGCTCCTGATTGCCTTAGTAGAGCGTTTGTATTTCGCTCCATTCATCAAGAAGGTTGTTACTCGCATCCCGCGCATTAAGCTCCAGTGCAAACGCAAGTTCCAAAAGCGTCGCCGACTCACTCGAACTCAACGGCAAGAACAAGATGCGGAATGGAAAGCTGTGAACGAAGATATCAAACTGCAAGAGGAAGGAGTTGAGCCCATGCTTGAGTCTTATTTGATTTATGCCTTGGAGACAGCGTCGCTGTTGATCTGTCCGTTCCTAGTTGCGCACGTGTCACTGTTCTACGAGTACACGGAGATGGGTCTGTCCTACGGTATCAAGAACATCCACTTGATATATTACATTTCGTTTCAGGTGATAATCATCCCAGGGATTTTGTTCATGGACATGTTCACACTGAATGCGATTGAGCTGTTCCACAGTTGGAAGTTGTACGACTACGTGCACTATCAAAACTACCGCTTCAGTGTCCGTGAAAACCGGTGGATTCTACGATCACAGGTTGTCGATGAATCGATTTCCCAACCATTACAGTCTGTTGACTTGATGTGTTTCTCGCCACAATTTTATTTTGTGGCAACGCTTGCTGCAATGGCTTTAATCGAAATTTTGCTGGGCTTGCAAACCTTGATTCGCAAGGAGTTTAACATGTTCGCCGACCCCATGTTTGTGGTAATTTGCGTTGAAACGGTAGTATTGGGCTTAATTGTGAAATGGATTCTGGTCGGTCTCTCCAACTTGGTTCGACTGTGGAAGCTACGAACCACAGAGGGAACAGTGGATGACGACATTGCAGAAAAACTCGCCATCGGTGAATCCAACCAAGAGGATTTGGAAATGGCTCGGCTGGAGTTGCAAGCGCTAAACTCCGAGCGGTTCCGCCATCGATTTTTAGAACGATCACGACCTTGGATTTTGCAGCATTTGGAGGAACTTTTGACGCCGCGTACGTTAGCAAATATTGGAGCCGATGGGCGTCCAAATGTGGATTACATCCGTGACGTGTACGCGGACCTGATGAATATGGGTCGTCAAATGGCTCGCGATGGAGACGTGGCAGGCATCACCCCTCCTGACTCTGATGACGACCTTGAAGACCAGCGCCGTCAGTGGCCGCGGACGCCCCTCACTGGTCCTTCCCTCGCGATCGCAAAGTATTGGCTAAAGCTGGCGAGGCAACGTCGTACCTGCTTGAAGCTAGTACGTGGGTACCTTCAAAGAATGACGAAGGACACATGTGACCTATGTGGACGCAAACAGTCGGCTGGAGCTGTAATGAGCTGTTCAATCGTTCACCCCAACACAGGCGAAGTCGACGACATGTACCTCAACGAGTTGATTAAGCAATTCAACGAGAAGACGGAAGGTCGTCCCTTCGACGAAAATTTGTGGAAGGCCTTCTTTAGAGAAACAGCAAAGCTCATCACCAGATGTGACCGTTGCATTGATCAAGTTGAACAAGCCAAGATAGAAGCGCGCAGAAGGCGGCTGGCGCAGGGTGCTGAGAAACGCGTAACTCGCGCTGGCGACATTGAAGATGATGACGAGACCGACGGCTACGGCCCAGTATTTGAGGCATTGGTCGTCCCTAGATCGAGCCCAGAAGGTCGAATCATGTCAAAATGGCTGACAGCAGCTCGTAAACGAATGGGTGGCGATTTCCCACGTCCTGAAGCTCGCAAGCTTATGGAAGACTACAAACGCCGGATGCATGACAGAAAGATGAGAAGCACACTCAAGCCAAAAACTGGAACGTTGCGGACGAAAGACGGCAAGACAGGCCGCCCACCCCCACTGTCGCTTACAGAAGCAACGAAGGCTTTGGCAAAGCTCTGGTTGCAAAAAGGTCGGCAGTCACTCAAGGGCCGTCTCCAAGCTAAGGCCAAGGATCTCTACGAGGAGATTGACCGTGCTGTCGCCAAAATGCCTGAAAAGGATGATTGGTTCTACACGTCAGAATTGCGGTTGGCAGGCGAAAACCTCGCCAATGTTGGACGCTCGCTCCGTGAGGAGCGGAAGAACAAGCAAGCACAGGCCGATGGAAAAGCTCGAAAGATGCAGGATGATGTGCAAAATTACCGCGACAAAAAGGAGGCCGAAATGGCAACCGAGCTCGCAGAATTTGAGAAGCACGAACACGTCGAACGAGCTAAATTGGAACGTGAGTTGGAGAAACGTAAAATTGACGTTATGGCCCACAAGGCCACACGCCAACAGGAGTTCGACGAAGCGTCAAAGAAACTGTCAGAGTTCCGTCTGAAGGAAGCGCGTGCTAAATTCGAAAAAGATATGGCGGCAGTTGACGCATCTATCGTTTCGGAGCGACAAAAATTGCTCCAGCAGTTCGAAGCAGGCATCGCGTCGCAGCGAGAAGCTATTCTGACGAAACATGAGAACGCGAGGCAAGCCATTCTTCGAAAATCAAATGACGCCCTCAACAAAGCTCGACACAACGAGCAGGCGCAAATGCAAAACGTACAAAAGAGAGAGGAGGAGTGGAGGAAACAGGCACTGGTGTGGCTGAACACAGCCAACAAAAAGTTCGCCAAAAAAGCGGAGGCAGACGCAGAGCATGAAGCTCAGAAGAAAGCTTCTCGACGGCGGCGATAACCCCAGCAACAAAAAGCAGGATGTGTGACACAAAAGATCGCCACCCTGAAACTGTAAACTACATTAATGACTGAGGTTGACCGCCCAATGTACCATAGTCCAGAGAAAGCATTACTATTCTTTGTGCTCTGTGATCTCCCATAACCGGCCTCGTGATTGTCCCACTTTTCTTTGTAACAACATAAAACTAAACATACATCTAGCCTCACCGTCCCAAGATGCGTAGGCAATCGCAACCTCAACCACATTCCGTCGCTGTTCGTGTTGAATGACATTGTACCGGTCGTCGTAGCACTCTCACGATTCACAAGATTGCATTGTTTCTGACATGCAAAGAAGAATGACTACTTTATGCTGAAACGTAAACGGGTGCGCTGTCGAGTCCTTGCTGACCTATGGGTCGATTTCGATAATCTCAGGTTTGTGAAGACGTGCCCTCTTCATTACCATTTCAATTGTCCTTGTTGGCTTCGGGTGATGTTGTCGTCGGCCTATCGCAGTGACACTCGTAGTTGAACACACAAATGCGCCGTGAAGAGGAGATACACGTCATGTAGGCGAACCGTCAAGCCCTCGAGTTGTTGATGCCCGACGCACAGCAAGATCGTGCCGTTGGATCACCCTGGTGAGTTCAAGTCAACACAGTGGGACCGGTGTTCGTATGGCACACCAACACATCTCGCAAGACGAACCTGCTCCTGTCGAAGAACGCTTTGCCAGCCGCTGTTGCGCGGCGATCTCGTGCCGCCATCGACGCTGCAAATTTTGCGTCCGCTAGCTCTTTGATTCTGTTAAACGACCTCACTGGCCGACGCGGTACGCGCACCATTGAGGGCGCAGCGATCGAATGCGTGTCTTCAGCTCGATGCGCTTGCCCAGACGTCAACTTTTCCGACACTTGACCAATTCGCTGGAGAGTGTTCAACACACGCCTGTGATTATTGTGGGACTTTTCGCCCTGTTTTACCGCACCTGTCGCTGTTGAAGGTGTGTTCGTGGTGCATTTCGTTCTTTGCGCGGCCCGTTCGCGCTCTTTTCTGCGCTGGGACTGTTGTCGACGTAGATGGTGGTACTTCTTTGTCATATCATCAAGAGCAGCTTGGGTAACCGCCATCTTCCCGTGCAAGGCCTTGTACTTACTTTGGACTTTTGCGTGGTCTTCGTTCAATTTTTTGAACTGAGTGTTTCGGAGTTTCAATACAATATTTTGTCGCTCCAGTTCAGGAGAAATTTTCTTTTTCTTGTCTGACTCCTGATCGGACAACAACTTCGCCAAGTCAGCGGTTTCGGCGTACTCTTGAAAAGACCGAACATCAAAACGACGCAGTACATCAACATGCGATTTGAGTCGCTTGATTTCTTTGTCTTTCTCCTCCCCGGCTTTTTTCATTTCGGCGAGTGCCATGGCATGGTACGAAACAGACTCCTCTGCTCGCTTAGCGCTCTCCTTCGACAGCATCAGTTGTTTGCGTACATTCTGTAACTCGCTGTTCTGTTGCTTGATGCGGAGTTCTAGTTTTTCATTGGTTTTTGCAACTACCTCCAAACGACCAAGCAGCATCTGAAGTTTGGATTCGTTCCTCATCGCCTGCGCCTTTGCCGCTCGGCGCTCCTCGTCCACAAGGTCGTCGGATGCAGCACCGCCAGCGCTGCCACTATTCGCGGTGTTGGATTCATCGATTTCAATGAACAATTTTACGGTGCTTTTTGGCGTCACTCGCTTGCGACAGCATGGGCATTGCTTGTGGGATCGCACCCATGGTGCCACACAATTGCTGTGGAACACATGCCCGCAGCCTTGGAGAGCAACGATGTCGTGTGGACCACCCACCAATAAGTCGAAACAGATGCTGCAAAAAGTCGACATTACAGTGGCTTTTGGCGTCCCCCGTCCAACTCTTCTATTGGAGCGAACCCATCAACGCACACGGTTTGTTAGTTGTCATCATCCAACTAGTAAAAGGTGTAAAAGGTCTACGTTGGTGTTGGATGGGCACCTGTGCCTTCGAAAACAGCGCTATCAACGAGTAGCGGCACCCGAATTCGGGCGCATTTGACAACACGCATCAAAATGTGCTGGAGTCAAAAGTTGATTTCTCCCTGCTGCAACAATAGTTTTTCCACGGTCACTGCGTCCTTCCCATTCCAAGTTTCGCGCGACGAGCAGCTGTGCGTCTGGCAGCCGTCCGTCTGGCAGCCGTCCGTCACTGCGTTTTACAAACGGCGGAATTGGGTGGCGATGGCTCCGTGGTCCACCACGAATGACTCATACCCAATGCCCTTTATGGTCCTCGTACTCTACACACTCCACCTCCTCACCTTCCACCGTCACCGCCGTTCCCACCGCCAAAACCACTCATGTAGAAATTAGCTAACTGCAACCCCACCAACGACCATCGGAAGTGAATATGGTCCTCGGCGACAGACACTTTCATGCAGTCACGGATGCGGTTTGTGGATGGCTTGGAATTTGGAAGGACATGCACGATCGCACACCCCACACCAACACACAACGACGCACGACAAAGTAATGACGTCGGTGGTTGAGTTGGCATTTGTATCAGCAACCACAGCCAACACGCCACGCCACGCCACACCACACAACAGCGACAGTCGTCGCCCCAACCGAATGCATTCACCAAACGCCAACGAAGGATTGAATGATTGCACGAACGAACGAAGGAACGAACGGTTTGACAGTGTTCAAGTTTGAATGGCGCCGAAGGCGCCAAACCGCCAAAAGCGTTCTTCGTTCGTTTCGTCGTTCGTTTCGTCGTTCGTTCGTTCGATTTGGTTCTCACTTTCCGTACTCTTCTCTTCTCTTCTCTTTCACCCACCCCACCGTGGCGTCGTCGTTTTTTGTGGGTCGACTGCGTCTCTCGTCGTCGTCACGTCGCCACAGAAGTGGTGGTATTAAGCAGTGGGTTGTTGCCATCGTTGTTGCCATCGTTGTTCTTGTGGGATTCGTTGTGGTCGTGGTTGTTGTGGTGGTTGTGGGTGATGATGTGAGGTCGTGCGTGTTGTGTGTCGATCGCTGCCGGGCGTTTGGGAAACGTGTCTTCCTTTAGTGCTGAGACATTCGCGTGAGACTAAACTCACAGGTCAAAGTCATTTGTGGCTTGGCAATGAGATCGTGTCTGGCATAATCGCGTTGCGGCCACTGTGGTGGTGCTGATGGTGATGACATGGAGGAAGAGGGGAGTGACGATGTTTCCCAAAACATCGTTTTGCTACTTCGAGCATGGAATGTCGTCGAGCTTTTTATGTCAAAGTTGACCAACGCTATGGTCTTGCAGAGGGTCCTTGGTAACTTTTTTTTAATGATTGCCTGTGTCGGTTGACCACTTCGCGCAACATGCTGTCGTTGCTGCGGCGGATTCGGCCGCCAGCTGTCTCTGTAGACCTTCGAAGAGGTGTGACCAGGTGCCTGACCAACTTCAGCGAGCGAGGCACTCAATTTGAGTTGGCGACGGTCGACACTTTGCAGCAATCGAAATTCCAGTTGACACAGACTGGTGGAGCGAACGACGGCGGAATCGATTTCCAAGGTGTGTGGCAGCTGGAGCCTTTTGCCTCCATTCCGGTGATAGGGCAATGCAAACATACTGCCAGTCCCGTCGGCGTAGAAGTCATCCGCGATTTTGATGGCGCTACCAACGCCTACTTGGGTAGTACAATAAGTCAGCGGTCGCTGTCCTCCACTTCCAGCGGTTCAGAAGCAACAACCACAACAACAATGTCGACACAGCATCCGTTGGTGGGCATCATAGTATCTGCCAGTACCTTCACCAAGAATGCGCGCAGACTGTCGTCGCACTTGGACCAACCGCAGCTGCTGGTCAGCATGACAGAGAACGAAAAGGAATTCGACACCGAGGCGCGCTTGAATTGGGAGGTTGTGTCTGTGATCCCCAACCGTGCATTCCTTCGGCACTTTCCCCAGATTGGGTTCACGCGCCTCGATCCGGAAGGCGGTACCGACACGAGATGCGCGTTCTACTATGATGATGGCAAATTGGTTTGGATGTGATCCCTCATTCATGTAATGTTGCACCGCCACACCACCACCAAAGTCATGGAAGCCAAGCACTTGTGACGGACCAGGCCAACGATCAGCAACCCAGAGAGCGCTAGCATTTGTGAGAGTTTTGTAATCCGTATGTTTGTTGAAATAGAGAAATAATTTATTGAGTATGATCTGCAAAAAGGCGCGAGTTGCTTCTCGTGTCGTGCATGACGGCGACTGTCAGACGTTGTTTTCTAAACGGGAGCATCGTACGCGCTCCGGTGAAATCGAGAGGGCGCCTTGGCGCGAGTTGCTGCTGCAGCAGTCGATGCCGCGCGGAATCGAGCCTCAGCGTCCAATCCAAACTCATGCGATGAGAATGTGAACTGCTGAGCTGCGAACTGGGCAGCGGCAATCTGTGGGCTTTTCAATTGCTGGATGGTCTCGAAGACTTTGTAAATGTTCCCTTTCACGAAGTCGTTGTCCACCAAAGAGACCAAGAAGTATGTATCGTGGATGGAATTGATCAGAGCAAACGAGCGGCCGTCGGGTTCGTATATTTCTGCCCACAGGTCCCACAGCGAGAAAGCCTCGCCCTTCCAGACCATGAATGACTCGTGATCAACGACTGTTGGTTGCAGCACCTCGTCGTTCACGAAAACACCCCAAGTCACAGCATTCGGCCCGCGAAACTTGCTGTTAGTGTACATATTGCCCTGTACGTCCGATGCCACGTACGTCATGGTGCTGTTACGATTTTGTTGCACGGCTTTCATGAGTAGCTGCAAGTTCTGCGGAGAGCAAAAGAACTCCACATAAGCCTTTTGATACACGTAGCCGCCGGGAGTACCCCAACCAAACGTAGGATCCGTGCTTGGGACTCCACACACGCGTGGCTGACTGTTGATTGTCCAGAAGCCCTGGCGGTTGATCTTGACAAGATCTGAACGAATGGTGACTGTTTCAGCGTTCAGTTCCTCTTCGCACCACGGCAGAAACGGCACTTGTCCTTGAAGATAGCGTGCAAAGATGTCTGAGATGTCATCTGGAAAAGCAAGGGCGTTTCCCCAGTAAATACGACGCTCTGTTGACGTTCGTTTGGATTGGAAACGTTTCACGTCGCCGCCTTCTCGATCTCCTCCGCTTGATCCTTCGTTCAGGGACAAAGCACCGTTGATCGTCCATCTCCCTGTGGGCAACTTGTTCCAGGATCTCGTCCTGGCAAGATAGCTCTGCTGGCGGTTCGACCAGAAAATAGGACGGACGTCTTCGTTTCTGCGTCCCGTCGAGCGCCAAGGGAGCTTGCGTCGCGACGCGACGGTTTCTTGGAATCCGAGTTTCGTTAAAATGTTGTGGACCAAACTCTCGACATTCATGGTGAAGAAATGCAGGCCAGGAACATGCTGCCGTCTCAGCATTCGTGACATGTTCACGACATAATTTGTGATGTAGTGCTTGAAGTCCATGGGGCGGTGAGCCACCATGCGCAGCTTCGTCGACATCGTTCCCGGCAGCCCAATGCTGAAATGTGAAATTACTCGCTGAAGGAAGGCATTCGATGGAGGAGCAATGACACCAGCTAGAATGGGAACGTCGATGCCTTCAGAGAGGCATCGCTCCACAAACGACGTATACTTAGTGTCATCGAAGAACGCTTGCGTGATGATCAAGTCGGCGCCGGCGTTCACTTTCGCAGCCAGGTGCTGGAAGTACTGCTCCGCCGACTCTTTCGCTTGTCCACCGTCCGTAGGGTGCGGATTGCCTTCCGGGAATCCGGCAACAGCAATACCGAAAAAGTTTCCGTATTTTGCTCGAATGAATCGCACGAGATCTATGGCGTGTGGGAAGTCGCCGGCTGCTGCCTTTGAACCATCCTGTGCTGCGGGTTTGTTGGCACGATCGCCGGCAATAACCAGCAAGTTTCGGACGCCGCTACGCTTCGCGCTCTCAAGTACGCGTTGCACTTGCGTCTTTACTAGGTCGCGGCATGCCAAATGCATCATGACCTCGATTCCAACCTTGTTCTGGACGTAATCGCACAGTTCGAGCGTTCGTTGGCGATCCTCGTAGCTCCGCCACGTGACATTGATGAACATGGGCTCGAGCTTGGAGAGCCGTGTGATGCGTGCTGCCAAAGTCTGAAATCCTTCGGGGGTTTTCGGGGGGAAGAATTCCATGGAGAAGAAAGCGGTGTCGGTTTTGATCGCATCATCGATGCGCTCGATGAGACTCATACTGTCCAAGTTTGGGCAGGCAACTACCAACTGAACGATCGGAGGCAATTGTTGCACAGTCTGCTGTCCGCAGTGTGTGGCGGTGGTGGCAACGCGGTTCAGAAAGCTTTCCGGATGGAAAAATTCAGTGCGTTCTTCGAGTAAAGACAAGGAAAGCGCCGGGCAGGCATATTCAACTCCTTGTGTTCGGTCTGTAGTTTCGTGGTGCCGCGGTACGTTCCAAGACAACTGGACTCCAACGAAAAAAGAAGTAAGTTTTCGCGAGGCGAAGTTTTCTTGCTTCCGAGTCGGGTAAATCAGCGCGTGATGATGGGTTACGCCTCGTCCCCGATGCCATAACTTCTTCCCCAACACCACAACTTGTCCCCGCATTTCATGTTTGGTCCTTCGTCCCCACACTTCGTGACTTCGTCCCCGACGCCGAAGCCAAAGCCACCATCATCCATCATAGCCTACTGACTTACTTCGTCTTCTTGACTTCATCACTTCCTTACCACACTTCGTCACTTCTTCCTGACTTCGTCACTTCTTCCTGACTTGGTTGATCACTTCCTGACTTGGTCACGTCTTCCTTACTTCATCCCTCCTTCCACTTCTCTACTCCGTCACTTCGTGACTTCGTCACTCACTTCTTCGTGACTTCGCCACTTCCTTACTTATTATACCACACTTCGTCACTTCTTCCTTATCATCACTGCGTCACTTCTTCCTTACTTACTTCGTCACTTCCTTACCAACACTTCGTCACTACCAACACTTCGTCCGTCGTCGTTGCGCTGCGCTGCGTCGTCGCGCTGCGCTGCGTCGTTCGTTCTTCTGCGTTGGCAAGCTGGCAGCTGGCAGCTTGGCAGCTGGCAGCTGGCCACTGACAGCAACGGCCACTCTCCATTTTACTCACATTCCTACTACCGGATACTATGACTGCATGTTCTATTTCTCAATATTACACTCTTACGCACTGATGAACTACATATCCTTTTTCAGGAATTATGTGATGAAATACCTTAGAAGTAGACAGTGTTCAGGGGTGTTATAAGTGGACACCTTGCGCTGTATACTATATCGCATTCATTCACTCATTCGACGCTGGAACTCGCCCTGTGACCGCTGGGCGAAGTGACTGACGTACCAACGCGCTGAGTGAACTGTGCAATCACCGTGTGGAGGCGGAGGTGAGTGAGTGATGACTTATTTTAAGCGGCATGTGGGAGTGGAATTGCGCCGCTGGGAGTGAACACAAACGAATGATTGAGTGGGGTGGAGGTTCCAGAGAGGCCGGCGGCCACTTTCAACTTTCACTCACTCACTCACTCACTCACTCACTCACTCACTCACCGCCTCACTGCCTCACTGCAAACGAACTCTCTGCGAACTTTCATTCGACGAATTTTTCGTTTTATCGGTTACTCAATTCGGTTTATAATGATTTACAATATCCATACTGTACAGTAAATTTTAAATTTCACGTTTTAGTGTTAGCCTGTGCACTCGTTTATGTCATTTTTCCAATTTATTGCACTGCATTATTTCGTACAATGTAAATCCATTTTACTACTACTGTACATTGAATTTTGCATTTTTATATTTTTATTTATTTATGCCACACTTCCGAACGAACAACGAACGACCAACCAACATGTGTTGTGAAACAGTGAATATTGAAATACTAAAGTACCACTTCAACGTACTAGTACTGTAAAATGGTTATTTCTCCACCCTCTCCTCTCAGATCAGCGACCACACTCCTCGTTTGCTGACAAGAATACAGTATCAGATTACCACTTTAGCTGCACTGTCAGTGAGTAACATTGAAGTCAAAAAGTTGGAGGAAACCAAATACAAAAGTAAAGGGTAAAGGGTTGTTGCTGTCGTTCGTCGTTCGTCGTTCGTCGTTCGTCGTTCGTCGTTCGTTCGTTCGTTTTCGTTGTTGGAGGTGCGTGCCGTTTTGGTGGTGTGGCGGTGTTTAAATTATGGTCGGCGTCGTGGTCGTGGTCGTGGTCGTCGTGGAATAGTGGTTGCCATGCGCGCGTGTGATGTATGTAATACTGTATTTGTGTGTGGTTTGTTGACTGGAGATATGGTATCATATCTGCGGTCGCGTGGGACACGGCATATGGCCATACCGCATTGCTTGAAGTGGAGAAGTGGTAGTTTTGAAGTGCTGTTGCAACGCGAAAACACGCAACCACGAGGCCAGACCGAGCCCGCTACGTGGTGTTGAAGGCCGCGAACTCGAAGTTGAGGTGTTGGACGTTGTGACGTACGACAGAAATTGGCGTGTGCTGTGATTTGGTGACCACAAGGGGTGTAGAATAGAGTGTTGGGGCGACAGGAGATGGGAGGCCTAGGAGGAGGAGGAGGAGGAGGAGGAGATGGAGATCGGAAGAGCG
>ENA-OWNT01003626-OWNT01003626.1-seawater-metagenome-genome-assembly--contig:-NODE-3626-length-14337-cov-6.305400_pt1 | contig 14337 bp, 9 predicted proteins | sample MGYA00238136_ERZ651165 | MGnify/ENA primary metagenome ERZ651165 (study PRJEB26861, sample SAMN08777766) | seawater metagenome | isolation source: coastal seawater | place: USA: Florida | collected...
AGCGAGGCGATCCCGAAGGCCATCGACGAGATCGAGGAGATCGTCGGCTCCGGCCTGCCGCCGAAGGACCGCATGGCGCCGGCCGAAGCGAAGTGCCGCATCCCCGGCGTGGGCTGACACCTACTCGAAGACGAGCTCGACGCCGCCGCTCTCGGTGGCGTTCCCCAGGACGCCGCCGGCGGCCAGGTGCTCCTGCATCGCCGCGTAGCGCTCGGGTCGTTTCGCGATCTCGAGCAGGTGCTCCATGTGCCGGTCCGCGTCCGGCAGGCCGAGCCGAACCGACGCGACCAGCGCCGTCCAGACGTCCCCCTCCTCCAGCGGATAGCCCTGCAGCATGTCGAGGGCGTCGCTGTCCCGCCCCAAGACCAACAGCAAGCGCGCGCAGCGACGGGCGGTGTCCAGCCGCCCCGATCCCAGCGCCAGCGACTGGTCGTAGTGACGGACGGCCTCGTCGTACTGGCCCCGCTTGTCGTAGATCCGCGCGAGCTTGTCGTGCATCCAGGTGAGCGCGAAGCCCTCGCGGATCGCTGCCTCGCAGTCCTCGAGCGCCCGACTCGTCTCCTTCTGCCAGAGCGCGAGGGAGCAGCGCACCGCGAGCAGCTCGCCGCGGTCCCGGCCGGCGGCCCCCTCGATCCGATGATCCAGCTCGCGGGCCACCTGCTCGCGCCCCCGCTCGTCGCGGCGGTAGGCGAACAGGAGCGCCTTCCAGTTCGCGGGATCGCCCGGATCCAGGGTCCTCAGCTCCCGCGCCGCCCGGGGCAGGGTCTTTCGATCGCTCATCTTCACGAGCGCGCGCCGACGCAGGCGCAGGAGTCGCAGGTTGCCGGGATCCGCCGCCAGCCCCCACTTCGCCTCGCTGAGGGCCCTCGCCGGCTCGTCCTCACTGAGGAAGATCAGCGCCTTGAGCTCCCGGGCCCACACCACGAGCCCGGACGACGGATCCCGCTCCAGCAACGCGTCGAGCCGCATCAGCGCGGTCCGCTCCCAGCCGCTGCGCGCCGTGCGCACCGCGTCCTTCAGGTCCAGCCACCCGACTCGCGCCCGCCCGCACAGCTCCGACTCCCCCAGCGTCTGCGTCCGGTCCGCTCCGTCGAGAAACGCGGTGATGGCCTCGAGCGGCACGAGGTGGGCGCTGACGCTCCGCGTGGACCCACGACTCACGACCCCCACCAGCCGACCGTCCGGCGTCAGCAGCGCACCGCCGGAGTCGCCGGGCCGGAGCGGGATCCGCGCGTCGAGCTCCGCCGCCGACCCGGACGTCACCTGCCCCGCGGCGATGCTCGTCATCCGCCCCCACCCGAACACCGGATCCGCCCGCCGCGGCTGCGTCTCCGCGATCGCCACGCCCGTCAACGGCGTCTTGCGCGGCAGCTTCACGTGCAGGAGCGCGAGATCCGCCCCGTCGTCGATCGCGACCACCCGCGCCTTGCGCTTCTTCTGATCCGCGAGGCCCTTCACGAACAGCACGTCGGTGCAGCCGACCACGTGCGCCGCGGTCAGGACGTAGCCGTCGCCGATGACCATCCCGGAGCCAAGGTAGGTACCGCCGGCCCCCTGGTAGTGGATCCCCACCGCGCCGGCGTGGATCGCCTCGCCGACTGCTCGCGGGACGTCGATGGCGTACTGGCCCACTGGCTGGGCCGCAAGCGACGACGACCAGAGCAGGACGGTCAGCGTGATCAGGAACGAGCGCATGAAGATCCCCCGCCGCGATGATCCCACGGACGCCCCCCCGCTACACTTCCAGACCACGCACTGCGTCCGGAGACGACGAGTTGGTTCTTCCCTCGACACCCGAGCTGCCGTCCGTCTTTGGCCGGTACACGCTGACGAAGGTCCTCGGTGAGGGCGGGATGGCGCGCGTCTACCTGGCCGAGAAGGCCGGGCCGGGCGGGTTCCTGACCGAGTCGGCGCTCAAGGTCGTCAAGCGCAAGGCAGGCAAGCGCTCCGAGTTCGTGCACCTGCTGACGCGGGAGGCGATCATCGGTGGCCAGCTCCGTCACCCGAACATCGTCGCCACGCGCGACTTCGACCAGGTGGACGGGCACTACTACATCGACATGGAGTACGTGGAGGGCCGCACGCTCGAGGAGCTCATGCGGGTCGCCAAGAAGGGCGACGGCTTCCCGCCGATCCTCGCGCTGGACCTGGTCCGCCAGCTCTGCCGCGGCCTCGCCTACGCGCACGCCATGTGCGATCGGGACGGCCGGCCCCTCGACATCATCCACCGGGACATCAAGCCCGGGAACATCATGGTGTCCACCCACGGCGTCGCGAAGATCACGGACTTCGGCATCGCGAAGGCCGCCGTCGAGACGGGCGTCGTCACCGCCACGAACGTCGTGCGCGGCACGCCGCTCTACATGAGCCCGGAGCAGGCCACCGGCCAGCCGCTGGACCGCCGCAGCGACCTGTTCAGCGTGGGCCTGATCCTCTTCGAGATGCTGACAGGCAAGCGCCTGTTCGAGATGAAGGACATCGTCTCGACCATGGAGTCCATCGCGCGGGCCGAGATCGGCGACGCGCCCCAGAAGCTCGACGCCATCGTCCCCGGCCTGGGCCCGGTGTTCCGCCGCTTGATGGCCCTGCACCCCGCGGCCCGGCATCGGGACGGTGAGGAGCTCGGTCGGGACATCGCAGACCTCACCAACCGGCTGGCGGACGCCAAGGACCTGGACGCGGAGACGGCCGCGCTGGCCTCGCTGCGCAAGCTGAGCACCGACGCCGACGCGCGCCCCGTGCAGGGCCACCGTCAGCCCGCGCCGACGCTTCCCGACTCCATGCCGCGGGCCGACATCTCGCTCACGAACCTGGACCGCATCGACGCCAGCAACGCATCGGACTACCTGCCGGCGGACTCGCTCGAGCCGATGCCGGAGCTCGGCCCTGACGGCGAGGAAACCATCCCGTATCTGGATCCGGTGATCCGACGGACGGGCCTCAACCTGAAGGCCGTGCTGGACAGCGTCGCCGACGGCGACTCCGCGTCCGACGACGAGTAGCCGTTGGGGCTCCTGCCGCGCCTGATCCAGGCGGTCCGCGGGTTCCGAGCCCGCTCCTTCGAGCGTGACACCCGCGATCCCCGCGCCGCCCAGCAGCGCAAGCTCCTCGAGATCCTGAAGCGGAACGCGGGCACGGAGATCGGCCGCGCCTTCGGCTTCGATCGGATCCGCACCCTGGACGACTACCGGTCCGCGGTCCCCCTCCGCAGCTACGCGGATCACGAGCCGCTCATCCGCCGCACCATGGCCGGCGAGCGCAACCTGCTGACGGCCGATGCGCCCATCTTCTACAGCCAGTCCGGCGGCACGACGGGCGCCCCGAAGGTCACGCTCGTCACGCCGTCCTACCGCGCCGAGTACATGGACACGGTGCACCTGTTCGCCTACCACCTGCAGCGCCAGTTCCCCCGGCTGATCGACGGACGCATCGTCTACTTCGTGGGCGCGGCGCTCGAGACGGCCCCCGACGGCGTGCCCATGGGGAGCCTCAGCGGCTTCAACTACACGGCCGTCCCCAAGGTCTTCCAGAAGAAGTACGCGCTGCCGCCCGAGGTCGCGCGCATCGAGGACCTGACGGAGCGCTACCGCACCGTGCTCCGCCTGGCCGCGCCGCTCGACGTCACCTGGGTCGTCTCGATCACGCCGGCGTCCCTGCGCATGCTCGGCGAGACCCTGGACGCCTGGGGCGAGGGGCTGATCAGGGACGTGCGGGACGCAGGCCACGCGTCGGAGGCGGCCCGATTGGACGCCGTCTTCCAGGAGCGAGGCCGGCTCCGGGCCACGGACCTCTGGCCGAACCTGCAGCTGTACACCTGCTGGCACGCCGCCGCCGCGGGCTCGTATCTGCGCGGACTGGATCGCTGGTTCGGCGACACGCCCCACCACGACGCCATCTACGCCGCGTCCGAGGGCTGGTTCAACATCCCGTACGACCGCGACGTGCTCGGCGGGGCGCTGGCCCTGCGGTCGCACGTGTTCGAGTTCCGGGAGGAGGACACGGACGGGCCGTGGCGCTGGTGCGACGAGCTCGAGGCCGGCACGAACTACGAGATCGCGCTGACCGCCTCCTGCGGGCTGTACCGATACGCCATCGGCGACGTCGTGCGCGTCACCGATCACGTCGAGCGCACGCCGGTGCTGCACTTCAGCCACAAGGCTGGCCTCGCGTGGTCCTTCGTGGGCGAGAACATGAAGGAGGTGCACGTCACCCAGGCCATGGCCCGCGCCATCGAACAGACGGGAGCGCCCGCCGGGTTCACCCTCGTCCCGGACGGATCGGTGCAGCCGGCCCGCTACCGGCTGATCCTGGAGGGCGCGCCGGATGGCCTCGCGTCCGCGTTCGACGCGGCCCTGCGCGCCGAGAACTGGGGGTACGACCGGCACCTGCAGGACGGCTTCCTCGCTCCCCTGATCACCGAGACCGCGCCGCTGGGTACGTTCCGACGCTGGTGGCAGGAGCGCATCGACGCCGGCGGGCAGGACGCCCAGATCAAGCCGCTGCACCTGTGCCCGGACGCGTACCGGGCGCCGACCTGGGGGTGAACGCAGATGGACCTCGAGCTGACCGGACGGCGCGCCCTCCTGACCGGCGCGGGCAGCGACCTCGGCCGCGCCATCGCGCGGAGCCTGGCCGCCGAAGGCGTCGACGTCGCCTTGCTCGGCCGGCACGCGGGGCGCCTGGAAGAGACGGCCCGGAGGGTCCGGGACGCTGGACGCTCCGCCACCGTCGTCGAGGCGGACCTCGGCAAGCCCGACGGCATGAAGGACGCGGCGAGCGTGGCGCGCGACATCCTCGGCGGGCCGATCACGCTGTTCATCCACGCCGCCGCCCATCGCTACGCCATGGGGAAGGTCCGCACGCTGGGGATCGAGGACGCGGAGGAGCACCTCCGCGTGGACATCCGCGGTCCCCTGGCGCTCCTCCCATCGCTCATCGAAGACATGATGGGCGAGCGGTTCGGGCGGATCGTGCTGATCGGATCCACCGCGGGCCGACTCGGAGCCGGAAAGTCCCCGGTCTACGCAGGAATCAAGGCCTTCTATGGCGGCCTGGTGCGCAACCTCGCCGTGGATCACGGCACGTTCGGCATCACCTCCAACCTGGTGGAGCCGAGCTTCATCGCGACCTCCCGCTTCGACTCCCGGACCGACGACAGCACGGCGGGACGCTGGGCCCGCGCCACCGCGCTGGGGCGCATCGCGAAGCCCGAGGAGGTGGCCGACGTGGTCACGTTCCTGTGCTCGCCGCGCGCCGCCTACGTGACCGGCGCGAGCATCCCGGTCACCGGGGGGGCGGACCTGAACACCCTATGGTGAGGTGACGGCGGTCGACGAGCGGGCGTCCTGGATGGAGACGATGACGACGCGGTCCTCGTCCTCGAACAGCTCGTAGACGATCAGCATCCACCGCCACGGACCGAGCACGAACCGCAGCGGCGCCCAACGGCCGACCAGCTCGGGACCCAGGCGCGGGAACGCGACCAGGGGCTCGAGGCAGTGCCGCACGCGGGCCCGGGTGTCATCGGGGAGGCTGAGGGCGGCCACGAGCCGGTCCAGATCCGCCACCGCCGTCTCCGCGATCTCGACGCGTGCCATGGCTCAGAGGGCGTCGAGGCTGATCGTCCGGCCCGCGCGGGCGTCGGCGCGTCCGCTCTGGGCCCGGTCCCAAGCCCCGTCGATCCCGTCGAGCACGTCCGTCACCCGATCCGCGTTGGGATCGGCGTCGGCGATGGCCGCCGAGAGCAGCGAGCGCGCGAGCGTCCCCTCGTTCACGTGCACCCGGTCCGCCAGGAGCTTCAGCTTGGCGGCCAGGTCGGCGTCCAGCGTGATGTTCAGTCGTCGCGAACTCATGGCTTCAACCTACACGGATCAACACGAATCGTGATCAGAGCAGTCCCATACACTGGGGCCGATGTCCGGCTTGCTCCAGATCCGCGGTCGCACCCTCCGCCCTGTCGTCCAGGGCGGGATGGGCGTGGGCATCTCGCGCTGGCGGCTCGCCGGGTCCGTCGCGGCGGGCGGCGGGATGGGCACGCTGGCGGCGCAGGGGCTGGGTCGCACGTCCGCCCTGCATCGGCCCGACGCCGCGAAGCAGTGGATCGATCCACACGGCGTGGAGACCCTCGGTCACGAGGTGCGCGCGGCCCTCGATCACGCAGGCGGCAACGGGCTGGTCGCCGTGAACATCATGGTCGCGATCTCGCACTACCACGAGCTCGTGCGGTCGGCCGTCGACGCTGGCGCGCACGCCATCGTCACGGGCGCGGGCCTCCCGATGGACCTGCCCGACACCGTGGGCGACGCGGACGTGGCGCTGATCCCCATCGTCAGCTCGGCGCGGGCGCTGCGCAGCATCTGCCGGTACTGGGAGATCGAGTACGGGCGCCGCCCCGACGCGGTCGTCGTCGAGGGACCGAAGGCCGGTGGGCACCTCGGCTACAAGGAAGAGCAGCTCGACGATCCGGCCTTCCAGCTGGAGTCCATCGTCCCCCAGGTGGCCGAGATCGCCCGGTCGTTCGGGGGCTTCCCGGTCATCGCCGCCGGCGGGATCTGGGACGCCGCGGACGCCGCCCGCATGGCCGATCACGGAGCCTCCGCCGTTCAGCTCGGCACGCGCTTCGTCGCCACCGCCGAGTGCGACGTGCACCCCCACTACAAGCAGCTGATGGTGGACGCGACGGCCGACGACCTCGTGGTCCTGCGCACTCCGGTCGGCATGCCGGGACGCGTGCTGCGGACGCCGCTGATCGAGCGCTTCCTGAACAAGGACTTCGACAGGTTCAAGTGCCACTTCCGCTGCCTGAGCATCTGCGACGCGCCGAAGGTCAGCTACTGCATCGCCGACCACCTCATCGCCGCCGCCGAAGGCGACCCGGACGGCTTCTACTTCGCGGGGGTGAACGCGACCCGGGTCCAGGGGATCGAGACGGTCGCGGCGATCCTGGACGCGGTGGATCCCCCGTGATCGCGCACGACCTCGTGCTGTCGAGCGGCTTCCTCGCGTTCGGTCGGCACTGCGGCGTCCTCGACGCCATCGAGGACGGGATCGCGGCCGGCACCTTCGCCGTGGACGGGATCTGCGGGACGTCCTCCGGCGCGATGGTGGGTGCCCTGTGGGCCGCCGGCTGGCCCGCGCGGCGGATCGCCGACGAGCTGAGCAGCCAACCGCCGCTTCGCTGGATGGCCTTCTCGGGGACGCCCTGGCGCGGCCTCTTCTCCATGAAGCGGGTCATCGCGCACCTCGACCAGCTCCTGCCGCCGCGCATCGAGGACCTGCCGCGGCCCTTCGGTGTCGGCGTCGTGCGCCCGGACGGGACGGCGGGCCTGCTGACCGCGGGCCCCCTCGCTCCTGCGGTGGCGGCCAGCTGCGCGATGCCCGTGGTCTTCACGCCCGTGGCAATCGACGGGGCACCGCACCACGACGGCGGCGCGCTCGACCGCCTCGGGCTCACCGCCTGGCGGGCACAGCGGGGCGTGCGCCCCACCGTCGTGCACCTCGTGCGTCGCTCGGCCGGCCCCGAGTCCGGTCCCCTGCCGGAGGACGTCACCGTCGTGCACAGCGAGCGCAGCGGCGCGACCTTCTTCTCGCTCGGGGATCTGCACGGCCAGGCCGAGGAGTCCCGTCTGTCCGCCGTGGAGACGATCGGATCGTTGGACGTACCCTCGATCGCGTCGTCGGGATAGGCTTCGCACCATGGCTTCTCGCCCCGTCGTCCCGCCCGTCAGCCTCGCGTCCACCTTCGCGTTCGACTCCATCGTCGAGATGGCCGACGCGGTGCGCGACAAGCACCCGCACCTGTACACGCGGTGGTCGAACCCGACGGTGGAGGCGGCCGAGCACGAGATCGCCGCGCTCGAGGGCGCGGACCGCGCGCTGCTCACCGCGTCGGGCATGTCGGCGATCCACATCGCCTTGCTGGCGGCGCTGGGCGACGGTCCCGGCCCCATCGTCGCGCTGCGGGAGGTGTACGGCGGCACGCACGAGCTGCTCGAGGCGGTGCGCTGGCCCGAAGGCGTGGAGGTCCGCCGCGTCGGCGTGGACGACGTGCAGTCGGTGGCCGAGTACCTGGGCCCGACCACCGTGCTCTACCTGGAGACGCCGACGAACCCGCTCATCCGCCTCGTGGACGTCGCGGCCATCCGTGACAAGGTCCCCCGGTCGGTGCGCATCGTCGTGGACGGCACCTTCGCCAGTCCGCACCTGTGCAAGCTCCTGAGCCAGGGCGCGGACCTCGTCGTGCACAGCGCCACGAAGTACCTGGGCGGGCACCACGACCTCGTCGCCGGCGTCGTCTCGGGACGCGCGCCGCTCATCGACGCCGTGTGGCGGTGGCGCAAGATCCTCGGCCCGACGCTCGATCCGGCCGCGGCGTACCGTCTGTGGCGCGGACTCCAGACGCTCCCCCTCCGCGTCGAGCGCCAGTCCCGCACCGCCGCCCAGCTGGCCGCCTGGCTCGAGGCGCAGCCCCAGGTGCTGACGACGTGGCACCCGTCCCTTCCCTCCCACCCGGACCACGCGCTGCTGGCCGCGCTCCACCGGGACGGCCTCGGCGGCGGCGTCATCTCCTTCGACGTCGGCAACCCGCTCACGGCGACGCGGATCATCGACAAGCTGGAGCACGTGGCGATCGCGCCGAGCCTCGGCGGCACCCACACCCTGATCGCCTGGCCGGCCGGCGTGACCCACGCCAACGTGTCCGAGCAGGAGCAGGTGACGGCGGGCATCCGCCCCGGCCTGCTCCGGGTGGCGGTCGGTCTGGAGGACTTCGAGGTGCTCCGGCAGGACTTCGAGCGCGCCCTGGCCTGACCGCGCCGCCCGCGCGCGCGGAACTCCTGCTTGGTACAACGTTCGTCCCGCAGTGGAGGATCAGATGCGTTGGACCGCCGCCCTCGTCGCGCTCGTCACCCTCTCGGCCTGCGCCGACTCCCCCGAGAGCCAGCCCGACGCCCAGCACTCGGTGGCCACGATCGTGGACCGGACGGCGCCACGCCCGGTCCCTGCGCCGGTCGAGATCACGGAGCGATTCGCGGTCGACCCGCTCATCGCGCTGGACGCCCAGCAATACGCCCTGCACGTCGACACCGACGCGATCCACGCGCTGAACCGGAGCCAGGAGCTCGCGGTGCGCTGGTCTGCCGGCCGGGTGACGCTCGGGGAGCGCGGCAGCGGCGCCCCCCTGGTCGACATGGAGCTCCGCGCCTGGGGACGCGGGGCAGACCTGCAGCTCGCTGAGCCCACGGAGGCCGCGCGCGGCGCGTGCCGGGCCGATGGAGCGATGGGCGCCGACGGCACGTGCCTGCGCCGGGTGGAGATGGCGCGCAGTGGGATCGTCGAGTGGTGGGAGAACCGGCCCGACGGCGTCGAGCAGGGATTCACCATCGCCGAGGACCCGGGCGGCAGCGGGCTGCTGACCATCGAGCTGGCCATCGACGCAGACGTCGAGGTGCTGGCCGACGACACGGCGCTGTTCACGACCCGCGGGACCCCGATCCGCTACGACGGCCTCGTCGCCTGGGACGCAGACGGCGCGGATCTGGACGCACGCATGGAGGCCACGGACGACGGCCTCGCCTTGCTCGTCGACGTCGCGGACGCGCGCTGGCCGGTCACGGTCGATCCCATCGCCACGAGCGCGCCCTGGAGCAAGATCGGCGCGAACGGCGATCGCATGGGCTTCGCCGTCGACAGCGCCGGAGACGTGAACGGCGATGGGTACGACGACGTCCTCATCTGCGCCTTCCAGCACGACAACGGCCAGACGAACGAGGGCATCTGTTACGTCTACCTGGGCTCGGCGACGGGGCCCTCGAACACGCCCGACTGGAGCTTCGAGGGGGACCAGACCAGCGCGCAGCTCGGCATCACCGGCGACGGCATCGGGGACGTGAACGGAGACGGCTTCGCCGACGTCGCGCTGGGGTCGAGCACCTACGACGCGGGGCAGACCAACGAGGGCAAGGTCTTCGTCTTCTACGGCAGCGCCACGGGCCTGCCGGCGACCCCCAACTGGACGACCGAGTCCAACCAGGCCGAGTCGCAGCTGGGCCGGAACATGGACGCCGCGGGGGACGTGAACGGCGACGGGTACGCCGATCTGATCATCGGCAACTACCTGTACGACGACGGCCAGACCAACGAGGGCCGCGCGTGGCTGTACTACGGCGGGCCCCAGGGCTTCACGACGCCCGGCTGGTGGTGGGACAGCAACCAGGCCAACGCCAACGGCGGCTTCGACGTCGCGGGCGCGGGCGACATCAACGGAGACGGCTACGACGACCTCGCCATCGGCGCCTACAAGTGGGAGAACAGCGGGCAGACGGACGAGGGCATCGTCTACCTCTTCCTCGGCAGCGCCACGGGTCCCGGGTCTGCCGTCTGGAACTACCAGGGCAACAGCAGCGGCGCGGAGTGCGGGATCAACATCGACCGCGCCGGCGACGTGAACGGCGACGGGTACGGCGACCTGGTCATCGGCTGCTGGCGCGTCGATCTCGGCAGCGGCGACGACTACGGCCAGGCGCACCTCATCCTCGGCAACGGCACGACGCTGAACTCCGGCGCCTCCTACACCGCCTCGGGCGGGCAGTACGACCGGATGGGGTCCGCGGTCGCCGGGGTGGGGGACGTGAACGCCGACGGGCACGCCGACATCGCCTTCGGCGCCTCCCACTGGCCCACGGCGAACCGCAACGGGCGCGCCTGGCTCTACCTCGGGCATGCCACCGCGGCCGGCATCATCACGTCTCCGTACTGGCAGGTGACCAACACCAACAACGACGCCGAGTACGGGCGGAAGATCAGCGCGGCCGGCGATCCGAACGGCGACGGGCTGGCGGACTTCATCATCGGTGGGCAGGAAGAGGGCACCAGCGACCAGGGCATGGCCTGGCTGTACTTCGGGGACCCGTCCGAGGGCGTCGACGACAACAGCGACTTCACCGCACAGCCGAACGTGGCGGGCGCAGAGATGGGCTCCGCCATGACCCGCATCGGGGACGTGACCGGCGACGGCTACGACGACTTCGCCGTGGGCGCCCCCGACTGGGACGGCGGCAACGGCGTCGTGGGGGCCGTGTTCGTCTACGAGGGCGGCCCGGGCGTCCCCGCGTCGACCGCATCCTGGACGCTGGCGGGGACCCAGGCCGACGAGGGCTTCGGGACCGCGATCGCGGGCGGCGACATCAACGGCGACGGCTACGGCGACGTGGTGGTGGGCTCCCCGGGGTGGAACGGGACGGCGGGGACGGACGTCGGCGCAGTGCGGCTCTACCTCGGAGGAACGACCGGCCTGAGCGCGACGGCGAGCTGGACCTACGAGGGCAGCCAGGCGGGCGCGGCGTGGGGAAGCGCGGTGGCCTCGGTCGGCGACGTGAACACGGACGGCAACCTGGACGTCGGCGTCGGCGCTCCCTTGTACGACGCGGCGGGCGGCGTCGACGAAGGGCGCGCGGCGGTGTTCTACGGGACCGGGAGCGGGCTGCCGACGACGCCCTCCTGGACCCAGGACGGCGGCGTGGCGGGCGGCGAGTACGGCGGCGCCATCGCCGGCGCGGGCGACGTCCATGGCGACGGCTACGACGACGTGATCGTCGGGGCCGAGTACTGGGAGAACGGCCCCCAGTTCGACGAAGGCGGCGCCTGGCTCTACGACGGTGGCGCCACCGGCCTCACCGCCTCGTCCACGTGGTCCGACGAGTCGGACATCATCGACGCCCGCTTCGGTCACGCCGTCAGCACGGGCGGAGATCTGAACGGCGACGGCTTCGCGGACATCCTCGTCGGCGCGCCCTGGGGCGACGACGGCGTCTTCCGCGAGGGCTTCCTGTTCATCTACCTCGGCTCCGCGAACGGCCCCTCGGCCAACCCGGACTACCAGTGGTCGCCGAACAACTCGGGCGCCGAGGCGGGCTGGTCGGTCACCAGCCTGGGTGACACGAACCACGACGGCTACAGCGACATCGCCGTGGGCATGCGCAGCTACAGCAACGGCCAGACCAACGAGGGCCGCGTGCAGGTCTGGAACGGCCACCCGACGTCGATCATCACGTCCCGGGTCTCGCTCGAGGGGCAGGGCACCGGGCGCTACTCGGGGACCGCGGTCGCGCTCGCGGGTGACGTCAACCAGGACGGCGCCGGCGACCTGATCCTCGGCCAGCCCGGCTGGGAGAGCGGCGAGACCGACGAGGGCCGCGTGGTGCTCTACCTGGGCAACGCGGCCGCGAACACGAGCATCATCGGGAACCCGGTGCAGGCGCGGGTCGCCGGGACGACGACCCCGATCCCCGACGGCGGCGTGGCCGGCAGCAACGCGTTCGATGTGTGGATGCTGGCCCGCAGCCCGGACGGGCGCACGCGGGTGAAGCTGGAAGTGGAGGCCAAGCCGGCCGGCGTGCCCTTCGACGGCACCGGCACGGTCGTGAGCCCCACCTGGATCGACACCGGGCTGAGCGGCGGAGAGGTGACGACCGAGGTGACCGGGCTGACCGCCGATGTCGCCCACCACTGGCGGGCCCGCCTGTGGTTCGACCCGTCCGCGAAGCCGACCCAGTCCTACGGCCGCTGGTTCTACGGCGGACGGGGCACGGACCGCGAAGGCACGCACCTGCTGACCGGAGCGGGGATCGTGGTCAACGACGCGGACAACGACGGCGACCCGGACGCCACCGACTGCGACGACAACGACCCGACCGTCTTCACCGGCGCGCCGGAGACGCCGGACGACGGCATCGACCAGGACTGCAGCGGCGCGGACACGGTCTCCTGCTACGTCGACACCGACGGCGACGGATACGGAGCGGGCGCGGTGACTCTCGATCCCTCCGGGACCTGCGGGACCGGTCTGGCCAGCGCGAACGGCGACTGCGACGAGACGGACACGGGCATCAACCCCGGCGCCACGGACCTCTGCGACGGGATCGATCAGGACTGCGACAACGACCTCGTCGAGACCTTCACGGACACGGACGGCGACCTGGATCCGGACTGCAACGACCCGGACGACGACAACGACAACGTCCTCGACGGCGCGGACTGCGGTCCCCTGGACGCCACCATCTACCCGGGCGCGCCCGAGCTCTGTGACCTCATCGACTCCGACTGCGACCTCGATCTCGTGGACGGCGAGGTGGACACGGACAGCGACGGCACGCCCGACTGCGTGGACACGGACGACGACAACGACACCGTCGACGACAACCTCGACTGCGCGCCGCTGGACAACACGATCTTCCCGGGCGCGTTCGAGGCCTGCGACGCCATCGACCAGGACTGCGACAACGACCTCGTCGAGACGTTCTTGAACAACGACGGGGATCTCGTGCCCGACTGCGCGGACGACGACGACGACAACGACGGCGCCCTGGACGCCGTGGACTGTGCGCCGTTCGACAACACCATCTATCCCGGCGCGACGGACCTGTGCGACGCCATCGACCAGGACTGCGACAACGACCTCGTCGAGGGCTTCGCGGACAGCGACAACGACGGGCTGCCGGACTGCGCGGACCTGGACAACGACGGTGACGGCTTCGACACCAGCACGGACTGCAACGACAACGACGCCACGGTCTACCCGGGCGCGGTGGACATCTGCGACGGCATCGACCAGGACTGCGACAACGACCTCGTCGAGACCTACGCGGACACGGACACCGACGGCGATCCGGACTGCAACGACCCCGACGACGACGGCGACGGCATCCCGGACGCCGTGGACTGCGCGCCGCTCGACGACACCATCTACCCGGGCGCCACCGAGAGCTGCGACGGCATCGACAGCGACTGCGACAACGACCTCGTGGACGGATTCACCGACACCGACACCGACGGCGTTCCGGACTGCGAGGACCCTGACGACGACGGGGACCTCTTCCCCGACGGGGTGGACTGCGATCCGCTGGACGACACCGTGTACCCGAACGCACCCGAGAGCTGCGACAACGTGGACAGCAACTGCGACGGCGACCTCGTCGACGGCTTCACGGACTTCGATCAGAACGGGATTCCGGACTGCATCGAGGACGACTTCGACGGCGACGGGCTGAGCGACGACACCGAAGACACCATCGACATCGACGGTGATGGGATCGCCGACGACGACATCGACGGCGACGGGCTGCTCAACAGCGAGGACCTGGACAGCGACGGCGACGGTGTGGACGACGACGTCGAGGGCGTCGCTGACGACGACGGCGACGGCATCCCCGCCTGGGCCGACGCAGACGAGCCGGTCACCGGAGACGACGACGACGCAACTGGCGACGACGACGACGCCACCGGAGACGACGACGACGCCACCGGAGACGACGACGACGCCACCGGAGACGACGACGACGC
>ENA-OWNT01003627-OWNT01003627.1-seawater-metagenome-genome-assembly--contig:-NODE-3627-length-14334-cov-3.264782_pt1 | contig 14334 bp, 8 predicted proteins | sample MGYA00238136_ERZ651165 | MGnify/ENA primary metagenome ERZ651165 (study PRJEB26861, sample SAMN08777766) | seawater metagenome | isolation source: coastal seawater | place: USA: Florida | collected...
TTTTTTTTTTTTTTTTTTTTTTTTTTTTTTTTTTTTTTTTTTCAAGCAGAAGACGGCATACGAGATTTTCACGTGACGGAGTTCAGACGTGTGCTCTTCCGATCTTGCCTGCTCTTCGTTGTATCGGGGTGCCAAAAATGAAGGGAAGTTCCATGCGCAACGTCGCCGCGATCGTCGCTGTAGCGACGGCTGGAGTCCGACATGTTGCCGCGCAGTGCGACGGTGGGCACTTTGTCGGCGATGGTTGGTGTGACATCAGCTACAACAATCTCGCCTGTGATTGGGACGGTGGCGACTGCTGTCAGGACAAGTGCACTGGCTTCTATTGCGGGCAGAGCATTTTTGCGTGCGTCGATCCAAGCTCATCGCTAACTGGCACATGCAACGGCACCGCCGCCGTCTTGGCTGACATTGGAGACGGGGAGTGTGAAAATTATGCGGCATACAACACACTGGTGTGCGCCTGGGATGGTGGAGATTGCTGTTCCAAGTCTTGCGAACAGGTTGCCGACGAAGGCTGCACACTGTTTGACTGCCAGGATCCGACGTACACCAGCGGCAGTGGCACTGGTTCCTGCGACATTGCTGACGCCTGCACGAGTGGTGAATCCACCACCTTCGGCGCCAGCGCTTCAGACTTTTGCGCTTGCGACCCTGACTGCCGATATCATGGTGACTGCTGTTCTGACTACTGGACGGTGTGTCCCCAACCAACGACCACGCCGCAGCCGGGCAGTGCCTCCACAACGCCGGCCGATTGCGTCTCCGAGACAGCGGCCCATGTCGGTGACGGATTTTGCGACGCTGTTTTCAACACTGAAGAATGTGGCTACGATGGCGGTGATTGCTGCCAAGACACCTGCAGCGTCCCGTCTGTGTGTGGAACGACAATTTACGCGTGCGTCGACCCCTCTTCCAGCAACGCCTCGACTTGCACAGGAGCGGCGGAATACACTGGTTTCTTGGGCGACGGTGAATGTGTTGGGTTTGACTATGGCGCCTACAACACCGCCGTGTGCAACTGGGACGGCGGCGATTGCTGCATTGGGACCTGCGAAGGCGAATGCCAGCAGAGTCTCTACGACTGCCGCGACCCAAACTACGGTCGCGGAGTTGGAACTGGTTCATGCCGTCCCATGACTGGCGAGGAAGCCCCGTGTTACTCAGGGCACTCCTCCACGTACGGCGAAGGCGCCGATGACGTGTGTGAGTGTGACTCGGATTGTTTGAGGATCGGCGATTGCTGCTCCGATTACAAGTTTTATTGTGATTTCGAGGAGTACACGTCCACTGTCGCCGCCACCACAGCCCAGCAGCCCGCCGCCACCACAGCCCAGCAGCCCGCCGCCACCACGCAGCAGCCGTCCGCCACCACACCTGCTGCAACAACACAGCGCGAGTGCTTAGTGTATGTTGCTTCTCACGTCGGTGACGGATTCTGTGACTTCGATTACAATTCAGATGCTTGCGGCTGGGACAACGGCGATTGCTGCGCATCGACGTGTGACGGAAATTATTGCGGCACCACTGTGTTTGCCTGCGTCGATCCCAATGCCACGGACGCTGGCACGTGCGGTGGTGACACCACACACATTGGTGATGCCAGCTGCGATCTCTTCACGGCGTACAATAGCTTGGTGTGCGCGTGGGACGGCGGCGATTGCTGCCTGAACTCATGCGTCAGCAACAACGGCGGCGAGGCGTGCGAGCCAAACTATGACTGCCTCGATCCCATATACAAGTTCGTTGGAACGGGATCTTGCGCCGGGGACGACGCCTGCGCGTCGGGACAGTCGACGACTTACGGCGCGACCGACGCGGAGTTTTGCGCGTGTGGTCAAGATTGCACTTACATTGGTGATTGCTGTGCCGACTATTATGAATATTGTGCCGACTTCTCAACGGTGGCACCGGGCTCCGAAGGATGCGATGTGGCTTTCTCCACCAGTCTCGGCGATGGTTACTGTGATTCTCTGGGAGAGTACAACACTGCCAAGTGTGGGTGGGACGAGGGAGACTGTTGTTCGGACACATGCGAAACAACCTCGTACGACTGCCCGTCCGACGTGATGGTGTGTTTGAATCCGGCCAGTTCTTCGTATGTGGACCCCGACGTGCGCACGTGCGAGGAAGCTGTGTCCCACTACAGTTATGTCGGCGATGGTCTGTGTGACTTTTTGGGCGACTACAACACAATGCTGTGCGGTTGGGACGGAGGTGACTGCTGTGAGTCAACGTGCACGAGCTTGGGGCACAACTGCCTGTATTCAGACTTCTACTGCATTGACCCCAATGCTACGGATTACGGGAGTGGTGGGCCTGGTTGTGTTGTGGATTACCCGAGTTGGCTGGGAGATGGGATCTGTGACACGGCCATCGATGGTGCCATGTACAATACCGATTCATGCGACTGGGACCTCGGTGACTGCTGTCCCAACTTGGGGGTTTCCTTTGAACGATCGTGCGGTATTGCCGTGGCATTGGACGGGACGTCCGTGGACTGCCCCGACTTCACCAATGCAACCGGTGCAGCAGAGTACGAGTGCGTTGACCAACGCGGTTGCCGCGCTTCTGACTTGACAGCTCTCGGGAACGGAATCTGCGACGATGACGCCAACACGTATTTCTGCGGCTGGGATCTCGGCGATTGCTGTGCACCCGCAGGAAACGGCTACTGTGAAACGGGCAGCAACCAGAACAGGCAGCAGTGCGGATGGGATAACGGTGATTGCTGCGAGGAGACATGCCAAATTCCAATACCCTCATTCTTCGGTTGGGAGTGCGAGTTCTTTTCGTGTGTGGACCCCACTTACGCTGCCGCTGATGCCGCAAATATCTCGGCTTGCGACGTCAGCACGATTTCGTTCCTTGGAGATGGCTACTGTGATGCGGATGCCGCGTCAAACTTCAACACAGCCGCGTGCCAGTGGGACGGTGGCGATTGTTGTCCGGACACTTGCGAGTCCAACGCACTGCAAGGGTCTCAACAATGGGAGTGCGGGGGTTCGGCCTATGTGTGCCGGGACCCAGACTCTTCGAGTGCTGGTTCCTGTGTGGTGTCTGATGACTTGGCAAACTACGCCAACGATGGCTTCTGTGACCAAACAGCCGGTCTCAACACCGCGTTGTGTGACTGGGACCAGGGGGATTGCTGCGAGGAAACTTGTGTAGCATCCGCGTACGATTGCACTGCATTCTTTTGCCTTGACCCAGAGGCGACTGGCAGTCTCAGCACGTGCGGCGCTCTCTTCCCGTCATATGTAGGTGACGGGTGGTGCGACGGGTCTAGCTACAACAACGCCGACTGTGCCTGGGATGGAGGCGACTGTTGCGAGACCAGTTGCGAAGCGGCTGCGTCCGACAGTAATGTGGACCGGCATGAGTGTGGCTCAAATTTGTACGAGTGTATCGATCCCGCTTACGCCAGCAATGATTTGACTGATTGCGAGCTGTTCCCGTCTCGGGTGGGAGACGGCTACTGTGACACTGACCTGCAGCTCAACATCGCCAGCTGCTCGTGGGATGGCGGAGATTGCTGCGTATCGTCCTGCACGTCAACAACGCAGCATACGTGCACGTCCAGCGACGGTGACTGCAGTGATCCCGTTTATACTGCGGCTGCCGCGGCTACAGAACCGACTATGTCCAGCGGAGACGATTCTGGAGTCGTCGCAGCAGTTGTGTGCTCGATCATTGTCGTTATCATTATTGTAGTAGTTGTTGTAATTGTGCGCCAGCGCGCAAAGAAGCGTGGCATTCGGCAATCGACGCCGGCAACGTACATGCAAAACATGACCGAGTGGGATGCAAACGAGGGAATCGGAAACTACACCGGTGTGTCCCTATAATATGTCCCGTGGCGGACACGCGGTGTGCCGGGGGCATCTTCACGGAAGGATGACTCACTCTTGGGATGCAAGGACTTTCAATCTTCAAGTGCAACAGTCGCCTCAGCACGAGAACTCAATCACTCACGTGAAGCATTTTACGAGCAGCGAAGGAAGGAAAGACACGGTTCTTCAACTGCTTTTCAGTGCACATCCGCGATGCCGTTGCCACGCATCGACGTCAATATTCATAGTTAGAGCCATAGACAGACATGTTGTATGTCAACTTGTGTGTAACCTAGACGCCATTCTACTTTCGACCACATGCAACGCTGCTCTCTCGTCGACATGCTTCACATGTGGTTTTTTCGTGCTTGATTGCATTGTCACAGAGTTCACGGCCTGTTTGTCCGATAGGCGTGTGCGTGTGTGCCATACTGGAGTAGGAAGTCGCATGTCCTCCCCTTGTAAAAACCATTAGAGGGTTCAATAATCCAATGTCACGGTGCACGGCTGCGCGTGTTATGATGTAATACCACAGAGTACCACAGCGATGTTGCGTTGACATGAAGTGCAATCAATGAAGCAATCAGGGTCGTGTTATAGTACGCTAAGCACGGATTCTATCCAAGGCCTCACATACACCACAAGTCATTACGATGTAGCCGCAAGTCGTGAGAAACAATAGACGTCAGCTCTGACCCCTAACACGTCATCAATCATCCCATGCGAGCGAGCACTGGAGCAGCAGTGCGTTGTTGCGTGCTGTTCTTGACAAAAAATGGCATGTCAAGTTGATAATTCCAGATAAGTGGATACAGCTGGTACATGATCCGTACTTGCAGTGCGCGCCGGCTTGGGGCTTCCAAACTTTGGAGAGCAACGACAACGACGACCGACGACCGACGACGAACGATGACGAACGACGACGACCGACGACCGACGACGAACGACGACGACCGACGAACGAACGACGACGACCGACGACGATGAAAGACGACGACCGACGACGATGAACGACGACCGACGACCATCTTTTGCTGATTGCTTGACTCCATTGCTTGACCGGTACACTCTTTTCGGTGTTGGGAATCTACGTTGTTGGGGATCTACGGCGCTGGCGGGCAGAGATGACATGAGAAGATATCGCGATGACGGTGGACGCGCGGAGCCGCTTCAGATGTGGCCACTCAAGTTCACTGCCTTCACTTAGTGCTGCTTCCCGGCCAGATCGAAGAGTTAGAACGTCGTAACAACAACATTGTAGAATACGTGGGCGGTGTTGTGGCTCGTACAATCGAGCATCCGGCCGACCCGAAATTACTTGGCCGGTGTTTTTCTTTTGCGATTTTCAACATTTGAAGTGTTCTTCTTCAAAAACCAAACGTCGCGGTGTGTTTGCGTGCCGACTCCCACTTCGTTCGTTCGCCATGAAGATTCGCGCGTCGATCTTGCTGGCACTCGCTGGCGTGTGGACCGCTCCGCAAGATGCACATGGTTCTCTGCATGTGAAGTGCAAGGATCTCCCGGACTGGTCTGATAGCTATGACTACCGTTGCGTGCATTACGAGGAGTCAGAGTATTGCACGCCCGACGGGCAACCTGGTGCAGGATGGCTAGAAGAGTGGGGATCCATCTCCGATTGGAAAAAGGAGAACGGAAAGGATGCAGTGGAGGCATGCTGTGCGTGCGGCGGAGGCGTGCGCCCAAGAAAGAAGCCCAAGGACGTCGACCCCAAGATCGCAAAGAGGAGAGAGCTGGGCGGCGATGCACCACGCAAGAAGGGCAAGGGTGGGAGAAAGGATACCGCCAAAGGCGCAATGACGAACAAGGAATGGAAAAGAAAAGTCGGAGAAACCAAGGGTTCGTGTTGTTGCTCATGACAAGTTTTGTTCGTTTGGTACCTGTGTTTCTGTCAACCATCACAGTCGCGCATTCCACTGTGTCTCCACCGCAGGCGAATACGGTCCAGGTTGGACTTTCGCGGGGCGCGTGCCAGCGCTTCCTCCGCGCCACGCTCCTTACGAGCTGGTGTCTAAGGGAGGAACCATGGTGTGCCACATGACCAAGGACGAGTTGGCTTCGATTCCGAAGGACACGCCGTTCTTCATTCATACCGCAAAAACGGGCGGCCGCGCCCTGATCCGGTACCTCCAGGTTTGGCGCCACTGCCACAATCGACTTAAGCGTGGTGATGGCAGTGGATTGATCAATTGCACTACCTGTTTGCGCTGCCGCAGACGGTTCTCGGGGAGAAATATTGCGAGGACTGGATCTACCTGCATGTCAACCCGACGTTCAAACCGCCGATCGACTCGAACAAGCCGACGCTCGACGGAGACTGCAGGAGCAAATTGGTGCGAGCCGCCTGACATGTTGCTACTCCGCTCCACCGCTGTTGATGCCCTTCTGTTTTCACGACCACCAGGAAAGCTACATTTCCAACCTCCAAGCGTTTACAGTGATTCGTGACCCCCTCGAACGGCTGGTGTCCGAACTTGGTGGGTGTTGGCATACATGGTGTTCCTGCCGTTGTCCCGCATGCGTCCTCGCAGATTTAGAGGCCATTATGTTGCTGTGCTGGACGCGATGTGACTAGGCCATTCCAGGGTTCTTCCGAACATCAAGGCAGCGTATGGGTACGTCTCACATTCTCTGACACTGTGACTGCCGGTTTTAGTGCTCGTGCTGACCGAACGGTTCGTACAATGAACAGAACGTTGGAACAACACTTCTCAGCGATGTGAGTCGGCCGCACGTTTCCGCGGGCTGCGCTTGTCAGAAGGACTTGGTGCTGTTGTTCGCAAATTCCCGGGACTACTCACTGTGCGTTCATTGCAGGTACAAACGACGGTGGTACACAAACTTTCAGACAGGGGTGTTGGCCGGATACCGCGTGTGCAATGGTGCGTGCAGCCGTTCTCATCCTCCGTCAACCAGACTCCCGAGCAACCGTGAAGTGAAAATTCTGTCCGCTTGGTGGACACGCTGTAGGCGACTCTGTTGTTGGTGCGTCTCAGTTGGAACACGTCAAAGAGCTCATTCGCAGTGGAAAGGTTCGCTGCTGTCGTCGAAGGTGTGGCGTGGGCTACACGACGTGTGATGTTGACTGACGCATTTTCGTCATTATTAGTTGCTCGTTGGCATCACGGAGGATATGGAAGCGTCGTTGAGCAATATATTTTCGGAACTTGAGGCGAAGCGTCCAGAGGTAATTGTCACAGCGAACTGCATTGGGGGTGCCTTGGTGGGTGGATCGAAGTAGCGTGACGCATGCTCACGAGCGTTGCGCGTTCAGGTGATTCGCCAATCTTTTGACACCGTCGAAAAGAAGCCGAAAACTAATGGCGTCCCAGAGCTTGTCACTCGGGTGCGTGCAGTGCCACGCGGTTATGCTGCATGTGTCATTGATGTTTCATCCGTTCGTTGGCCTCATGCGTCTGCCTCATGCATCTGCGCATACATGTACCATGAACCACCAGTTGCGCAGCGGTGCGACGCCGCAACTGAAGAAGCAGTTTGAGGAGTTTAAACGGTTGCACGCGCTTGATTACGAACTGTACGACTTTGTCAAGGTGAGTTGGAGGTGGAACACCAGTCATTCGCCGCGCTCGCATCTCCGATGGGTTTGCAAACATAGCTTATTGCGTGTGCTCGTCAACCTCACAGGAACACCTGAAGTCGAAGTACGAACACGGTGATTTGTAGAGGGTAGATGTTTGTTATGAGTGTGGCGGAGCATGTGGCATTGACAGCAGCTGCGTAGCAAGACGAAGCTGCACTCGCGTACAATAAACGATAATACATGCCTGTCATTATGGGCGAGCGTTGCTGAGAGGTCCAGCCTCGTGTGGAACACCTTCTTCGTTTGCCTCCACGTTTGCCTCCACTTGAGATGTTGGAGACTAGGATGCAGAGCGTGACTGCACAACACGCGCCAAGCTCGAGGTGTCATAGAAAGCGGTATGCGAGCGGGCGCGAGAACTCTGCCAATTGCTCTCGCATTGCCGAAGCCTCTGAATGACTTGGATTGTGTGCAGCTGTGACTCGGGATACTTCGGATCTCCTTGAATGGTGTCGCCACACCCACCGCGCCCGTCGAACTTCGATTTTAGACTTCAGCCGCAAGGTGCACAGGCTGTAGTACAAATTTGTCGCTGCTCTAAAACCTGAAAACCTCTAAAATCTCAAAACCTCTAAAAACGAAAACCTCTAAAATCTGAAAAGCATACCGTTTTCGAGATTGATTCTTTTTTGGAGGTTTCAGGTTGCACGAGTCCACGAGCGAGCTGGAAGCCGCGCGAAAATTTTCGGGCAGTCGGACGACGTCGCTGAATGGAGTCGAATGATTTGGCACAGAGCACCGAGGCGTTGAGATGCTATCTACATTCAGGATTACACGGTGTGGAACCGTGTTGTAGGCGTTGCGGTCGTGAGGAGTGTCAATTGAGGATACTATGCTGACCTAAGCGCATGGTGGAGCTGTGAGAGTTTTTAGTTTTTCACTTTTTCAGTTTTTCAGTTTTGAGATGTTGCGATTGTGTGAAGGATGGCGATGTATTGACTGCGTCACATTGTATGAGATTATAGTGAGCAATGAGAATGTTGTAGATTGTTGTAACGGTGTACGGTAGTAAAACAGAAACTTTGAAAAATGAAAAACGGGAAAAAGGAAAGGGGACGCGGATCGTTGGATGCATCGGCTTTCGACTTTCGGCTTTCGACTTTCGACTTTGACGTTTTCATTTTCTCCATTTCCCATTTCTCCATTTCTCCATTTCTCATTTTCTCCGATTTTCGTTTTTCCGGATTTTGGAGTTTGGCGTTTTGGAGTGTTGGATTTTAGAGACTCTTTCAGACTTTGCGCGGCGCAGCTATATCTACAAACGATATTCTACTGTTACCCCACCTACACACCACTGCAAAACATGCGAATCCTATTTGTAGATACCATCAAGAGTTGTGTGTGGACTTCTCGACAATTGTGGGGGTTTTCGGAGTTGCGGAGTTTCGCAGTTTTTGGAGTTTCGGAGTTGCGGAGTTTTCGGAGTTTTCGGAGCTTCGGAGCTTCGGAGTTTTGACTCCTTTTTCACGGCTCCATTGTGTGGTTCTGCGGTCGTTGTTGGTTGTTTCGGTTCGGCGCGTTCTGCTTCTTTCTTTCTGTGGACGTCGTGGCTCTGCTGCGTTGCGCTGCGTTCCTCCGTTCATTCGATCCACTTCGGAACGTGGAAAGTAATAAGTCGGAAGTCTTTGCGGTGAACTGTCCTGAGACCTTAGACCGCCCTCCCCTCCCCCGCCAGCCAGCCACCACGCAAGTTCGCAGCCGCCCGCCCGTGGCCCGTGCGCGTTTTGCGGGTTCTGTGGCTTCTGCGGGTTTGCGCGTTCAGTCGTCGAGCAAAAATCCCCCGAATCCGGGCGCTTTACGCCGAGGGACGCCGCGTTCAATCACTCATTTTCCCGCGCACATGGGCGCCTTGAGAGCCCATCAATCTCCGTAAGAACCCTGGAGTGGATGCGGCGCACAGCGCGTGGGCGCCGGACCCGTTGTCTGATTGGATACCGGTCGCGTGTCGCGTTTTCGTGGGCTCACACACAACAGCCGTTGCGAAAATTTTGGGGTGGATGGATGCAGTGCTTTGTGTGTGCGTTGGTTGGTTGTTGCGAAGCCTTCGTTCGTTTGCGGGGCAGCGGGTTTGGGGCAGCGGGTTTGGGGTGGCGAGGAGCAAAGGCCATCGGGCAAACTGGCATGCTGCTTCCTTCTGCCATCATCTGTTAGTCCTACCACAACCAACCTCGTGGATCTCCGCCCCAAACAACCAACCAATCACTCCGTGTAATGTGCGCGGCCGGTGACGTGCGAAAGTGCGCGAGGACCGCGTCGAGTCCCAAAGCTTAAGGCAGCGAGCGCAAGTCCCCAACGAAAGCAAGGCAGAAAGCCAGACAGGGTGAGAGACAGAAAGCCGCTGTGTGGGCAGAAAGCAGCACAGAACACGACAAACGCGGCGGAGTCGCACGCATGGCATGACGCAGGCAGTGTGTGGCATGGAAAGAGCCCAGCTTGCTTGCGTTCGTTGCGCTCGTTGCGTTCGTTGCGTTCGTTGGGCGGTGGTGGGCCGCATGCGGTTCACTGCGGGACGGACGCCTCGCATCGGCTGAAGCCCAGCCAAGCAAAGCGGGTGTCCGAGGTACCATATTTCTGTCGAAAAAGAAAAAGTGCCCAGCTCGACTTGAAAGGCAGTCTGCCGGCAGCCAGATGCCAGCCCCCCACAGCCCACAGCCACAGGCACAGCCACAGCCACAGCCACAGTCAGCCAGCCAATCAGCCAGCCGCCGAAATCTGTCAAAATTTTCGACGATGTCGCGAGTGCCGCATCCGAGTTCATTGACGCTCACCTGCACTGTCACACTCACTCACTCACTCACTCACTCACTCACCCCGCCGCTGTGCGCTGTGCTGTGCTGCGCTACGCAGCTTCTTCGTCGATTTCGTCGATTTTCGTCCGTCGATTTATGCGATTTTTCCGATTTTTAGATGTTTCGTGGTCGCATTGTCCATTTTCCGGACGTTTTCACTCCCACGCCCACTTGGTCCGTCAAAAAATCGACGCGGAGCGTGTTTCACTGAAACCTCACCTATTTGTACCTCGATTTTCTCGGTTGAAAAATCAAAATCCGTGCAAAGTGCAACTTTTAGAGGTTTCGACCACAATGACGTTCCATGTCAGTGAGTGGAGGAAGGAACCGCGGCTGGACACCACGCACACAACGCACTGTCACTGTCACGCGAAGTCAGTCAGACTTTAAGGCGCGTGAGCGCCAACGAACGAACGACCGTGCAAACTGGCGCGCGAGTTCGATGGAACACTGCCTTCCTGCCTGCCTTCCTCGCTCACTCGTTCGGTCTTTCGTTTCGTTCGCTTCTTGTTTGCTTCATCCCTCCCTTTCCTTCCTTCCTTCTTCAACCGGTCGGGTCATACCCATATTAACAAGCATCAACGCAACAACCAGTCTTCGGAAACGTCAACGATACCTAGTGTGAACTGTCCAACTGCTTCTTGCTTTGAACGGAACGGATTGTTGGATGTATCGCATTGATTAAATGTCACAACCCACAGTCAGCAGGTTCGCAAAGAAAAATGTGTCTCACTACCTTTTTTCAAGTGTTAGTTTGTATTTCTTTTTCTTCGTAACGGAATTCCGCTCTGCTTATCCAGCCAAGGATATGGCGACAAACAGGTAGAGATTGCAGCACAGCCAAGAATTTACATCATGGTTGGCGAATGAAAAGTAGCGCGAACCAGTGACTGCATACAATAGCGGCCGCTGGGACGCATTCCGTAACGTTGCTACATTAAAAAGGCGGATATTTTGAGTCGAGATTCACACAAGACAACGGACACCATGCCAAGTGGTCGGACAAGGGCCCCTTCGCCCATTTCGAAACCCAAAGCTGCAAAGGGATTGAACATTCCACAAACTATTGGAACGCTCGATCAAAGCATTCCTGCGGAGCTTGCAGAGAAAAAGGATCCTTTAGATAGTGAAGAATTGCTGGAAGAACTTGTCGCCACTGCTCGCCGCGAAGCGATTATTGATAAACAATTTGAACAAGACATTCTAGATGGCGTTGAGAACTCTCCTGTTCATAGTCCGAAAAGTTCAGCTTCCAGCCCCGGGCGTCACTTAGCAAATAAACCCATGGTCTTGGTTCCCGCTGTTCCACGAGATATTAAAGCAGACGTCACACTTCCGAGACGGAAACGCCAACTCAGACGGAGCGGGACGAGTTCTCTGGTTGACATCGACGACCAACGATTAAAAGAACTGGCGAGGCCCATTGACCCTGTGTTAACAACAAACGAGGAAGTTGAAATGCGGCGCCGATTTACGGACAAATTACAACAATGTGCCATGTCGCTTGACCAATTCGTACGTTTTAATCCCAAAGCTGGCGAGGAAGTGCGACGGTCCGCCCTTGAGGAATTAGTTGAGGTTATTGAAGGCAGTGAGCAAAGCACATTTCTTACAAATGATCACCTCCCAGACATCATCCGACTGGTTAAAGCGAATTTATTCCGTGATCTCCCAAAGGCACAGAAGTTGATTCCTTTCGAGGAGTACGACCCAGAAGACGTGATTAACACCGAGTGGGACAGTTTGAACAACGTGTACAAAATTATTTTTCGAGTGCTGTGTCACCATTTTGATGATCCAACCATGTTGGCCGAGCTTTGGAATATTAAAGCAATGAAGAAACTCGTTGGTGTTCTGCTTGACACCGTCATTGATGCTCGAGAGCGGCGATTCGCCAAAATCATATTGCATCGCACGTATGCCAAGGTGCGTGGTTGAATATCTTCTTTCGTCAGCTCTGTTGAACACTTTGATTTCAATTTGCGTACTCTCTGCGTTTTTAATGGGTGTAATTAGATAAGGGACATGCGTGATCCCATCAGGAAGATTATCGGATACGCATTCGCTGATTTTGTACACGATCCGAACGCGACACCCCTTAAGGGACCGACGGGGATTTCCGAACTGCTAGAAATTTATTCGAGCTTGGTGCAGGGATTCAAGTTTCCAATGAAAAAGGAGCATGTAAATTTCGTGCATCGGTACATACTCCCATTAGTCAAGATGCCCATTCTTCATTTCAGGTACCAACAGTTCAATGTTCGTTCGTATCTTCCATGTTGTCTCACCATCAACTCTGTTGTTGCGCATGGTTTGCAGTTGGTACAAGGTATCGTTAGTCGATTGCTTCAGACACTTGGTGAACAAGCAACCATCCCTTGCCAGCGACATTGTCACATACTTTTTTCGACACTGGTACGTTGTGTTCGCCTACTACCTGACGCTCGCACGTATGTCTGTTTTGAAGTATTGCATCCCTTTGTAGGCCTTGGCTCAGCCATAAGAAGCAATCGGCAATGTTGATATTTCTCGAAGCAGTATTAGATGCGGTTCGTTGTTAGTGTCTCCTCCTACACGACCACAGTTGTTAATTAACTCATTCTTCTTGTTTCTTTGTTCTGGATAGGTCTGGCTTCAAACCGAAGTGATTAAGGCCACGGTACCCAGGCTATTAAAGTTTCTGAAACGACTGTTTTCAACGACAAACTACACTGTTATCGAATCATCCTTTTCTCTGTGGGAGAACGACCACCTCGTCACGGTCCGTACTGCGTCTGCATGTATTGTGTTTTTTCCCATAAAATCATTGTTTCCGGAATTACTGTACAATTTAGTCCATATGGGAGGCCCACAACAAACAAGCAATCGCAGTTTTGAAAGCACCATTACTTAATCTCAGCAGTCCCGACATTTGGTCAATGGAGGTACGTGCGCCCGCAGCCGAAACCAAAAGAAGTTCATTAGTTTTGGAAAGGTTTGAACGGATACGGTTTTTGCACAGGTACGGTACAATTCAGTAGGAGTCCTCGAACTGCTCGAAGATCTGTCCACCATGTCCCTCTAGAGAACATGCGGGGCAAGTCTGGAAGCGTCGCACTCCAATCAAGCTATTTTAGTTGCAAGACCGCAAGCAAAGCAGTGCAAGAACACACAGGATAAAAAGACAAATCCTCATCACCTCACTACTAGTAGCTCACCATCACACTGCTACAATTGTACCGGTACCCTTCATGCTGGCTGGCTACCAGCTGGCCTGTTGTGGTAACTGAAAAACGAAAAACTATTTTTCCGCAACGCGTGTAGTCTAGGTCTACAATAACAGCCATTTTTATCACTTTTCACTTTTCACTTTTCACTCTTCTTCTTTCTTCTTCTTGACTTTTACTTGACTTCTTTCAACTTCTTCGCTGTTCGCCGAAGCGCCCAACCTAGCTACCCAACCCGCCCTCGTCCCTTGGCCCTTACCGGTACTTGCTGCACTTGGTTTGCCCAGACTGCCCAAGCCACTTTGTTGCTGTTTGTTTGGGGTGATAATAACAACAGGAAACAACACAAACAATTATGTTGTCCCGGTATGGACTGAGATGAGAGGGCCTCTTTGCTTGTGAAGGGGTGGATACGATGGCAATGTGTGCGGAACGAAAAACAATAACAAAAAACTTTCAAAACTTTCAAAAACTTGACTTGACTAGATACTCTACGTTACAACTACTAACGCTACTCAAAATATTTAGTGGTCGTTTGGAGTCCCTTTGAAATAATTTTTATTAGTTCCTGGTGTACAACCTAAAAACAAAGCACGATGGGAGGTGACGACGATCAGAACACGGCGCAGGCGCCAGACCAGCCACAGCCGCAGCACCAACGACAGTTTATTGCACAACTGTTGGTTAATGTGATTAACACACGACCATGATACTTATGTAATAATCCAGGCAAAGGGTTAAATTGTTTTTCTTTGAGAGGATCCGAAAGGTATTCAGGAATGATCTTAGTTTCAGCTTGAATTGGCAGAATTTGTTTTAAAATGGGATCGTTTAAGTTGCCCTTTTCAATGCGTTTAAGAAATCCTTTTGGGATTCGAAGGGCAAAT
>ENA-OWNT01003628-OWNT01003628.1-seawater-metagenome-genome-assembly--contig:-NODE-3628-length-14333-cov-4.702792_pt1 | contig 14333 bp, 1 predicted proteins | sample MGYA00238136_ERZ651165 | MGnify/ENA primary metagenome ERZ651165 (study PRJEB26861, sample SAMN08777766) | seawater metagenome | isolation source: coastal seawater | place: USA: Florida | collected...
GGCTGTTCGGCGCCTGACAGGCGGTCCCGGACCGAAGGCTGACTTGGCCGCCTTCCTGGATCGCCGCGATCCCGAGAGCATTGAAGACAGCGCTGAGCGTTTCGAAGATCGCGCGGGCGGATGGCTGGACGTAATGACAGTCGCGGCAGAGCTCCATCCGATCACCCAGGCTTGCATGGGCTTTCATCTCTGGAGTCTGGCGGGCCTCGGGGGGCAAGATGACCAGATCGAAGCTGCCGTCACCGCGTCCAGGATCGCGGTGGGCGATGGAATCGGCGCCATCTTCGCACCACTCGCTATGGGCGGGGCAGGGGGGCTGCGTGTGTCGGGTTTGCCAGCCGAACGCTTGGCACGCTGGTTGGATGGGATGAACAGCGCAATTCTGACGGCGATGCGAACGCTTGATGATATCGAAGCGTGGACCGGGCGTGCAGAAGAGGTCATGGCGCAATTGTCTGGCCGCACGCCGGTCGCCTTGAGAAAAACTATCTCTCAGTGGCCTTTGGTCTCTGCCCCAATGGCTGAGGCTGTGATCGGCGCCAGTCGCGCCGCCGTTCAGCGCAATCTGGCGTGGATGGAGGCGGCCGGTTTGATCCGCGAGGTGACGGGGCAGGGGCGGTATAGGATGTGGAAAGCGGTAGACTGAAAGCCTTTCCAATGATGAATGGTAACGATTACTGTTTTATTTCAATTAGTTGCGAGGCGTCGCTCGACATTGCAGACAGGCGCCGTCGCCTAGACGCTGGTCGAGCTCACGTCATCCGCCATTCTGCCCCAAGTGTGACGGACAGGGTTTTAGCGGCATAGTTTTTGGCTTGCGGAATGGAACAACGTCAAACGTTTTCTGTCGGCTTCAGGCAAATCCGGATTCCGGAAACGCAATAAGCGTTCAACAAAACTTCTCGTTAGCTGCCTTCTGGCAACTGCGCGCTGCCAGACCTGTCCAGTTTGACAAGATTGACCATCGGACTTGATGCGCTGGGCAGAACCGGAGAAATGGGGCGCGCATAGTGCCAGACAAACAACCCTTCGCGGCGGACATGGCCACGCCCGAGATCGGTAAACAGATCAGGGTGTTCGATCCGCGTCGGTAGGGCAGAGGCGGCGTGCAGCCGCAGCCGGGACACGTCGCGCCCAAGAATTCCTCGCAAGGTTTCGGTAAGAACGTAAACCGAGGGTGGCGGTGCAATGACGGGTGCGGCCACGATCCGTGGACGAAGCGAGAGTTCGAGCTTTTCGCCATCGATTTCGGCGGTGAATTTGATGACGAGCGTATCGCCCGGGCGCAGGGGCGCGCGTTCCGTAACGGGATCGCGAAGGTCGCCTATTCTGGCGCGCGCAGCAAGGGCGAGGCTGAGTTCGCTGCGGGGCTTGTCAGGCCCCTCCGGCCCGAACAATACCAAGTCTTGCGGCGATGGCGTTACACTATTTTCGGCACTCCGGATGCGTTGGAATGTGATCGTGCCTAGAGCGGTCTTTTCCGCTTCCTTGAGCGCGTCGTACGGCACAAAGCCACCGGTGGCTTCGTCAACACGGCTGAGGGCGACGAAAAGCGGGCTGTCGCTGTTGTACTCGCGGCGATCGACCGCGAGCCGGTAGGGACCCCATTTGAGCCGCGTAACGTCCGAAAGCGTTTCGCTGGCAAGTTGACGATCGTAGGACGGATCGCCAAAGACCGCGGTATCCATGCGCGTTCTGACCACGCGCCGCGCGCCCGGATCGAGCGTGACGGGCAGGACCATAGTGATCGTGGCTGCTTTATCCAGGTGATACGGGGTCAGATCGCGGCGCGTTTCGTCACTGGCCGGGAAGACCAGAGAAAGCGACAAGGCCGTGTCGGGTGTGGCGGCTTGGAGCGCCTCGCGCGCTTCGGTCAATGCGGCAAACGAAAGGTGAAGGACAGCATTTTCACCCGCATCGATCGGCTTGGCCGTGAAGATTTTCTCTCCGATCTGCAGGGAGGCGCGGACGGTGTGGATATTCTGGCCCTTGGTGATGTTCAGGGCGTCAAATGGATCGCCCGGTGTTGCGGTTGGCGCAGTTCCTTCAGCTGTGTCCTTCGCCGTGACGGCTTCGAGCCGGATGGTCATTGTTCCCGGCCAATCGGGACCCAGCCGGAGGCCCGGGGATGGCGTAATGTTCACGTCGGAACCGGCGATTCCGTGCGCGGATATGCGCCAGTGAATTTGGGTGTCTTCATGGATTCTGACAAGGCGGATTGCGTCCTGCGGACCCGGCAGGCTGCCGAAATGCAAGAGTTGATCGTCGAGGCGGTCCGCGCGCGAGAAATAGGTCCGTCGCCGCAGGGTATCGACGCTTTCGACATGCGGATCGGGGGGCAGGATGGTGCCGCGCGGCGTTCTGATCTGGTGCGCCACGACGGGCCCTGAATCCGCGGCCTGTCCCATGCCGGGCCATCCCTGGTCGAGCGCTGTTTTCTGGGATTCGCCCTGCTGTCGGACAACCGTCATGGCCGCCGAACTGATCTCCATTACGCCCGGGCGGCGTCCGATCACGGTCTTGTCCAGGGACGGCATGGTCATCGGGGCGGTGTGCGGGGCGTCCAGGGCTTCTTCCTGTTGGTGCGGCAAGGGCGCGCGCCGTCGTGTCGGGGCGGGTGACAGGTGACGTGCGGCGGGACCATCGAAGGGGAAGGGGGACCGGCCCCGTTCAAACACCACGTGTTGGCCGAGGGTTGCGAAGGCGGCGCCGACCAGGTCGGTGTCGGCGAAGGCCGCAGCGGGCCATTGGGTGCGCTGCGCCCGTCCTGAAAAGCCGCTGTCGGGGGATTGCAGCGCCATGTCCGTTCCGAGCGCGGGGGCGGGGATCGGCAGTTTTGGCGTCTTCAGGCCTTCCGGAGTCACGGGCCAGCCCAGTGCGGGAGAGGCACCGAGATCACTGTCGCTGCCGGTCAGGTCGATACCGACATCCGAGAGCGGATCCGGCACATCATCGATGGGGTGGACCAGGCTGGATGGAGGTTGCGTTCGCTGACGTATCACGCGGGCCGCGACACGGGCATCCGCGAGGGCAAGCCGGGCCGATTCGACCAGGGTAATTTCGACCAATGGGTCATCGCCGATGCCCGTGGCGGTGGCGGCCAAAGGCAGGGCGGATTGGCTGGCGGCAACCAACCGGTAACCCGGGACGATCCGCAGTTCGTCCTGCGAAAGCGCAACGAGATCGGCGGGCAGGGCGGGCGGTGTTTGATCGGCAATCGTCTGCGGGGCATCGCGTAGGCCAATCAGGCGAAGCGCGGGATCATCAGGCTGGACCTCGACAACCGCGCCATTGGCGTCTGCGCTTGGACGCGGGACCATTGTCAACGGATCCCAGCCATCGGTTCCGGCCCGCCAACGCGCCCGCAGGGCCAAGGCGGCGCGCAGGAAATAGGGCGCGTCCGGATGCAAGTTCTTGTCAATCGGCTGGGGATGGGCATCGGCATCCTTCCCGATCCAGGGTTCGAAGAACCCGGCTTCGACCGGGATCAGCGATCCGGGGTCCGTATTGCGCCCGCCGTCACTTGATTTCTTTGCCAGATCGCCTGCCGTCATGCCGCTGTTCAGGCCAGTTGTTCTTTGTCGGCCGGAGGTCTTCAGCGCGTGGGCCGACCAGGCATCGGCGGTTGTGATCCGCCAGTTGCGCGCCGTGGAGCCGGTTTGAAACAGGGGATCGCGCTGGGCAAAACCGAAGGCCCAGGGAAGCATCGCGATCTGCGCCCTTTTCCTGCCAAGATGCGGCAACCAGAGGGGCGCGGCCCCGAGGACGAACACACGGTCGGCGTTGTTCTTCTGTTTCCAGACGAAATCGCGCATCCCTGCGTCGTGCCAGCCCGCAAGATTTGCTTCGCCCAGACGGTTGGCCCCCTGCGGCAGGTCGTCGATCAACCGCTGATTTCGATAGCTCAACGTATTGGTCTTGCTTGGTTTGCCCGTGCGGCGCTTGCGGGAATGTCGCGGCACCATCGACACGGTTTCGCATTCATCGACCATGAGCGCGGCGGTGGTGAAGGTGATGTGATCCAGGCTCCACCAGCTTTGCGTCACGGACTTCTTGGCTTCGCTGGCATATCCCGAAAGCTGGTGTTCAACCGCAGCCATCGTGCGGATGGCTCGGCGCGGCAAAAGCGATCCCGTGGAGCTTCTTTCCAGATCGCGCGACGCGATGACCTGGCGGTTCAGAACAAGGCGGTATCTGTGTTCCAGCGCTTCTCCGCCTGCTGCCAAGGTCAAGACGCGATACTGGGTACCTTCCCTGGGTCCGGTTTCCTGAACCGGGTCCAGCGGGCCTTCGGCGATCTGGTCGAGCGTGTCGCCGCCATCATCCAGCGCGACTTCGGTTTCTCCGACCGGCCAGCGAATGGGGGAGGGAAGGCTGTCGGTCGACCAGGAGATTTCTATGTCATTGATCGCTGTCCCCCCGGCAAGGCGCGCAGGATCGTAGATCATGTTGTGGATGACAGAGGTCTGCGAGGTGTCCTGGCTGGCGGTCAGCAGAAGATGCGCGGTTGCGAAGGAAAACGATTCCGGTTTGAAGACACCGCAGAAACTGCCGGTGATGCTTTGGTTCGGCACGTCGCCCGAAGGTTTGAGGCCAAACAGTGCTGCGGCCTGATCGGTTGCCAGTTCATTGGCTGTCAGGGTCAGAACGCCGGTTTCATGGTCGAGGAGGAAGTCTAGGCCGCCGGACTTGGTGTAGGCCGTCAGGTCAAGCCATTCGAGCCAGCCTTGGGTGACCCTCAGGAGCGCGGCCGGATCATCGTAAGAGGCGTCATGCAATGCGGTGACGAGGAAATCGCCGTCAGCCACCAGTTCGTCGCCGCTGCCATCGGGCGTGAGATTCACATCAAGTGTCACATTTTCCAAGAGGGCAGGAACGTCGGGTTTTTCGGTCGGCACATCGAGTTCAATCGCGATCTTCTTGTCGTCGAATCTGGTTCTGCGGCTTTGCAGATCCCAGCTGCTTCCGAACAGGCGCGCCGTGACTTTGGCCGAAAACGCGTTCAGCGAGGTATCGGCGAATGTCAGTTCGATCTCGGCGTCAACGCTGCGTCGGCCCTTCAACAAGCCGGATTTCGACTGCGCCAACTGTCGTGAGAGCCGGACAACGCGCGGCCGCGGGGACAGTAGGATTTGCCCTTTCGGGCCTGAACGGGCCGCAACCCCTTCGAAGGCGATTTCCTGTTGCGCGCCCGGGGTCAGCGTCATCAGGAAAAGGTCGTCTCGGTCGTATATGCGGTCGGCCCCGAAGGCGAAGTGTTCGTCTTCCGTCGGTTCATCGGCGCGATAGGACAAGGATCCGACGATGGCTGCCGAGGTGAGCTTGCCGTTTTCAGTGAACACGGCATTCGCAAGGCGCAACGGCCTGAACCTGAAGGCACCGACGGGTATTTCGTACAACCCGAGCCTGTCGTCGGCGTAGGGTGCCAGGGTCGGGAAGCACCGCCATTCGTAAAGGGCTTTTGCCATCACATCGGCCTTGTAGCTTTGACCATCAAAGCTGGTCTGGCCTTCGACCGGATTCCAGGCATGTTCCTTGGGGCTTTTTTCCGAGGGCAACGGAATGCCCGAGAAGCGGAGCGTGTCGCCCTTTTTCTTGACCGGCAGGTCGCGGGCATAGAACCGAACCTTGCTGTCGCCCGCGCCGATCGTTTCGGTGTCTGGCATTGTCAGTAGTGTGAAGGTCTCGTTTGAAGCGCTGCCGCCTGTGCCCTTGCGAATCTGCACGCTGCGCGACGTGCCGTCGGCGTTGGCGCGCGGCTTGAGCCCGGTGCCTCGGGCATCGTTCAGATAGCCCTCTGGCTTGCCTTTTCTGTCGGCGTCGAAAAGATCGGCGGCATAGCCGGTGACGTTGACTTTGGAGTATTCGGCGTCGCCGTTGTGGGGAACGAGTTTTCCGTTCCGGACCATTGTTTCAAGCGGCCTGTCCTGTGATGTGACACGTCCACCAAGGCCAACGGTCGCGCCGGAAAGACCGTTTGGCTGATCGTCCATCGACAACCGACCAAGGAGGGCGGTTTCGTCCAGCGAGACCTCGACCTGACGTTCAAGGCCATAGGGCGCGGCAATCGCATCGAAGGAGACGAGGCCCTTGCCTGTGCCATTGGTTCGGATTTCGATCCGTTCGTCTTCCACGGCATCTTCTGTCCAGGTGAGCCGCATTCGGTGTTCGGCCAAACGCCAGGCCTCGACCATCCGATCGGGGTAGAGCGCGGTCACTTCCGGTGCACCGTCCTTTTTCACGTCAATCTCGTCGGCGGCTTCGGCATCACCGGGAGGCGGATCGGACCAAGCGAACAGCTCGTCAAGAAGCGGCAGGTCGTACCGCAGGACGGCCTTGTAATGAAGCGCGTCGGGTTTTTTAGGGTCAACCGCGAAAGACGGCAGAAACTCCACACCGTTCAATGTCGGCAGGACAAGGCTTTTGACCGGTCGTTCATCGCCGACGGGCTGTGATGGAACGGGTGTGCCGGGCAGCCGTGCGTCCTTGTCGCCGACCAGATTGGGCAATTCGTTTTCGGGCCACGTGTTGTCGGCGCCGCTGCCTTCGTAGAGCATATGCACCTTGCCGGTCAGTTGGCGCGGCAGAAGGCCACGGCCAAGTGCCGGAACCGGCGCCGTGGGCACGGTGCGGGCCATCGGATAATTGGTGATGAATGGATTGGCGTCGGGTGCCGTCCAGGCAAAGACAGGTGCCTGTCCCTTGAGCGCGTCGAGGGACCAGGACAAGCGCCAGGCCTGGGCCTTGCCGGTGGCATTCAGGGTGAAATCCGCGTCCGGGGTGTCACTGGTTCCGAATGACAGCGCAATCTCGCGTGCCGCGGCGTCGCCGGCTGCCCATGTGGGCACGGCCTCGCGCGCCGAAGGGCTGGTGTCGGCGGCGAAGAGGAACCCCAGAAACCGTCCGATGGCGCCGTTCGGGGTCATGGCGATTTCGGTGTATTTCTCCGCCCAGTTCGAGGTGATGACGGCCCGCAACCCAGCTGCTTCGTCGATGGAAAGCGCCCGCGTTGCCGCCGAATGTCCCTCGGTCTGTGTCGGAGCGGTGCGCACCGCGAAGACGATGCGGCCGGAAATCGCTGTGGGCGAGGTGTTCTCGGCTTCCGTCGGGGCGATGTCCGGGTTCCATGCGCTGGGTTGGACGACATCTTCGCAGGTCAGCTTTTCATGTCGGTTGCTTTTCGGGAGCGGCATTTGCATCCAGCCGTCACGCAGGGCGAAGAAGGCGTAGGGCGCTTCGTCCTCGGGGCGATCAAGCAGGCCGGCGTCTTGATAGAGCGGTGTCAAACGATCCCGGAGCGCGGTCAGGTTCATATGGACTGGTTCGCTTTCCATTGTGCCGTCCATGGAGGAGACCCAGGCTTCCTCTGCCGATTTCGTGAAGACCAGTTTCAAGGTATCCGGGGTTGCGGCGTCGGTGCCCGCGCGCATGTCGATCGTCACCTTGTCTTCCTGGCCGAGGATCTGAATGCGCTGGGCGTTGACGCGCGCGAGACCCTCGCGGGCACTTGCGTGTTCGGATTTCGTTTTCAGCCGGATATCGATGCGCTGATTGTCGATCTCGACCCGGGGGATTTTTGACCCTTTGGAGGTTTCCCAGGGCACAATCTGACGAGAGAGACCGGCACCGGTTTCCAGCATGGGCCAGATCAGGGGCGGCACGTCGCTTCGATCATCCAGACGAACGCGCGTCGGGGCTTCGTCATCGACCAGTCGTTCGAAGTAGCGCGCGAGGCGGGCCGAGGCCGCCTGCAAGGTGGCCGGGCTTTCACCGGCGCGAAGCGATTTCGACGGTCCGATGAGACGCAGGCGATAGTGCGAGCCACGGGGGGATGTCTTCGATGTGGCCGGTCCGGGGTCTGCGGCGACTTCGGAGACTTCCAGCCGGACCCTTGCGATGATTTCAGCGGATTTCGCATCGCGGTCGAGCGCGGTGGTCGGGTCTGGAAGGATGGCATCGAATTCAATGCCTTCGGGGGATATGGTGACCGGCCACAGCCAGGGTTTGCCCGGCCGTGTCGTGTCTTCCTTGCCATCAATGGCGGCAAGATCGAACAGCGTTTGGGTCGGTTTGCTGAAATGGAAATAGCGCGCAAGGGTATTCCCGGTTCCGATCAACAGGACCGATGCATCGACATGGCCTTCCGCAAGTCTCAGACCAGGCAGAGAAACCTCGGCCTTGCCTTCTTTGCCGAGTGGCCGGAGCGGAACGGCCAGCACGTCGTTCGCGCTGTCCGTCGCTTCGATCTTGGCGCTGATTTCGGCTTTCGTCGGGTGCCAGACGGTAAGCGTATTGCTTTTGCCGTAGTTGCGCGGCCTGACGGCCAGCCGGTAATGCGCTGGAAGATGCGCATCCGTCCGTTTGATCTTGCTGTTGGCGTCGTTTCCGTATTTTTGGGTATCTGGGTCGAACGCCAGGGCCCGCACGCCAAATGTGCGACCCATGACTGAGCCTTCGTCCTGATATTCGCTTTCGGGATGGAGGCTGCGCAATTCCAACAGGCAGAATGGCACCCGCCCGCCGCCGGCCAATCGCACCCGGGCCAGCCCGCCGGTCACAGCCTTTTCGATGAATTTTGCCAGGTCCGCCATCTCAAGAAACCTCGCTTTCGTGTTGGACGATCGCCGACAGAGGCGGCAGCCCCCTGCGCGAGGCCAGAATGGCCAATCGACGGTTGGCACCAAAGATCGAATCCGCGATCCCGCGCATGAGTTCCTCGGGTTTGCCCGAGGCGTCTTGCAAGGCTTTGATCTCGGCGCTCAGCGGCAATGCATTGCGGATCAGGAAGGCGTTGCCCTTCAGAACTTCTTGCCCGAAGAACGCTTTTGCCGTGGTCTGCACCGCATCGGATTTCCAGAAGACAGCGGATGCCTCGGCGGTCAAGGCGGCCTTGCGTGCCTCATCGGAGGCCGTGCCGAAGAGCTCTTTCAACTCGGCTTCGAGACGGTTCATCCCCGCTGTCTTCAGGGCGGTGGACAGGGCGTCGAACAGCGCGGGCCAATCGGCGTCGCTCGGGGCCTCGGCCTCGGAAGGAAATGCAAAGCGCGATCGATAACCGAAGGTGAAAGTGTTCGCTTCGCTGAATTGCTCTGCAATGGCATCAAAGCCATCGGTTTCGAGGTCGGCCAAGCTGATCGCACCTGGGCTATCGGCGGTCAGGGTGCGCCGGATTGTTACACGCCATTCAAACCTGCCGTCGAATGTGGGAGTAAGAAGCTCTTCGACCGCAGGCGTTGTCGACGCCAGCACCTGCCCCGTCGTGCGGGCGCTGTACAACGGCTGCTTTCCAGGCAAGGGGTCCGTCTCGAATGCCAGCGGCATGATGTCGATTTCAAAAGTCTGCGACAGCGTAGTGCGGGTCTTGTCGATCCTAGTCGGGTTGGCGAGCGTTTCGATGGCGATGCGGTAATTGACGTACGGTTCCGGTATGTGTGCTACCGGTTTGAATTCACCGAACCCGCTGCCGTCGGTCCCAAACCAGAGCGTTGCATCGGGAAGGGACATGGCGTCGATGAACCGGACAAGCGGCATGTCGATGGAAAGCAAGCGTTTGCCCATGTCTTCCACCACGGTCCAATGGGCCGGTGCCGTGGGTTCCTTGGGACCACTTTGTTGGGCAGGGGAACTTAGCAGCGGGAAGCCTTCGTCAAATACCGCCTTGGCATGATCGGACACCACAATGCCAGCGGCCACATGGACCAACATATGGGTGCGGAAGAAGTACGGCAGGCGCGAGGCGGCAAAGACCGTCGTGCCCGTCCAAGCGTCCGGCACATCCGATCTGAGATTTTCCAGCCGGGTTTCCGCGACATCGCGATCGAAGACGCTTTTTCCGGGTGTGCCGATCTCATCGACGGCCTCGGCGGCGGCGCCGGTTCCGAAGCCGGCCAGGGGCGGCCAGTCATGTTCGCCGACCTCTGCAATCGCCTTGGCTGCGGCCAACCATGTGTCGAAGGGAAATTCCCGCCAGAGACCGACGGAGAGTTCGCCGGGGGCCAGAAGCGCCTGATTGCGCCGATTGGCCGCCCCGAGGGTCATGTCTGGTGGATGCGCGACGGCGATCTCGAACCGGCCTTCACCTGATAGTCCTTCGTTATCGGCAATCCGCCGGGCTGCGAGGATCACCGGCTTTTCCAGAGGCTCGGTGCGCGGCAGGGTTGTGTGGACGAAGTGGGACATTGCGGCATTTGAAGGCAGCGCGCCATCGAGCCCTTGCACGGCGTCTTCCCGCGCCAAGCTTGACTTGCCGGAGGCGGCTTTTCTGAGACGCCACTTCGCGGCCTCGGCCCAGCCGGAATACCGTCCGGTCGGGCGGACGGCGAAGGCGCGACGCGCGCCCCTGCGGTCGGTATCGGGGATGACAATCGACACACGTCCCCGACTGTCGGGGGCCTGGCTCCAGGAGCCGGGATCGGCGACCGTGCCAAGCGAGAAGTGAAGGCCGCCTTCCGCATCAGCCGGGACCGCGCAATGTTCGAGGAAACGCTGCGAGAAGAGCGCCAGCTTGAAGGCAATTTCGGCGCGATCGTTGCGCGCGGTTTCGTCTTCGGCGGGTGCACCGTTTTCATCGGCCGTGATGCTGCCGAGGGGGAGGGTGATTTCCCGGAAACGGCGTGCCGCAAGGAGAAGCAGGGATTTCAACCCGCCGACCGGATCAACATCCCGGATCGTGCCGGGGCTGGCATCCAACATCAGGGACGGGCGGAACAGCACATCGGCCCAATCGTGATCGTTCAATTCGGCGAAGCGTCCCATGCCCGCCTCGACCGTTCCGATTTTGCTGCGATCGAACTCATCGGCTTCGACGGCGAAGTGATCCACGGGTGTCAGGAAGACGGGCGCCGATTCCTGGCCATGCACGTTTTCAAAGACAACCTGGACGTCAAGCCGGACGTTTTCCGGTTTCACCGGTGCATCGGGGTCATGCCGCCGGACGGCCGCGAGGCGCAGGTTTGCCAACAATTGATCCGGATCGACAAAGCCCGAGAATGTGGCCCCTGGCGCGTCCCTTGTCACGCGGTGCGGCGGCAGGCTTTCCAGACCGGAGGCCTGGGGCACCAGGTCAACCAGGAAGTCCTGCTGATGATCCGCCGGTGGCTCAACACGCGATACGCGATAGCGCAGGACACGGGGGATCGGATCGCCTTTCGCCCAGGGTGTTTCGTAGGTCGCGGCGGTGGCGAGCTTGGCGAGGTCGTCTTCGCTGATGATGCGCCGAACCGTCTTGTGGATCACCGGTCTGAATTCGGGTGCGGTCAGGTCGTATTCGGTATTGACCAGGCGATCGGGCATGGGACGAAGCGAGATTTGCACCACGGCAAGCGTGTCGTCATCGACGATCTGGTTCGCGTCGGAGGCTTGCAGCGAATCCTGCCCGCCATCAAACCAGAACAGCCGGGCATTACCCCAGGGCCGTGTCAGGATATCGGCAAAAGGCAGACCTTCGTCCGTATTCGCGGGATCGGCGCTGCCCATTCGATACAGGAGGCGGGCACGCTCAAACGCGTCCGCGACCCGCTTGAACAGCTTCTTGCCGCGCAGGAAGGTGCCGGTTTCGGTGTCGAATAACTGGAATCCGGCGGCAAGTCCCAGCATGCGCAGAGCCGAGAATCCATGCGGATCCCGTTCGGTCGGGATCTCTTCGAGGTAGTCGATGAAGTCTTCCGCGTCGGTGTTCGGCGTATCGTCCGGAGTCAACGCGTAGCGCGGGTAGGCCGATCTGGCGTCGGCGATATCGGACATGGCGAGGAAAGACATTGTATCCGCCAGAATTGGATGCAGTTGGGGCAGCAGATCAATATCCTGATTGACGCTTGCCGTTGTGATCCGCTTCGTTCCGGGTGTCGTGCCTTCCGCATCACGCCGGGCTTTCACTGCAAGCGACAGCGCTTCGAGATAATCGGGGTGTGTCAGCCGGGCTTCGATATCGCGTTCTTCGGATTGCCGCGCCAGATTGCGGAGGTCGTCGTTTTTGTCGCCGGCGTCGTCGGGGAAGATCGGCAGAATGACCAGGTTGCTGAAGATTGCGCGGAGTTCCTTCGCGGTGCGGGTTTCGAGTTCTGCGGTTTCGATGGTCAGGGACCAGGGATTTGCGGCGTCCGCCTTGTGCCTGACCGTGCCATCGGGCGACACGACAGCCAGACGCCAGCCATCCAGCGGTTTCTTGGCAGGATCGAGCGGATTTCCTGCCGGAATGCCTTCCAGATCGAATCGCAAGCTGTCCGGCCGGCCCTCGGCGAACATTTCCGAGATCAGGGCTTCGTCCGGGTCGGGCAGGAGGCTGCGGCGCAGGCGCAGCCGCGGGAAGGTGACGGTGCTTTCGGCAAGCGAAAACCATGGTTTGCGACCTGGCACTTTTTCGGTTTGCGGGGTTGCGGTGAGAAGGTCTTGTTCGGCCTTGCGATTGCGCCAGGCGGCGGAAGGGAAGGTGGCTTCGAGGCGACCCATGTCGCCAAAGCCCGAGGGCGTGAGCCCGCGTTCCGATGCGGGAAGCATGCGCACGCTGCCGAGGGCCTCGGCAGCATCGGCCAGAATCTCAGGATCGCTTGCGTCGCCGGTCAGGATGTCGGGGTCCAGCCGATATACGTCAAAGCCGCTGAGCCATCGGAAGAGATCGGGGTTTGCCTGCCCGTTGGCGGCACCCCCGGCAAGTTGCAGCGACCCCGGCCGCGCATTCCAGCGCAGGCGCGTTGCGGTTCTGCGCGCCGGATCCGGAGCCGCGCTGATTGCCGAGGTTGTATCTTCGAAGAGCGCCTGGAAGGTCGCCTGCGCTTCCGGACGGAAGACATGCAAGCGACCGTTGCGCACCTCCATGTCCTTGCGTTCGAGAGCAGCAAAATCGAGGGCGACCGGTTGTTCGAATTTCTCGACAATGGCGTCGGCGGGCATCGGGGACCGCGATCCCGGGCCGTGGTTTTCGCCAAGCAGCACCAGATTGGCAGAAACGCTGCGCCATTCGCCGGGCAAGACCGCTTCGCTGTCGTCTACATGGGGGAGAGAGCGCAAGTACATGGATGCGCTCTGCCCGGGCGGCGGCGTGATCTCTCCGCTTTTGATTGTCACCAGGTCGGCGGTCAGAGCCTTGCGCAATTCGGCGGTTGTCGCAGCTTTTCCGTTCGGTTTCTGCAGTTCGGCTTCGTATTCTATCAACCCGCCGCCGGTTTCTTCGGGAAGATCGAAGGCGACCGTCAGGATATCGACGTGGTCTTCGCCGTTAATGGGCTTCAGAACGATCACGAAATCACTTACGTCATTCCCTGACAGGGCCGAGATTTCTTCTTCCCCGGGCCGGGTTTTGGAGGCTGTGACCGCATCCGCGCCATATCCGCCCGAGGGCACGGCGCGATCCCGCCAGATGCGCAAGGCAAAGCGGCGACCGGGGCAGGCAAGTTTGAAACGCGGGTCGGGCGGCGTTGGCGCCGCCGGATCCGCTGCCGGTTCGGGTGGTTCCACCAGCATGAGCCGCAGCCCGGCCTTGCCGTCAGCCGCAACCGGCGTTCCGCGATCGCCAATCGAAAGCGACGGCATTCCGGCATAGACGATCTGAAGGGTGGCTTCGATGGGCGACACGGCGGGTGGGACGATCTGGTCTTCGGCGTTTACCAGGAAGGGTTCGCCCGCGTCGAAAGTGCCTGCGATATCCACCGGCACGATGTCGTATTGCACCCGCAGGTTCGGCGACCAGGCCGGGCTTGGCGCCAACCCAAGGAGCGCATTGCGGATGTCGTCCGGAACGGGCCGCGCCGTCGCGCCACCTTCGGATTCGCTGCTGCGCAGGTCATCGACGAACTGGTAGGGCGCGCGGATGGCGGTCACGGTGGTCACGTCGCCGTCGTAGGAAATATCCAGGGGTGTCGCTGCCTTGACGGTGAATTGTGCAGGGTAGTCGCTGTCGCCCGCGCCAACGATCCTGCGGGTGATTCTGTAGTATTTCAGATGCTGTTCGGGATCGTCATAGAGCGACGATGAGGCGCCCCAGGCCGGTTCCAGATCCCAGTCCAGCTTTATTCCGTCCGCTGTCTTGATCGCCGTCGGTTCCAGGCGCGGGTGGGCCCGGCGGAACATCCGCTCGGGCGGGTTGAAGAGATGGACCGAGCCTTCCTTGTCGCCGCCGTGGTGATCGCTTTTCGAAACCGTGAATTTTGCCGCGCGCGGTTCGCTGGCGTTGGTTTCCGCACCGAACAAGCGGTCGATTCCGTCTTCGTCGATCAGGAAGGTCAGGCCAAGATCGCGGGCGTCGAAATCCGTGGCCGCGGAGGGCAGAGTGATGACCTCTTTGCCACTTTCATCCGTGGTCACCCGAATGCCCCGGGCAGTGGCTTCGGCGGTTTCCA
>ENA-OWNT01003629-OWNT01003629.1-seawater-metagenome-genome-assembly--contig:-NODE-3629-length-14332-cov-4.839074_pt1 | contig 14332 bp, 10 predicted proteins | sample MGYA00238136_ERZ651165 | MGnify/ENA primary metagenome ERZ651165 (study PRJEB26861, sample SAMN08777766) | seawater metagenome | isolation source: coastal seawater | place: USA: Florida | collected...
ATTGTGATGTTAGTGAATACAACCGCGCCTTCAGTACATACGTCAGTAGGTACACCCGCATATTCTAGTGATGTATTTACGATGTCGAATTCTTTATCTTCGTCAACGCCGCTATCAATCATTAGAGGTACCATAGCAGTACCAAAATCAGTTACACCGGTGTTTGTTACTGTGCGAACTACGCCGTCCTCTGTAATTTCACTACCGATTGTTACCGAGCCGTATGCTTTTGGCAATACGTGGTAAACAAGGTGCATAGAAACATCGCTGTCATCAGTAAGCATTAGTGCACCGTCAAACTCTACGTTTGTAAGCGCTGCAGTACCATCAGCCGCTGACTCATCACCCGCTAGATTCCACTCAGGAAGTTTAGCTGGGTCAATAGTAGCTGTAACGTCAAATGTTACCGTTTGACCTGCTGGAACCGTTACTGATGAAGGGTAGTCCATAGTAAGCGCTTCAGTTGCCGCATCGTTGTCAAAGCGTGCTACGTCAGAAAGCGTGTAAGTTTTAGCTTCGTTAGAGAAGTTCTTAACCGTTACCGTTTTAGTGATAGACGCTTCTTCGCTTAGACCAAGAAGACCAAACGCAAGTGCAGCTTGCTTAGTTGCGCTATCCCATGCTGCAGTTGTTGAATTTGACGCTTTCTCAACATCAACAAGACCTGCACCGATGTAGCTGATAGGCGCTAGTTCTGCTTCTGGGTTTACTGAACGCGCTTCCATAGTTACATCTAGGTTAGCGTTGTTCATTAGTGTCGCTTTAAGCTCGAATGCGTTGCGATCTGGGAATACTTCAGCAAGCATAGACATTGCACCAGCCGTAATTGGGCTAGAGAATGAAGTACCACTAATCGGTGAAGTACCAGTACCTGTACCAACAGCAGCAGTATCGATTGCTGTACCTGGTGCGGTAATTTCTGGCTTAAGTAAACCGTCAACTGAAGGTCCACGTGAAGTAAACGTTGCAATTGCACCATCTTTCACGACTAGCTCAGAAGCGAATGCATACGTTGCAGAGTCAGCTTCGATAGCAGTTTTTAATACCGCGCCGTCTTCTTGTGAAATCATTACTGAGTTAATAGTAACTTCAGAAGCCGGAGTACCGCCCATTGTGAAGGCACCGTCGCCAGCCACGTTGTTTGCTACAACTACAAACTCTGCACCCGCCGCTTGCGCGTTAAGTACTTTCGTAGTGAATGCACAACCGCCACGGTCGATCAGTGCAATTGAATCAGAAAGGTCAGTAGTATAAGCCGCACAACCTGTAGCGTTTGTATCTGCTTCTGCGTAAACAATTGGGGTAGTGCTATCAACTGAAAACTCTGGCTCTGGGTTGAACGCTGCTGCAAAGGCAGTGATATCTTGGTCACCGATGCTAGCAGAAACGTCAGCAGATTCTGCAGTAGGGTGAGTCATCGCACCTACAGAAAGCGCGTTAGTTGTTGTACTTGGACCACCAACGATAAATGGAGTAGGGCCATCGTTACCTGCTGAAATCGCAACAACAACACCTAGCTCTACGGCTTTGTCGATTAGTTCAGCAACAGCACCACCGCGATTCGTACCGAAATCACCACCTAGAGACATGTTGATAACGTCTACACGGTCAGAGATATCGCCATCGCCATTCGGATCCATTGAGGCTTCAAGACCAGCAAGCTGTGCTGCACCTGGGCAAGACTGGTCACACACAGTGTATGCATAAACTTCTGCATCTGGCGCAACACCTAATACAGAGTGCGCTACGTGCGTACCGTGATTGTTGTTATCCATTGGATCAGGGTCGCCGTTGAAGAAGTCGAAACCACCGATTACCTGACCAATTGGCCATGCAGGCGTATCTGCTAAGTCAGCTGTTGCTTCAGCAAATGCTTCTGCAGTACCTGGGCCGCCCACAGCTGCGTGCGTGTAATCTAGACCAGAATCTAGAATTGCAACGCGAGTACCCATACCGCTAGCAACGTTCGCCGTTACAAGCGCGCTTGCATTGATGTACTCTGCGCTGTCTGCAATGTGTAATTTAGAATTGAATACTGGAAGAACGCTTTCAACACCGTTTAGCTTTTGGATTTCAGCAACCGCTGTTGAAGAACCGTCAATAACAAGACCTGCTACTAGGTTTTTGGTTCTTGATGTAATTGTAACGTCAAGACCTAGTGCCTCGATTTGTTGTTGAAGAAGATCAAGACCCGCATCAGTATCAAGCGTAGCGTCAGAGTTGAAGCTTACTGACGAAAGACCTTGCTTTTTCATCAATGCTACTTCTGCACGAGACAGTGCAGTGTCGCTTTTTGCTTTAACTAACCAAGTAGTGCCTTGAGTTTCAAGCGCAGCGCTATCAACTGTTGCATTTTTTACTTGTGTTTGAAGAAGGGTATCAAGATTTACTCTGTCTGATGCAGCAACCGAAGTTGCTGATAGTGCCATCATTATAGAGGCGCTAAGGATAGTTTTTTTCATAATTATTCTCGTGTGAATAGTTCCCTGGAACCCAGCGATTCATGACTGGTACCACAAAGGTCATTCGCCTTTTTTATGTGTAACCATCGCCGGTCTATCTATATCTAGCATACTTTTTTTGCATTTGTAACGTGTATTTCTGAAATAAATAATTTACATACTTTGTTACATTTATACATAAATATTAATTTGAAAATCAGGAAAAAAAGGCGGCGGATTTTGGTTTATTTGTAGACAAGGTGATGAAAAATGTTTCGAATTTCACAAAACCACATCATCTTTTTCACACTTGTTTTAAAGTTGGCGCGAGGATATTTGTCCTAGTGCGTTATCATTATTTTTACATAAACTTTACTTAATTAGGATGGTCATCCTAATTAATGGGGCTCGAAGGAATTTTTAGCCTCTCACTCATTTGTTTTATCACAGCAATAAAAAGGACGCTCCCCACGATACTCAACTAGCATAGTAAGTATCGTGCTCATCAAATTTTAACCCTCATAAATTAAGGGGAAACGTGTGGAAAACAGAAACCATTTGGCCGCAGTAAAAACAACGAACAAGGTCGAGATAATTTCTAACGGTGTAGTTGACATACCCATGCTTCAAATTCTGACAGCAGAAGGAGAAGTGGTTAACAACGCTGTTGAGCCAGAACTTTCAAAAGACGAAGCATTAAAAATATATAACACCATGGAATACATCCGTGTGCTCGATGAGCGCATGGTTGGTGCTCAGCGACAAGGAAGAATTAGTTTTTACTTAGCTAGTACAGGTGAAGAAGCTGCATCAGTTGCCAGTGCCGCAGCACTTTCCAAAGACGACATGATTATGTCGCAGTACCGCGAACAAGGTGCACTAGCTTATAGAGGGTACACCACTGAACAGTTCATGAACCAAATGTTCAGTAACAAGGCGGACCCGAACAAGGGACGCCAGATGCCAATTCACTACGGTGACAAGCCACTGAACTTTATGACCATCTCGTCGCCTTTGGGGACGCAAATACCTCAAGCATCAGGTTATGCGTACGGTCAGAAAATGTCAGGCAAGGATGTTGTGACCATTTGTTATTTTGGTGAAGGCGCTGCGTCTGAAGGTGATTTTCACGCTGGGTTAAATATGGCGGCCGTTTTACATTGCCCTGTTATCTTCTTCTGCCGAAATAATGGCTACGCGATTTCTACACCGGCAGAAGAACAATTTGCAGGTGACGGAATTGCATCTCGTGGTCTTGGATACGGTATCAAAACTATTCGAGTGGATGGCAATGACCCACTAGCGATTTATGCAGCAACACAAGAAGCTCGCCGTATAGCCATTGAAGAGAAGTGTCCTGTTCTAATTGAGGCAATGACTTACCGACTAGCAGCACATTCTACGTCAGATGATCCAACTGGTTATCGCTCAAGAGATGAAGAGGATAAGTGGAGAGCAAAAGATCCTATTGCAAGAATGGCGAAATGGCTTGAGAGCAAAGGGTGGTTTGATGAAAAAGAAAATCAAAAACGTGTAGATAAAGCACGACAAGATGTTTTAGCTGCCATGAAAAGCTGTGAGAAAACGGATGTGTGTGCCGTTGAAGATATTGTAGAAGATGTCTATGACACACCGCCATGGCACCTTAAAGAGCAATTAAACGATCTTAAAGCGCATATTAAAAAATATCCTCAGATGTACCCGAAAACAGCAGGGAGAGTGAAATAATGGCTAAAATGAATTTGCTACAAGCGATAAACAATGCGCTTATCACCGCAATGACCGAAGACGAAAAGGTTATGGTGTTTGGTGAAGATGTGGGTCATTTCGGCGGTGTATTCCGTGCTACTAGTCATCTACAAGAAAAGTTTGGTAAAGCTCGCTGTTTTAACACGCCGCTTACAGAGCAAGGTATTATTGGTTTTGCGAATGGTCTAGCGTCACAGGGCTCTGTCCCGGTGGCTGAAATCCAGTTCGGCGACTACATCTTTCCTGCATTCGACCAAATCGTAAATGAAACCGCTAAATGGCGTTACCGCTCAGGTGGTCAGTTCGATGTGGGTACATTGACGATAAGAACACCATATGGTGGCGGGATTGCTGGCGGCCACTACCACAGCCAATCTCCGGAAGCGTTTTTTGCACATTGCCCTGGTCTAAAAATTGTAATGCCACGTGACCCTTATCAAGCAAAAGGGTTACTACTTGCTTCAATTCGCGATAAAAACCCCGTTTTATTTATGGAGCCAAAGCGCTTATATCGCGCATCTGTGGCCGATGTACCAGAAGATGATTATGAACTACCACTAGGTAAAGCGGATGTGGTTCAAGAAGGTAATGACATAACGCTTCTTGGTTGGGGCGCACAAATTGAAATACTGCAAAAAGCTGCGGCTATGGCGCTTGAAGATGGCGTGTCGTGCGAAATTATCGATTTAAGAAGCATTCTACCTTGGGATGTCGAGACAGTAATGTCGTCGGTTATGAAAACAGGGCGTTTACTAATAAACCATGAAGCGCCACTCACAGGTGGCTTTGCAAGTGAAATTGCAGCTTCTATTCAAGAGCGCTGCTTCTTATACCTCGAAGCACCTATTGCGCGAGTATGCGGTCTAGATACTCCATACCCATTAGCGCACGAAAAAGAATATATGCCTGATGAGACCAAAACATACGAAGCCATAAAACGCACATTACATTACTAAGTTGGGAGGAAGTATAATGACAATTGAATTTATTTTGCCCGACATTGGTGAAGGCATTGTAGAGTGCGAATTGCTCGAGTGGCTAGTTGCTGAAGGCGAGCATATTGAAGAAGATCAACCCGTTGCTGAGGTAATGACTGATAAAGCAACCGTGCAGATCCCTGCGATGCATGCTGGCACAGTAAAGAAACTTCATTACGCTGTTGGTGAAATAGCGAAAGTTCACGAGCCATTGTTTGCTATGCAGCCTGATGATGACGATACAAGTGAAAGCGTATCTGAAGAGCAAAACACCGAAGCGTCGAGCGTTTCTTCGGCAGATAGCACCAGCACAGTGCCTCAAAGCAACAATGGTGTTGTAGAAGATTTCATTTTACCTGACATTGGTGAAGGTATTGTTGAGTGTGAAATTGTTAAATGGAACGTTAGCGAAGGCGACAGCATTGAAGAAGACCAAGCTGTTGTTGAAGTAATGACTGATAAGGCAGTTGTAGAAATCCCTGCAAAGAATGCCGGTGTAGTACATAAGCTTTATCATGCACAAGGTGATATCGCGAAGGTACATACTCCATTATTTGCTTTGCTTGTTGAAGGTGAAGCTGCAACTGCACAAACATCTACTTCGAACGAAGAAGTTGCGAATGGACCTGCTAAAACTTCACAAGCTACTAACAACCCTACAGCGCAAAAGGTTTCTTCTAAATTTAAAGACGGTGAGTTTGAGCCACCGGTTGTAATTGAAGGTAAGGTGCTTGCAAGTCCGGCTGTAAGACGTATTGCTCGAGAACACAATATCGATTTGTCGGATGTAAGTGGCTCTGGTAAGAAAGGTCGTATTCTTAAAAGTGACGTCATTGCACTGAGCAAAACTCAGCCAGAGAACTCAGGCGCAACATCATCTCAAAACAACGCAAGTAATACACAGACCGCACCTACACAAAGCGCAGCCTCTACATCATTTGAAAAGGGTGGTGTTCGTGTAGAGAAAGTTCGTGGTATTCAAGCGGCAATGGCGAAGCAAATGTCAGCCTCGGTATACACTATTCCTCACTTCACCGTAAGCGATGAAGTAGTGATGGATAACTTGATGGCGCTAAGAAAAATGCTTAAGCCAGAGTTTGAGGCGAAAGGTATCAAGCTGAGCTTTATGCCGTTTTTCGTAAAAGCAATGTCACTTGCACTGAACGAATTCCCAGTTATAAACAGTCAGCTAAATGATGATGCAACGGAACTCACTTATTTTGACGATCACAATATAGGCTTTGCTGTTGACTCTAAAATTGGTCTGTTAGTTCCGAACATTAAAGGCGTTCAGCATCTATCGTTGTTAGAAATTGCGTCTCAAATGCAAGATATTATCAACCAAGCACGGGAAGGTCGTGTTGCGGGAGAGCACCTCAAAGGTGGTACAATTAGTATCTCTAATATTGGCGCTATCGGCGGTATCACCGCGACACCGGTTATAAACAAACCTGAAGCGGCGATTGTTGCACTGGGCAAAACTCAAAAGCTTCCTCGTTTTGATGAACAAGGTAACGTTTTTGCGCAGCATATCATGGCTGTTAATTGGTCTGGTGATCATCGCATCATCGACGGCGCTACAATGGTTAAATTCAACAACCTTTGGATGAGCTATTTAATGCAACCAGAAAAAATGTTGATGCATTTAAAGTAAATTCATTTCAAGCCTAAAAATAAAAAGGTTGGTGCTTTATGCATCAACCTTTTTTTGTTTCATGTACCTATTCAAAAGATAAGGTTATTATAAACGGATAAATGGGGATACATGATAAAAACAGAGGCGCTGTGCTTAGCTATCAACATGCATTTCACGCTGGTAATCATGCAGATGTAATTAAGCATTTGTGTTGGTTGGGCGTTATCAATTCACTAAAAAAGAAAGATAAGCCATTCACGTTATACGACTCTCACGCTGGAGCTGGAACGTATGATTTAACGGGAGAAATGGCGGGTAAGAACCAAGAGTTTCTCACGGGTATTTCAGCCATATCGAATATCACACCAACTTCAGATTTGCTTTCATGCTATCTGGCTCGATGCAAAACGTTTTTAGCGTCCAACAGCTATCCAGGCTCACCAGCAATAAGTGCAACAGAAAAAAGACGTGGCGATCAACTTCATTTAATGGAGCTGCATCCTGCTGAATACGTCAAACTTGAGCAAAATATAAAGCAGCTTCGCGTTGAAAACGTGCGGGTCCACAAGCGTGACGGTTATGAAGGGTTACGTGCACTTACCCCGCCAAAACCAAATCGTGGTGCGGTATTAATTGACCCGCCTTACGAACGGTTAGTTGAATATAAAGACGTGGTAAAGGGTGTTGAAAATATATTAAAACGGTGGCAGCAAGCGCAAATAGTGGTGTGGTATCCGCTTCTGTCTGCTCGCGCTGGCACTAAGCATGGTGCTAGTGAGCAAATGGTTGAACAGTTAACAACATTAGGTCGTCCTTGTTTTAAAGCTGAAATATGTGTTTCGGACAATGAACACGATGCAGGCATGTATGGTTCAGGTGTTTTGGTGTTAAATCCGCCGTGGCAACTTGATGACCAACTGTCTGTTGCACTAAGTGAAGCTGTTGAGCATATGGGGGTAAATGCTACCTCTAAGCTTGTTTGGCTAAACGAAGACGCTTAGAAAATGTCACAGCTTAAAGGCCTAAAACACTTTTACATACCCGACGAGCAGTCAATTTATTTACTGTCTCACGCAGATGCTAAAAAGCTAAAAGACTGGGTAAATTTGTGTATCTCTCAACTGGAGAGCTTGGGCTATGTTGATATTTCGCTTTTAGGGAAAGGCGCATTTGGTTTCGCGTTTTCGGGTACTGCACCTAGCGGAATGCAAAAAGTATTCAAGTTTTCGCGCATTACGTTACCTCAGCACGTACAAGATAGGCTTGAAGAAGAAGCTTTTATGCTTTCCCATGTAAAACATAAGCATGTACCTCAGTTTATTGAATATCAACAAATTCGAAAGCAGTCCATTTTGGTAATGGAGCGCGCGCCGGGCGATGATCTTGAAAAAGTTAGCCTTCAACAAGGGCCATTACCACCAAGAATAATCGTTAAAATCGCGGTTCAAGTTGGCGAATTATTATCTTCATTCAGACAGTATTCAGAGCAAGGCGAACTCAAGCCAATAGTACACGGAGATATCAAACCTTCGAATCTAGTGTGGGACGAACAAGCTGAGACCATTAGTTTAATCGACTGGGGTTCATCGGTATTTGCGCAAACCGATATTAACGGTCAGTATGTTGGCAACAATGTAATGGACCTTATGTCGGGTGAACTCCATCAAACCAATGCACGTTTGGGCGACGTGTATTTTATAGGTGAAGAGCAACTCAACGGTGCGCTGTCTAGCCCTCGCTTCGATGAACAGGGGTTAGCAAGTACATTATATGCGCTTGCATCGGGGCAATCTTGTCGATATGGAAGCCGTGTTCTGACCCCTTCATCGTTGGGGCTTCCAAAGATGCTAGCCACTATCTTAGAGTACATGTTGAGCGATGAACCTGAGCAGAGGCGTCAAGGTGGAGACTATTTTTTTAATCATTTGCATGTTTTAAAAAATATGGTGTTTTCAGAAGATAAGCCGCAGCGTTATACACCATTAATTCCAACTTGGCTTGCACACAACGATTCGCAGATAGAGACGGTTGTGTACAGTTCGCGTAAATCGTACTTGCGTCAACAGGCTTCATTAGGTGAGCAAGATGCAAACGATTTACGCTACATTAATGATGCCCAGTTTGACAGGTATTACAAAAACTATCTGCAGGGCATGGGAGATACTGAGAAGGCATTTGTATCAGCGATTAGCCGTTTAGGCCGTTATCCTGTTGTGGGTGGTATGGCAGTTAGGTGGGAACCCGACGGTATCTATATTGATTCTTCCTTGAATCTTTACGACGAAAGCGTGAAGGCTGCCTTCGAGCTAGCCGTTAATAACGTGATCAATCTGGCGCGTGCCATACACAAACCTGCAGTCTTTAAGTGCTGTATGTTTAACGCGAAAAATACTCTGCATATCGAACGTGAGAGCGAAGAACATACTTTTGTGCCTGATGCTTCACTGACTATTCGCTATGAACTTTCCAGTGTCTCTGCGCAAAAAGATGATAGCCGTACCCACTCCTATTTTGAGGATGGTGATGACCCCGATGAGTTATTAAAGCTGCCGGACGAAATTATAGAGACTATAAAACAGCTCAATGCTATACATCACACTGGTTGTATTATATTTGAAGCTTTACCTAAACACTTAAAAATTCACAACTATTATACGTTGCTAGACCATAGTCAGGAACAGCGTTTTAGAACGCTGCTGGCAACGTTAGTACAGCAAATACCGCTAATAAAAGGGTTAGGCATATCTGGGTTTATGAAATTACCCTATAAAGATACGCGTTTTTTTGAGCATAAAGCAAAATTGCCGGAGAAATATTATCCTAGAAACCCTAAAGCGGCTACAAAAGAGAACGAGAGTAATGTCTGAGATAAAATTATCATCACTTTTTGAATTAGAAACGGTTGAGGCCGGCATTTATCGAGGACAAAGTTGGGACCTTGGGTTTCGTGCTTTGTTTGGTGGCCAAGTACTAGGGCAAGCACTAGCGGCTGCTTATGAAACCGTGGATAAAGATCGGGTTGCACATTCATTTCACACCTATTTTCTTCTGCCGGGCGATGCCAAAAAGCCTGTGGTATACGATGTTGAAATTGTGCGTGATGGAAGAAGCTTTTCCGCGCGAAGAGTAAAAGCGATCCAGGACGGACGAAATATCTTTTACATGACTGCGTCTTTTCAGGTTCCCGATGCTGGAATGGAACATCAACAACCACAAATGCCTGACGTGCCGCCTCCTGAAGAAGTGCAGTCAGATATCGAGTTCTATCAGGCTCACTTCGATAAAATTGCACGTCCAATGCGAGAAGCGCTGAGTTATCACGAGCCAGTCGATATTAGAACCGTTGATGCGGCTAACTCTTATCAGCCCGTGAAAAGAGAGCCGACTCGCTATATATGGATGAAGGCGCGCGACACGCTGGCTGGGCCTTTATCTGTACATCAAGCAGCACTTGCTTATGCGTCTGATTATCACTTTTTAAGCACATCGCTACAGCCACACGGCGTAGCGGTAACGGATAAATCGCTACGCATCGCGACTATCGACCACGCAATGTGGTTTCACCGCCCCGTAAACATGAATGAATGGTTGCTCTACGCTATGGAAAGTCCATTTAGTGGTGGCTCTAGAGGGTTAGTAAGAGGCCAGATTTTTAATCAAAAAGGTGAATTAGTAGCGTCAACCACGCAAGAAGGCTTAATGAGAAAAGTTGATTGACAACGCACTTACCGTTGTGACAACTTTTCTGTACTTTAGATAAAACAAAGGGATATCTATGTTATACCAACTCGCTGACCAACACCCATCGGTAGCCGATGATGTATTTGTAGCGCCAGGCGCACATGTAATTGGCAATGTTGAATTAAAAAAAGGCGCAAGCGTTTGGTTTAACAGTGTGTTGCGTGGAGACATGGACAAGCTCACCATTGGCGAAAATAGCAATATTCAAGATGGAAGTGTGTTACATACTGATGAAGGTATCCCTTTAACCATTGGGAAAGGTGTAACAGTAGGGCACAAAGTTATGCTTCATGGCTGCGAAATAGGTGACTATTCCTTAGTTGGAATTAACGCTGTAGTACTAAACGGTGCAAAAATTGGTAAATATTGCATTATCGGTGCTAATGCGTTGATTACCGAGAACATGGAGATTCCCGACTACAGCTTAGTGGTTGGATCGCCAGGTAAAGTTATCAAGACACTGGATAAACACGTAGAACCGAAGTTAGAAGGATCAGCTAAGCATTACGTTGATAATGCAAAACGCTATGCAGAAAATTTACGCGCCCAATAAAAAATGCCCAGAACAAACGTTCCGGGCCTAGGGGAATGGCTCATTGCTGAGCCGTGCGCTAACTTTTACAGGGAGAGTTTAAATAAAATATTTTAAACGGACAATGATTATAGGACACATTTGTTCGTTTTATAAACAAATGACAGGCTTATTTTCCGATTAACGACCAATCTTTGTACGTTTATTTTAATAATTACTTATATATCAGCCTTTTAAAGCCTGGTCTTACCAGTTGACTTGAGGCACTTCTAAAAGCGAAAGACTACTGCACAATCTACCCACTAATTGTTCACAATTTATCCACTGAGTGCGTGGTGATAGGTTAGGGTAATTACATTCACAGTATTTATACTCAATACAAACGGTTGTGCAGTCATGCGAACTAAGTAGTATGTGAGTCATGCAACAATGCTTACGAAATTTACCCAAGAACCGATATTAAGGATGGAATATGCAATCGCTTTCTACTTTTATCCCGCCTGAACGCACCCTAATGGGGCCAGGGCCATCCGATGTGAACCCTCGTATTCTAAACGCTATGGCAAGACCGACGCTTGGTCACCTCGATCCACTTTTTATCCAATTGATGGATGAGACGAAATCGTTGCTCCAATATGCTTTTAAAACAGAAAATGCGCTAACAATGCCTATCTCCGCGCCTGGTTCAGCTGGAATGGAGGCGTGTTTCGTTAACTTAGTTGAGCCTGGCGACAAAGTGTTGGTGTGTATTAACGGCGTATTTGGCCTTCGTATGGTTGAAAACGTAGAGCGTTGTGGTGGTGAAGCCATTACGGTGTCTAATACGTGGGGCACGCAAACAGACCTTAATGCAGTTGAAGATCAATTAAAAGCGACCCCCGATATAAAAGTATTGGCATTTGTTCATGCTGAAACGTCAACGGGCGTGCGTAATGAAGCAGAACAACTGTGTGAGCTTGCAAGAAAATATAACTGCCTCACCATTGTTGACGCTGTTACCTCTCTTGGAGGTATTGAATTAGATGTTGATGGCTGGGGTATTGATGCGATTTACTCTGGTTCGCAAAAATGTCTAAGCTGTGTGCCTGGTATATCGCCGGTTTCATTCAGTGACAAAGCTGTAGATGTCATTCAAAACAGAAAGACAAAAGTACAAAGTTGGTTCCTTGATATGAACCTGATTGTCGGTTACTGGGGCAAAGGTGCAAAGCGCGCCTATCACCATACAGCACCAGTAAATAGCATGTATGCCATGTACGAGTCGTTGCTTATTTTAAAAGAGGAAGGGCTTGAGAATGCGTGGCAGCGTCATGCTAATGGCCACGCGAAGCTTGCTAACGGGCTTGAAAGCTTAGGCCTAGAACTGACGGTAGACAGTAGCTATCGTCTTCCGCAATTAAACGTAGTAAAAATACCGGACGGTGTTGATGATGCGTCTGTTCGTAAACAATTATTGGAAGAATTCAATTTAGAGATAGGTGCCGGACTTGGTGAACATGCTGGGAAAGTATGGCGCATTGGACTTATGGGTTATGCGTGTAAACCACGAAATATCGATCATTGCTTGGCCGCACTGAAGCAGGTGTTGCGTTAGCACAAAATACATTGCATACAATTTTCTACGAATAAAAAAGCTAGCCCTCTCGGCTAGCTTTTTTGATTGACTCGAAAATACCTCTACTCAACGAAAAACACTGTTAGTTAAGGTTCAAAAGTCTTAATCTGAAAGCCTGGCTCGTATGAAGGGAAGGTGGATGAAGTGTAGCATGTACATTTTGCCGGTAATGTACGTTGACTTATGTCGACACTGTTCACTTAGTATTCATAGTGTTTGTGTAAAGTAAGTACGGCCTAGTTAGTTTTAATAAAGGAACAGTCCATGATACGTAATAAAATGTTCAAAGCGTTCATCTTAGCTTTTTCTGCTGTATGTTCACTGTTTGCAACAGCAGATGATGCAGTGATAAATGTGCAGGGTATTGGCAAAGTGGAGTCAACACCCAATGCGTATTCGGTTACTTTTGTTGTTGAAGAGCAAGGACATTCAGTTACAAAGCTAAATCAAACAGTAAATGCAGAATTAAACAGCATTGTAAAATTTTTGTTGTCTGAAGGTATCGAACAAGATTCTATCCAGAGTATGCAGGTTCGCTTACAGCCGAGATATACTAATGCACCTCAAGGTCGAGTACAGGACGGGTTCACACTCTCCAGAGAAATATTGGTGACCTCAACGCAACTCGATAATTATGATTCGGTCATCGATGGCGTGTTAAAACGAGGCGTCGATAGAGTTCAGCAATTCATGTTTATCGTTATCGGGGAAGAGGATCTACATCAACAAGCACTTATCTTAGCTGTGAAGGATGCAGCTAACCGCGCCCAACTTCTTTCCAAAGAATTGTCTGTTGAAATAGGTGAAGTAGTTGCAATATCTGAAACTGGTGGCAATATGCCGGTTCCATTAATGCGCGCAGAAGCATTTTCCAGCGATACTTCCGTATCACTGCCGGGACGTAAAACAACACAAGCGCGTGTTAACGTAACTTTTAAGCTTGTTCAATAGCAGGAAAAAACGTTTGAAAGAACAACTTTACAACCAGTTAATTAGTCAAGCAGAAAGCTTGGTTTCTGGTGAGAAAGATCTCATCGCTAATATGGCCAATATTAGTGCCTTATTATTCAATAATCTTGAAAAAGTAAATTGGGCAGGTTTCTACTTGTTCAAAGAAGAACAACTTGTTCTTGGCCCGTTCCAGGGGCAGCCTGCCTGTATTCGCATTCCCATGGGGAAGGGCGTTTGTGGTACAAGTGCCGAAACGCGAACCGTTCAACGCATTGCTGATGTTCACGCTTTTGCTGGGCATATTGCTTGTGACGCAGCGTCAAACTCGGAAATTGTGATCCCTCTTGTCATAGATGGTGAACTCATCGGTGTATTGGATATTGATAGCCCAGTGCACGACCGATTTGATGAAGAAGACGAGAAAGGGCTCATTAAAATTGCGCAAGCACTGATAGAGTCACAGCGGTAAGACATAATGAAATCGAGTGTAGATATCCACGTTGTGCTATCGACGTATGAAGACATGGAAGACTTTCACGATGACCCAGATGAGGCATCTGAACGTTTAAACTTTATTCTTCATGCGATTTACGATGTTGCCGACGAAGACATAGAAACGCAGCGATTAGAACAAATTTTGCACCATGCTTGGGAATCTTGGCAACAAGACAAGCATTTATTAGAAATAGA
>ENA-OWNT01003630-OWNT01003630.1-seawater-metagenome-genome-assembly--contig:-NODE-3630-length-14331-cov-3.795215_pt1 | contig 14331 bp, 12 predicted proteins | sample MGYA00238136_ERZ651165 | MGnify/ENA primary metagenome ERZ651165 (study PRJEB26861, sample SAMN08777766) | seawater metagenome | isolation source: coastal seawater | place: USA: Florida | collected...
AGAACTCGATCGAGGCCATCGCGCGCCATCGATCGGCGATCAGTCAGTCCAGTGAGTGAATGAGTAAATGAGTGAGGGAGTGGGTGAGTGAGTGAGTGAGTGAGTGGGGACTGTGGGCGCTGCTTGCGACTGACCGGCCGTGGGCTGACCACTCACTGCCGGACTGACTGTGACTGACTGACTGAGCGCGACTGACTGACAGTGGCTGACTGTGACTGAATGAACGCGCGATTGTGTGTGCAATGAGTGAGAAACAGGCATTGTGGCATTCATTGAATGCCGTGAGTGATAGTATCTATCGTTTCTGTATATACAGTACTATGATTTTGCATTTGTCATAGTATACTTACGCTCAGTGAAAGCTGTAAAATGAAGGATGTTGAACCCATCGTGCGTGTGTGCGTGTGTGGGGTTGGGTGTGTGTGTGTGGAGGGAGACGAGACGGAGAGCGCGAATGGAGAACGGAGGTGATGACTCCGAGTGATGTCAGCCTGTATGTGTATCTCGCACAGTGTGTAGTGTTGAGTTGTTGCTCGCAGTGCCTTTGTCGTTGTGGAGCTTGTTCGTTCGTTCGTTCGTTCGATCGTTCGTTCGTCGGCGTGTGTTCCGTGTGTTGTTGTTGACGAACAATGAACGACGAACGTGACGTGTGACGTGGGATGCGATTATAGGTGTTCTTGTTCGCGATTTGTGATGGAGGATGGAGGATGGAGGATGGATGCCGTATGCCGTGTTGTTTGTGAATGTCCAACGTCCGACTTTCGTTTGTTTCCTGTTACTTATTGCATGTATGTTGCAATGCTGCGTGTTACACGTGGGGTAGTGATGACGTGGCCGCCAGGAAAGAAAGTGGAGGTGAGTGACGTGGAGGGACACGAACTTTGAATGAAGGTATCAAGGCAAGCAAAGGAGTGGCGAGACACTAACTTAGATGGACAGAATTGTCCTGAGACCTTGGGAGACAACATGTTGATGAACTGTGAAATGATGCTGTGGCTTGCGTTTCTCGTTCGTCGCACGCCACGGACGATAGGTCAAAGAGCCATAATATTGCAGGGAACACGTCCATGGCTTCGTCAAAATAATAGCAAAAGTAAAACTTCGGCAGCAACCGTCGCACACAGCATGCTGAAGGTCCAACCGGCCAACTAACCAGAGAATATGGGCAAGAAACGTAAGGGCACGCTCGCGCCGGGCGACCAAGCTCGAAAAGCTGCGAGGAAGAAAGAGCTGGCTCGAGCCAAGCGAATGCGCCACCAGCAAAAAGAAATTCAAGAAATCGCCCAAGACACCGCTGCATATGACAGAGAGGTGCAGCGCATCAAGGAGACGGCCGGACGCGGCGGAAGTTTAACACAAGAGAATACGCAGCGATACAAAGCCCTTCTTGCAGCACGACAAAAGTATATTCAAAGGCAAGAACAATTAAAGCGGCGTGAAGCCCTCGACGCTGCGAACGCTGCGATCACTGAAGCACCGCCGCCACGGCGATCGCGTTATGATGTCCTGCGCGGTACGCCCGCTCATGCAACCAATGGTCCACATGCTGTCGGTGCTGCCCGACTTGGTGGTGTTATCGCTGGGCAGGCGGGACGGCCTCCGCCTCCACCGCCACCACCACCACCACGCACTGCCCAGTACGGATGGGGAACCCTCAACGCACCTCCACAGCAGCACATCCCTCCAATAGCATCCATGGGTCGAGGCATTCCACCTCCGCCACCGCGACGTCCCACTGCAAGTTCAGGGCATGGTGTTCCTCCTCCACCACCACCACGCCGTCCCACGACAGGGCCAGGTCAAGGTGTCCCTCCTCCGCCTCCACCACGCAGACCGACGGGAGCGGGGGTGCCGCCACCACCACCACCACGCAGACCGACAGGGACGGGGGTACCGCCACCACCGCCGCCGCGCAGACCGACAGGAGCGGGGGCGCCACCACCGCCACCGCCACCACGGAGTCAAGGTATGTCCTCTTCCCAAAGCACTACCAAAGTTCCGCCACCCCCGCCTCCTAGAAGACCTGGACAGGGCGCACCTCCACCTCCTCCTCCAAGAAAACCGGGACAGGGCGCGCCTCCGCCACCTCCTCCGAGACGGCCTGGAGGGTCGAATTTGGTTCCTCCGCCCCCACACGCACGTGCAACCCCGGCGGCAAGTGGAGCAAGGCAACCTCGCCCTGTACCTGTGAAAGCGGTTAATCCAGCACTTCGTGCATTGGTCCCTACCTCTTTGAAAGTAGCTCGGAGGCAGAGACCATTAAGTACTGCCAAAGCAGCCCGCTTGTTAGCGAAGCAACGCGCCAAGCAGGCCGCTGCACAGCCTCGCGCCAAGCAGTCCACGAGTGTGCCAGCCGCACCACCACCACCACCACCACAAAACAAGAGTCCATCCAAAAATCTGCCCGCTGCTGCTGCCGAGGACGACTTTAGCAATTTCATGTCAGAAATGAAATCTCTCGGTGCAGTGTAGACTAGTGTGCGACATGTTTTTCGTGTTGCATCCATCGTCGGTGTGTGAAATACGCAAGAACCAAGTTTCTTTGCTGCATCCTTTTGTTAAAAACCTACTTTATCAAGCTCGTCGTCGAGTCATCAACTGTTTTGTACGACCGCGGATGTAGCTGTATTTCGTTTCTCCGGCTGAAGAGTGAAGCTGCAACGCTACATGATTTGACCTGGCTGAAGCTTCCCGTGCATTTCAATCACACAATACTCACCGCCCGGCACAAGTACCACACACGATACCGGGATCCAGGTATGTGTGCAAGATGACAGGGAAATGTGGCCGAACGTTTTTCTTGCGAAACATGTCGCTGGTTTGTATTTGTGTGAGTTGTGCGATAGATGTGAGTCACCGGCTATTGCTTGGATGATCAAGATTACATACTTGAAGTACGAAACAACGTCGCTACAAGCGACAAGCACTTTGACCAACAGCAAAAGCTCTTGCTGTACTGTATTCTAGTAATTCTCGAGAATTGGTTACAGCCGTGGCACACGAAAATAGTTGCCCCAATTGTCCGCACCATGGTCCCTCCTCCGATTCTGCTGCTTTTGTGGCTGTCTGGCTTTCTGGCTTTCTGGCTTTCGGTTTTCGGCTCCGTTGGAATTGGTTCGGTTGCCTAGAGTCTGGAGCTTCGCGCAGTGCAGTCCTGCGCATGCGCATGCATGCGCATCTCCCCGCCGTCCGCGCTCGTTCCCCCACGCCGGCCTGCATGCCATGTGTGCGAGCAAGCGCAAATCGCACCACAAACGACCGAACTTGTTCAATCCCGTCGAAAATGTCCAAAGAATGCCAGAAGAGCGGTACTTCATTCAACACACTTTCCCTTTCGTGCACTTTCGTCAGACGTCGCTTGACGGTGCCGACATTCAGTCAGTTGGCCGCGCACTTGTTGGGTTTCCAGAGTGTCCGCGCGACGGTCGATGCCGAGGTTTAGAGCGAGAGTGAGGTCTTGAGAAGGGGCGCGGGAGGGGAGGCACAAGACTGACGCACTGCAAGTCAACAAAAGTCCAAAAGTCCAAAATGTCAAAATGCGTTTCTGTTCTTGCTTTTTTGCAGCATTGCTGACGATGATGATGACAGATGACATGATGACCACGACGTCCAAACATGACACAACACGTGCCAACCAGACTGATTCCTAATAAATGGGTACTGTATGGGTGGGCTTAATTTAGTACTATCACCTTTGTAAGCTGCATTTCTCAGCCATAAATTTTATAAATTTGTGAAGATGATCTATGCGATAGTGAAAATTGAGTTTCGAAAGCGCACCACTGGTTGACTGGTTGTTAGACGACAGGGAACAGTGCGATGTATCCATAACTGCGATTCCACTGTTATACAATGAAATTTATGCTGTGATACCGCGTAATGTCTAAAAAGGATACTATGACACAGTGGGTGAGTGAGTGAGTGAGTGAGTGAGTGCGTGAGGGCGAGAACAATGAATTCTTCGCTGGACCGACTGCGTACGCACGCATGGCGGATGAGTGCGAGACTGTGAGTGACGGTGAGTGGCTGTGGGCGGGAGAGAGAGAACCGGGAGTTCGTTGGCGGCAGGCGGCTGGGCTCGGGAAATGAGCATTGCGGAGTACAGCGTACATTTTACAAACCCATCCGAAGCAACAACTCAGCGTTCTTTCCCAATAAATAACCTTTCGAATATCGCGACGAAGTCGTGGGGTTGATTGAATTCATTCCTCCCCCGGACGTACGCTGACAGCCAGCCAGCCAGCCAGATTAGTTGACTGACCCGCTGACTGACTGACTGTGGGTGAGTGAGTGAGTGTGGGAGTGTGGGGTACGGAAGCCGACGTCATTGGCTGGCTGACAGTGAGTGAGTGGGTGAGTGAGCGCTTCACCGCTAGCTAACTGTCGATTGTTGGCGCGGCTCACTCGTGCACTCCCACGCCCCTCAAATCAGTCACTCAGTCATTCACTCAGTCAGTCCCAAGTCAGCGACTTCCTTCTGACGTCGGCGTGATGATCGAAGTTCGATTCGTTCGCTCATTCGTTCGTTCGTTCGTTTGTGCGTTCGCCGGCGTTCCTTCCTTCCTTCCTTCCTTTGTTCCTTTCCGTCCGACGACTGTTTGACTGTTCGACCGCTCAAAGTTTCCCACTTTCGCACTCAGTGGCAGTGGCAGTGCCAGTGCCAGTGCCAGTGCCAGTGCCAGACTGCCTGCTGCCTGCCTGCCGGCCGCTGACGTTGCGGGTGTTGCTGTTTGTTTGTTTGCTTGCTTGCTTGCTTGCTTGCTTGCTTTCATAGTTCGTTCGTTCGTTATTCTGTCCGTCCGTTCGTTCGTTCCTACGTTCCTACGTTCGTTTGTTCTGTTCGTGTGTTCGTTCCTACGTTCGTTCGTTCGTTCGTTCGTTCACCCGAATGGAGTTGCGAGACACAGCAATGCATTGTGATACTGTCGCCGTAAGAGTACGCCATTTGCGAAGACGCGTACGCTTGTGTAAGCGTGTGCGTGCGCGCGTGCGTGTGTGGTAGGCTTTCAGTTGGTGCTGCCTTGGGATTGTGGGCGGGGTATGTTGTTGTTGGCTTAGTTTGGTCAATTCACCACCCACATTTCAAGAGTGGACAGACAGAGCTTGTTGGTGTCCGTGCAAACGGCACAGCGGTTCTGGACGAAGAGAGCAACGATACGAGTGTATGCGGCCGGTTGCTTCGAGCGGAGTGTCCGACTTACATGCGTGCGTTTGGACCAGTCATTCAGTGTGCTGAGTCCAGCATAACCCTTTTGCTCGTTGCAACGCTGCTGCTTTGCAAAAGCGCGTCAGTCCAATCTCCATTGCCTCGACCAAAACATGGATCGAAAACTGCGGCGACTTGAAAGCGTATTCAGAAAGAAGACGTGAACCTCGGTGACTGCCAAATATTTCATCGAAAAATCAAGTCTTCGTGTTTGTACATTGCAGAACTGTCGGTGCTCGAGTCCGTAACAAAGTCCACCGACGGTTCTTCCACAACAAGTCCCAAATGAAACATCCTGCGCCACGTCTGCGCGAGTAGTTCCGTGGTCCGGCGGCTTGCCCTGCGAGGTAGGGGTCGCCCAAAATGGCGACGCACCATGATGGTTTGTCAGACTCCGAATCCGGTTCTGAAATGGAACCATTCCCGCACCAGCAAATCATAACACCACCAAGTCGTATTCAGGCCAAAATGAACGACGAAACCAAGATGGGCTCACATACAAACTCTTTCTTGAGCTCATCAAAGGAGTCGCACTCAGGCATCGCCCCAAGTTCGGCAGCGAAATTTGCTCAAGAAAGACATGCTTCTCAATACCAACTGCAATTAGAAGCTGACTTGGACTTGGACACGGCGTCGGTAGAAGGAAGCGAGGTCGAGCAAACGTGCAATTATCGTTGGGGTCATACGTGCTTGGTGGATCGTGCGTGGTTTCCAAACGACGTAATGCTCGCTGCATTTCACGACTACGTCCACCCCTTCATTAGATCAAGCAAGCAAAAGCGCGTGTTCGTTATCGTGTGGTTTGTGGTAATGGCAATTCTGTCCGTGGCCCTCATTGTTTGCGCCTGGGCACTGACCATTCTTCGAGCCTGTGGCACGTGGGACATCAAAGACCAGTTTGATCCCATGCTCACAGCGCATCCGGACAGTTCAACCACTCTGGTAGTCTTCAGCGACGTTCTCCAAAGCAACATTACCGTGGCTGGCTTTCACTTCGAAATCCACTTAGATACCGTGCGGCTCCTCCGTGTTGCTGTAGCCGTGATTTTGTGCAGCAGCGTTGTGATTGGCCCTTTGATGTGCGGTGTGCTATACATTCATACTTTCGAGTCCTTAGTCCGCAATTATTGGATGGACGTGCTCGGAACAGCGGTGACTCTTCTTTTCATTACTTGCTCAGTGACGGCGTTTGTTATTTTAGCCATCTTCATTGAGCTGGTTACCGACCTCATCATTCCCGACAGCGATGTATGGGAGAATCCGTATGCTGAGACCAGCAATCTCTCCGCAGAAGACATTACGACAGTTAGCGTCATTGAAACTTCTGTTTTGTTCCCCATTCAACTCTCTGGTGTTTTCTTTTCAGCTTTCTTGTTCGTTGGATTGATGATGGCGTTTGCCTACATTAATATGGGCTTTCTTCGGACAGTCTTTTATGGCGGCATTGACATTATCGTGAAAGCAATTTTAATGTCGACCGTGTTGGATTTGGCCAGTGGACCGGTTCGAACGGCCCTAACACCGGCTGGCACAATTGTTGCTATTGCTATGCACTTGCTGCTAACTGTGCCAATTGGTGCCGCATATTGGCTTTACCAAAGAAAGCGCTTGATGCAATTCATGACCACCTACACTGCAGCATTGGAGCACATTCGTCTTAAAAGACCTCAAATTGTCAAAGAGCTCTGTCATGTGGACTACAACAGCAAGATCGGGGCTGGGGGCAGTGGGCAAGTGTATCGTGGCACATACAGTGGCCACGCAGTCGCTGTGAAGGAGTTTTTCAGCTCTGCGATGGACAGTAATTTCGTTGACGAGTTGAACAGTGAGGCTGAGCAATGGACTCGAGTCAACGGCCACCCCCACATTGTGGAATTTTTCGGAATATTCAAGCAGGAAAAAGCGACCCTGTTGGTGTCCGAACTTTGCGATATCTCATTGGCAAAACTTGTTTATCCTTCAAGCATGGGTCAAAGTTCCGCGGTCTCTCCCGCCGGTACACCATTGAAACTGCATGAACTTCCCCCAACCCTGCAGGAAACAAAGACCGCTCTCGTGTTGCAACCTGCTGTGGTACGTGCACCTCTCGATTGTTCTGCATTCAGGTTACATTCCGCTCATGTTTATCGCCCGATTGTTCCAGGCATTACACATCGCCGCCCAAACTAGCAATGCTCTTTCGTATCTCCACGCTCTCGGAGTCGGTCACTTTGATGTCAAGCCGGGCAACATTCTTCTAAAGTTCAACGCCGCCGCCGGCTTTAGCTTTCTTGGAGGAGATGAGCCGCCGCCAGCTGATGAAGTCGAGGCACTCAACCACATTGACCCAACCAGTTTCGTTGTCAAATTGTGCGACTTTGGAATGGCTGGTCTGGAGAGGATGGATCCCGACTGCCCGATCACTGGCTCCATTCGGTTTATGCCGCCTGAACAGCTTGCTCTCCTTGGTCCTTCGGATGCTCCGATCCCAATAGCTGACGAAATAGTCGAGGAAGAACTGGAGGACTACGTCGAAAACCTCATTCAGACCAAGCACAAACGAAACACTGTCCACCTCCATTCCCATGCCACTCGTCACAATGCACATGGGTCGCTTACAGAATCAAAATGGAGTCGGCCAAAGAGCTTGAACTTAAACGGCCTGACGAGGGTAATGTTCAAACAACGCGCTGTGTGTTTTGCAAGTTCAATTTTCGGTGCATCCTGACTCGTCTGTGTGTTGCCAGGGTCAGTGGTCACCCGATGGTACTAGTGAAGGCAGTGGAGCCATCCCGCTGGAACAAATTTTAGCCAGGCGATCTTCCAATGAGTTCTTACCTGGAATATCTCCACCGAAGAACGTCAAAATCCGACATATTGCAGATAGTACCAGCCCTCTGAGTTCAAGTGACATTTCTGAGGATCCTTATAGCCCCGAGGTCACCACCACCGACACCAGCGATCAACCAATGGGCAAATTAACATTCGCTGACGATTTGGACAGTGACGTTGTCGACTTCCTCGGCCTGAAGCAAAGTGCCCGCGAAAGAGCAATAGCAGAAGGTCGAGCTCGCCGCGCTGCAGCCAAACATAGGCGTGTGAAATCCATGAGTCAAGAGCTACCTGCGCAGCACGCTCTGTTAGGTGGCATTTTGAAACCAAGCCCGGTTCCGGCGGGTGATGCTCCTCTCAATGCTGCTAATCACGAATCGAGCAAGTCTTTCAGCGTATTGCTTCGATCCGCGAGCAACTTGAGTCGCGTGTCACGTGGTGAAGACCCTTCGTCGCCGCCTCAGCCCACAAATGCAACGATTACTGACCTCGCGTCACCTGGGGTGCGTAGTTCGCGACCACTGAACACGACTGCACATTCAATACCACACATTCAATACCACACATTCAAACGTATTTTTTTCCGTTCATGTGTAGGCTGGAAGCAAAGCACTTGCGCAGAGCATTGTGAGAAGCCGATCGACTCCAAAACATGGAAGAAGGCAGCAAAGTCTGTCGCAAGAAGTCCGTATCCCGCAGCCTGCGCAATGCTTGACTCGTCTGCAGAACGTAATTTCTCCCGTGATCATGTACAGATTCCGGTGGAGTTCTTAGTTGGTACTGGCGTTGTCGACTCTGCAGAGTGGCATCCCGGTGTCAGCGGCGACGACGAAGTGCCCTTGCATGACAACGATGATCTAGCGTCGCTACCAGGTTAGTGGTTTGCAAGACGAGTATGATGCCACTTTTGGTCGTGCGGTAACACGTTTTCTTGACGTTCTTATTAAGGTTTAGCCGGTTTTGAGTCTGACACCCGCGCGACGACACCATCCTCGAAGGCAACCCGGTTAGTTTCATGCAAACGTGAATTCTGTTTGCACTGTGTAGCTGTTCAACAGCTGTGCCTGTGGCCAGGTCTGACTCTGATGACACTTCTGAGGAGTCAACGGGTAGCGCCGTAGCCGATTTAGCTCGTTTACCACCAGTTCCAATCGCTGGATCCATGCAGATTATTCGACGCACAACGTCAAAGCCAACTACAATCACTCGCAGACGAGCTTCTAGTTTTGACAATAGAGCTCCCGCAAAGAGTAGCCTTTTTCCTGATGCTGATCAACTACCGCTGTCCCGCAAAACTTGCACTCCTCCACCCCGTAATGCTGTAGCGTGAGTTTTCTATCACCTGCATGGTTGTGTTCCGGCACACATGTTGCGCTGAGTGGTGTCCTTGCGCCGTGCAGAAAATTGCGGAAGTCTCCGATCAAAGGACAACCTGGTTTCAAGCCCCTCGGAAGACTTGTACGTGTTGGTCTGTGGATTGATATCTTTGACTTTGTTTCATCATTTGTCTGATTGCACTAGGCTGCCGGTGGTGGAACCAAGAAAGACATTGCTATCGCGCGTCGCAACACAAAAGATCGTTTGGATACAAGGTTGGTTTTGTGGTGGCGCATCCTATTTCCGTCTTGTTTTCCATTCTTGTTGCATGTGTTATTGATCCACATCTTTGCACTGTTACAGCCCCACCAAAAAGGCGAAACGCTCTTGGAAGGAGCGCATGGTTGCTCTACGATCAGCTGTGCTGAATCATCTTCGTGAAGATGATCCTAACTACCTCCGCAGCAGTAAGGCGGATTTACTTTCCGACAATGACGGGCATTCACACGGCAAAACGCGGCGTTCTTCAAAGTCTCTCTTGCGTGCGGACAACTCAAGACATGCTCGCAAGAACTCAATGTCGAAAAAGTTGCCTCCACAAACACTAGATGACTCGCAGGGCGGCAGCGCGGCGTCGTCCAACCCGGTGTCCCGCCGCTCCAGTATGGCCATTCTACAACAGCAGCAACAGGAGCAGCAGCAACAACGGGTCGAGGCGTGGGATGTTTACTCATTCGGAATTGTCTTGTGGGTGCTCATTCGACAACGTGCGCCGTGGCAACATGCTACTGATCGTGAGGTATGCACTTGACTGGTTGAACGACCCTTTGAACCCGTCGTGTATATCTTCCGCGTGCGAGTTCTCAAGCGTATCATGCGGCCTTTGTTAGGTGATGTATCGGGTCTGTCGCGGAGAGCGACTTTCATTAGACACCAGCGATTTCAGAACGCACGATGTGAGTATTCCAAGGCTATGCAAGTTTCTCGCGTTCACGCAATGATTGTATTCGATGTGTGGTAGTGGTCCCCAGATGCCGTCGTCACTGCTCCGCAACTCCTTTCCGCACAAACACCGCGGACTAGTGCGGGATTGCGCTGGCTCCTCCTTTCGCAGCTCGCCCGTGAGTGCTGGGAACAAAAACCGGTGCGTGCTGTGATTGTGCTCTGGAGCACGTCGGCCTGAAATCTGTCTGTACCTCGCCCATTCGCTCACAAGCGCCACATATGTCCTGGTTCTTGGTCGCAGGAAAGGCGCCCTCGTATCATCGATGTATCCAAAGCGCTCGCAAAGTCACTCGAAGACTATCATGCCGGCATGAAAAAACGTGCGTTGAACCAAAAACACCGTCCATTTGCTTTTTGTGTTGTCGCTCGTCCGTAACTGGTGGTTTCTTCGTTGCTGTCGTTAGTGGGATCTGCAAAAGAATCTGGTTTCTGGAGTAGAGGCATGCATCGGTCTGTGCACAGCCCTCGCGGGTCACCGACGAATGGTATGTTGTCCTGCTCGTGCGATTTTAATTTTGTGGTTTCAGTGTTTGAGTTGTGGTTGGTCCATCCGTATGCCCACAGCGAAAACGCCTACGCGCAAATTCCAAGTTGCGCCTGAATCCCCGTGAGCATCGGACGCTGTCAATTACCACATGTTCAACGCGCTGCATTTGCCATCAGCACTCGGCTCTCGGCCATAATTATTATTCTCTTACAACGTTACAATCGTATTTCTACGCTCGGGTGCAGCACACATGGAATACACAGCCGTCGACAACAACTTCACGACCCGTCGCTGGCTACGAGCGTGTCCCCCAGTAGTTCCCTCACCGTACTTTCCACACCATCCTTCAACATCCAGCCCTTGTTCCACTGCTCGAGGTTGAGAGTGAGGCGGCATATGTCTGCAACAGCTTTCGCGCGGACAGATGTCGTCTCCAGAAGTTTCGACACCTCAAGAGTTATTCGCCATGAAAACTTTGGATTTCGCGTCAACACAGCACATGCTAGGACCACAGCGGCCGCAGCAACGCTGCGGTGATCATACACCACCCTAAGACACAGATGGATCGTTTAGTGAGCAGTCGATTGACACAACGTCACAATACGGCCAAATGAAACGCAAACCTACCCAGCGATGGTCAAAAACATGTCAACAGCAATCGTTTTTGCAATCTTAACAAGTGTTCGGCGGGCTTTCTTCTCGCCAGGTGGAGTCGGGAAGTTTGAAACACTTCGCACAAAGGCAGACTTGGTTGACAGAATGTCGAAAGGTAATCGAAAGTTGAATTGGAAGCAGCACAACTTTAGCAATTCGATCTCTTTTTGAAATAGATCATTTCTCCACTTGATGCGCACATCCTCAAGAGGCCGGCCATCCAGAGGAACAGCGTTCTTTTTGAAGGCGTTCAGAACAAAATCGCTGTGAACCTCGACATCCTCGACTTTGCAGCCGACAAAGCAGCAGGCTGCGATGAAGTTGTCAGCTTCAGCTGGGTCGTCGACAAAACAGCGGATGCTGATGCATGTGGTGCAACGGTGCAGAATAATCATCGACACCGCCTGTACTCTCTGCATGCTATCCTTCAAACAATCACCTACTTCCCGTGATCGTTGGGCGTGATGCTCAGACAGTAAGCGGAGTATTTTCTTCAGAAGATCTTTAACCTTGTGGCAGGCAGAACGACGAAACGCGGTTTCTTTCTCGAGAGAAATTCCATCTTGGCGGGAAGTAGTACAGTGTTCGATTGCCTGACGTGATATTGTCCACTCTTCAGAGAAGCAAAACTGCGGGAGGACGCGCTTTCTCTTGGCAGGCACTGCTGCATCTGTAGCTGTCGCAACTGCACTCGCGCTTGCCGCACTTGTGTCTGTTACAACCGTGTCTGCCACTTCAGAGTTGCTCATATTCGGCGTCGTTCATGCAACAAGGCGTGAGCCGCACCACATGTCTGGAGCGTATTGATACGTCCACCGACAGAAGTTGTCACAATGACACTCCTCGCTATGACTGGTCTGAACGAGGCGACAAGTAGACACGAAAAAGAGTTGTGTTTTTAGTGGGCGTGCGCACCATTTTTTACCGTGTGTCGCCCCCAACTAGTACCGCGCCACCACCACTACTGTGGGTAGTGGCAGAACGAGATGGCCCGAGCAGCCTAGCACAGTCAGAATGGGTGACTCTACCACCGCACAACCAACCGCGCCGCACAAATAACTGAACTTCAGCCTCACACTGGTAACTCACTGTCAGACAAGCACACGAACGAACGAACGAACGAACGAACCAGCAACAGAACGCATGAAAGCATGACATACATCATACGACTTCAAAACAACGAGGGCATCATGCCGTCAGTGCGTGAGTGAGTGACTGACTGACTGACTGAAGTGGTCCCCCTACTTCGTGCGTGGTGCTGGGTGACGCGGTCTATAAAAAAGCAAGGTATGCCATCTTGTAAGTAAGTAAGTAAGTAAGTAAGTAAGTAAAGTAAGTAAGCCATCAAAAAGTAAGTAAGTAAGTAAGTAAGTAAGTAAGTAAGTAAGTAAGTAAGTAAGCGAGTAAGAGATGAAACAGCAGCGAACGGCGAACGACGAAGGAAAGAAAGTCGCCAACAAAACACCAACACCACACCAACACCACACCAACAACAAACAAACACACCACCAAAAGTTAGTTGGCGCGCTAACTAAGGCAACCAACCAACCCACCAACCACTCACTCACTCACTCACTCACTCACTCACTCACTCACTGTGTGCATATGTATACAGCTATAGTACATCATTTCTGTTAATTACTGCTCCTGTCACAGTTACGCAATCCCTCACTTCCAGGTACTGTAATGTTGTAGGTTGTTCTCAGATGACTGACTCACTCACTGGGTGGCTGGGTGGCTGGGTGGCTGGGTGGCTGGGCTGGGCCGCGGTCATTCCTTATTGATTGCATCATCACTCACAGTCTCACAGTCTCACAATGACTCACTCACTGTGCAGTGCAGTGAAGGAGGGATTGAGTGAGTTTGACAGTGAGTGAGTGAACGATGAATGACTGACTTGACTGAATGACTGACCGACAGTGAGTGAGTGAGTGAATGAGTTGAGTGGTTGCAGGGATATTATCTGTATCTAGGAATCTCCATGAATTCCCCAATTACAGCGTGGGTTATTCGGGAATTCCCGTATATGGGTATGTTTGTATGCATGCACGCCCGTCCGCCCCCCGTCCGCGACGGAGACACTGTGACTGTCGGTGGCCGAGCCGAGCGGAGTGTTGGCGAGTTCGCGCGTTTATGTGACCCAATCATTCAAACTCTCCAGCGTTCACGCCCAAGAGCGAACGCTCACTTGACGATGTGATGTGTCAAGTGAGCGTTGTATGAAGTCCATTTGAAGCCACTTTCGTTCTCTTACTGCGCACTCATGGGAACATTGTACAGATCCGTGGAATGACTGATAATTGAATGAGAACTGAATGATTGGGTGGGTGTTATAGAATGACTGATTTGTGGGGTTGATGGGGAATAAGTGAAGTTGAAAAGGGAGGAAAGTGGTGCGTAGAGTGAATGAGAGCGCGAGACCAGCGCGGTCGATCGTTCGATTGTTCGTTTGTTCGCCCTTTGTTGTCGACGAACGAACGAACGAACGAACGAACGAACGAACGAACGACCAACGACCAAACGACCGAACGACGAACGACCGAACGACCGAACGTTCGACGACGAACGACCGAAACGACCGAACAACAGAACGACGACTTAGACTTCGTTACTTTTGTGGTTGTGTGTGTCCCTCCCTCCCTAACGTTTGAATCGTTTCCAGAGATGACACCAAACAACAACACCGAAATGCTTTGAACCGCTGTTGGCATTCACTATGACCTCCTTTGACGGCGTTGGCGACCACGACGAACACGCTGAGCGCAAAGCAACACGAAGTTGCGCAAAGCAACGCCACGCCGGCGCTATGACATGTGGCCAAGAGCAACAACACGAACGGACAGGGGGGCGA
>ENA-OWNT01003631-OWNT01003631.1-seawater-metagenome-genome-assembly--contig:-NODE-3631-length-14330-cov-5.197923_pt1 | contig 14330 bp, 9 predicted proteins | sample MGYA00238136_ERZ651165 | MGnify/ENA primary metagenome ERZ651165 (study PRJEB26861, sample SAMN08777766) | seawater metagenome | isolation source: coastal seawater | place: USA: Florida | collected...
CTCCGCCCGGTGACGCAGCCCCCGCCCATCGCCCGGTCCACCGAGATCCGGGACCCGATTCACGGGGCGATCGCCGTCTCGGGCCGCGAACGCGCGCTCCTGGATCACCCGCTCTTCCAGCGCCTGCGCCACATCCGTCAGCTCGGCTTTTCGGACCTGAGCTTCCCCGGCGCGACGCACACCCGGTACCTGCACAGCATCGGCGCCATGCACCTCGCCGGCGTCGCCTTCGACGTGATCTTCGACTCGGACGCCGGGAACAGGGTCGATCCGGAGCGGCGGGCCCAGCTCCGGCAGATGCTCCGCACCGCCGCGCTGCTGCACGACGTGGGCCACGCGCCGTTCTCCCACTCCTCCGAGTTCGCGATGCCGGCGGTGTCGACGCTGAAGGTCCCGATCTACGAGGAGTTCCCGGATCTGTACGACGGCGCGCGGCAGGCCACCCACGAGGACTACACGATCAAGCTGATCACGGACTCCTCCCTGACCCGCATCGTGGAGGGGGACGGCCACTTCCCGGCCCGGGCGGTGGCGGGGCTGGTCGATCCGCTGCTGCCCGTCGATCCCGGTTGGTACCAGGGTGGAGGGATCGACTGGCGTCCGCTCCTGCAGCAGCTCATCAGCTCCGAGCTCGACGTCGATCGCATGGACTACCTGCGCCGGGACTCCCACTTCTCCGGCGTGCACTACGGCGTGTTCGACGTCGACTGGCTCACCGCGCACCTCGCCTGCCACGTGCAGGGGGGCAAGGCCTGGCTCGCCCTGCGAGACCGCGCCATCTATGCCTTCGACGACTTCCTCATCGCCCGCTACCACATGTTCCTGATGGTGTACTTCCACTACCGGAGCGTGGCGTACGAAGAGATGCTCCGGCGCTACTTCGAGGCCGGCGGAGACGGCTGGACCTTCCCCGCCGACATCGAGGACTACGCCCTGGTCGACGACTCCACGCTCCTGGGGCACCTGCGGGCCTCCCGCGACCCCTGGGCCCGGCGGATCGTCCTCCGCCAGGAGTACAAGCTGCTGCTGGAGCGCCACGGCGACCCCGCAGACATCGATCTGACGCCGGTCACCGATGCGCTGCGCCAGGCCGGCATCCCGTTCTTCACGGCCCAGTCGAAGGGGCAGCTCAGCAAGTACTTCGCGCACCGCAAGGCGGCCGGGGGGATGCAGTGGCGCCTGCCGCTCGGGGGCGTGCAGGCGGACGATCAGCTGCCCACGGCGCCCATCTACGTGCTGCGTCACCGCTACCGCGGAGCGGCGACCGCAGAGGTCACGGAGCTCGAGGACAGCACGCAGCTCTTCGAGCGGTACGAGAACCAGCTCCGCCTCAGTCGCGTGTACGTGCCCGAAGATGCGGTGGCGCGCGCCGGCGTTCGGATCGATCGTCTGGTCTGAAGGAGTCCCCGTGAACCGCTCCCCGTTGATGCTGATGCTGCTTCTCGCGCTGGGCTGTCCGACCCAGTCCGTGCCGCCGCCGGTGATCCCGGACGACGACGACGACACCGGGGATGACGACGACGACTCCGGGGACGACGACGACACTGCCGTCGGAGACGACGACGACAGCGCGGTCGGGGACGACGACGACTCGGCCGCCCCCGGGCTCCTCGAGATCGAGGCGGACGTCCCGACGGGCGGACTCCTGTTCGTCCAGGACGGGGCGGGGGAGTGGACGCCGGTCACGCTGACGGCGCTGTCCGCGACGGTCCCGATCGCGGACCCGGGCGGCCAGTACGGCGTGCTTCTGGCCTGCGCCGGTGCGGACCGTTCGACGGTCCGCGCCCACTTCTCGGACCTCGCCGCGGAGCCCGGTGTCGTCCTCGCCTGTCCGGAAGCCGTGGAGCGCGGCTTGCCCGCGGGAGCCCTGACGGGCAGCGTCCTCAACGTCGAAGGGCAGCCCTGGTCCATGCACATCGGCACCGCCGGCTGGCCGAACCTCCCCGGCAGCCTCAGCGCCTACGCGGCCTATCCCGCGGCGGACTACTACGACCTCGTGGCCCATCGCCGGTGGGAGCCCGAGGGGTCGGTCCAGGTGCAGGTGCTGTATCGCGCGCTCGACGGCGCCGTGGACCCGGAGCAGTCCATCGACTTCGGGGACTTTGCGTCCGGCAATCCCCACACCCCGGAGCCCTACAGCCTGGTCATCACGCCGGAGTCCGCCGACACGGTCAGCTTCGGGACGTTCCTGACTCACGGCGGCACGACCGTTCCCATGGCGGGCCGCACGGGGGAGGCGCCCCAGTGGGAGGTGATCGCGGACGAGCGACGCTGGGAGGACGACCTGTTCGTCACTCTCAGCGAGACGGAACACTCCGACTGCACCACCGCCTCCGTCGCCCTGGTGGACCACGAGCTCTCCCTGACCCTGCAGCCCGCGGGGCGGCACGCGGAGACGTTCGTGCCGGTGCCCCAGTACGCGGCCTCCGACTGCGCACTGGTGGCGTCGCCGACGGTGACGCCCGGAGACACCCTCTCGGTGGACTGGTCCGAGGCCCTCGGGGCCGGCGCGCCCGGGGATGCGCTGCGGGTCCAGATCGAGGACCCGACGCGCGCCCAGCGCTGGATTCTGAGCGGCAGCGCCGCACGCCCGACGGTGGCGCTGGACGCGGCGGCCGTGGCCGCGGCGGTCGGGGCGGGGTACGGCAGTCCCACGGCGGGGTGGTCCTTTCTCGCGAGCGCGTGGGACCTTCCGTCGATGTATGTCGGTGCCTCCGAGCTCTTCGTGCTCGTCGACACGCGGGGGTTCCGGGAGCTGCCGTCGGGCCGCAGCCGCTTCCGCGTGATCGGCAACGGATTCGTCGGATCGCGCAACCACGAGTACGACGAAGACGACGCCACGCGCGAGGTCATCATCCTCCCGTGGAACCGCGATGAGTTCGTCGTGCACGGGATCGAGCGCACCGGTTCGCTCTGACTCACGGGATCGAGGCGCCCACCTTGGTACGATCCGGCCATGCAGGTCTCCGATGCTCTGTTGAAGCAGGCTGTGGAGGTGGTGAAGGCCGCCTCCGTTGAGGTGATGAGTCGTTACCGGTCCGCACAGGAAGTGTGGGACAAGGACGGCGCCGCTCCGGACGGGGAGATCAGCAACCCCGTGTCCGAAGCGGACCTGGCGGCCAACGAGATCCTGCGTGAGGGTCTGACGAAGGCGCTGCCGCACGCGGGCTGGCTGTCCGAGGAGACGGCCGACGACCCCGTCCGGCTGGATCGGCAGATGGTCTGGATCGTCGACCCGATCGACGGCACCAAGGAGTACATCAACGGGATCGACGAGTTCGCGATCTCGGTGGCCCTGTCGGTCCACGGCGAGCCCCGCCTGGCGGTGCTCTACAACCCCGCGCGGGACGAGCTCCTGCAGGCCATGGCGGGCCGCGGCTGTCGGCTGAACCGGCGCCCCGTGCGCGCGCGCCCCCGGCGTCAGCTCGAGGGCAGCAAGCTGCTGGCCAGCCGGACGGAGGCCGCCCGCGGGGAGTTCGCCCCCTTCGCGGACAAGTTCGAGATCGAAGTGGTGGGCAGCACGGCCTACAAGCTCGCGCGCATCGCGTCGGGCAACGGGCACGCCTACTTCACGCGCAAGCCGCGCAACGAGTGGGACATCGCCGCCGGCGTGCTGCTCTGCCGCGAGGCGGGCGCCATCGTCACGGACCTGGACGGCAACGCCCACCGCTTCAACCGCCCCGATCCGCTGTGCCGCGGCATCGTCTGCGCCGTCCGCGGCGTGCACAGCCACGTCATGGAGCAGATCAAGAAGGCGGGGACGCTCCTGTAATCCGCGTTCCTGGGCGCTGATCAGACGTGGGCGGCGATGGTCGCCTCCGGCCCGTCGGCCGCGCCCACGTGCACCGTCGCACCCACGTCGTTCTTCTTCTTCTTCACGTACCCGAGCAGCACCGGTCCGCCCCGCCGGACGGAGTGCGCGGCGCTCGTGACGTAGCCCACTGCGCGGCCGTCCACGAAGAGCTCGGTCCCCGGGTCCGGCACGTCCGCCCCGCCGTCGAGCTGCACCAGCAGCCGCGCGGGGGTGCCCATGGAGTCGATGCGGCAGATGACCTCCTGCCCGATGTAGCAGCCCTTCGTGAAGGAGACGGAGCGGTCCTTGAGGCCACCCTCGAGCACGATGTGCAAGCCGGTCACGTCGCCGCCGGGGCGGGGGAGGGCGGCCTCGATCCGCAGCGCCTCGAACACCTCCGGGGGCGGCGTGGGCAGGCCCAGCGCGGAGCACACTGCGTCCCGATCCCCGGTCGCCACGAGCACGGCGAAGTCGGCGCCGGTGCCCAGATCCTGGCGCGCGATCCGCACGCGCACGCCGCCGATCGTGGCCGCCACGTGAGTGTGGGCACCCTCGGCGGGCAGGTCCGCTCCCGCCTCCGTGAGGGCCGCCGCGGCGCCATCGCCCACGACCGCGAGCACGGCCAGCTCGGTCGGCTCGAAGTACACCTTCTCGGCGATGACGTACCGGTCGAGCATGGCGACGAAGCCTTCCGCCGCCTCCCGGTCCATGACGGCCAGCATCGAGCCGGTCTTCTTCTCGGCGTCGACGAGGTACAGGTGCAGGTCCGCGACGAGCCGCCCCTTCAGGGAGTTGAGGGCCGCCCGGATCCCATGCCCGGGGCCCGCGCGCTCCATCGCGGCGACGTCGTTGGAGAGCATCGCGTGCAGGAACCGGCTGCGATCCCTCCCCGTGATCTCGAGGACCACCTGGTCGTCCCGCTCGAAGACAGCGCCCGCGCGCGCCGGCGCGGTGTCGATGGGACCGGCCTTCGCCGTCGCCGACAGGATCGACAAGGCGGTGGGGGAGACGGACTCGAGCCAGGGAGCGCTGCTGGACATGGGTTCGTAGATTGCACCGGCGCGGGCGCTTGTCCACCGCGAGCGCCACGAACTGCCCGCTCGGAGGGGAAACGCCGGACTCCTTGCTAGGATGCTCCCGACCTGACCACCAGGAGGTCCGCGTGGGTGTGAACGCTGTTGCTCGGTTGGGGGGTCTGGCGCTGTCCCTCGTCCTCGGTTTGCTGATCTGCGCCCCCTCGGCCGCAGACGCGCAGCCGACCCCCAACTTCGACTCCCAGCGCTACCTGCCGGCGGGCAACTACCACGGCTTCCTCGTGGTGCCGGAAGCGCAGGTCCTGCCAAAGCTCAAGTTCGGGTTCGACGTCCAGCTGGACTTCGCCTACCGCCCGCTGCAGAAGCTCACGTCCAGCCAGAGCCGCGAGGCCGGCGTCATCGACGCGCTGTTCGCCGGGCACGGCCGCTTCGGCTTCGCCCCCACGGACTGGATCCAGGTGGACGTCATCATGGCGTTCATGCAGTTCGCCCGCAGTGGCGACGGGCTCGGGGACATCGGCGGCAACATCGACCAGGTGTTCTCGCTCGGGGATCTCTGGGTGCAGGGCCGGTTCCGCCTCCTCAAGGAGGAGAAGCACTTCGTGTCGGTGGCGCTGATGCCGTTCGTCACGTTCCCCACGGGCAACCCGAACCTGCTGCTGACCTCCGGCGTGCCGACCTTCGGCGCGAACGCGATGATCAGCAGGATGATCTGGCGGTTCCGCCTCGCGGGGTCCATCGGCTACCGGCTCAAGCTCGGCAACCCCGGCTACAAGCTCCTGGGTCAGCGCGTCGCGGCGGACGACGAGCTCATGTACTCGGCCGGCATCGGCTTCCAGGTCGTGCCCGAGAAGCTCGACCTGAACCTGGAGCTCTTCGGCACCGGGATCGTGGGGCCCGGCCGCAGCCCCAACGTGATCGGCGACTACGCCGGCAAGGGCATCGTGCACAGCCCGCTCGAGGCGCTGTTCAACGCGCGCATCCACATCAAGCACGGCTGGGCCGTGGTCGCCGGCGTCGGGTGGGGAATCACCACCGGCATCGGCACGCCCGCCTTCCGGGTCATCGCCGGCGTCAGCTACGCGCCGAACAAGGATCGGGACGGCGACGGCATCGTGGACTCCGACGACGACTGCCCCGAGGAGCCCGAGGACTTCGACGAGTTCGAGGACTCCGACGGCTGCCCCGAGCCGGACAACGACGGCGACGGCATCGCGGACGTGCACGACACCTGCCCGCTCGATCCCGAGGACAAGGACGACTGGGAGGACGAGGACGGCTGCCCGGACCCGGACAACGACGGCGACAACTTCCTCGATGGCGAGGACGGCTGCCCGAACGAGCCCGAGGACGTGGACGGCTGGGAGGACAGCGACGGCTGCCCCGATCCCGACAACGACGGCGACGGCATCGAGGACGCCGCGGACTCCTGCCCCCAGAACCCCGAGGACATCGACGGCTGGGAGGACAGCGACGGCTGCCCCGATCCCGACAACGACGGCGACGGCTTCCTCGACGGCGACGACCTGTGCCCCAACGATCCGGAGGCCGTGAACGACTTCAAGGACGACGACGGCTGCCCGGACGACGTCATGGCCGTGGTGAAGGACGGCAAGATCCTGATCCTCGAGAAGATCCTCTTCGTCACCGCGAAGGACACGATCCTCAAGCGCAGCTACCCGATCCTCGAAGCGGTCAAGCAGACGCTGCTCGACAACCCCCGCATCCTGAAGGTCCGCATCGAGGGCCACACCGACGACCGCGGCAGCGACAGCTACAACCAGCGGCTCTCGGAGAAGCGCGCCAACGCCATCCTGCGGTACCTGGTGAAGGCCGGCGTCGACCCGGACAAGCTCATGGCCGTCGGCTACGGCGAGATCCGGCCCATCGACACGAACAAGACCGAGAGCGGCCGCGAGCGGAACCGCCGGGTGGAGTTCACGATCCTGGAGACCGAGCCCGAGGTGGAGATGCGCGGCGTGGACCTCCCCGTGGAGGGCGGCGAGTAGCCCCCGCATGCTCGATCCCGTCCGCCTCACCGAGCGGCTCGTCGCGCTCGACACCGTCTCGGCGCGCCCCAACGCGCCGCTCGTCGCCGACCTCGCGGAGCACTTGAGCGCGCTCGGGGGGCGGGTGATCACCCAGCCGAAGCCCGACGACCCCGCGCAGGTGAACCTGCTCGCGTGGTTCGGACCGGAGCCCCAGGGGCGTGCGGGGCTCGCTCTGGCGGGGCACACGGACACGGTCCCCTGGGACTCCAGCATGCGCGCCACCACGGCTCCGGAGCGGGATGGGCGACGGCTCTACGGGCGCGGCACCTGCGACATGAAGGGCGCCATCGCGGCGATGGTGTGCGCCACCGAGCGCATCGACCGCGCCGCCCTGCGCAAGCCCCTGGCGCTGGCCTTCACGTTCCAGGAGGAGATCGGCTGCCTGGGGGCGAAGCACCTCGTGCGCGGGGTCGAGCTGCCGGTGGAGCACTGCATCATCGGGGAGCCCACGGGGCTCCGGCCGGTGACCCGCCACAAGGGCTATGTCATCGCCCGGGTGTTCCTGCGCGGGTTGCCGTGCCACAGCTCGGACCCGGACCAGGGAGCGAGCGCGATCCATGCAGGCGCCCTCGCAATCGATGCGCTCATGGGGCTCGCCCAGGAGTGGAAGACCATCCCCGACAGCAGCGGCCTGCAGCCGCCGTGGACGACCCTGAACGTGGGACTGTTCGACGGCGGGGCCGCTCGCAACATGGTTGCAGAGCACGCCGCATTCACCGTGGAGGTCCGCCCGCTGCCGGGCCAGGATCCGTCGGCGTTGCTCGACGCCGTGGAGCGGACCGCGCGCGCAGCGGCCGAGCGCGTCTCGGGGATCTCGATGCGCATGGAGCGCGTCGAGATCGACGTGCCGCTGGCGACGCCCGACGCGGCGCCCATCGTGCGGTGGCTGACGGAGCGCACTGGCCGTGAGCCCGGCACCGTCCCGTTCTACACAGAGGGCGCGTTCTTCACGGAGCTCGGCGCGAGCACCGTCATCTGTGGCCCCGGCGAAATCGCCCAGGCCCACCGGGTGGACGAGTGGGTGGAGCTGGACGCGCTGGAGGAGGCGGCGGACGTCTACGCCGCGGCCATCGAGGAGCACTGCACGTGAGCGAACAGCCGGTCCTGGCGCTGGACTCGACCCCCTGGCAGGTGACGGACGAGCCGTACTACCGCGCCACGGGGGAGGAGGTGACCCTCTTCGAGCAGGCCGCGAAGCAGCAGATCCCCGTGCTCCTGAAGGGGCCGACGGGCTGCGGAAAGACGCGGTTCGTCAGCTACATGGCCTGGTCGCTGGGGCGCCCCCTGATCACGGTGGCCTGTCACGAGGACCTGACCGCGAGCGATCTCGTCGGCCGCTACCTGTTCGTGGACGGGGAGACCCGCTGGGTCGACGGCCCGCTCACCGCGGCCGTGCGCATGGGCGCGATCTGCTACCTCGACGAGGTGGTGGAGGCCCGGAACGACACGCTCGTCGTCATCCACCCTCTGTCCGACGATCGCCGGATCCTGCCGGTGGAGAAGCGGAACGAGCTGCTGCGGGCGCCGCCGGGATTCCAGCTCGTCATCTCCTACAACCCGTCCTACCAGTCGGTGATCAAGGACCTGAAGCAGAGCACCCGCCAGCGGTTCGTGGCGCTCAGCTTCGACTACCCGGACCGGGACGTGGAGACCGAGGTCGTCGCCCACGAGGGCGGGGTCGACGAGGAGACGGCGTCGCGTCTGGTGCGCGTCGCCCACCGCGTGCGCAAGCTGCGCAACCACGGCCTCGAGGAAGGGGTCAGCACCCGCCTGCTGATCTACGCGGCCCGGCTGATCCAGGGCGGGCTCACCCCGGGCGCCGCGTGCACGGCGGCGATCGTCCAGCCCCTGTCCGACGATCTCGATCTGCAGCGGTCGATGACCGAGGTGATCCGGGACTTCTTCTAGGTTCGGTCGTCAGAACGGCGAACACGGAGGCCGCGGCAGGGGGAGTTGCCGCGACCTCCGGTCGCTTGTGTGCCGGCCAGGACAAAGGGAGGGGAGGGAGTCACCCGGCCGGCACAGGAGGAGCAGTCAGCCCATGAGGGCGGGTCCCACGATCAGGACGCCGAGCACCGCGCCGAAGCAGAGGGAGGAGATCAGGCGGGCAAGGTGGTTGTCTCGGCGAACGGGCATCGTGGGCTCCTCCGGGTGTGCGAGCCAACTGCGCTCGCGTCGTTGAGTCCAACCTAGGAGCCGATCCCCCGGATCCCTATGACGCCGCGATGACAGCGGCGGCTATCCTGGGCGCATGTCCGGGCGCGACGACGACGACAGCGAGCACAAGAAGGCGGGCCTACGCTCCCGGCTCGGGTCGCTGAAGGTCGGCGACGCGGCGGAGCTGCTGGTGCTCGCCCGGGGCCGGATCCGCGAGTCCCCGGTGGAACACGCCAAGGCCGCCGCGGACGCCACGCGGGCCTTGTCGGCCGCGAAGGGCACGCTGCCTCCCGCGACGTTCGAGGTCGTGCGTCGCGCGGTGCTGCAGGTGGCGCGCCGCGACTGGACCGCCGCCGCGCACCTCGCCGAGAGCCTGCCGGATCTGGCGCGGCTGCATCCAGGCTCGGTGCAGTGGGTGGGAGACGCCGTCTCCCGGGCGATCCAGGCGGACCGCACGCTGGCGCGCCAGCTCGCCCGGGTCCTCCCCCGCTGCGCCACCGAGGTCCCGGACAAGGGGCCGCGGCTCCGCATCATCACGGCCCTGTCGGACCTGTGCCGGCGGCACCCCGGGCTCGGCCTGGCGGCGCTCCCCACGGTCGGTCGCCTCCTGGAGGAGGGCACGTCCGAGGCCCTGGCCGGATTCCTCGAGGAGGCGATCAGCCTGGCCACGGGCAGCGAGTCGGTGGCCCGCTCGTTCCTGCTGCGGGAGTCCCGGCTGGGGCAGGAGGCCTGGGACGCCCAGCGGGACGGGCTCGCGCTCGTCGACGTCGCGCGCACGCTGCAGCTCTATGCCGAGGCCCACGTCGGCCGGCGGGTGGAGATCCGCAGCACGAGCGAGCTCCCGGAGACGCTGGCGCTCCCCACGGGGGCCATCGCCGTGACCGACGGGCGCACGATCTACCTCGCGCCGCGGCTCGACCGGTTCGACGACCCGGAGCGCAACTTCCTGCTGTTCAAGGTGGCGCTCGCCCACGAGGTGGGGCTCATCGAGTTCGGGACCTTCGACCTGGACCCGCTGGCCGTGCCCGGGCTCGACCCCGTCGTGGTCGATGGCGACGCGGAGCCCGTGACCGCCGAGAACCCCGTCCTGGTGTTCGCCGCCCGGTTCGAGGCGCCGGACCTTGCCCGACGGCTCTTCCTGTTCGCCGAGGACCTCCGCGTGGACGCCTGCATCCGCCGGGAGTATCCCGGGCTGGCGCGGGACATGGACGCCATCGCGCGCATTGATCAGGCCGCCCGACCCGACATCGACGCACTGCGCGGCGTCGACCAGGCGCTGGAGCTCCTCGCCCGCTGGCTCTGGTACGGCGAGCCGCTGCCCGAGGGGGCGGCGTTCAAGCGCTACCGCGAAGCCTCCTGGCTCCTGGAGGCCCTGCGCCACCCGAGCGCGAAGGTGGCGGACTCGGCGTCCGGCGCGGTGGTGCTGTACCGCCTGTTCGGGGGCCCGGGGGAGCCGGGGGATCCACCGCTGCCCGACGAGCCGCCCGGCGCCATCGGGGCGCTCGCCCTGCTGCGCGGCGAGGACCCCGACGAGGGCGAGGACGGCGACGGCGTTCCGATCGAAGGCGTCAGCCAGGGGGGCGAGGACGGCGCCGGGGAAGGGGGCGCCGCCCAGGAGGCGCCCGCGGACACCGACGGCCCGGGGCTTCCCTTCGCGGGCGGCGGCACCGGCGACGGTGGCCGTCCGCGGCAGCCCGCGACGCCGGGCGGGCGGATGTACCACGCCGACGTCGTGCCGGACGCCGACGCCGTGCGCGAGCAGGAGCTCGCCGGCCGGGCGGCGCGCATCCAGCGGGTCCTCGACGCGCGCGGAGTGCCGGCGCCCCTGCGGGAGATCATGGCCGCGCTCCGGCTCGATCCCGAGCTGTCGGACGCTGCCCTCGAGCGCTCGCTCGCCGAGGCGTTCCGGGAGGGCCTGCGGCGGGGTGGCGAGCCAGCCTCCCAGTCCCTCCTGCGGCCCAACGGCGCGGGGGACCCCGCCGTCCAGGTGGTGCGCTACCCCGAGTGGGACGAGCTCATCGGCGACTATCGCCCCCGCTGGTGCAGCGTCTGGGAGCGGCCCGCCAACGGCCGCGCCGGCCTCTTCGTCGAGTCCGTTCTCGCCGAGCACGCCAACAAGGTGCGCCAGCTGCGCCGGGAGTTCCAGATGCTCCGGCCGTCGGGTCTGGGGCGCGAACGCGGGGCTCGGGAGGGCGACAGCCTCGACGTCGACGCGCTGGTGGGCGAGCTCGTGGAGACCCGCCTCGGACGCCCCGGGGAGGGCCGCGTGTACCTGCGCCGCGTCCGCCGGGAGCGGGACGTGGCGGTCGCCTTCCTCGTCGATCTGTCCGCGTCCACCCGCGAGCTCGTCGCGGAGGGAGGAAAGAGCGTCATCGAGGTCGAGAAGGAGGCGCTCGTCCTCATGTCCGAGGCCCTCGAGGCCCTGGGGGATCGCTACGGCATCTTCGGGTTCAGCGGCCGGGGCCGCCAGATGGTCACGTTCGACGTCTTCAAGGACTTCGACGAGCGCTGGAACGAGCCGGTGAAGGGCCGCATCGGCGCGATGACCTACCGCATGGAGAACCGGGACGGCGCCGCGATCCGCCACGCCACCCGCCGCCTCGCCGCGGTCGATGCCCGCGTCCGATTGCTCGTGCTGCTGTCTGACGGCAAGCCGCTCGACTGCGGCTGCGATCTGTACCAGGCGGCGTACGCCCAGGCGGACACCCGCATGGCCCTGCGCGAGGCCCGGGAGCACCGCGTGCACCCGTTCTGCATCACGGTCGATCCGCACGGCGAGGACTACCTGCGCGCCATGTACGGCGACGTGCGCTACACGGTGATCGACTCGGTGGAGCAGCTCCCGTCGCGGCTGCCGGCGATCTACCGGCGCCTCACCACGTAGTCAGGGCGTGCAGGCCGGGGTGACGTCGCCCGCGGCGTGCTCCTTGCGGCACCGCACGAGGCGCCGGGTGACGCGCTGCTCGTCGTCCATCGCCTGCTCCAGCCGCCGCGGATCGCCGTGGGCGAGCCCATCGATCGCCGTCAGATACGCAGCGAGCTGCTCGTCCAGCAGGACGAGCTCGATCTGCTCCAGGCCGCTGAGGGCCCCCGACTCCTTGCAGGGCGTGAAGCTCTTCGCGAGCCCGGTGCGGGTGACCCGGAGCCGCTGGATCGCCTCGGGGTCGCGCTCCGCGGGCGGCACGACCATGTGCTGGCGCACGGAGCGCGCGAGCTGCCGGACGCCCTCGCGCGCGTCCTCGAGGCAGCCGGACGCCACCTCCTGACCGAGGTAGCCGCCCTCCCAGAACTCCGCGGCGCTCTCGAGCCAGCGGGCGTAGCTGGCCAGCTCCGTGGCGAAGCGCTGTGCGTGCACGTCCAGCGCGTCGGCGCTGGCGCCACCGAGCCAGGCACGGCACAGGGCCAGCAGGGGAGTCCACACGGCGTCGAGCTGCTGCCGCTGCCACGTGAGCACGCTCTCGGTGATGGCCCCGGCGGGCAGCCCGGTGATCGCGCCTTCGCACGCCGCTCGGTGCCGCCGCCACTGACGCTCGGCGTCGTCCACGACCACCGCGAGCGTGTCCCGATCCAGCGTGCCCACGCGCACGGCGTCCCACTGGCGGACCAGCTCGTTGACGTCGTCGACCAGCTTGTTGCACCCCTCGCGGGCCTCGAGCGCGCCGTCCAGGAGCTCGCGGGTGACGCCAGCCTTCCAGGCTTCCTCGTCCGCGAGCGGATCTGCGTCCTGCGCCCAGGCCGACCCCCAAGCGGCGGTCAGCAGGACGCCGAGAACAGCAGCGAGCCGGTGGTGGCGCGTGGTGATGGGCCTACTCGACGGGCTTGAACGTCGCCGTCTTCACCTGGGACTTCTGGGTGACCTTCAGAGCACGCTGCAGCTTGGCGACCGCCTCGTTCTCCTCTTCGGACTTCTCGAAGCCCAGGAGCTTGTACAGGTACCAGCTGACCCCGCGGTTGGCCTCGATCGCCTCGCAGGAGTCGCCCTCACAGGTGAGCTCGTCGATCTTGAAGTCCAGGCGGTGCATCTTGCGGTCGAGCACGCGGTGGGTGCCCTTGTGCTCGGTCGTGGTCAGCTTGACCACCGTCGGGTGCTTGAGGGTGCACTCCCAGGTCGGCGCCTCGCCGAGCTCCTGGACGCCCTCGGAGTAGCAGTCCACGGCGTCGGTGAAGTTCACCTTCTCGCTCGTGAGGGACTTCACGTTCGACCAGTCCGTGTCGAACTCGGCCTCGTCGTTCACCACGATGCCGAGCTGGGTGGGCTCGTGCGGATCCTTGGTGGGCTCGTCCTCGTCGGTGGCGAGCACGGTCATCAGCTCCGCGAAGGCCTTGACCGAGCCCTTCTTCGAGCCGCCGGCGGCCGTGCGCAGGTACTCGGCGAAGCCGGTCCGGTAGGCGCGGAAGAACTCCTGGTAGTCGCCGACGAACTGGGCCGGCGGCATGGGGGCGTCGAGGGCCGGGGTGCCCAGGAAGGGAGCGTGGACCACGCGCTGGTCGGACTCGTCGTCGTCCATCAGCTGGAAGGAGCCGTACTCCTCGACCTTGGCCTGGCCCGGGCGGTTGCCGGCCTCCTGGCTCTGGCCGAGCTTCGTGAGGTAGCGGAACTCGCCCTCGAACTCGCGCCAGTGGCTGTCGGCGTTGAGGGGCGGCAGGAAGCCGCCGTTCGGGTTGCCGCCGGGCACGAAGACCTCGCGCGGGGGCGTCGAGTTGCCGCGCGGGTCGCCCTCCATGCGAGCGTGGTCCTTGTCGAACAGGTCGATGCAGACGTTGATCGCGAGGCCGACCGCCAGGGCCGGGTCCATGCGGTCACCGTAGTAGTTCTGCAGCAGGCTGAGGAAGGCGCGCTGGACCACGTGCTGCTGGAGCTCGTCCGGGCGGCGCACGTTCATCGGCGCGCCGGCCAGGGGGTCGTCGCCCGCGGTGGTGTCCAGGTACTCGAGGGCCAGGACCCGCAGGTCCATGATGCGCCCCTCGATCCAGGTGGCCAGGCCCTCGTCCCAGTAGTTGGGTCGCTCGTCCTCGAAGACCAGGCCGGCGTAGCAGACGAGCCGCACGAACTCGCGCCGGGACGGGCACAGGACCAGGGCCGCCGGCTGCGTGTCCTCGCGCTCCAAGCCCAGGCTCTCGCCCTTCAGGAAGGAGGCCTGCAGGCGCTCGGCGGCCTCGACGTAGCGGTCGGTCGCCTTGAGCGCCACCAGGAGGTCGCGCTCGCCCTCCTTCTTCAGCTTGCCCAGCTTCGAGGTGCTCCAGCCGTCGACCCACTTGCGCATGGTCTTCATGTCGGCTTCGACCTTCTTGAGG
>ENA-OWNT01003632-OWNT01003632.1-seawater-metagenome-genome-assembly--contig:-NODE-3632-length-14330-cov-4.084473_pt1 | contig 14330 bp, 19 predicted proteins | sample MGYA00238136_ERZ651165 | MGnify/ENA primary metagenome ERZ651165 (study PRJEB26861, sample SAMN08777766) | seawater metagenome | isolation source: coastal seawater | place: USA: Florida | collected...
CATATCACTCCGCAACCAGGATTATGTCTCCCGATGGGCAAGGTGATTCCATTGCGCCTTGCGACTTGCGACCTCCTTCCCGCCGACAGGCGGCGAAATCCGTGTGACAGCGCGGCAGCATACCGCGTAGTGTCGCGAGCTGTGCACCAATAACTACAAGGGTTGCATTTGCAATTTTCCAGGGTAGTCGCATGATTTTTGTAGCTTGTTGTTCTTGGCACATTTTATCATTTTATCAACAAATAAAATTTTATAAATTTCAAAATGACACCTTATTAGTCATTGGGATGGATGGCCGACAGAGCCAGAAACGAATGGCTGAGGTTGCTTGAATTCCGAATTCCGAATTCCGAATGTCGCTTCTGTGTGCAGCTTGCCGCTTCAACTTTTGACTTTGCTTTTTTGGTTGACGCTGGTGCTTTGTCGGTTCTCCTATGATGTATGTATGTTGTGTGGTTGGGTGAACAACGCTCGGCGTGCTTTGGTCCACATACTAGCCGATGGTCAATACGACGTGTTCTTGTGCTGCACCGCGGGCTGTGTGTGGATTGAAAGTGGCAGCGGGGGCACAATTGGCACTTGCCTTGTCCTTGGACGCCAGATCGATGTTGTTGAAAATGTGGTGGCGTGGCTGTCTAAATCTGCTTCCTCCGGTTGTTGTTTCTGTTTGCGTGGTTGGTTTTGTGATGGTCATCGTTTTGCTTCTTTGTTGCTTGTACGCGTAGTCGATTTTCTTGTTGTTTCTCAAACAACCCAATTGGGGTAGAGGGTAGAACACAAGGCACACCTCAGCTCGTCGAGATATTCGTGTTGAAAACTAGCGAAATGAGCAACGCAACGACCTGCGTTAGTCACAGTTTCGCTGTGAGCGAGCTTCAATTCCCGAATACTAAAGATATCAAAATCCAGCAAGTCCCGGCCGATGGTGAATGCAAGCTGACGACTCTGCAAGAATTTAGGAACTGGGTACATACCCACGCTGACGCCACCTGGCTTGATCACCTCGCGCTGCTGCTCAGTTGGGGTTTCAGCCAGAAGGGCTCGGTCTGCGCCGCACTCGCCGAAGTGGGCGGCACGCTGTTCGTCGCCACGAACCACACCTTTGTCGATGAAGCAACGCTGAAAGAGAAGATAGGTGGTTCGAAAAAATTGAAAGCCGAAGTGCAAGAATTCCATCAAAAATTACAATCAAACAAACAGGCGCAACTTTGGACTGACACCGACGTTCAGCACGCACTACAATTTCTTCCTCCATACTTTCGTTCACAGCATTTTGCTGAATCCCTGCAACAAGATGTAGTAGAACAAATGCCCGATGCGCCAGGCACCAATGGTGTTGACATCCTGTTGAAAAGTCTCCGCAACGTGGCTCACCACTCCCTCAACGTTCCCCCCGGTGTCATGCGCGGTGCCACTGCACTTGTGGAGCTGGTTTGCCCAATTGTGAGTTTTTGCTGCAAGCAAGACCTCTGGGATGCAACCGCGGCACTTCGCCGTGCCGTCCTCAAATTCGCAGTTGTAGCAGCCGTAGTGCATTACCTGCGTCACCATCATATCTTGTGGCAACAACACAATATCAACCCAATTGATGCGTACTTTCAACTGGGATATGTGAGTGGGCAGTTGATGCAGGCGTACCACCAAGCGCGCTCTTCGTTGCCACCCTTCGTTATCAATCTAATTGACAATGTGGAGAACTTGGCGTCGTTAAACATCTGCTACGTGCAGTGCACACAGCCACCGAATCAGCCTCCATACCACTGCGAGATCGTCCTCCACAAAGTAATCATGGGAATGAAGAACGCCACGCTGCAAACGCCTGCTCAACTAGCCAACGAAAATATCCCCGCCATCCGCGATATTCCCTTCTACATCGGCAAACCCCTGTGTGCTGACTGTGCAGTTTACTTTTTATCCCATGTCAGTCAACTGGAACGGCCGCAGTTGCGTTGGTACTGCACGAGCCACTTCTCTAAAAAGCAGCTCCGGCTGTCGTGCGACAGCATCAACACGGCGCTAGGTGCCCACGACCGTTGCAACGATCCCAGCGATGTGGACGACTCGTAGTTGCAATAACATCACGGCGTTTCGGACAGTTTTGAAATGTGTTCTTTCTTTTCCCTTTCTCACACATAAAGCGCAACGTGCGGTTCGCCGAGGGCAGCTAAAGTTTAATTTCTAAGCTTTTCTATTTCGATCGTTGTGCTATCTCGTGCTAGAGCGCTCTTTGGCCAACCACTCTCAATCGCTCGTGAAGAGCCACTCTTGTATTGCACAACACACATGTACTGGAGCGCTCGGTACTCGTTGAGCGAAGGCGTGCACAATCACTCGTAGCAGATATTGTTCCACACGTTCCGTGAGCGGAGCGATAACCAACGGCTTGTTGCCTCGTGGTAAGGATAAGCCGATGCCGCACCAGTCGCATGTCAATCAGAACGAGGACTCGTTGGAATGATCGCGAGCGGAGCCGATGCCCGAGCGAGACGCCCAGAGATGCAACAAAATAGAAACCGATTCGGGCCCGTTTTATGTTACATGGAAGAAGAAAGGCACAAAACTAGTATTGGTGCTGACACAAAAAAAAATCAATGATCACATGTCCGTGCGGGAGAGAAAGTTCTCGTGTGATGGCATGAATTTTTGTCGCAACGCGCCACTCATTTGACGACATTGTACAAGATTCCTGCAAACTGAAAGCGGATGAGGAACCCAACAACGCTACTAATCGCTTGAAAAATCAAGAGTTTCTACGGAGCACACAGAAGCACCAGCAGTGAGTAACGGGCGAAGAACCCATGCTGGCGCCCGCCAGCTACACCTGCTGCAGCGTTTCACTCGTAGCTCGTACCATAGTCAGCTCGTCCTCTCGCATGGGGCCGAACACGTAGAGGGTGAAGTTGATTAAAGTCAGGTTGCTCACCTGTACGCGCCACAAAGACACCACAAACGAATTGTCTTTTGGAGCTGTGGCAAAACACAAAACGACGATTGCAATCACAACAGCCACTTACCCGAACGACTTTGTCTCGCTTCTCAACATGAGCCAATCTCGTGACCGCCAAAATCCGGACAAGGAGCGCTGTCAAGGGTTTCTTCATCTGCAAACACAACGAGCGGCACACGAAGTGTGTGACCCACCATTGTTTAAGATCCACTCGTGATTGCAACACAGCATAACATGTGAAGACTGGCTCACCTGCTCTGCGTCAATTTCCGCGAAGCTCATTTTGACGTGCCCAGTGGCCGAGTCGAACCCGGGCATTCGGTGCCGGGGACACGGGATAATTTTCAAAAGCTGGGGTAGGGAGTACAGGAAGTTCAATATCTAAACAAAAATGCACGTTAAGAAGCAACCGCAAATATCGTCAACGAAATGAATTCGGGCACCGAGCAGGTTGGTGGACGAGCTCGCACCTGGGGGATGAACAGCAGCAAGAGCGTCTTCGAAAAATGACCCAAGATTCCAACGACCGCAAATGTCATGCCAGCAAAGTAGCAGTACCTTCAGAAAGAAACCCATTCAGTTAACAAGGAGCACTGAAGTCAAGTCAAAACCATATGTATCACTTACGTGTCGCCGACAAATATCTGTGCCGGAAACCAGTTGTAGTACAACAGGGCCAACGACGTCGTTACAAAAGGTACCTGGACGCATGTGGTGGCACAGCACGATTAGCCTCGGCGGTGCTCAGACATGGCAACAACACAGCCGCGTGCGTACCAACACAAATGCCGAGAACAAATGAGTGTCCATGTTGTCGCTGCTGGGGCCTTGGTGGCGGTACCTTTATTGCGCAACACGCGACATTCGCATGAGGGATGGCGAGTACAAGACAGACGTCTTCGACAAACAACGTACAGCTGCAGTACATTGACACCCAGCACGGAGAGGGCGATGATAATGGCCTGGCCGACTTCCAAGCCGTTTATCCCGGCATAAATGTTGATGGAGTTGGTGCAAAACACGGCAAGCATCCCGATGTACACATAAAACAGAGCACCTAACAGGACGGGCAGGAGGTACACGACAGGTTGTTACGGATCAAGGATCGTTGGCGGGACTGGTCTCACAGAACGCACCGAGTTCCACCAATTCTATCCCCACGTAAGGTTGCAGTACTTCTGGAATAAGAATCGAAGTGCTGCCACCCGAAACGTAGTACATCATGAGAAGTGGCAACGACGCGGCGGTGGGCAGAAAAAACTTCTGGCGCCATCGCAAGTCGAGCACGTTGTCCGCGAATCCCAAGAACGCCTTATGAACACAAGCACATTGCGATTATGGTTCGCGAACTGACAGTCGGCACAACCTGCCGGATGCAGACGCACCATGCAGCAAACTGAGAGCGTGGCGGCGAGAAATTCGCCAAGGAACCACTGCTCGGTAGCCTGGCCAGCTTTCACGTGGTTCTGGGAGTGGAAGAACGACACCACTGGAATGAAAAGGAACATGCAGACCAAGTATGCAGTGCTACCGATCAATCCCATCGCCTGCGTCCAACACAGTACAGGTTCAACATTTGGTAACGGCGCTGACGAACGACCGCAGTGCACCATCACGCAACAGCAGCAGCAAGTAGTGCAAAACACACCTCCGGGACTTTAACGCCCTGCACGCGATTGGTTTCCGGGTGACGCAGGAGTGAGCCATCCTTGGACCGCTTCGTCGAACGTTTGTTGAGGTCGATCCCAAATATTCCAGCCTTGATGAACTTCTCTCGCAACAGCGGCGCTGTGTAGTACGTAAACACAAAACCGACAATGGCGACGACTACGTTGACTTTGATTCCATACGTGGCCAGAAGACTATTCTCGGCGTCGGCGGCTATGGAATAGAGTACCACCAGCACGCCGACCAGACAGGCCGTGAGCGCCGCGAAGAGGATTGCGAGGCTTGCCATCCTGCACACGTTAACCGTCGATATGTCAGCAATGTACTGACGGCACACGCCGATGATTTTTGTTTCGTTTCTTTTTGAGTGACGAACGTTGGTTGCTGGCAGTTCCACGACCAAGGGTTCCACGACCAAGTCCCATACAAGGTCCGGCAACGCATATGTTGTGGGGCGGCGGTGGGCGTCCGCCTTCACCCAGCATCCGAACGCACGGCTAGGTGTCCAGGATACGGCAGGCCGGCTGGGTGAATGGAACGTAGGCAAAACTATAGATTGGGCCACTTCCTCAACTCGCTGCAGGGTGATGGTGTGCCAGCACAGTTCTAACGCCAACCGTCGCAACCGACTACAGCGCAAGGTCGAATCAACACCAACACAGCACCACTGGGACCCCCGCAAAACGCAACGAACGACTGCAACAACAGGGCGTAACGCCGCTCCATTCGCCCGTCACTCCAACCCACGACTTGGTGCGTCTGTCCTTCAGTCTGCAACACAGTCAACAATACCAACAAGAGCCGTAGCTACCAAAAGTGCCAACACCACATCAACACGACTTGCACCACCGCTATCGCCACAGCCACGGTCACTCCCTATCCTACTCAAGCATCCTACCCACCACCGCCGCCACCACTACCGTGTCGTCGTCGCTCGCAATGCACCCTTCTCATTCCTCACTCGTTGCTTCGTTGTCCCGTTTGTTCGTTCGTTGTCACATCCGTCGACATCGTTCGTCGTTCGTCGTTCGCCGTTCCTCGTTCCTCGTTCCTCGTTCGGTGCGTTGTTCGCCGTCGTTCGTTCGTTCTCTTCGTTGTCGTCGTTCGTTGTCGTTGTTGTCGTCGTTCGTTCGTTCGTTGTCATCGTTGGCACAAAGCGACGACAAAAATCGTGGTTGCACCCCTCGACACTGTCCTATATTGTTGTCTAATTCCCATGATTGGATACACTGTGATATGTGATCCAACGCCCAGAGGGATGTATCCGTTGTTCGCACTCTTTGGTCTCTCGCTCTTGTAATAATTGCACCCTTCGACGGTGTCTACACTTAATGCATCTAATGCCGTTTCAGGGTATGGTTATTCCAGGCTTACTTCTATTTCCTTGCTATCCACTTCCGGGATTCCATGGTGGTGTTGGCTGAGCGGGCGAAGTTTGAACCGGGCGCGCGGCTTTCCCGGGCTTCACAGGGTCATTAAGGTGTACTACACACATCTGATACCCGGAAGTATGACAATGTGCTGTTTGTGTTGCGTAGTACCGTTATTTGTTTATATATAACCTTTCCAAAAAGCAGTTGCTCATTTTCGGTGTCCCCGCGCGCGCAGCCGTCCGTCGTCGAGTGGCCGCCGACCACCAAACGCCGTCGGAGCGTCGCAGCGTCGCAGTGTCGCAGCGTCGAAGTCACAAAGTCAAAAGTCAAAGTCAAAAGTCACAACGAAGTCACAACGAAGTCAGACGAAGTTGACGTTGGTCGGTCGGTGGCGTTGGCGTTGGCTCGCTGAGAAGACCGTCGCGGAGGGTCGGGAGTCGGGGGAGGCGTTTGTTTGGGTGGAAGGAAGTGGGTTTGTGTTTGGTTGTGTTTTGTCGTTGTGGAGCGGACGGATGTTGGGAATGGGTGATTGCGGAGGTGCGACGTGTTTGCTTTTCGACCTGATCAACGCAGCGTATCTTGCGCGGGACCGGATACGTACGGTGCGTCGATGATCTCAAAGTGGGACGTACCCGGGGCCTGTGTGTAATGGCCTGCCACTTGTGTGATCAATAATACAGCTGGTCTTGCCGACGATCACACGCATGGGCACCACAACAAGCTCGTCTTGCAGTTTCGAAGCGCACTGTAGAGTGTTGGATATGAAAAACGTGTGTGCTCAGGGAACGATGGGAACGTGGATTGACGAGACACGCCTCCACAACGACGCTTGGCCCGGCCGACCGCATGCACCAGAATGAGAGCGACTGGTCTAGAGTGTGGACAGACTCCATTGTGCTCGTCGAAGAAATCCGAAAGGAAATTGCAAACACAAGTTGGGGGAAGCTCGCCCACGTGTGGCGACATGCGTCCTGGCTGTGCTCCAACATACAGCTGGTCTTGCGGAATAGAATCAACGTACCTGGTTCGTGACGGTGCAGAGGCCCACGTGGAGTGACCATTATGTCTTCCGACGCGCCAGAAGCATCATCCGCTACGAGTAACGCCACCGAGACCCCGACCGCCACCGATACCGCCACATTGCCAACACCAGATGTCCCAGCCCAACAAACCACGCCTGCTGACCGCCCTGCTGACTTCGACGCAGTGGTTGCGGAGGCCGTAAAGTCCCCCATATCCGTTGGCAGTGCGGTGTATTGCAACTACCGCGGCGATCCGGAGGAAGGTTGGTTCGCTGGACGTGTGGTCAGCACAACTCCGCCGGAGAATGATGGCACTGACGGCGGCGACTTGACTTACGATGTGTTATACCAAGATGGGGATATGGAGAAAGGTGTGCTTCGGAAAAATATCATTCGTGCACATCCATGGACACTGCGGCGCTTCGTCATGGCCATTAGAAGCCCCCAAAAAGACTATTTTCTCAGGGGCCAGATCGGCATTCGTGACGGAATGTTGGAGGACGAGTTGCATCGGTGGTTGTACACATGGAAAACGTGCCAAGGGGGCGAGGACGATCAATTGAAATTTACGGTCATGTATTGCGACTTCCTCGCAGAGGACGCTGCCGACAGGTACACTTTTGAAGATATTTTACTTCCTGACCCAAACGTCATCATGCTCGACCTCGTGTCAGATGAGCCCCCGAAAGACGACGTGGAGGACTCCAAACTCCAGGACTGGTGGACGCGTAGTCCGGCTTGTCGCCGGGCATTAGATGCGATTGTAGCCCAGCAGAAGGAGCGGGTGACGCTCGTCAACGATTACCAGGGCCCTGCGATTCGAGGTCTCAGTAACCAAATCGTGTGGGCACAGGAAGAGAAGTTCGCCTATTGGCCAGGACTCGTGCTGGATCCAGTCAAAACGCCGACGCCCGAGTGGAGTCGATGGCTGGCGAAATCTCAGGCCGCTCAAAAGAAGGCGATCCTCCACGCCACGAAGGCCGTCGAATCAATGCGATTTGGGGGTGGAAGCAAGCGAGGACTGAAGCCTGTTCAAACTGACGACGACGGCAACAACCTGCGTCTGTCGAGCGACGTGCTGCAAGTCCTCAACACGAAGCAAAACGACCTTGCTTTGGTGTACTGGCTGGTGGACAAACGGTACGGGCCAGTTCCGGTGTCTCACATCTTTGGATGGACAAAGGAAGCGGAAGCTCGCCTCAAGCAGGGGTACAATGGCGGAGTCCGCTTTTCTGCTGGTGGTCCTTCACCTACCAAGAAGTCGCCATCAAAGCGTCGGAGATCGTCCCTCGAGTGTGCGCTGGCACGCCGCAAACCTCGCCCCAGCAGCAGCAGCGCCGACAGCAGCGCCAAGCGCTCCGCGGCGTCAACAGAATGTGTTGATGGTAATACCACAAGCAAACGCCGAACCGTTGCGAAATTGACGGCTGCCACACCTTCAGTGGGGACCACGGTACCACAGTGGACAAAGGATCGCGGGACGAGGCCATGGTCTCTCGATGCAACGGCAGCGACCAACATCAGTGGCCTGCACCCCAACAAATTTGAGGACTTAGTGTACGGCGGAACAGGAAAGTCCAAGCACGGCAAGAAGGTCCAAATATTATTGGAGCAAGCCATTGATCTCGCTAACGAATGCTACCGAGATTCGAACACGCGAAAATTCCTTCTCGAGCAGGTTTGGGACGACTTGGCGCAGAATTTTTATCCGGAGGCTGTTGCTGACTTGCTGGAAGCGTGTCGCGAAGCCTTCGCGGAGCGAGAGCTGAGGCGAGAGGAACAAGAGCGCATCAAGCGGGACTGCCACCGGTGTCTGCGGTCCATTATTAAGCGGGTCGAGCAGGCCGAACGTCAGAAACGCGCAGTTGAACGGGCAGAAGCTCGCCGGCTGCGTGGGGAACTGGCTGAAGAGAGAAGGCGCCGCCGCATCCAGAGGCGTGAGCAGCGCAACTCGGTGCGCCAACCGCGTCAATCCAACGATTCCAAAAATGGGGTGAAGCAACTCACGTCATCTCGGCTAGACCGGCTGATGAAGTCTCTGGCTCACTTCCGCAAGAAACATCCTCCGAAGTGGCACAAAGTGCGCCGCAACAAGTACCCGGACAAGTCCTGGAAGAAGTCCATTCCCAAGGACGAGGTGCCTGAGTGCACTTGTGAGGATGATTGTGGCGAGGGTTGCTGGAACCGCGAACTGTACTGCGTGAGTCCCCGCATGCGTGCTGCTAGACGTTGGCTGTGCTGGTGCGGCAGTCGCTCAAGCCAGCTCTTTTGTCACTTATATGTTGAACAGGAATGCGTCCCCGGATATTGTCCAACTGTAAAAAAGCGAATGCGGCAACCAACAGAGGCTGCTGCGGCGTTGCATGTGAGCATCAACCATAATCCGCGGCGACGTGTACGAAGTAGGAGCCCGCCTTCTTACACAGCGCCGTGTGATAAAGTGGAAGCTGCACGCGCAGAAGACTCCGTCACGAAACGTGCGAAGCGCAACAGTGGCCCAGATCCATCGATTTGCTGTGCCAACACGCGAATTCAAAGAGAAGACTATCCTGAAATTGAAGTCTTCAGAACATTAAATCGCGGATGGGGTCTTCGAACGACAACCAGGCTCCCAGCGGGCGCTATGGTGTGCGAGTACCTTGGAGAAGTGATTGACGCCGATGAGTGTGCGCAACGAATGAGACACAAGGCCGAAATGTACACTGGTCCAGGGTGCGCTGTTTGCGGTGGTCACCATGCCGCGGACAAGGTACTTTTGTGCGATGGACCGGGGTGCGGGAAGGAGTACCACATGTTTTGCTTGAAGCCAAAACTCACCAAGCCACCTGAAGGTGTCTGGATCGGGCCATGCTGCTCTTCTGATGGCAGTGACAACAATCGCTCGCCGTCAAGTTCGCCACGGCCGAAAGTTGATTTGCCAAGCTCCGTGTCACCTGAAAAGGCCGCCCCGGCTCCGTCGGGTGTCAAACCGGAGCCGCAACACGACGATATTAAACATGACGCCAGCAACACCGAAAACCGTGACGATGACGTCAAACCTTTGGAAACTTCACAGGAAGAGCACCCTTTCGATGTGTACTTTGCCAATCTCGAGGGCCCAATGGTGATCGATGCTGAGCACCACGGAGGCATTGCTCGGTTTGCCAACCACTGCTGTTGGCCAAACTGCATCATGCAGGTTTGTGGCCGAGTTGGCTGTGTGAAATGCTGCATTTAACATTTCTGAAGCCGCCTATGCTCACTGTGTGCGACTCGTATGTGCGATGATGTAGAAATGGACTGTGCAGGGCGAACCGAGATTAATGATGATCACCACTCGGCCCATTGAGGCGTTCGAAGAGCTGACGTACAACTATGGCATGGACGACTGCGAGTCGTCACAGTCGTACCGTAAACAACAGTGCATGTACGTGTCTTTGTGCTACGACACACTCTGGGTTTGATCTCTGCGACCAACCCTGCGTTTATCTCGTCTTTTCACGGGTTGGGCTTGCTTTCAGGTGTGGGTCACCGACATGCTGCGGTGTTGTGGGTGGCAAATCCGACAACAAAGCTATGGATGCACTAGTTGGTTTGTGATTCTGTTAGGTGCTTGCAAGGCCTTGAACTGCAATTTTGTGACACCGCCACTTCTTCCTCGGTGTGCAGCAAGCATGCAGACCGTGCTCGACAGCATCAAACACTCGAATGAAAGCCCGGCCAAGGGCGAGGATCAAGTTCCGAAAGTGACGGCTGCGCGTATCTCCGATTTGCACGAGCAAGCTTGCGACGCAGGTGTGTACATTTTTCACGCTCCCAATTCTGTGCCAAGACATTCCACGTCTCGTGTTTTGTATTCACTGACGCGTATTGAACAGGTTTGGTCGAATACATTGAGGCCTTAGAGGAATCTGAACTTGATGCTTTTGAGGACGAGTTTGGAGTCCGAGCCGCGGACATTCGTGCACAGGAGCCGTCAGAACAATTGGTGCGTTGCGCTTCTGCTGTACCAATCCACGTACTATTGCTTTCTCTGATGTTAGATTGTGATGCAGGATGCACTTCTGACAACTTTAACCCCTCCCAGCTATCTGCGGACACTTTGGTACAGCTCTCGCTTTTCGTGCCGACTGCCATCCCTGTCCGTTGAGTTGAACTTGCGAGTTTTTGATGTGTGCAGGCTTGAGTTCGACCGCCTTCAAGCAGCTGCAACTTCCATGACAAACGAATACGCTACGGTACGCGCCAAGGGTGTGGTCACACAGCGCACTCATTGTCGACCATGTTTCACGTCTCCGCGCGCTTTGTACAGTTGTTCGGAGACGGAGATCCTGAATCAGAGTACTCGCCAGACGAGCCAATGTAAGCGTTGCACCGGCTTCCTCGTCACTGCTTACGCATCATTGATTTATTAAGGAACGTTTTTGCCTGTGTCTAATTCAAGGACGTACGCCGACGCAAAAGCTCTGGTCTCACGCACACCTAAATGGCTCAAGGTTTGTAACTCACTGCGTCTGTGGTTCGCGGCCATTGTTTTGTGGAACATGTTATGAAAATTGGATGATGTACATGCCATGCAGTGTCCGGATAGCAGCGGCGAATTTGAACAGCAATATTCTGCTGCGGAAAACATTGCAACTCTGCTGGAACAAGCGAAGGAACTAGCTGCAGCTCCAACGGTAAGCGTGGTTCCTTATGTTGCACTGCGAAGAATTGTTCACCCTGCTCATTTTGCTCTGCGATACCGACTTTTGCCACACGGTAGGCATTGGAAGAAGAGGAGTCGGGTCACTTTTCACCTCGCCTTCACCTGAAGAAGCAACAACGAAAATTGAAAGAACAACTTCGCAGCATTTATCGCAAGGTACTTTGGCTGTGAAATACATGGCGACACAGGGCATATTGTTCGCGTTGCTCACGTCACTTTTTGTTCATTTCATTCATAGGCAAAGAAACTGCGCCACGAGTGTGCTGGCATAGATGTGAGTTCGATGATCGCAGATCTAAAAGGTTTCATTGCAGCGAGTCAATGACAATCGCATCAACGTGTCCGAAAAAGCTTTTGTTCTGTTAAGCATTTATTATACAACTGCACCTCGAGCCGACAGCCAATTCCAATTGCAAGAACTAAGACGATGCCATTTCAAGCTTGATGACAGCCTGCCGAGCATCGTTCATGCGTTGCTGGTTCACATACATTCGAACTAAAAAGTCGCCGAATCTTTTGTCGCAATATTCTTGCAAAGAGCATATTCGCTCCAGCAGAACCTGAGCATTTTGACATAAGACATGAAAATTGAAGTCACGGTTGCAGGGTGTGTAGCAGGGGGACGGATAACTCACAACAACGTAATCGTGCATTGCGCCGAGCGATCCGGATTCAGCTGCGTCTATTCGAGTCCTTTCTTCGTGCTGCCACGTGCACAGCACATCAGATTCCATGTCAAAGTTCACGCAGAGAGACGAAACATGTGGAGGCAACGGACCGCTTGCAACTGGCGACTAATGCGACGATAAACTTTGGAGTCGCACAGAACTGCAAGAACGCCAATAAGGTCGGCGATTTCGTTCTGGGTCCCTGTCGGATTTGAGGACCCTTCGTCCGGTTTGCGTGAGTCGGAGTCATGCTCTGGCGAGCGGGTCAGTGAGAGGTTTGGATCCAATGCCAGCCACAACTCAAGCAAGTCCACAATGTTCTGAGAGGGCGTCGCGACGTGGCATCCCAGATAGACCTGCGTCGCAAGAGCTCGTGGGTGATGGGGTGCCTTGTGCAAAAAGAGAGCATCAGCACACACCTGCAGCGTGTCGATAATTACTTCCTTGGACCACAGCTTAACTTCGTATAAATTCGGCCGTGCATTTTGTGCCTTTCATGGAGAACAGAGGAACGTGACATTGACGGCGCACCAACAAGCATTATCTCTCATCGCGGCGACGCACTTCAATCTGCTTCAGTCGGCGGGTTCTATTGGAGGTAGCCGGCGTGCTCATCTCTGCAAGCCGAGCGCTACGGCTTTTGCGAGGACTTGGCTTTTGGGTCTGACTGTCAGCTCCACTATTTTGTTTTTGTCGCTGGATCTCCTCGCTGCGGTTCTCTTCTTCCTCGTTCACCACCACAGCGACGAGAAACTTCATATTTGCCGTAGGGGCACCGAAAGGGAAATATCATCACCATGTAAGACACGTACACAATGCATGATCCAAAGACCAGTACTCATACCTTGGTTGCTTTGGCGAAATATTTAAGCGCCGTCTCATACCGTTTTGCCTCCAAGTTAACGTGAGCAACAGTGTTCAAGAGCATTGCCTGTGCGCAGCCGAGAGATAGAGTGTCAGCCGCAGAGGTCAGGCGCAGTCAGCGGCGAGTGGTGCGGCAAAGGCCGCTGGTAAACCTACCTTCTCTTTCCACATGCTTTGACTATTAATTTGCTTTAATCGTGCAAGCATTTCCTTCATGCTCAACAGACTGATCCGAGCGAGAGCTGAGCGATGCCTTTTCTGGCCCACACGGGCGCCTGGTCCGGTGTTTAGGCGGCTGGTCTTCTTTCGTGATTTACCTTGGTTATTCTTGCCCACTGCAATGGGGGCCATAGACTTTGCTCGCTTGTGAAAGGACAGACTGTCTGGGACGTCGAATCTCAGACCGGTACTGACATGCGCAAGAACACTGGCGGCAGCTTGCGTGACAAGGTCCTCAGCGACACGCTGCATGTGTTCCTCGCGGCGCGCAATTGTCCTCTTCGCAAGCTGCTCTTGAACCATGCGACGAGCAGCACGTCGAACATCATTGGGCGTGTTCCCGCGCGACCGGGGATCCCGTCTGATTGAAGCATCAGAATTAAGTTGCGACATGCGATCTGGTTTGCAGCAGTTGTTCAACAATGTCGTTGCGGCTGCCGCAAAGCGACATGTTGCAGCACCATAGTTCTACTGGGCAATGGGCATCACTACATTCCAGCTAATAGCAAAAAGTTTCAAGAATTGCAATTCAAGAAGATGCAACATAAGTTTCGTCCGTCAGCTCCCGTGCGTGCATGACCATTCCTTTCTACGAGTACGTATGCCCGCTACATCCAACGGTCCGCATACCTAAGTGCATGTTGTGCGTCTGTGTCTTCTTGTCAAAGTGATGACAGCCACACCCTTTCCGATACCATCCCAGCGCAGGAGCACAACAAGGGAAAGCCACAACTCATGAGCAACGACACGAAAGAGAACAACGCAAAGCACCGAAACGCATTCCGAGGAAGAAGTGTGCGAAAGTTCGAATGTCGTCGCCGTCGTCGTCGTCGTCGTCGTCGTCGTTGTCGTCGTCGTCGTTGTCGTCGTTGTCGTCGTCGT
>ENA-OWNT01003633-OWNT01003633.1-seawater-metagenome-genome-assembly--contig:-NODE-3633-length-14329-cov-4.460988_pt1 | contig 14329 bp, 18 predicted proteins | sample MGYA00238136_ERZ651165 | MGnify/ENA primary metagenome ERZ651165 (study PRJEB26861, sample SAMN08777766) | seawater metagenome | isolation source: coastal seawater | place: USA: Florida | collected...
TCGTTCGTTCGTTCGTTCGTTCGTTCGTTTGTTCGTTTGTTCGTTTGTTCGTTTGTTCGTTTGTTCGTTTGTTCGTTTGTTTGTTTGTTCCTTCGTTTGTTCCTTCGTTTGTTCGTTCCTTCTTTCCTTTCTTCGTTCCTTCCTTCGTTCCTTCGACTGACCCGCTCACACTGTCAAGCCAAGCCCTGTCCATTGCCACGTCGAAACGAAAAAACACCAACTTCCAACTTCCAACTTCCAACCACTTGCTCTCCTCCTGCCTTTACGAAGTAGAGTTACGGTATTGTTGTAGTGAGGAATGGTGTCGATGAAGACGCATGCGCTTTTGTCGGGTGATTTCAAAGGGCGAGTCGACGATTGAATGGAACCGTGACGGAATCCGTTGGCGTTGGTCGGGCAATGTGCACGAACGCGGGAGAAGGATCGTCCTGCTTCGTGGATCGTTCTGTGCCTGCCGGACGCCACACCCAACATGCGGCAAACCAAAATCCCGACAACACATGCACAACATTCCTTTGGATCTAAACTTTGTGTTGAATTCATTTTTGTGTATGGTTTCTTAACTGTCGCACGGAGTGGAGCCGGCCCGCCGTCGCTCTCGCGGTCGTGCTGCGACTGGTGCTGTGACGAAGCACAATGCAAGCGGAGATTCAGCTGCTGCGTGCAGCGAAGAAAGGTGACTATGACCGTGTTCGCTCGGCGATGCGGAACTGCAAAACGTTGAATTGTCGCGATCAAAATGGCTACACTGCTCTTCATTGGGCAGCAGCAGAGGGGCATTTAAATGTCCTCAAAGCCCTGTTGCATTCTCGTCGCGTGAACATTCACGCAAAAACAAAGTCGGGTGCGACCGCGCTCCACTGGGCTTCAGGCCAGGGGAGCGCTGATGCTGTGAAGCAGTTATTGATGCAAAAGGGGGACCCTCGCGTGGAAGACCAACAAGGTGAGACGCCCTTATTCTGGGCGTGCACGAACGCCCATCCCCAAATAGCGAACCTGTTGCTCGTGGCGAAAGCAAAGCCTTCACATGCCGACCGCGACGGGTGCACCGCTTTGGAGATTGCAGAAGCGAATGAGCAACAGTCAAAACGTCACGCAAAAGTGTTCCAAGTAGTTTCTGATGCTCAAAAGCGTGCAGAGCGTTCGAAGGAGGCATATCGCCTTTTGCGACAAAGGAAGGCTGCAGAGGAGCAAGAAAGACGAGATGAAGCCGAACGGCGCGCCCAGGAGGCAGCTATTAGGAAGACTCGACAATCGCTGACAAGACGAAACAACATGAAGCAGAGCACCCCAGTTGCTCGTCGCTCTGCTGGTGTAGATCGTGAGTCGATTGCTGCCGCAACGAAACGGGCGCTTACGGACAGTCCATCGCGAGGGCGTGCAGTGTGGGATGCGCGGGAAAGGGAACTACTCACTGAAATTAGTGAACTACGGGCTCAAGCGACTGTTGAAGAGCGCAATCAATCTGAGCACTCCAGAGAGATGGTCGCACTCCGAGACCGAGAAACAAAATTAATGGCAGAAGTTGCTGAAATGGAGATCCTTATCAATGCCGAAAAAAGCAAAATGGCCCGGTTGCAGCAAACGCAAGAAGCTGAGATCGAGTCTGTTGCCGTTGGGTTTCAGCGTAAAATTTCCTCGCTGCAAGACCGCCTTGCAAATTCAAAGGACGCAGACTTTCACGCAGAGCGTCTCGAAAAGAGCCTCAAGGAAGCCACCGACATGATTCGTACCCAGCAAGCTCAGCTTGAGGCTCAAAACAAAGTTGCCGCCGTTCACGCAGACATTTCAGCCGCTGCACAAGCTAACGCCGCTGCTGATGCTGAGGTAGGCAACCTTTGCGGCGTCTTCTGCCAGAGTGGCCGCCGACTTACCTGTTCTGTATGCACGTGTTTTGGTTGAAAGGTCATTGATAAACTGTCAACAGAAATTAGCGACATCAAGCGCAACATGGACGACATGCAGGCTGCACATCGTCGCGATGTTCATGAGTTAAACGATGAGTGTGACACGCGTATTGCCCAAGCGGAAAAGCAGGTTGGGTGTTCAATGCAATTGTTCTTCCCAGTTTCAACCTATGTGCCTGACTTTTGCGGTGTTGACCAGGCATTGGCATTGGTCGAAGAGCAGTCCAAACATGACCAAGAAGCTCGAACTCGGGAACTTACTGCAATGCAAAAGAAGGCCGAAAGTGAAATCCGAAACGTCCAGCAACAAGAAGCTGCAACCTTGCACAAAATGGAGTCTCAAACTCGAAAGAAAATGGGCAAAATCGAGTCAAAACTTCGAGAGGTCGAGGCTGCTGCTCTGCAATGGGAAACTAACTGCCAACAATGTGAAGCCGCAGTGATCGAGGAGCGGAAGAAGCTGGAGGAAATGACAACAGAAAAGGTGAGAGTTGCAGTGTCCTCGCGTTCTGCCTGTCATTACGCTCATCGTTCATTGGTTGGCCGTTCAGGAAAAGATTGCAAAGCAACTAGAGGCGGCGGAAAGTGATGCGAAGGATATGCAGGAGGTCCAACGTTCGCGGCTTGCTGAAATGGAGCAGCACTTGGAAGAAGTAGAACGCCATGCAGAAGAGCAGCTGATGGTCATGCAAAAAAAGTACGCCGCAAAACAGGAGCGGTACCAGGCGAAAGTTGCGGAAATGAAGCGAAATTCCAAACTGATGCTAAAGTCGGTCGAAGGTCATCAACATGGATCTGCGCAGGTGAGTCGTTGACAAGTCGACAGCGACGCAGCAGGTGGCTTGAACATTTCAAATCGTTTTCTTTGATTGATTGATGACAGGCACTGCAACAACTATCGCTAGATCTAGAAGCTTCACAAGCCCAGGAAGCTACTCTCTACGATGAATTGCAGAGTATTCATGCACAATACGCTGCGCGTGACCAACAGCGCCAACACACACTCGACCTTGAAGCTCAAACGCAAGCAATGGAGCACCAACAGCAACTGCAAGAACAACGATTGAAGCTGGCAAAAGCTGCAGAAGAGCAAGTGAATGCAGCGAAACTGTCGTTCGAGAAGGAAAATGAGGCACTACGCAAAGAACTAGAAATGAATCATCGTGAGCTGGAACAGCTGGGAGAAGAGTACGCGCGTGCAGAAGAACAAATGCGTGTTTTCTCCAAGACCATGGAAGAACAACAGAGCAAAACAATCCGTGAAGCCGAGGTGCGGGCTCAAGCAAAGCAAGGTACGGTCGAGATATCAAGACACACATCCCATTGACACCTCAACTTGTTCACCATGTCTGTTGCGGTCGCTTCGGTCTGTTCAGGCGCGCAATGGGATGAGGAACTCCGAGTCCTCCGAAGAAAACTGGAAGATGAGGCAGCTGAGGCTGCCAAACAAGCCGAAGAGACGGCTCGAGAGCAACTTCTGGATCGTGAGCGCCAGGTCTGTCTCAAGCAGACAATGTCTTTTCGCGTTGAACATGTACTCACCATCGGCACCGTAGGTGCAAGAAAAATGCCAGGAGACAATGGACAGGGAAGCTGCCGCATTCGAGTCAAGATTGTCCGCTTTGGAGCAAAAACAACAACAAGTTCGTTAGCCTGGAGTTGGACAACCCCGGTTTGCAACGCAACTGATCTGTGGCTGCACACTAGGAACTTGCGGCGCTTGTGGTGCAGCACCAGAACCACACAACACAGTTAACGAAAACCCACCGGGCTGAGTTAGAAGAGCAAAGGACCAACTTCAGGAGGAGGAGAGACGCCGATGCTGCGGAGTGGCGTCGCGTCAGACAAGCTCTTGACGCTCGAATCGACGAATTACAGGAGCAATTGTCGAATGTAGGTGACACCCACGTGTCTGTTGATGTCGGCACAGATCTGGAAGACACTCCGGTTCTGCACACGGGCGCCGTATCTTCTGCGGCAGCGACTCCAGCTGCTGGAGCGAGGGCTTCTGTGCCCCTCCGCAAAACCTTGGCGAAGCACAAGAACACACTCGAAGATATGCGGGCTCAATTATTCAAGGATCACCGACGGCTGGTTGACAACGAAGGACAGGTACACACACTACTTTCACCGCAACCGCACTAGTGCATATTGTCACGCTGCTCTGCTGTGGTGTGATGGTCCAGGAATTGCTCGATGACCTGTTGCAAGCTGCCGCCGAAGCGTTCGAAGAAGTACCAATCTTGTGACGTGTGTAATATTACAATCAATCGGCTTCAATTGAAGGTGATGGCATCACCCGCCAAAGAGGGTGGTATTCCTAGGTGGATGCAGAGTACGACTCTGTACTTTGTTCACATTTGTTGGACGTCGACGTAGACTCGTCCTGGGAACTTGTTAACGAAGCTACCAATCCATGCTTGCTCTTTCAAACCTGCTGCGCCCCTACACACGACAAAAAAGACATTGGTGCGTCACATGTTGCCTTCTAAAATTTCGGCGACATTCGAAAGCAGCTTACCACACTGTCAACGAAACATCATCACAGGCCGCCAAAAGATCCTGCCACAGGTTTCCTTCTACTATTGAAGCTAGACTTGCTTTCACTGGGAAAGTAATGGCGCACACCGCTGAGAACCGACCAAACCCATCTGTTTGTGCCACCTCTGTTGTACCGGAGCTATCGTCGCCATCCTCGGTTGAATTATCCAACCGAATGAACGAGCGGTCCATCAACTGTTCGACTTCCCCATCTTCAAACTCAACATCGAACAAATTATTTTTCCGGACTTTGACCACACGCCTAAGTTAGCACGACAGTTCTGTCACCGAAGACAAGTCGTTCTGCACATAAAGAGAAGAGCTCCAACGAACCCTGGCACGAAGGCCGTTTTCCCCCACAATGCGCCTCCTTGAACGGCTTGAACACGATCTCCTTCTTTGAGCGCTGGCAGCACTTTGACCTACACGACAGGTGCACATTCCACTTCAGCATAAAGTGAGTGCGCTGGGCGTCGAATACGAAAACTAATTACCTCATGAGGGTGCAGTCCGATGGCATGGTTGTTCTTGCCTTTTGCGAGGAGAACATTGACTGTGTCATCATCAGCCCATTCCTCCGGTGGCTCACGGGTGTTGTTGACGCACACAACGCGACCAGGGACCCATTGCCCGCCGTGTAGGCAGACAACGTAATCGCCAACGCTACACTGCGGACCGCTTGTCTTAGCAGATGAGCTGTCACTGTTTTCAGCGGCACACTCGCTTTGAGTAGCACCATGTGACGAAGCATTGGAAGCCGGATCGGCAAGCTCCTTCAACACGCCCAGCCGTACTAACGAAGTGATTGCCGTCTCGACATGCTCTCGAAGGTACGGCGTCTCATTTCCCGAGGTAGTCCACCCCAGCGACAGGGTAATGGGTTTCAACTTCAGCAAAGAGAGACAGTCTGCCAAGAAGTCAACGTCCCGAAATGGACTTGGTGCACCACCGGGTCCTTGCCAAATATCCGCGTTGAGCCACAACGGTGTGGATTCGAAATGCGCGAGGCGTTCTTTGATGTGATTGATGCAGTGCCCGACAGCTTCGGGCTGCTTGAAGTCAAGCTTAATTCCGAGACCAGATCCGGAAGCTGCTGCTGCTTTCATCGCTTTGAAAGCTGTCTGCGCCGTCAGTATCTTTTCAACAAAGTCTTTGAACGTTAGATCGGAAGTAGTTGCAGGAGGATGCCTATGATCGCAGCGCAAATGTTGAAGCAACGACCGACGTGGGGGCAAGGTAACTCTCGCACGAAACTGCACACGTACGCCATAATGGGCTCTGAACCTTCAGCTTCCGAGAGAATCACATCAGCTTCAATGAAGTTGACTGGGCTTTCGGCGCTCAATGCTTTCTCTAGCTCACTTTGGCTGTTGGTGGCATGGCTCCACACAATCTGTGAAGAGTCCATCTGTCTGACGGAACTTGTGCTATCGTACGTTGTCGTCGTGGCTTGGAACGTTCGAATGCAGAAATGTTTGTCCAATTTTTTCAAAGAACTTGAACCCGTCAACACAACTGTTTCGGACTGCCAATGTGAAAGGTGACTGCAGCGCTAGACGATACACGAGTATGATGGTTCTGCTGCTCTGCGCGAGGCAGGGTAGGCATGAGGAGGTCACTATGCCGTTCGACGCGTCCGAGCAGTCAGCCGCTCCATGCCACGCCCAAGCCACGCCACGCCACTCCACGCACACGCACACGCATTGCATATATAGATCACAGACACACCAACATGCAGTGTTGACGTGAACTACGTTATTGAGGCAACGACTGGTGGCAGCGACCGGTGGCAACGTTGCAATGTGGCAACGCCCGACCGACCACCGTGAGTGACGTCGTGGAACCGACAACAGACACACATCATGACAACACCGCAACGAATTCTGCCGTCAGCCGTCAGCGCGTTTTCGAGTGCAAAGTGCAAAATGCAAAAAGTCGAAAAAGGACCTGCATGGATTACAGTATTGCCATGATACCACTAATTTAGTGAAATGCCAAATACGCATTGAACACATAAGTACTTTAAACTCGGGCCGCCTTTCCAAATCTCCACACTTCTTCACTCACCCACTCACACGCCGAAGCAAAGAAAGGCCACAAGATGTTATCCTCAAATAAGATTCCACGTTTTTCAAGTCTTCTGTAAGGGGTATGACAGTGTAATGTCAAATATAGATACTATGTGAGTGTGAGAGTGGCCGAACGAAGGAGGGTAGGAGGGAGGGAGGGAGGGAGGGAGGGAGGGAGGGAGGTCAAGTCAAGTCAATGAGTGAGTGAGTGAGTGAGTGGGCTGAGTGAGTGAGCTGACAGTAGTGAGCGGTGAGCGGACTTTTTCGAACTGAAAGCACGAAAGTGAAATGACTGAATGACTGAATGACTGAATGACTGGAGGAGTGATTGACTGAATGACTGAATGACTGACAGCGGGCGGCTGTGGGTGGGCGGCTGGACAGTTTGGAGTTTGACTGTGAGTGAGTGAGTGAGCGAGGGATTGCAGTGCAGTGCAGTGAAGCAGTGAGAGAGGAGAGAGAGCTCACCGTGAACTGTGAGTGAGTGAGTGAGTGAGTGAGTGAGTGAGTGAGTGGCTGGCTGGCTGGCTGGCTGGCCGACTGAGTGAGTGAGTGAGTGCTCTCACGCTCACTCACTCACTCACTCAATGAAGTCGTCGTCGTATGCCGTATCATACTCGAGTAGCGTGTTTGGCGTTCGTTCACTCACTCACTCACAGCTCACAGCTCACAGCTCACTGAATGAATGAATGAATGAATGAATGAATGAATGAATGAATGCTGCTGCGTTGTCACTCACTCACTCACTTACTCACTCACTCATTCACTCACTCACTGCGCACTGACTGACTCACTGCGCACTGACTGTCTGACGGCCGTCGTCGTTGTTGCGTTCGTTGTTCGTTGTTCGTTGTTCGTTGTTGCGTTCGTTCGTTGTTCGTTGTCGCTCGCTCGCTCGCTGCTTTGCTGTTGCTGTTGCTGTTGCTGTTGCTGTTGGCTGTTGTTGGTTTTTGTTTGTAGGAGACAACGACGATGAAAATGACGACGACGATGACGACGACGATGAAAATGACGACGACGATGACGACGACGATGAAAATGACGATGACGATGACGACGGTGACGGCGACGACGACAACGACGGCGACGGCGACGATGGTGGTCACGACGACGACGACAATGTAAAGCAGTGCAATGCAATGAATCAACGACAACGACAACGCAACGCAACGCAAGGAAACGCTACGCAACGTAACAAAGCAGCGACGCAGCGACGCAGCGACACAATGCAAACAGCAACGTAGCAACGACAAAGCCAACGACGACGCAACAGCATAATGCAATGCAGCGACGACAACGCAGCGACGCAATGCAACAACGGCCATGCCATCGACGACAGTGCAATGCGTCGATGACAAACAACAACACTAAGCACGACAACAACGCAACGGCGCAACGTACGTCATGCAGCGAACGTAGCGACGCAACGACATGAAATGCGCCAGCGCCGCCACCAATGAACAATAAAGGTATCGACAACGCCGCCGGCCTGTCCTGTTGTTGAAGGTTCCCGGCGTGTTTGAAGTATGGCGTGCTTGAACTGGTGGGTGGGTGCGATTCGTCGGTTCATTGATGCCATAAGTGTGTTTGCGGAAGGACGGGTGGAGTGGCGAAGTGGGCAAATCGCTTGTCATTGACGTCGAACCGACGGTTCCGGGACGCACGGCCAATGACGAACGCCGTGGGGTGGACTTGAAGCGGGGAGCGACGCCGCAATGCGTGTGGGTCGACGGGGCCAGTCGCACTCTCGGCTTTGGCAGTGCCGTTTTCTTTTTTGTTGTGGCGGGCTTGTTTTCTTTCTTGTTTTTTCCCGACATTCAAAAAGTTGCAAAAGAGTGCGGGCGCGGGCACGCACCACTCTGCACACCCCGTTTGCTTATTGTTGGACGACCCGGCCACACGTGCCCACACGCGTGGCATCGCGACAAAGACAGCAACCTTGCTCCACTAGCTCCTGTCTGGAGCACCACCGCCCCCTCGAAAAGCATGGCACTCACGATGCAGTTCGTGAAGCTACTGCTGGCCCTGATGGTGGCGCTAGTTTTCACACTCATGCCTGCCTGCGTTGGTGCCGCCACCGACGTCTCGGCGGAAGAGGACAATCTGCGTGCCTCCATCGCCGACCTTCAGAGCAGTCTTGCTGAGCTGGAGCGCAACTCAGACGAATACTTTAAAGTCAAAGGAGACCTCTCCGAGGGCAAAATCCTCCTCAAAAACTTGAAGTGGAAGCGCGTGGGACTCAGTGACGACGACTACGCCACGTTGTGCAACCTCGATATCGAGCTCGACGAGCTGCGCTCGATGCCTCCAACGCTAATCATTGAACTCCCAGAGGAAGACAGGAAAGAACGCCTCATGGAAATGCGCTCCCTCAAGGACCAAATCAAAAAGCTGACCGAACCGTTGAAGAGCGCGATGAAGCAACTAGTCGCTTCCGAACGCCTCAAGCAACCGCCGCCGCCAAAACTTGACGGACGGCACGGCACGGAGCGCGTGGTTGGCCGCGTTGACGACGACAGCCAGCAAGCTCCCAGCTCCCTTGAAAACCGAGAGCGCAAGCGCATCGGAGGGCTGCGCAGTAGCGGTAATACAGACAGCTCGGTCAGTGCCGAGTCCCCGACATCCATACGTGGTGGCATAGATGATGAGTAAGCTCGCGCATTGTTTGCAACGATGAAGCACCGCCGTTTGAGGCAGCACACTCGTGGCGTGTGGCCAGTCCATTTCCATGCCCCGTGTCGCTCTGATTGTGTGTTTTGTGTATTCCGGCGCAGGTTCGTGTCGGCACACGCGCACCCTGATCCCACCTACAAACAAGGTGGTCACAATATCAACTACCCGGACGACCACCACGGCATCCACCACACGGTGCTGCCTCACCAGATGGAGGGTGCGTGCAACCTCAATATTCACTCAGCGTTGTTGTCGCTCGCTTTGTCGAATCCGATGCACTCGCTTCTGATCGCTTCGTTTGTCGCACGGTGCCACAGGTCCTCACCCCGATGACCACGATGCCCATCGCGTGCACAATGAGGTAAGACATCAACAGTGAACACACACAACACTACCGCCTGCGTGCCTGCCGCTTGCTCCTGTGTTGTTGTCGAATCAATGCCGTTCCTCACCAGTGGCAACTGCAATGCTGGTGAAGGAGCGACTAAACCCACACGCCACGAGGGAGCGTACTGTCAGATGCACGAGCCGTGAACACATGGGGTTGGCCCAAAACTTTTGGGGTGCGTTTGCATTGGTGTTGCAGCCGCTAGCAGTCGACGCATTCTGGTGACGATGTTCTTTCATAATAACTTGTTTCTCAGGCCAATGGCGGGTTGATGATGCCAAGTTTTCCAAGTGCAACGACATTCACATAATCGGACAGGACCTCACTGACGCTGAAGTAGAGGGCGTCGCGCTCGCCCTCCAGTACAATGATCATGTGTATGTTGTCCAATCACGCATTGCCCATGCAACTAGTCACGCTCAGTCACACATGCTACGCGTCGGTGTGTGCAGGTACGAGGTCAACATGCACGACAACAAAATTTCAGATGAAGGGATGGTCAGCTTGGCGGAGGTTTGTAGCAATCGGCAATTTTGAACCGCACTCGCTCGCTGCAACGTCACAGATGCGTTTCGATGAACGTATGTTCATGGGTAGGCTCTCGCCACAAACCCAGCTGTGGAAGTCTTGGTCCTGTACCGCAACCAGATTGGTGATACAGGCATGTCGGCATTGGCGAAAGCCATTCCCAAAAACACCAACTTGAGAATGGTGAACGTGCGTCACAACAAGGTACGTGAATTGTAACTGTGCTTTCGTAGCACGAAACCGTGGCTTGTCACTGAACGTGATCACTCATTTTCCTCTCTGTTGCAGATCACGGAGGTCGGTTTTCATGTGTTGGCGGATGCTGTCGCCATCGCAGAAGGTCAGCTGCACCACATGGAGCTTGGGCAGAACCCCGGCAGTACAACGTCTCAGGTGTGGGCCACCCGTTTGCGGCGACTGCTGTCCTCGTTGTCGCTCTCACCACACCCTCCTCTCCCTCCAGGCATACAGGGATTTAATACGAATGCTTCGACACACGCACGAAGCAGCCGTCTCAGAAACTGCGCATGGGTTCGTCGTTCACACTGCAAGCATTGCGGCGTCGCCGTGACGCATATTTATGGTCTCGTTTTTGGTGTGCAGATACCTGGCCAACGAGCACGCGTCTAAACTTGATGACCATGACGATCATAACCGCATCGCAAACTAAGTAGTGTTGGTGACCGGCGCAAACGGTCAGCGCCCTCTAGATAGTCGTCACCTCCGTTCAGTGAGTCCCTGAGACACAATGACTCAGGTTCCACTCCGTGAAATATAGTGATATAGATGATATACTTATACGCTACAATGTATGTACAATCAAAGGAATTCATAGATCTTGCAGCGCGAAATTCAGCTGGCGGTGGTCGCACGTGTCGCAGTGGTGGACGATTGCGGGGACAGACCGCACTTCTCGCACATTCTTGAGAAACAGGACCGCAACACTTTCGCAAGCTACATTCAATCACCCATTGTGGCGAGTTATTACGGTGTCAATGTTTGAGATCAGGACCCAGGAAGTCAAACCAACCTTCCATAATGCCGAGAGCTCTTGGTTGAACTTGATGCAGTTGTCAAAACACAGTTGGATCTGCAGCAGCAGCACGATGTGATATTAGTTGTGCCGGAGTTTCGGCTGCGCGTGTGGGTTGAAGACTTACGTCGGCAATTACTTCCGCAGCGGTTTGATACTTTGCACTCTCGAGTCCTGCACACATAAACACACGTGATCAGCAGAGAGCATGCAGGCAGTGAACGTCGGTGAGGTGCGGTGCATCCATCCATCCATCATCGCTCAAACCTTTGCGGACGGTCCCTAAGTCCATCGGCCGTGATACAACCAAAGAGTAGCCAGGTATTTCGTCGACTGGGATTGGCTCTGTGAATATGTGAGCAAAGTCATGCTCACAAAGCTGGTCGAGCATGCAGGTCACCAAAGCTAGCTGGTAATCCTTGTTGTCTGCTGCTGTGTCGGCAGCAGTTGCAGCGCCCAACTGGTCCTGGCGAGTCGTGTCGCAGCGTTTCTTCGGTTGAATCGCCCATGCCGGGGACATTGTTTTGATGCACCTGTACGGTATCAGCAAACTTGACGACGGTGTCGGCGGCGCCTTTGCGAACACGACAAATGCTCAACTTACCACGAGCAGTGCCAGTCCCCGGGCGGTATTTCTTGCAAGTTGATGCACTTCGGATGAAAAGCGTTGGGGCAGGCGTCGCAGCAAAGCAAGTCCCCAGTTTCGCTGCCCCGGCATTTGCCACAGTAGCCCATGTTACAGTCGTAAACATAAGTTGCTGGGTTACTTTCGTCATACTCCGCACTTGTTTTCCGGGGCTTTGACGCCTTCGATCGTTTGGCCTTGTTCTTCTTTTGCTTCTTCTGCTTGTTGCCCCGCTTTGTCTGATCGCTTGACTGTGTCGAACTCTTCAGGCTGGTTGATGTTGCATTCACTTTTCGTTTCTGTGGTGGCGGGGCCGGCGCCACGCCTTGTGTTGAAACTTGAGTCGCTTCTGCAGGCTGCACTTTGCCATGCGAGGAACTGCTCGCGCCATTCACAGAGCTCGCTGTGTTTGCCAGGTGGAGTGGAATGCTATGTGTTTCCGCGAGGATACGAGCCACGGAGAGGTGGATGTCAGCGCCAACGCGGCGATTGCCAATGGGTGTACCCGCGAACTTCGACGTGGGGATGGAATGGCCCGTCCTTTTGCGAAATGGTTTCGTCGGAAATGCGACAACGCTGGTATGCGGTGCGAATGGTTTGTTGGGCCCCGTGTTCTTGCGTCTGTCGTCCGCCACGGGGAACATCGCGTGGGGCAGTGCTGGGTCGCGATGGCACACCACTGACAACAGTTCATGAGCACAATGTAGAAAAAGAAGTCACCCTTTTTGGCCACAGGTTGCAGTTCACGCGGAATCACTCACCGCAGCCACAGTATCCAGCGCAAACAGGGCAGTCTTTCACCAAAAATGGGTCTTGCATGACGTCAGCGATGGACACGCCTGCACACAAAGAGACACGAATGACACGTTGGAAGGGAAGGCGTAAGTCCCTGCGTGGTAATGAGACCACGGAAGTTACTCACCCCAATGTTGCTGAGTGTGAACATCGCAGTACCTGTGCTTCTTGCCCTTCCTACGTGGCAGCGACAAAGAACATTTCATCGGCACGCGCGCGAGCACAAACGTGTGGCTGTGGCGATCACGTACTTGCAAATGGAGAAGGTGATACTTCTACATGCCCCGCAGGGGTGGCAAAAACTTTGCTTGCGCGACACAATTTCGACGTCGTTCGCAAACGAGGACTTCAAGCCATGGCCCCATGCCACACTGTCGTAACCTTCCGGGTCGATGTATTCAGAAAGTGGAGTGTCTTTCTTCACAGTTGGGTTCTGCGACGTAAATATTTTCTCGCCACCTCCCCTGCCTCTGCGTGTTTCTCTCCGACCTGGCTGCACGGTGCCCAGTGAAGGTGGAGGTGACCATTTGGCATGCAAGCGTCCGTCCCCGCTGCTTTCGGAGGAGCTTTCACTCTCTTCACTGTCGTCGGTGCTTTCATCAGAACTTTCTTCTTCGGATTCTGTGTCATCATGGAAAGCATTCTCAATGCATGATTGAAGTTGGGCGCTCGTCGTCTCAAGTGATTCTCGATTACTCAAGACGAACTCTCTTTTCTGCATGAGGTGGTGGGCATTGTCGGTTTTGAAACTGTCCCGCTCAGATGCGATGCGAGCCTCCACCTCTTTAGCACTTGGTGTCGTCAGGTGGAAGTGGAACTTAATGGCCTTCGCGAGATCAGAGTCGGCGAGGGTCGGCTGTTCTGAGCCACTTTTTTTCAGTTTCGGTAGCTCGATGACGCATTGAAAACGCCGCGCAGAATCCACGTTGTTGCCAGGGGGCAACACGTGGTTCGGTACAGAAATGCGCACCATTGGTTGTTGGTGCTGGTTACATATTCGGTCAACTATTTGTTCGTGCTCTCGTCGCGCAGCTTCAACCGCGCGAGATGACCTGGGCGTTCCAGCTGACTCGGCCAGTAGCCACCGTGGTGAAGTACGCCCTGCACGCGCAGGAGGTGCTTCCTGTGGAACCGCGTCGCCGGAAGGTCCAAAGCAAATGTCGCATAATGTGTTGTTGATCCAGTCTCGCATGGATCCTGAAGATTCCGGTTTCAGTTTCATTGCAGCCAGGTTGTCGGCCACATCTTGCAGTGTATCAGCATTCTCCACGGCTGCCGCAGCGGCCTGACTAGCTTGTACAGGATTGTTTTGGTCTGTCTCTAGTTTGTGAATGAGAGTGGACTCAGCAAGCAACCGTTGCTGCTGGTTGAGCATGGACACCAATCGGTGATTCACTTCGCGCGACATCGCGTTCACACTTTGGGTTCGAAATCACCCAATGACTATACCAGCTTCGGCCCCCATGCGCTGAACGTACTGCAACAACCAGCGTTCACTGAGCACGCACAACGGGGCCATTTCAGCACAGTGCTCGTTTTGCGCGAATAAAAATCTGAGTGCACGACTTCCGAGCCAGTCCCACGATCCCGTACGACGACGCACATCACCAATCCGTGCGTCTACGCACATCACCAAGCCTCCGTTGGTGCCGCGTAAGTGATTGTTGGTTTGGGCTCATCGATTTCGCAATATCCTCATGATCACCGGCACCCTGCCCAGACACGAATTGAAATTTGTGGACGAAAACGAGATCGGAAGAGCGTCGTGTA
>ENA-OWNT01003634-OWNT01003634.1-seawater-metagenome-genome-assembly--contig:-NODE-3634-length-14326-cov-3.507193_pt1 | contig 14326 bp, 17 predicted proteins | sample MGYA00238136_ERZ651165 | MGnify/ENA primary metagenome ERZ651165 (study PRJEB26861, sample SAMN08777766) | seawater metagenome | isolation source: coastal seawater | place: USA: Florida | collected...
GCGCAGGTCCTTGCCGCCTCCATCGCCCAGCCGAACCCCGGTGCGATCTACAACCTCTGCGACGACGATCCCGCTCCGCCCCAGGATGTCATCGCCCATGCGGCGGAACTGCTCAGCCTTCCCGTGCCACCGGAAGTGGCTTTCGACGAGGCCGAGATGACCCCGATGGCGCAATCTTTCTACGCCGAAAGCAAACGGGTGCGGAACGACAGGCTCAAGAACGAGTTGGGTGTCGTACTGCGCTATCCCGACTATCGCACCGGGCTGGCCGCCCTGCTGCAAGAGGAAGACCCGCCTAGATGACGGCCACCCAACAGGCCACCAGTCCCCGGAGCCTGACCGAGCTGCTCGACATTCTTGAGGAAGCGCCGGACGGCAAGAAGGTGACGGTGGCCGAGATGCTGCGCCATATCGGCGACAGGTCCTTCACTCCGCTGATCCTCGCGATCTCGGTGATCGTGGTGTCTCCGATCTCCGGCATTCCCACGGTTCCGACCTTTTCGGCCCTGCTGCTGCTGACCATCGGTGTTCAGGGTCTCGCCCGGCGCGATCACCTCTGGCTGCCGGGCTTCCTGATGCGGCGCAAGGTTCCCGCCGAGCGGCTGCACGGCGCCATCAACTGGCTGCGGAAACCCTGTGCTTGGATTGACCGGCATTCCCGCCCCCGGCTGCGGATCCTGACCGAGGGCGCGCCCCGCGTCTTTGCCTTCGCCGTCTGCACTTTTCTGCCGCTGGTCTGGCCGCCGCTCGAACTTCTGCCGATGTTCACCTCGGTCGGCGCCTTCGCCATCGCTCTCATCGCCTTCGGCCTGCTGACGCACGACGGGCTTTATACCCTGCTGGGGTATTCGGTCATAGGGGCCGGGGCCGGAGTGACAGCCTGGTTCCTGCTGTAATCAGGCGCGCCGTTCGCCAATCCGGGCGACGCCCAGAACGTCCAGCACCTTTGCCTCGATGTCGTCCGCGTTCATGCCCGCAACCGCGTACATGTCGGCAGGACTGGCCTGATCAATGAAGATATCCGGCAGAACCATCGAGCGGAACTTCAGCCCGGTGTCGAACACGCCCTCGTCGGCAAGCAGCTGCGCAACGTGGCTGCCAAAGCCACCGACCGCGCCTTCCTCGATGGTGATCAACGCCTCGTGCCGCGAGGCCAGGTCCAGGATCATGTCCCGGTCCAGCGGTTTGGCGAAACGGGCATCCGCGATGGTTGGCGTGATCCCTTTGGCGCCCAGCGCCTCGGCGGCCTTTTCGACCTCGGCCAGACGCGTGCCGAACGACAGGATGGCGACGCGCTTGCCCTCGCGGATCATACGGCCCTTGCCGATTTCCAGGATGGATCCAACCTCGGGCATGTCCACTCCGGTGCCCTCGCCCCGCGGATAGCGGAACGCGATGGGTCCGTCGGAATGGGCAGCGGCGGTAGCGACCATGTGTTTCAACTCGGCCTCATCCGCGGCGGCCATGACGACAAAGCCCGGCAGGTTGGCGAGGTAGGCGACATCGAAGGCGCCCGCATGGGTCGCGCCGTCGGCCCCGACCAGACCGGCCCGGTCGATGGCAAACCGCACCGGCAGGCGCTGGATCGCGACATCATGCACGACCTGATCGTAACCGCGCTGAAGGAAGGTCGAATACATGGTGCAGAACGGCTTCATCCCGCCAGCGGCAAGGGCGGCAGAGAAGGTCACGCCGTGCTGTTCGGCGATCCCCACGTCAAAGCAGCGGCTGGGAAAGCGCTCCGCGAAGAGGTTCAGCCCGGTACCATCCGGCATCGCTGCGGTCACCGCGCAGATCTTGTCGTCTGCCGCAGCCAGCCGGGCCAGTTCGTCACCGAAAACCTTGGTGTAACTCGGCGCGTTCGACGGCGTCTTCTTCTGCTCGCCGGTCAGGACGTTGAACTTGGCCGTGGCGTGACCCTTGTCGCGTGCTTCCTCGGCCGGGCGATAACCCTTGCCCTTCTTGGTAAGGGCATGGATCAAGATCGGGCCCGTCGCCCGCGCGCGCACCATCCGCAGCAGCGGCAGCAGCTGCTCCATGTCGTGGCCGTCGATCGGCCCGATGTACGAGAACCCCAGCGATTCAAACAGCGTCCCGCCCATCGCCATGCCCTTCAGCATGTCCTTGGCACGCTTGGCACCTTCACGGAACGGTCCGGGCAACAGCGAAACGGCACCCTTGGCCGCATCTTTCAATTGCTGGAAGGGTTCCTCGGCATAGAGCCGCGACAGGTAGGAGGAGAGCGCGCCGACCGGGGGCGCGATGCTCATCTCGTTGTCGTTGAGGATGACGATCATCCGCTTCTTCAGATGACCCGCGTTGTTCATCGCCTCAAAGGCCATGCCCGCGCTCATCGCGCCGTCGCCGATCACCGCGATGGCATCGCCCAGTCCTTCGGGCGTGACACCGCCGAGGTCGCGCGCCACGGCAAAGCCCAGCGCCGCGCTGATCGAGGTTGAGGAATGCGCCGCCCCGAAGGGGTCATAGGGGCTTTCCGAGCGCTTGGTGAATCCCGACAGACCATCCTTCTGGCGCAGGGTCCGGATACGGTCCCGGCGCTCGGTCAGGATCTTGTGGGGATAGCACTGGTGACCCACGTCCCAGATGATCTTGTCGCGCGGCGTATCGAACACGGCGTGCAGCGCCACAGTCAGTTCGACCACGCCAAGCCCGGCCCCCAGGTGCCCGCCTGTCACCGAGACGGCCGAGATCGTCTCGGCCCTCAGTTCGTCCGCCACCTGCCGCAGTTGCGTATCCGACAACCGTTTCAGGTCGGCGGGCCGGTGGATCGTGTCGAGAAGGGGCGTGGCGGGCCGGTCGGTCACTGTCGGCTCCTGTGGCTGGGTGCGTTAACTCTCGCGCGAGATAACGAAACGGGCGGCTTCCCGCAAGTTGTCGGCCCGTGATCCATAGGTATCTAGGGCGGCGCAGGCGGATAGCATCAGTTCGTTTGCGCGGCGTTTCGCCTCTTCGAGGCCCAACAGCGAAACGAAGGTCGCCTTTCCGGCCGCGGCGTCCTTCTGAAGTCGCTTGCCCGCCTTGTCCGCATCGCCTTCGACATCAAGGATATCATCGGCGATCTGAAACGCCAAACCGAGGTCTCGGGCGTAGTTTGAAAGGGGTCGGATATCTGCACCGGCAAGCCGCGCGCCCGCGCAGGCAGACCATTCGATCAACGCCCCGGTCTTGCCCGCCTGCAGCGCGGTGATCTGGTCGAGGGTGAGGGGAACGCTCGCCGTTTCCGCCGCCATGTCGAGCGCCTGGCCCAGAACCATACCGCGCGCACCGGCTGCCCGGGCGAGGCTCAGCGCCAGATCGGCCCGCACCTCGGCGGGGCCGCAGTCTGCGTGCGCGGCGAGTTCAAAGGCCAGCGCCTGCAGCGCATCCCCGGCAAGAACCGCAGTGGCATCGTCCCATTTCACGTGAACCGTCGGCTGGCCCCGGCGCAGGTCATCGTCGTCCATGCAAGGCATGTCGTCGTGAACAAGGCTGTAGGCGTGCATCGCTTCGATGGCGGCGGCGGGCCAGATTGCGCGAGCCTCGTCAATGTCGTGCAACCGCGCACTTTCCAGCACGAGGTAACCGCGCAGCCCCTTGCCGCCGGTCACCGCATAGCGCATCGCCGAGACGACAGGCACATCGGCGAGCCCGCCGAGAACGGTGTCGAGGTGGGCGGCGATCGTTCTGGTCGCCGCCGCCAGATCAGCGGTGAACACTTAGAGGCCTTCGACCGGCTTGGTCCCCGTCGGTTGGCCATCGGCGTCGAGCGTGATCGCCGCGACCTTTTCCTCGGCCCGCTTCAGCTCTTCCTCGCAGCGCTTCTTAAGCGCGGCGCCCCGTTCGTAGAGCGTGATCGAGGCGTCGAGCGGCACGTCGCCGCGCTCGAGCTGGTCAACGACCGACTCCAGCTCTTTCATCGCCTGCTCGAAACTCATTTCCGATACGGGTGTGTCAGTCATCGCTCGCGGCCCTCACCAGTTCTTCCACATGCGCCTTCGCCGAGGCGGCCAGGGCCTTCAGATCATAGCCGCCTTCCAAAGTCGAGACCACGCGCCCGCCGCAAAGCTCGTCGGCAAGTTTGCACAGTTCAGCGGTAAGCCAGGCATAGTCTTCCGTCGCCCAGTTCAGGTTGGCCAGCGGATCGTCCCGGTGGCAGTCGAACCCGGCCGACAGGATGATCAGTTCGGGCTGGAACGCCTTCAGTCGTGGGAACACCTGGCCGGAATAGGCAGACCGCATGACGGCGCCGTCGCTTTCCGGGGGCAGGGGGACGTTCAGGATGTTGTCATGCGCGCCTCGCTCCGAGGCTTCGCCGGTACCGGGCCAGAGCGGAACCTGCTGGCTGGTCACCACCAGCGCACGCGGCTCGTTCCACAGCAGATCCTGCGTCCCATTGCCGTGGTGCACGTCAAAGTCGACCACCGCGACACGGCTCAGCCCGTGATGGTCCAACGCGTGTTTTGCCGCCAGCGCCGCATTGCCGAAGATGCAGAAACCCATCGGCTTGGCCGTTTCGGAGTGATGCCCGGGAGGACGGATCGCGGCAAAGGCGTTTCTGACCTCGCCCGAGAGCACCATGTCGACCGCCCTGACCACAGCACCCGCCGCGCGGCGCGCAGCGCCCAGCGACCCCGGCGAAAGCCACGTATCCTCGTCGAGCGCGATCTGGCCCTCTTCCGGAACACGCGGCCCCAGCATGTCGATGTAGTCCTGCGGATGAACGCGCAGCAGGTCCGCGTCCGATGCGAGCGGCGCCTCCGTGCGCAACAGGTCGAGCGGGGTCAACGCCTCCAGCACGTATTCCAGCCGCGCCACCTGTTCGGGGTGCCCCTCTGGTGTCACGTGGTTCAGGCAGTCGGGATGGGTGATCAGCGCCGTGGTCATGTCGGCATCCTGTCCTTCGTTGTTCGGGTAATGCTTTAGACCAGCCCGCTCAATCCGGTGCCAGCATGTAACCCGCGCCGCGCACGGTCTGCAGGTATCGCGGCTGCTTCGGGTCGGCCTCGATCTTGCGCCGAAGCCGCGTGATCTGGACGTCCACCGCGCGCTCCTGCGCCTGTCCGCGATCGCGACCCAGGTCCTCGACCAGCTTGCTGCGGCTCACAGCCTCGCCGGGGCGGGCCGAGAAAATGCGCATCAGCTGGCTCTCGGTCGCGGTCAGGCGGATCAGGTCCTCTCCCTGCCACATCTCTCCGCGTTCGATATCGTAGCGGATCGGCCCCAGGTGCAGGATCTTCGGCACCGTCGCCTCGGCCGGAGTCTCGGGCATCCGGCGCAGGATCGCGTTGATCCGCAGCAGCAACTCCTTCGGCTCGAACGGCTTGGCAAGGTAATCATCCGCCCCCGCCTCGAGTCCCGCAATCCGGTTCTCGGTCTCGCCCTTGGCGGTCAGCAGCAGGATCGGGGTCTTGTGGGTTTCGCGCAGCGCGCGGGTCAGGCTGATGCCATCCTCGCCGGGCATCATCACATCCAGCACGATCATGTCGAAATCGAGCCCCGAGAGCACCCGTCGCGCATGGGCCGCATCGCGAGCGGCGGTCACGAGGAACCCCTGGCGGACAAGGAACTTCTTGAGCAGGTCACGGATCCGCTCGTCGTCGTCGACGATCAGCAGGTGGGCATCGAGTTCGCGCATCAGCTTCCATCCCTCAGGCGCGTGTAGGCCCGGCGCATCTCCGGGTCCATCATGGCTTCGAGAACCTGCCGGAACCCGGCAACGGCCTCCGGCCCGGCATCGCGATAGGCGGCGCGCATCCGCGCGCGCTGGGCATCCGACAGGGTGGATTCCAGCGCCTTGCCCTTGTCGGTGAGGTAGAGGTGTCGCTCGCGCTTGTCGACCGGGCCGACCCGGCTCTCGACCAGCCCGTCGCCGACCAGTGTCCGCAGCACCCGGTTGAGCGATTGTTTCGTCACCCCGAGGATCGAGAGCAAGTTGTTGACCGTGGTTCCGGGTGCGCGGTTGATAAAGTGGATCGCACGGTGATGCGCGCGCCCATAGGCAATCTCGGCGAGGATACGATCAGGGTCTGCGGTGAAGCCGCGATAGGCAAAGAACATGGCCTCGATCCCCTGCCGAAGCTGTTCATCGGTAAGGAACAAAAGGCTTTCGCCACCATACCCCCCGGTGGGGCGCCCGTCCGACATAATCATTCTCACCGTGTCGCTTTTTTCATCAGCATAAGTCAGCGTTATTGACTTTCCAAGTGTCAAGCGGTATCGAATCGCAGTTTTCACGCAAGAATATGTCCTTATCCGGCGTGGATGACGCAACAAACGCAAACCCCCCTCGCACGCAGGAGTAGAAACATGTCGGGATATGACGACCGCGACGGCAAGATCTGGATGGATGGCAAACTCATCGATTGGCGCCAGGCGAATGTACACATCCTGACTCACGCGATGCACTACGCCAGTTCGGTGTTCGAGGGAGAGCGTTGCTACAGCGGCAAGATTTTCAAGGGCGTGGAACATTCCCAGCGCCTGATCAACTCCGCCCGGATGCTGGACTTCGAGATACCCTACACCGTTGAAGAGATCGAGGCGGCCAAGTACGCCATGCTGGAAGCCAACGGCTGGACCGACGCCTACGTGCGCGCCGTCGCTTGGCGCGGCGCCGGCGAGGACATGGGCGTTTCCGCCGCCCGTAACCCCGTCCGCCTTGCCATCGCCGGCTGGGAGTGGGGCAACTACTATGGCGACGCCAAGTTCAAAGGCGCCAAGCTCGACATCTCCAAGTGGAAGCGCCCCTCGCCCGAGACCATCCCGGTCCATGCCAAGGCCGCGGGTCTCTACATGATCTGCACCATGTCCAAGCACGCGGCCGAGGCCAAGGGCTGCTCGGATGCCCTGTTCATGGACTACCGCGGCTACGTGGCCGAGGCGACCGGCGCGAACATCTTCTTCGTCAAGGACGGCGAGGTTCACACTCCGATGGCCGATTGCTTCCTCAACGGCCTGACCCGTCAGACCGTGATCGGGATGCTGAAGGACAAGCAGATCAAGGTGCACGAGCGGCATATCGAGCCCGGCGAGATGGAAGGCTTCCAGCAGTGCTGGCTGACCGGCACCGCGGCCGAAGTGACCCCGGTCGGCCAGATCGGCGACTACAACTTCGAAGTCGGCGACCTGACCAAGGACATCGCCGGTAGCTACGAAAAACTGGTGCGCAGCCACGGCTAGCGCCCTTCGCGTGGCTCTGGTACGGCTTGCCACATGTGCCGGAGCCCGCGACCGACCCTGTTCCTTCTGATCCTGCTGGTCGTCGCGGCCTGCACCGACAGAAGTGCGACCCCGGTGCGCCCCGACGCACTGGAGGTCGGAACGCCCTTCACCATCTTCGCCGCAAGCTCGCGCGCACAGGAGCCTGACGGGTCGTTCGGATTCCGGCGGTCTGACAAGCTGAGCTATCTCGAACTCACCGTCTCGATCCCGCCCGCGCACCACAGTGGCGACCTTGTCTTCGGCTACGCCGATCCGGACCCCCGCCGCGAATTCACCCTTGCGCGGCAAGAGAGCTTTGCCTCCGACAAGGACTTTCTCGCGCGCATCAACCAGGCCCTGCGCCAGCGTCCGGCGGAAGAGCGCGAGGTCACGCTCTTTGTTCCCGGGTTCAACTCGACCCAGACGGAATCCGCCTTTCGCGGCGCGCAGATGGCCTATGACATCGGGGTGCCGAGCCTGTTTGCCCTCTACTCCTGGCCCAGCCGGGGCAAGGCGCTGTCCTATGCCTATGACAACGACAGCGTTCTGTTCGCGCGCGACGGACTGGAAAAGATGCTGCGTGACATGTCGCGCACATCGGCCAGCCGGGTTCTGCTGGTGGCGCATTCGATGGGCAGCCTGCTGGTAATGGAGACGCTGCGCCAGATCGACCAGAAGGATCCCGGCTGGCCCGCACGCAACCTCGCCGGGGTCGTACTGATCTCGCCCGATCTCGATATCCAGGTGTTTCGGTCACAGGTCCTCGGCCTCAGCGAAGTGCCCGAGCCCTTCGTGTTGCTGACCTCGCGCAGAGACCGCATCCTCAACTTGTCCGCACGGCTGCGCGGCACCGTGGTTCAGAACCGACTTGGCAACATTTCCGACGAGAGCGAGATCGCGGACCTTCCGATCGAGCTGATCGACACCACCGCGTTTTCGGGGGGCGGTGCAGACCCGCACTTCTTGCCCGCCACCTCGCCCGCACTACTGAGCATCCTGTCCGAGGCGCGGCAGGTCGGCGCGACGCTGGGAGAAGAACGGGTGACGCTGTCCTCTGCCATAACCGGCCGCACGTCGTCTTCGCACTCGGCGATCATGATCGAACTATCGCCCGACGGCGTGGTCCCGCGCTGAGCCGCAGGTCACCGACCGCGCCGGAGATAGACGTAAAACGCCCCTTCGCCGCCGTGGCGCAGATGGGCCGGTGTCACCTGAAGCACCGCCTGTGCCAGCGGCGGCATGGCGAGCCATTGCGGCACCTGGCGCCGCAGGATCCCCCGGGGCCGGGGGATCGGTCCGGTATCGTCGCCCGACTTGCCCTTGCCCGTGATCACGAGGACCAGCCGCTTGCCAGCGGCATGGGCCGACAGGATGAACCCCGTAAGCTCCGGATGCGCCTGATCGAGCGTCATGCCATGTAGGTCGATCCGGCCCTCGGGCATCAGCTTGCCTCGCTTCATCCGGCCGAACTGCTTGTGGTCCATCTGCAGCGTCGGAGGCGGTGCAGGCACCGGGTCAGGCTTGGGCGGTTCGGGTCGCGGGGCAGGGCGGGGCCGCGCCACGGCGGGCTTGGTCGGCTTCGGCTTGGGCAGGGGTTGCGCCACGGGAGCGGACTCCGGGTGCAGCCGCTCGGCGCGCGCCACCACCTTCTGCCACAGGGCAATCTCTTCCGCTGTCAGTCGGCGCCGGGTCATCAGGCCCCATCCGGAACCAGGGCATAGGCACGCTGGATCGGCAGCAGAACGATCATGCGGCCCGGGTCGCGCAGGCTTCCGGCGTCGCGGCCCGCCTTGGCCCCGGTCCCGAAGAAGATATCGGCCCGCTGCGCACCCTTGATCGCCGAACCGGTGTCCTGCGCGATCATCAGCCGCCGTATCGGCGCGGCGCCATCCTTTTCCACCCAGACCGGCGCGCCCAATGGCGTATAGCGCGGATCCACCGCGATGCTGCGCATGGCCGTGACCGACCGGTTCATCGCGCCAAGCGGTCCCTCGCCGGCCGCCACATGCGACACCTCGCGGAAAAACACGTAGGATGGATTATGCATGAGCAGCGCGCGTCCCTCGTCCGGATTGCGCTTGACCCAACTGCGGATCACCAGAGCGCTGACCTGGTGCGCGGCATAGATCCCCTTGTTCACCAGTTCCATCCCGATCGAGCGGTAGGGGTGCCCGTTGGCGCCACCATACCCGACGCGGATGGTCGTACCGTCGTCCAGCCGGATCCGGCCAGATCCCTGAATCTGGAGAAAGAACAGCTCCACCGGGTCGTCGACCCATGCAATCTCGAGCCCGCGGTTGTCCATCACACCGCTGCTGGCGATCTCTTCGCGCGTCAGCCAGGGCGTCTCGCCTTTCGCTTCGGGCGGCATCCGGTAGATCGGATAGCTGAAGCGGTCGCTGCGGTGACGCGATCCCTTCAGCTCGGGCTCGAAGTACCCCGTAAAGAGGGCGTCGGCCCCGTCACGAACCAGAACCGGGCGAAAGAACAGCTCGAAGAAAGCCCGGGCGTCTTCGGGTTTTCGAGTCGAGCCAAGCGCGCAGAGGGCGCGCCAGTCAGGATCGTCAAGGTCCGGGCAGGTTTTCATGAAGACGGAAAGCGCCGAGCCAAGGTCATCCCCGGCCCAGCCATCGAGATCCTGAAAGCTTAGGACCTCGTAAGTTGTGTCAGCCTGCGCGCCGGCGGAGGTCAAGATTGCCCCCGCAAGCAATGTCGCGCGCAGCGCTGCAATCATGTGCCCGTTGCAACGAGGCGCCAGTTCGGATCGTCCTCGCCCATCGTGCGCGCAAAGGTCCAGCTGTCTTTCTGGCGTTTGGCCGTGGTCGGGCTCCCCTCGACGATTTCGCCGGAGGCGTCGCGCACGACCGAGGTCAGTTCGCCGATGAACCGCATGGTGATCTCGGCAAGGTTGGTATCCTTGTCAAAATTCACCTCCTGGACGCGGGTTTCGCGGATACCGATGAACTCGGCCTCGACCTTCAGACCCTTGTCCTCGCGGTCGGCAACCACCGACACGAAGGCGTCGAACACGTCTTCCGACAGAAACGGCTGCAGTTCGTTCAACTCGCCGCGCTCAAAGCCCATAACGATCATCTCGTAGGCGCCGCGTGCGCCTTGGATGAATTCCGTCACCGAGAAGGCAGGTTCCACGCGCTTCATCGCGGCCAGCTGCTGGGCCGCATCGCTGTCTTTGTCCACATGATCGGTGATATCGAGATCGGGGCCCCCTTCGATAACCTCGAAGCCGGCCCGCGAGGATTTTTGCACCGGTGTCGGCGCGGGCGGTTTCTCAAATCCCTCACGGGTCCCCAGCACGCTTTTCAGTCGCAAAATCAGGAAGATGGCGATGCCGGCCAGTACCAGGAGCTGGATCAGTGGGGAATTCATCGGAACCTCATTTCAGGCCACAGGCTTTTAATACCTCGGGTCGAACACTTATGTAGGTGACGTGCGGGTCCGAGTCCACCGCAAGCGACCAAATGGAGACACGACGGAATGTACCTGTTTCTGGCCTTTCTGGCCGTTCCGATCATCGAAATCGCCCTGTTCATCCAGGTGGGTGGGCTGATCGGCCTGTGGCCGACACTCGCGATCGTGATCCTGACCGCAATCATCGGCACCTCGCTGATGCGGTCGCAGGGGCGGTTGGCCTTGGCCGAGCTGAACAAGTCCTTCTCGCAGTTGAACGACCCGACCGAGCCTCTCGCGCACGGCGCGATGATCCTGCTCGCTGGTGTCCTGCTGCTGACCCCGGGTTTCTTCACCGACGCAACCGGATTTGCCCTGCTGATCCCGCCGGTGCGGCGCGCCGTCTTCACCTTCATCAGCAAGCGCGTGACGATCCAGCGGTTCCAGATGGGTCAGGGCCCGGCAGCCCGCAGCCCCTTCGGGCGCGGCGACGTGATTGATGGCGAGTACGAAGAAGTTCGCACCGAGCGCTCGAAACAGACCGGTCCCTCGGGCTGGGTGGAAGGCCCCGAGAACCGCTGACCGTGGCGGCCCGGCTTGGCATTGAGGTAGTCTGCCCAAGCTGCTAAGCAGCCTGCAACTACGTATACCGGGAGAAACCAAATGTCCGAGAACGGCGCTGCGCAGCAGCCGCAGGTCCAGATGAACATCCTCGGGCAGTTCGTGCGCGATCTGTCCTTCGAAAACGTGATGGCCCAGAAGGGCGTCCGGGCCGAGGGCCAGCCGGACATCAACGTACAGGTCAACCTCGATGCCAAGAAGCGTCAGGGCGATGACCAGTACGAAGTGATGATCAAGCTGAACATCGAGTCCAAGACCAAGGAAAAGAAGGAAGAGCTCTTCCTGCTCGAGATCGACTATGTCGGCCTGTTCCGCATCGCCGGCGTGCCCGAAGCTCAGTTGCACCCCTTCCTGCTGATCGAGTGCCCGCGGATGCTGTTCCCCTTCCTGCGCCGGATCGTCAGCGACGTGACGCGCGATGGCGGCTTCCCCCCGCTGAACCTCGAGAACATCGACTTCGTTCAGATCTACCGTGCCGAACTGGCCCGTCGCCAGGCCGCACAGGGCGACGCCCCGACCACGGTCTGAAACTGACGAATTCCAAGACCCCGCCCCGGGCAGCCGCCCGGGCGGGGTTTTTTCATGCCATCTTGGTCCAGAGCGCGTTTTCGCCAAGCTTGGCGGTAAAGGCGTCATGCGCCGCCTTCTCGGCTTCGCTCAATCGCGAGGGCAGGGGCGACGGACGCGGCGAAGGGCGCCATGCGGGCCCATCGTCACCCACACTGATTTGCGTGGCCGTCGACAGGGCAAAGTCCGGCTGTCGGCCGCCGATCAGTTCAAGGTAGACATCGGCAAGGATTTCGGAGTCGAGGAGCGCTCCGTGCAGCGTCCGCGAGGAGTTGTCGATCCCGAAGCGGCGGCAGAGTGCATCGAGCGAGGCTGGAGAGCCCGGGAACCTCTTGCGCGCAATCGCCAGCGTGTCGATGGCCTGCTCCCACGGGATCTGCGGCAGGCCCATCCAGCGCAGTTCGGCGTTCAGGAACTTGATGTCGAAGGCCGCATTGTGGATGACCAGCTTGGCATCCCCAACGAAATCGAGGAACGCCTGCCCGATCTCGGCAAACTTCGGTTTGTCCCTGAGAAAGTCGATCGACAGCCCGTGAACCTCGAACGCTTCCTGCGGCATGTCGCGCTCGGGGTTGATGTACTGGTGATAGGTGTTGCCCGTCGCCACGTGGTTGAACAGCTCCACGCCGCCGATCTCGACGATCCGGTCGCCGGACTCGGGATCGAAACCGGTGGTTTCGGTATCGAGCACGATCTCACGCATGGGCCAGTTTCCTTCTGATGTCCGCGATCACATCCTGCACCTGCTGGCGCGCATGGTCCATGGTGTCGGTGATGATCACATAGTCCGACTTTTCGCGCTTTACAGCGTCCGGCACCTGCTTGGACCGGATCAGCTCGAACTGCTCACGGGTCATGGTGCCTCGCTCGAGGACCCGGCGTTCCTGTGTCTCGGCATCGACCGAAACCGTCGCGACCGCGTCCATCCGGCTCTCACCGCCGGTTTCGAAGATCAGCGGAATGTCGAAGACGATGATGTCGGAACTCGCGTTGGCCTTGAAGCGCTCTCGATCCTCGCCCACGAGCGGATGCACGACGCCTTCGATCCGCTTCAGCGCGTCGGGATCTGCTGCGATGATGCGTTTCAGTGCTCCGCGATCAATCGCACCGTCAGAAAGGGCATTAGGAAACAGCGCGGCGAGCGGCGCCACCGCGGCACCCCCTTTGGAATAGAGACGATGCACCGCCGCATCCGCATCCCAGACATCGAGACCCATCTCGGCAAAGAGCTTGGCCGTCGTGCTTTTTCCCATGCCGATGGATCCGGTCAGGCCGAGAAGGAACGCCATCAGAGGATCGCCGCCCGCGTGGCATCGTCCACTTCGGGGCGCTGGCCAAACCACCGCTCGAACCCGGGAAGGGCCTGGTAGATCAGCATTCCAAGACCATCGACGACCGTGCACCCCACGCGCTCGGCTTCGGCAAGAAGGCTGGTCTTGAGCGGATTGTAGACCAGGTCGGTCACCACCATGTCGGGGCGCAAACCGTCGAGCGGAACGCGCAGGTCGGGTTTGCCGACCATCCCGAGAGAGGTGGTGTTCACCACCAGCGTCGCCTCGTCCAGCATGTTCCCGGCCTGCACCCAGTCGACGACGCGCACCCGCTTGCCGAAATCGTCCTTCAACTTTTCCGCACGGGGCCGGGTCCTGTTCGCCAGCAGGATCTCGGGCACGCCGGCATCGGAAAGCGCCGCGATGACCGCACGTGCCGCACCGCCAGCACCAAAGACACAGGCCGCACCCTCGCGCGGGGCCCAGTTCGGCGCGTTCACCCTCAGGTTTTCGATAAACCCGTACCCATCGGTATTGTCGGCGTGGATCTTGCCATCGCTGCGAAAGATCAACGTGTTCGCCGCCCCGATCAGCGTGGCCCGGTCGGTGATCTGGTCCGCGATGGCCATCACCGTTTCCTTGTGCGGCACTGTGATGTTCACACCGACGAACCCCATCTTCGGCAGGGTCCGGATCACCTGTTCCAGATCGGCATGGGTCACATCCATGGGAATGTAGAACCCCGGCAGCCCAAGGGTGCGCAACCAGTGACGGTGGAGCAGGGGGGACTTGGAATGGGCGATGGGCGAACCGATGACACCGGCCAGGGGCATTTTCGGCAAGGTCATGTGGCTATCGCTCCTCTGAGTGACAGGTAGTTGAGTAACTCGATCAGAGGCAGACCCAAAACGTTAAAGTGGTCGCCGTCAATGCCGCTAAACAGCCGCACCCCTTCTTCCTCGAGCTTGTAGCCCCCGACCGAGTGGCGGATGCTGTCCCAGTTTCGGACGATGTAATCGTCGAGATAAGGCTCGCCGAACGCGCGCATGGTCAGTCGCGCGACCCCGACATGGCGCCAGACCGGTTCGCCGTCCTGATAGATCACCGCACCGGAATAGAGGTGATGCCGGACACCCCGCAGGCGCAGAAGCTGGCGGCGCGCTTCCTCGGGGCTTTCCGGCTTGGCAAAGATCTCGCCCTCGAGGGACAGGATCTGATCGCAGCCGAGAACGAAGGCCCCGGGGTTGCGTTGCGAGACG
>ENA-OWNT01003635-OWNT01003635.1-seawater-metagenome-genome-assembly--contig:-NODE-3635-length-14325-cov-3.256738_pt1 | contig 14325 bp, 14 predicted proteins | sample MGYA00238136_ERZ651165 | MGnify/ENA primary metagenome ERZ651165 (study PRJEB26861, sample SAMN08777766) | seawater metagenome | isolation source: coastal seawater | place: USA: Florida | collected...
ACGTGGTGCTGCTGGATTCCCGCGGCGTGATCAACCGGGACCGTGCGGACATCGCAGCGGACCCGGCCAGCAAGAAGGCCCAGATGGCGGCCGGCAGCAACCCCCGCGGCGTCACCGGCGGCCCCGCAGACGCGCTGCTCGGAGCGGACGTGTTCATCGGCGTCTCCTCGTCCCGGCTGGACGAGGAACACCTCAAGCTGATGAACGACAGCGCGATCGTCTTCGCCCTCTCCAACCCGGACCCGGAGGTGCTGCCGGACGTGGCCGCCAAGTACGCCGCCGTCGTCGCCACGGGCCGCAGCGACTTCCCGAACCAGATCAACAACGTCCTGGCGTTCCCGGGGATCTTCCGCGGCGCCCTCGACGCCGGTGCCCGACGCATCACCCCGGCAATGAAGCTCGCCGCGGCCCGCGCCATCGCCGCACTTGCCGAAGACGAGCTCTCTGCCGACTACATCGTGCCGAGCCCGCTGGATCCGCGCGTCGCCCCGGCCGTCTCGGCCGCCGTCGCAGCGGCGGTGGAGGCGGAGTAACGGTTGGGCAGAGGCCGGGCCGCGCAATAGCCCGCCATAGACTGGGGCGATGAACCCCGAAATCGTCGTCACGATCCTCTGCGGCCTGGCCATTCTGGTGGGCGTCGCGGGCATCGTCATCCCCGTGCTCCCCGGCAGCATCCTGATCGGACTCAGTCTGCTGGCCTGGGCGCTCTGGGGAGGCGCCGGCACCACCGGCTGGGTGGTCTTCGGGATCGGGCTGGCGCTGGTCCTGGCCGGGATGGCTGCCAGCGCCGTGCTGACCGGCCGGAAGCTCAAGCAGCACAGCGTCCCCGGCCGCTCGGTCGTCGCCGGACTGGTCTTCGGCGTCGCGGGCATGTTCCTGATCCCGGTGGTGGGGCTCTTCGTCGGCTTCGCGGCCGGGCTGCTGCTCAGCGAACTTCACCGCACCCGCGTCTGGCGCACCGCCGTGGCCTCCAGTTGGGCCGCGCTGAAGGCCACCGGGGTGGGCATGCTGGTGGAGTTCGGCTTGGCCTGCCTGGCCGTCAGCACCTGGGTGATCGGCGTCTGGGTGGCTGCGGCCAGCTAGTCCCCACCGGCCGCCAGGGGGCGCTACTAGCATGGAGGGATGAGCGCCGGACAGTCCCCAGGACCTATCTACCGCGACACCCGCGACCTCACCCCGTTCGGCGGCCCGCTGGTCCGCACGCCGGTGCGCGACATCGCCGACGGCGTCGGGGGCATCCTGCACTCCGCCCTCGGCGGCCGGAACGGTGCGCTGCTCAGCGTGGACGGCGCCGCCCCCCGGCTGAGGCGGATGCCCGGGAAGGCGGCGAAGGCGGTGCACGAGGCGGCTTTCCACAACACCGACCCCAACCGCCTGATCGCCTTGGGCCGTGCCTACCCCGGGTGGGCCGGGCTTTGCTATGTGCTGGCCGGGCTCCTGGCCCACAAGCAGGGCGGCTACCTGCGTGCCTCGGAACTCCTCCAGCGCGGACTCACCACCAGGAACGACGACGACGCCAACCAGTTCGCGTCCGGCTATCTGACCCGTGTGGTCACCAGGGTCGAAGTAGCCGAACGCATCGAGGTTCCGGTGCTCTTCAGTGAGGAAGCGGTGTTCCTGGCGCTTTCGCACTCGCTGCGGGAGACAGGCCAGCTCGAGGCGGCGCTGCAAACCGTGGCCACGCTGCCGCCGTCGCTGCCCGCCGCCCTGGCCCGGTGCGCCGTGGCGTTCTCGCTGGGCCGGGACAAGGAAGTAATGGTCTGGACCGAGGGTCTGCTGAACGCCGACGACCTCTCGGCCGCGCTGTTGCTGATCCGTGCCCGGTCACTACGCCGCCTGGGTGCCGCGTCGGCCTCCCACGCGGCATTGAAGGAGGTCCTCCGGCGGCGGAAGACCCACCTGGCGCTCCGCAATGATGCCCTGACGGACCGCGCCCTGCTCCTTCTGGACAACGGCCGCAGATCACTGAATCCCCGCGACTGGCTGCGCGGCAGACCTGCCCAGCTCGAAACCTTCGAAGTCATCCGCAAGGACGTGGAGGAACGCCGGCTGTGGGAACAGGAATGGAAGCAGCTCAACGGGGAATGATCCCGCCTCGGCGGTCCTGCCGGTCTACCGCCAGGCGATTCCCGCGGCCAGCGGCACCAACTGCTCGGCCAGCAGCACCAGTCCCAGCGCCACCATGATGACTCCGCTGGCCAGCGTCACCCGCCGGGCCGCCCCGGGCCGGGAGTGCAACAGCTTCCTGGCCAGGAGGGCAACAGCGCTGTAGATCACGGCCACCAGCACGACGAAGGTGAGGCCCAGCAGGCCCGACTGCAGGGGAACGGACAGCGCAGCGTCAGGGCTGACGAACTGCGGGACCAGGGCGACGAAGAAGAGCAGCCCCTTCGGGTTGATGCCGCTGGTGCCCATGCCCTGCAGGAAGACGCGGAACTGGTTGTCCTGCGCCGGCATGGTGGCCCTTTGCCCGCCGAAGCTGGCATCCCGCCAGGACCGGACCGTGCTGACGCCCAGCCACAGCAGGTAGGCCGCGCCTGCCACCGTGAGCCAGCCGAGGAGGCCGGGCATGCGCGTGATCACGGCCGCCAGCCCCGCGGCCAGGAGCGCGGTGTGTACGACGTAACCGCCGCACAGGCCGGCCACCGCCGGCACGAAGCTGCGTTCCTTCAGCCCGGCCGTGATGGAGAAAGCCCAGTCCACCCCCGGGGTGCAGGCCAAGGCCACGGCGACGCCCACGAAGGCGAGGAAAAGCTGGGGGTTCACTGCGGTCTCCTGACGGCGAGGTCTACTGGAGTAAGCCTAGGAATTTTCCGCCCAGAAGTGTTCACTGATTTCGCTGCAGATACCGCGTCAACGGTAAGATTATTGCGTGATCGACCACATTGACAGGAATATATTGCGCCACCTCCGCGAGGACGGTCGAATGACCGCTACGGCGCTCGCCTCGAAGGTCGGACTGACGGTGGCGCCGTGCCACCGCAGGCTCCGTGAGCTGGAAGCCGCCGGGGTCATCCGCGGCTACCGGGCCGACATCGATCCGGCCGCCGTCGGGCTGGGTTTCGAGGCGATCGTGTTCGTCACGCTGCGGCAGGTGGACCGCGCCACCATGGAGATCTTCGAGAACCGTGTGGCCGAAAACCCCAACATCGTCGAAGCCCAGCGGCTGTTCGGGGAACCGGACTATCTGCTCAAGGTCATCGCAGAGGACCTCCCGGCGTACCAGCGCTTTTATGACGCCGAATTGACCTCGCTGCCCGGCGTCGAGCGCTTGACCTCAACCCTGGTCATGAAGAACCTCAAGGCGAATACCGGGCCGCCGGTCTAAGCGCCGCCGGTCTAAGCGGGCCCGGCGCCTGTGAACGTCACGGGGCGCCGGCCCGCCGCCGGGATCAGCGCGGGTTCAGCACCGTCGACTGGAAGCCGCCGGCGCCGTTTCCGGTGTAGAGCCAGAGCGTTCCGCCGGGATCGGCAGCGACGACATTCGGCTTGGCCGTGCCGCCGAACCGGCCCACGCTGGCGATGGTGCTGAAGGTGTTCCAGCCGCCGCCGATCTTGCGCGCCGTCAGGAAGCCGCCCACGCCGTTGCCGGGATAGAGCCAGAGGGTGCCGTCGCCGGCGCGCGCCATGATGTCGGACTTCCCGTCCCCGTTGAAGTCGTTCCCGGCCACAACCTGGCTGAAGCCGCCCCAGCCGTTGCCGATCTTGCGCCCGGTCATGAAGCCGCCGCTGCCGTTGCCGGGGTACAGCCAGAGGCTGCCGTCCGAGCCTTGCGCCATGATGTCGGACCGGCCATCCCCGGTGAAGTCGCCGGGGGAGAGGATCGTCTTGAAGCTGCCCCAGCCGTAGCCGATCTGCCGGCTGGAGGTGAAACCGCCGGACCCGTTGCTGGTGTACAGGCGCAGCTTGCCGTCCGCCGTGCGGGCCACCAGGTCGGGGCCGCCCTGGCCGTCAAAGTTGCCGGCGGAAATGACCTGGGTGAACATCTGCCAGCCGACGCCGATCTGCTTGGAGCCCTGGAAGCTGCCCGAGCCGTTGCCGGAGTACAACAGCAGTGCGCCGTCAGCGTTCCGGGCCAGCACATCGGGCTTGCCGTCGCCGTCGAAGTCGCCGGCTTCCCAGAGGTCACTCAGGGAATTCCAGCCGGCCCCGATCGCCAGCCGGCCGGCGAACTTGCCGCTGCCGTCGCCTACATTCAGTGCCATGGCGCCCGCGGAACCCGCGAGGAGCACGTCCGTACTCCCGTCCGCGGTGAAATCCTGGCCGCCGACAAGGTCGGTGGCGGCCGTGCCGGTGGCGAGGACGACGGAAGAGCGGAATCCGCCGGTGCCGTTGCCCGGATAGAGGTACAGGGTGCCGTTGCTGCTGCGCGCTACCAGTCCGGGTGCTCCTGCCACCATGCCGGCGGCTGCAGTGATGTTGGTGAAGCCCTGCCAACCGGATCCGACGAGGCGGGGGGCCAGGAAGCCGCCCGAGCCGTTGCCGGGATAGAGCCAGAGCTCGCCGGTGGGCAGCACGCCAAAGAGATCACGCCGCCCGTCGCCGTCGAAGTCGCCGGCGGCGACGATCCGCTGGAACGACTGCCAGCCCGAGCCGATCTGCCGGGCCGGAAGGAAGCCGCTGTTCCCGTTGCCCGGGTACAGCCAGAGCGCGCCGTCGCTCGTGCGGGCCACGAGGTCGGCGAAGCCGTCACCGTCGAAGTCGCCGTTGCCGGTCACGATGTTGAAGGCATCCCAGGCTGAGCCGATCACGGCGGGCGAGCCGATCTGGTTCCCCCGCTGGCCGAGGCTCAGCTGGAGTGCGCCATTGGACTCCCGTGAGATCAGGTCCGGTCGCCCGTCCCCGCTGAAGTCGCCGACGGAGAACTGGAGCTTCGTGTAGCGGGCCGGGTCGGCGGTGATGGTGACTGTGGCGGCGGTTGCGGTGACCGAGTCGATCCGCACCCGTGTGCCGGCATGCGTGACGAAGGTGCTGCCCTGCTGCCAGGCGAGATTCGCGTAGACGTTGCCGTCCGGCTTGGAATAGGGCTTCAGCACCAACGACGAGGCCGGCGTGGCACCTCCGCGCTGGACGATCTTGACGCCGCGGTTGCTGGCGTTCGAGGCGTCGGAGAGGTAGCTGTCGTAGCCGACCGGCTGCCGCAGCTCGAGGTAGTACACCTCCTTGCTGATCGGATCAGTGAACTTCAGAGCCCGGTTGGGATCCTTCCCGCCCCACGGCTTGAGCGTGTAGCGCTTGACGCCGCTGGCAATGCCCGCGTTCAGGATGTCGCTGCCGTTGCCGCTGCCGAGGCCCAGGTAGTCCCAGAGGGATGAGCTGATGACCGGCGAGGCGTCGGAGCGGGACAGGCCCATGAGGTCAGCGGTGTCGCCGTATTCCCGGATGTAGCAGGACGAATCCGAAAAGAGTCCGGTGGAGGTGGTGCCGACGTCGGAGGCGCCGCTGCTGCACTGCAAGGAGTCCGCGTGCATCGAACCCAGGACATGCCCGAACTCGTGGGAGATGACGCTGGTGGTGTAGGCGCTGATCTTCGGCATCAGGATGCGTCCGCTGACCCCGGTCGAGACATAGCCGCTGTAACCTGCCCCCAGGGCCCCGTAGGACTGCCCGTTGTAGAGCGAGGAGGCCGGAATGAAGATGAGCAGGGCAGTGTTGGTGGCGTACCGCCAGCCGAGCTCGGAGGTGATTTTGTCGATGAGGTCGCCGTAAAACTGGGTCGACGTGGCGGCGGACTTGTGGCCGAGGATCCGTTTGGACACACTCATGGAGATGCGCCCGTTGGACATGCTGCTCCAGTATTGACTGGCGGCCTTTACCGTGTTCTCGGCCGCCGTGGGGTCCACAACGGTCTTGTTGTCGGCCAGGGTCGCGGTAACCAGCGTGACCTGGATCGGGCCGGTGGGCATGGCCTCGCTCTGGACGCCCCCGGCGGACGCCTTTTCAGCGGGATCAGTCCCCGGCTCGAAGACATGCTCGGAATGCGGTGTCCCCTCCACCAGGACGGACGGCGGGCTATCGGAACCTCCCGTGCCCACGGCAGCGGCCGGCGCGGTGGGCACCGTAACAAGGCCTGCTGCGAGGAGCAGGAAGCCGGTGATGGACGCGAGAGACCGCTTAGCAGAACGCATGTAGTTCCTTCATAAAACCCGGACCGGATGGGAGAGATTTCGGCACGTAACCCCGCTGGCCGCGGAGTCGGGGCGGTGCGATGAGGACCGGGCTGACGTCGACCACATCCGGGAGGACGACGGAAGCCTGCAAAACGGCGGAATCCGGAAACGGCGGCCGCACGACATCGACGGGCCAGCGAATCGCGCAGCCCGCCGCGTTCGCTTGATCCAGCGCACGCTCGACGGCCATGTTCCCCCCGGTACTTGTCTTCCGCGCAAGTGTAACGGATGTGACATGTGGGATGGATGGCAATTTAAGTGAAACCCGTGAAGGTTTCAGGCCGCCGGGATGGAATCCAGCGGCAATGCTGAGCCAAAGCTGCGGCGAAATCGCGGTTCGCCGGGCGCAGGCCGCCCGGGGCGCCGCCGGCAGCCGGGGTGCGCCGGCGGCGCCGGCAGTGCCCTCGGCTTCCGGATCGTCAGTTTTCCAGCAGGCCCGTGGTCCGGTAGGGAATGACCTCGCGCAGAAACATGCTCGTGGACGTCCGTACGATCCCGGGGCACAGCCGGATTTCCTCGGACACGCGGTAGAGATCGTCGGGGCTCGTGGCCACCACCCGGATCAGCAGGTCGGTGTCGCCGGCGGGTGCATGGCATTCGAGCACCTCCGGGATGTTCCGCAGCGCGGCGATCGCCTCATCCAGATGGCTCTGGTCCAGTTCGGCGCTGACCGCAGCCGCCACCCCGCGGCCCAGCGCGGAGGGCAGCACCCGGCTGCTGTTCGGCCGGAGGGCGCCCGACGCCGTCATCCGCTCGAGGCGGGACTGGACCGTGCCGCGGGCCAAGCCGAGTTTCTGGGCCAGCACCATGATGGGGATCCGCGGATCCGCATCCAGGGCCAGGAGGATCCGGCGATCCGTCACATCGAGCTGCTGCAATCTGACCACTTCCTGCCAATCATTGGACCCCGGGATGGTCAATCTGACCAAAGAGGTAATCGTCCGTTGCGCCAACTGTATGGCCCCTGCTCAAATAGTGGCAACAAAGGATGCGGGCCACCGCCGGCATCCGAAGGCTACAGGTCCCCGGTACACCTCCCGGAGCCTGGATGAGGCATCCCGCAAGGAGCCCGCCGCTGATTGACACTTGTTCACGCATCGTCTTTCCGCACACTTAACGGCAAGAGCCCCTGAGCCCCCGACGTCGGATGTCCGAAGTCATCGGTGGCTGAGGGGCTCTTGTGCTGCCCGGCATAGGCTTGTGCCATGACATCTGCCGGACGTTTCGCCCCCAGCCCCTCCGGCGAGCTGCACGTGGGCAACCTCCGTACGGCGATGCTCGCGTGGCTCTTTGCCCGGTCCACGGGCCGGCGGTTCCTGATGCGGGTGGAGGACCTGGACCGCGCCCGGGCGGGCGCCGAGGCCGTGCAGCTCCGTGACCTGGCGGCCATCGGCCTCGACTGGGACGGCGGCGTCGTCCGGCAGACCGACCGCGAACACCTCTATACCGCCGCGATCGAACGGCTGACCGCGGCCGGGCTGACCTACGAATGCTTCTGCACGCGCCGCGAGATCCAGGAAGCGCCGTCCGCTCCGCACGCCCCGCAGGGCGCCTATCCAGGCACCTGCCGGAACCTGGGGGAGGCGGAGCGGGCCAGCAGGCGGGCCGTCCGTCCGTCGGCTGTCCGGCTCCGCGCCGCCGTTCCCGAGGCAACTGTCCAAGACGTCCTGCACGGCAGCTTCACCGGGGTCGTGGACGACTTTGTGCTCCGCCGCAATGACGGGGTCACCGCCTACAACCTGGCCGTGGTGGTGGATGACGCGGCGCAGGGCGTCGATCAAGTGGTCCGTGGCGACGATCTGCTGCCCTCCACGCCCCGGCAGGCCTATCTGGCCTCCCTCTTAGATATTCCCGTTCCGGAATATGCGCATGTGCCCCTGGTGGTGAACGCCGACGGCGCCCGGCTGGCCAAGCGTGACGGTGCAGTGACGCTCGCCGACCTCGCTGCAGTGGGGGTGCCCGTGGATGAGGTGCGGGGCGCACTGTTGGAGTCACTGGGATTGCCGGCAGGACCGCTGACGGCCGCGCTGAGGGTCTTCGATCCCGCCGGCCTGCCGCGGGAGCCATGGGTATGGCCGGGCATGGTCGGCCCCGGCGCGTAGGCTGGAACCATGTCAGAACCAGAGTCCATGGAAGCACGCGGCGGGAAGCCGAGTTTCACCGTCGAGACGGCCAGGGTCCTCGCCGAGGTGGCCCACAACCGCCAGAAGGACAAGCTGAAGCGTCCTTATCGCGAGCATGTGATCGCCGTCGGTGATGCGCTGGCCGACTTCGACGACGACATCCGTATCGCCGGGTACCTGCACGACATCGCCGAGGACACCCCGATGACGCGGCAGGCGCTGCTGGAGATGGGTGTTTCCGAGCGGGCCGTGGACATCATTGAGCGCGTCACGAAGCGCCTGCACGAGAACCCGGACGACTACCAGGCGGGCATCCGCTACATCGCCGAGGACCACGACGCCACCCTGGTCAAGATCGCCGACAATGCGCACAACTCGCTGCCCGAGCGGGTCAGGGCCCTGGCGGAAAAGTGGCCGGACAAGCCTCCGGTGACCCGCTACGACGACGCCCGGCCGGTGCTGTACGCGGCCGTACCGGTCGAGGAGATCCGCAAAATCCTGGCCCGGATCAACCCGTGGCTGTTGGAGGAACTCGACGACCGGCTCGACGAGGAAGACGACACCGACTACGAGAACCTCTCCTACGACGGCGCCCCGGAGGACTAGACGCGGCCCAGCAGGTCGATGTCCTCAAGGAACTCCTGCTGCACCTCCGCGCTGACGGTGGTGCGGGTGTCCGCGATCGCGTCGAGGTAATCCTGCGTCGCCGGCCCCTTCCGGACCGCCTCGCGCACGGACGCGCCGCCGTCGTCGTACACGGCTTTCTCCAGCGCACGCTGGGAGGCGCTCCGGGCCGCATACTCAATGTCTGCGGGGGAGAACCCGTCGGTGCGGTCCACCAGCAGCTCCACGTCCACCTCGTCCACCACGGCGGCGGGGATGAAGCGCTGCCACATGGCCTCGCGGGCCAGACGGTCCGGCAGCCCGATCGGGATCACGTAGTCGAAGCGGCCGTGTCGCAGGAAAGCGGAATCCAGCGCGCGGATGAAGTTGGTGGCGCAGACCAGGAGCCGGCCGGGCTGTTCGCGGAAGGCCGGGATGATCTTCAGCAGCTCGTTCGTGACGCCCTGCAGCGGCGACGGCGGTTCGCCCGAGCGCTGCGAGGCGATCTCCTCTACCTCGTCGATGAACACGACGGCATGCTCCAGCTCGGCGATCTCCAGGAACGTCTCGCGCAGGGCGCCGGCCAGGCCCATCGGGTCGGAGGCCAGTCGGGAAGGGAAGACCTCCACGAAGGGCCACTCGAGCCGGGACGCGATCGCCTTGGCGAAGGTCGTCTTGCCGGTGCCTGGCGGGCCGAACAGGACGACGGCCCGCGGCGGGACCACGCCATACTCGTCCGCGAGGTCGGCCTCGGCCAGCGGCAGGACGAGGCGGCGCTCCAGGAGCTCCTTCTCGTTGCGCATGCCTGCGACGTTTTCCCAGAGGTCGCGGGCCAGGATCCTGCCGCCGAGCTGGCTCAGCGGCTCGAGTTCCTGGCGCTGCACGGGGATCTTGCGTTCGAAGTAGCGCAGGTTCTTCTTCAGGACGAAGCCCCGGCTCAGGAAGGCCTCGACGCGCGTTTCGGACTCCGGCATGAGGGCGGAGAGCTTGTTCAGCCCGTGCGGGGCCATCCGGTTTTCCACGGCGGCCAGCAACGAGGTGCCGATTCCGCGGCCGCGGAACTCGGGCAGGGTGGCTAGGAAGACGATCCAGCCCTGGTCGTGCGCGGCCCGGCCGACGGCGGCGCCCACCACTTGCTCGCCCTGCACGGCGACGACGGCGTGGTCTTTCTCGCACGAGGCGAGAACCTCGGAGAGCGCGTAGACCGGCTCGACGTTCGTGGCCTTGAGGGATTCCCAGAGGTGCAGGATCCCGTCCAGGTCGGCCGAATGGAAATCCCTGATCCGCCAGTTGGTCATGAAGTGTCTCCCGTGGTTCGTCGCTGAGCCAGATGGAACTGTTCCTTCGAGCTTAGGCGAACCGGGAGGCGGCGGCGCAGCATTACGCCGCCGCCTCTCCCCGGCGGCTACAGTTCGGCCAGCAGCCCCTTCATTTCCTTGATTTCGTCCGTCTGGGAGGATGCGACGTCCTTGGCCAATTTGATCGCATCCGGGTTCTTGCCGCTCCGGACCTCCGCATTTGCCATCTCCACGGCGCCCTCGTGGTGGGCGACCATCTGGGTGAGGAAGAGCTTCGCTGCCTCAGTGCCGGTGGCGGCGTCGAGCTGGCGGATTCCGTCGTCGCTCACCATGCCGGACATGGCGTGGCCTCCCGGCATTTCCGTGGCTTCGTTCCAGCTCCGCAGCCAGCCGGTCATCCGTTCGATCTCCGGCCCCTGGGCGGCCTTGATCCGGCCGGCCAGCGCGGTCACCTTGGGGTCAATGCCCTGTTTCTTAAGGATCATCTCGCTCATCTGGACTGCCTGGGCGTGGTGCGGGATCATCCCCTGGGCAAACATGGTGTCCGTGCCGTTGTGGTCGGCGGCTTCGGGCGCGGCGCTTGATCCTGCGGTGCTGTGGTCCATGCCCGGCATGCCGCTGCCGGAATTGGTGCCGCCGGCGCAGCCGGCCAGGGCGATGACAGCGGCAAGGGCGGCAGCAGGGATTGTCAGTGCTTTTTTCATCAAAATCTGTCCTTTGGGAAACCGGCGGGCGCCGGCGTCGGAGGGTGGGCAGCCTAAGGCGGCGCGCACCATTTGGGAGGGAGTGGGTGCCGGCGAAGCGCGGCACGCGTTCTCCTTACGTCCGGCTTATGGACAGCTCGCTCGGCGTCGGGGTCGCGGGGAAGTAGGAGTAGCCGGGGGGCTGGTCCATTCCCGCTGCACTCCGCGGCTGCACCGCGAGGAGGGTTGTTCCGGGCAGGGGAGCGCTCAAGGAGGCGCCGGAGGGAGCCGGGGTGCACGAAGCGTGCGCGGTGTGTTGTTCGCCGCAGCCCCCACCGCAGCCGCACGACGGCGGCGTCGGAGTTTCGTGGTGGGCCGCCGGGCCCTCGACAGCGACGTGCTCAGTCGAGGCGTGCGCTCGGTGGGAGTCGGTTCCGTGGAAGCCGGCGAGGACGTGCATGCCGAGGAGCCCCGCGACGATGGCGAGGATGCCAGCAAGCAGGCCGACGCGAAGGAAGGCCGCGACCGGAATCCGCGTTCGTGCTGCCACTCTGCCACCTCCCTCCACGCTGCAGTCCGCTTTTCAGGCTACCCGTGATCAACGATGCGTACGTTGATTGTGTTCCCAGCGTCTGCGTGACCGTCCGCTGCCGGTTGATTTGACGTTTAGGGCATGTCAGTATCTGCGTATGAATGCAGATATGCGGGTTGAGGTCGATAGTCCCCACGTGGAGCTGGCCGTCGAAGTGTTTTCCATGCTGGCCGACGCCACACGGGTCCGGTTGATCCTCGCCCTGGGCGACGGCGAGCTGCCGGTCAACGCCCTCGCGGAGCAAGTGGGAAAACCGGCCTCTGCCGTCTCGCAGCACCTGGCCAAAATGCGGCTCGGCGGCATGGTTGCCACCCGGCAGGAGGGCACCAAGGTCTTTTACCGCTTGCAGAATGATCATGCCCGCCAGCTTGTGATGGATGCGATCCACCAGGCTGAACACGCACTGGGCACTGCCCCGGGACACGGCGCATGAGCGGGCCTCGGAACGCCGTGGGCCAGCACGGCCACGGGGAACAACACAGTCACGACCACCCGCACGATCACGAGCACCCGCACGATCACGAGCACCCGCACGAGCACCCGCACGATCACGAGCACCCGCACGGCCACGGCCACCCGCATGATCACAGCCACGACCATGGCCACACCCACGCCTCCGGATTCAAGGGCTGGCTGCACGAGCTGTTCGTCCCGCATTCCCATGACGCCGCGGACTCCATCGACGAGGCGCTCGAGTCCAGCGCCCAGGGCATCCGGGCGGTCAAGGTCTCACTGCTGGGCCTGGGAGCCACCTCGTTGTTCCAGTTGGCGATTGTACTGATCAGCGGTTCAGTGGCACTCCTGGCGGACACCGTGCACAATTTCTCCGACGCGCTGACCGCGGTGCCGTTGTGGATCGCGTTCCTGCTCGGCCGCCGGAAGCCGACCCGTACCTACCCCTACGGCTTCGGCCGCGCCGAGGACCTTGCCGGGCTCTTCATTGTCGCCATGATTGCCCTTTCCGCAGTTGTGGCCGCCGTCGAGTCCATCCGACGCTTCTTCGAACCGCAGCCCGTGCAGAATCTTGGCTGGGTCCTCGCAGCGGGCCTTGTGGGTTTCGCGGGGAACGAGCTGGTGGCGATCTACCGGATCCGGGTCGGCCGGCGGATCGGTTCCGCGGCGTTGATCGCCGACGGCGTGCACGCCCGGACTGACGGCTTCACCTCCCTCGCCGTCGTGGCCGGTGTCATCGGCGTCTGGCTAGGGTTCCCGTTGGCGGATCCGATCGTCGGGCTGCTGATCTCGGTGGCGATCATGGTGCTCCTCTGGGGAACCGTGCGCGACGTCGGGCGGCGGCTCATGGACGGCGTCGACCCCCACCTCAGCGACGCGCTGGCCGGCGTCGTGCGGGAGCACTCGCCCCTGGGCGGAACCTCGCGACTGCGCTGGTCCGGCCACCGGCTTCACGCCGAGATCACCATCCCCCTCAACCCGGACGCCCGGCTGGCCGAGTTTTCCTCGGTTGCCGCGGACCTGGAGGCGGGCGCCAAGGCGGCGCTGCCGCACCTGGGATCTGTGACGGTGGTGCCGAGCGTGCCGCAGTCGGCCTAGGCGGGTCAGATCCCCAGGGATGCGAGGCTCTGCCGGAGGGTCTCGGCGGAGTGGTGCAGTGAGGCGAGTTCGCCCTCGTCCATGGGAGTCTCCAGCACCGCGCGCACGCCGCCATTCCCCACAACGCTCGGCAGCGACAGGGCGATGCCGTTGATGCCGTACTGCCCGCCCAGCACTGTGGAAACCGGGAGCACCGCGTTTTCGGAACGCAGCAGGGCCTCGACGATCCGGGCGCCGGAGAGCCCGATCGCGTAATTCGTGGCGCCCTTGCCGGCGATCACCTTGTAGGCGGCCTGGGTGACTTCGCGGGCGGTGTCGCTGAGGTACCCGGGAGTGAAAATGCGCTCGCCGTCGACCTTCCAGTCCCGGATCGGTACCGGGCCGATGGTCGCGCCGGACCAGACCGGGAATTCCGTGTCGCCGTGCTCGCCGACCATGCTGGCGTGCACGCTGCTTACGGATACCTCCGCGCGGTGGGCCAGCAGCCAGCGCAGCCGCGAGGTGTCCAGGACCGTGCCGGAGGAGAAAATCCGGGAGGTCGGCAGCCCGGTGATCTTTTGCGCTGCGACGGTCAGCACATCACAGGGGTTCGTGACCAGCACGTAGACGGCGTCTGGGGCCTGTTCGAGCAGTTGCGGCATGAGCTGCTCGAGGATGCGGACGTTGGTACCGGCCAGGTCCAGGCGGGTCTGCCCGGGCGCCTGCTTGGCCCCCGCGGTGATGACGACGACGTCGGCGCCTTCGGTGACGGTGATGTCCGCGCCGCCGTGGACGGTGGCCGCCGCAGCGGTGAACTGGGTGCCGTGGGCCAGGTCCAGGACCTCGGCCTCGGCCTTGGCCGCGTTGACGTCATAAAGCGCGACGTGGCTGGCCGAACCGCGGATCAGGGCGGCGTAGGCCAGCGAGGTTCCGACGCTGCCGGCCCCGACGACGGCGAGTTTGGACCCGGAATGCGCGGGCATGTGTGTCTTCCTTTCCTGCGGATCAGCCGACGGGTGTTCCGACGGTGCCGGTTGTTTCGCCGCCGTCGATGACGAATTCGGCACCCGTGACGAAGGAGGATTCGTCGCTGGCCAGATAGACAGCCAGGTGCGCGATCTCGGCGGGTTGGCCGATCCGGTGCAGGGGTACGTGGCCGGTGTCGAAGGTCATGCCCTCGGTCATGGGGGTCTGAATGACGCCTGGGTGCACGGAGTTGACCCGGGTCCCGACCCGTCCGAGGTCGAGCGCCGCTGCCTTGGTCAAACCGCGGACGCCGAACTTGGAAGCGGTGTAGCCGGCGAGGTTTTCGTAGCCCCGCAGGCC
>ENA-OWNT01003637-OWNT01003637.1-seawater-metagenome-genome-assembly--contig:-NODE-3637-length-14316-cov-2.800688_pt1 | contig 14316 bp, 17 predicted proteins | sample MGYA00238136_ERZ651165 | MGnify/ENA primary metagenome ERZ651165 (study PRJEB26861, sample SAMN08777766) | seawater metagenome | isolation source: coastal seawater | place: USA: Florida | collected...
GGCGAAGAGGCGTTCCTCCACCACGCCTCGCTCTGCCTCGCCTACGGCGCCGCCGTCGTGGTCATGGCCTTCGACGAGCAGGGCCAGGCCGACAGCTTCCAGCGCAAGACCGAGATCTGCGCGCGGGCCTACCGGATCCTGACCGAGCGGGTCGGCTTCCCGCCCGAGGACATCATCTTCGACCCGAACGTCTTTGCCGTCGCCACGGGCATCGAGGAACACGACAACTACGGCGTCGACTTCATCGAGGCGGCCCGCTGGATCCGGCAGAACCTGCCGCACTGCCATATCTCCGGCGGCGTCTCGAACCTGTCGTTCAGCTTCCGCGGCAACGAGCCGGTGCGCGAGGCCATGCACGCGGTGTTCCTCTACCACGCCATCAAGGCGGGCATGGACATGGGCATCGTCAACGCCGGCCAGCTGGCGGTCTACGACCAGATCGACCCCGACCTGCGCGAAGCCTGCGAGGACGTGGTGCTGAACCGCATCCCCGCCAACGGCGGCAACCCCACCGAGAACCTGCTGGACATCGCCGAACGCTTCCGTGGCGGCGCCCGCGAAGAGAAGAAGCGCGACCTCGCATGGCGCGAGTGGCCGGTCGAGAAGCGGCTGGAGCACGCGCTGGTCAACGGCATCACCGAATTCGTCGAGGAAGACACCGAGGCCGCCCGCCAGTCCGCCGACAAGCCGCTCGACGTGATCGAGGGGCCGCTGATGGCAGGCATGAACGTGGTCGGCGACCTGTTCGGCGCGGGCAAGATGTTCCTGCCGCAGGTGGTGAAATCCGCCCGCGTGATGAAGCAGGCGGTGGCCGTGCTGCTGCCCTACATGGAAGAGGAAAAGCGCCTGAACGGCGGCGACCAGCGCAGCAGCGCGGGCAAGGTCCTGATGGCGACGGTCAAGGGCGACGTTCACGACATCGGCAAGAACATCGTCGGCGTCGTGCTGGCCTGCAACAACTACGAGATCATCGATCTCGGCGTCATGGTCTCCCCCCAGAAGATCCTCGAAGAGGCCCGCGCGCATGATGTCGACATCATCGGCCTCTCCGGCCTGATCACCCCGTCGCTGGACGAGATGGTGCACCTCGCCACCGAACTGGAACGCGAGAACTTCGATGTGCCGTTGCTGATCGGTGGCGCGACGACCTCCAAGGTCCACACGGCGGTCAAGATCGCCCCGCGTTACACCCGCAATCAGGCGATCTACGTCACCGATGCCAGCCGCGCGGTCGGTGTCGTGTCCTCGCTGCTCAGCAAGACCCAGCGCGACGACTACGTGGCGGGCATCCGGGCCGAGTACTCCGAGGTGGCCGAGCGCCACGAACGCGCCGAGCGTGCCAAGGCGCGCCTGCCGCTGGCGGCGGCCCGCGCGAACGCGATGAAGATCGATTGGACCGGCTACTCGGTCGCCGAACCCGCCTTTACCGGAGCGAAGCTGATCGAGGACTGGGACCTCGCCGAGATCGCGCGCTACATCGACTGGACCCCCTTCTTCCAGACTTGGGAACTGAAGGGCGTCTACCCCCGCATCCTCGAGAACGAGACCTACGGCGAGGCCGCCCGCGCCCTCTTCGCCGACGCGCAGGCGATGCTGCAGCAGATCATCGGCGAGCGCTGGTTCGGTCCGCGCGCCGTGGTCGGGTTCTGGCCCGCCAACCGCGACGGCGACGATATCCGCCTGTTTACCGGCGCCGACCGCTCCGCGCCTCTCGCCACGCTGCACACTCTGCGTCAGCAGACGGCCAAGCGGAAGGACAGCCCCAACCTCGCCCTTGCCGACTTCGTCGCGCCCGAAGGCGTGGCCGACTGGGTCGGCGGCTTCGTGGTCACGGCGGGCCCCGAGGAATCCGCCATCGCCGAACGCTTCGAAAAGGCGGGCGACGACTACGGCGCGATCATGGTCAAGGCCCTCGCCGACCGCTTTGCCGAGGCGATGGCCGAGATGCTGCACCAGCGCGTGCGGCGCGAGTTCTGGGGCTACGCCCCGGACGAGACCTTCGATCCGCAGGAACTGATCGGCGAACCCTATCGCGGCATCCGGCCCGCGCCGGGCTATCCCGCGCAACCGGACCACACCGAAAAGCGAACCCTCTTCGACCTGCTGGACGCCGAGGCCAATACCGGCGTGCAACTGACCGAGAGCATGGCCATGTGGCCCGGCTCCTCGGTCTCGGGCCTCTACATCGGGCACCCGGAATCCTACTACTTCGGCGTGGCCAAGGTCGAACGCGATCAGGTCGCCGACTATGCCGCGCGCAAGGGAATGGACCTGGAAGAGGCCGAACGCTGGCTGGCGCCGATCCTGAACTACCGGCCCGAGGCAACCGCCGGGCTCGCGGCGGAATAGCCCAGAGCCCCCCCGACCGGACCGGCACGGCCCCCTCACCGGGGCCCTGCCAGTCCATGTTCGGGGCAGTCGGGCCTCAGCGCGCCCCGACCGCGCGCAGCTGATCCTGGAAGTACTTGACCCCCGCCTCGTGGCGCGGCGACAGCGGACCGGAGCGATACCCGCCGCTTTCATAGTTCTTCTGGGTTTCGAGGCAGACCTCGAAATCCTCGCGCACCACGGCAAGGTTGTCGGCGATGGTCTTGGCCCGCTTCGGCGCAGCGGCCTCGGAGGTATCGGCGAAGTAGAAGTTGTAGATCAGCTCGGTCTGGCGATGGTCGATCGGATTGATGCGGCTGGTGTTCATGCCGCCCTCGAACAGCGACAGGGTCCAGTTCGGCCACATCCACAGCCACTTGCCGCGATAGAACAGCCCCTCGCGCGGCGGCGCGGTCATGCGCACCATGCCCTCATGCGCCGTGGTCTCGAACCGGTCGAACTCGATGGCCCGGTGAAACTCCGGGTGGATCCCCGGGATGTGATAGCCCTCGACGAAGTTGTCGGTGTAGATCTTCCAGTTCGCATCGAAGACCAGCCGTTCCTCCTGCATCCAGCTGTAGGTCTCCATCGGCTCGTCCTGCAGTTCGGGCACCACCGCGCCCAGCTGCTCGGCCAGTGTCTTCTCCGGCGCGAGGCACACGAACAGCAGCCCGCGCCATGTGTCGAAGGCGACGGTGTCGAGCGCCCAGTCGTCCTTGTTGAACTCCGGGTCATCACCCCAGAACGGCACGTTCAGCAGCGACCCGTCCTCGCCCCAGACCCACTGGTGATAGGGGCACCTGAGGGTCGAACAGCGCCCCGCCCCCTCGGGCAGCAGCCGCGCGCCACGATGGCGACAGACGTTGCGGAAGGCCCGGATGCCGTCGCGGGTCATCACCACGAACACCTTGTTCCCCGCGATCTCGGTCGCCACGTAGTCCCCGCGCTCCTTCAGGCGCGACACCGGGCAGACAAGCTGCCATGTGGCGGCAAAGATGGTCTTCACGTCCTCGCGGTGAATTTCCGGCGAGACGTAGTTCACGGGGTCCAGGTTGCGCATCGCGGCCTCTCCTTCAGGTCATTGGGGAATCGCTAGGCGCTTTCCGCCGGTGCCGCAACGACAGGAGCGACATCCGGCGCGCGGTGCCCGCGCATTGCCCAGCCAATAGGCGGCGCCCCTTGCCTGCCTGCATCGTGGCCGCCCGCATCGCCAAGGCGGTCACGGCCCGGCTCGACCGCGAGCCTTGACTCGCGGCTCCCGACAGCCTATTGCCCGCGTGAACATCCGGAAGAGATCTGTCTTCCGGTCCCTTGCCATGCAGGGATCGCCCCCCACCAGCGTGTTACGCCCGTGGGGGCGTTTGTGCATTTCGCGTCCCCTTCCTAAGTAGGGGGCAAAGGTCAACGGTCTTAAGGAGCCGGAACATGTTTGAAAGCCTGTCAGAACGCCTCTCCGGCGTCTTCGACCGCCTGACGAAACAGGGCGCGCTCTCGGAAGAGGACGTCAAGACCGCCCTGCGCGAAGTGCGCGTCGCCCTGCTCGAGGCCGACGTCTCGCTGCCGGTGGCGCGCGATTTCGTCAAGGCGGTGCAGGACAAGGCCACCGGGCAAGCGGTCACCAAGTCGGTGACCCCGGGCCAGCAGGTCGTCAAGATCGTGCACGATGCGCTGATCGACGTGCTGCGCGGCGACGAGGACCCCGGCAAGCTCAAGATCGACAACCCGCCCGCGCCGATCCTGATGGTCGGCCTGCAGGGCTCGGGCAAGACCACCACCACCGCCAAGCTCGCGCGGCGGATGAAGGAGCGCGACGGCAAGCGCGTTCTGATGGCCTCGCTCGACACCAACCGCCCGGCGGCCATGGAGCAGCTGGCGATCCTCGGCAAGCAGATCGGCGTCGACACCCTGCCGATCGTCAAGGGCGAGAACCCGGTCCAGATCGCCAAACGGGCCAAGACCCAGGCCTCCCTCGGCGGCTACGACGTCTACATGCTCGACACCGCCGGCCGCCTGCACATCGACGCCGAGCTGATCCAGCAGGCCGCCGATGTCCGCGACGTGGTAAGCCCGCGCGAGACGCTGCTGGTGGTCGACGGCCTCACCGGTCAGGACGCGGTGAACGTCGCGACCGAATTCGACGACAAGATCGGCGTGACCGGTGTTGTCCTCACCCGGATGGACGGCGACGGCCGCGGCGGCGCCGCGCTCTCGATGCGCGCCATCACCGGCAAGCCGATCCGCTTCGTCGGCCTCGGCGAGAAGATGGACGCCATCGAGACCTTCGAGCCCGAGCGTATCGCGGGCCGAATCCTCGGCATGGGCGACATCGTCAGCCTCGTCGAGCGGGCGCAGGAAACCATCGAGGCCGAACAGGCCGAGAAGATGATGAAGCGCATGATGAAGGGTCAGTTCAACATGAACGACCTGCGCATGCAGCTGGAACAGATGCTCAAGATGGGCGGCATGGAAGGCATGATGTCCATGATGCCCGGCATGGGCAAGATGGCCAAGCAGGCCGAGGATGCCGGGCTCGACGACAAGGTGCTCAAGCGCCAGATCGCCCTGATCCAGTCCATGACCAAGAAGGAACGCGCCAACCCGGCCCTCCTGCAGGCCTCGCGCAAGAAGCGCATCGCCGCTGGCGCGGGCATGGATGTCTCCGACCTCAACAAGCTTCTGAAGATGCACCGCCAGATGGGCGACGTGATGAAGAAGATGGGCAAGATGGGCAAGGGCGGCATGATGAAACAGGCCATGAAGGCCATGTTCGGCAAGGGCGGCCTGCCCGGCGGCATGGACCCCTCGCAGATGGACCCCAAGGCGCTCGAGGCAGCGGCCAAGCAGATGGGCGGCAAGCTGCCCGGCGGCGGCCTGCCCGGCGGGCTGCCGGGTCTCGGCGGCGGCGGCATGGGCCTGCCCTCCGGTCTCTCCGGCTTCGGCAAGAAGAAGTGACCATGGCTTCTTTGGGTCACAAATATCCCCGCCGGAGGCTCCCCCGGCATCCGGCCGCGCTGCGGGCCGTGAGGATGCGCGGCTGATGCAGATCCCCACCCTCCATACCCAGCGACTGATCCTGCGGGCGCCGGAAGAGCGTGATTTCGCGCCCTTCGCCGCCTTCTACGCAGGCGAACGGTCGCATTTCGTCGGCGGCCCCCTCGGTGACGAGGCCGCCTGGCGGATGCTGGCGATGGAGGCGGGACACTGGCAGCTCAAGGGCTTCGGCCGCTGGATCGTCGAGGCGCGCGACAGCGGCGAGACCATCGGCATGGTCGGCCTGTTCTGCCCCTTCGGCTGGCCCGAGCCCGAAATCGGCTGGGATCTCTTCGATGGCCACGAGGGTCGCGGCTATGCCACCGAGGCCGGCACCGCCGCCCGCGGCTTTGCCTATGACGTCCTCGGCTGGGCCACGGCCATCAGTCTGGTAAAGCCCGAAAACACCGGCTCGGCCCGCGTAGCCGAACGGCTCGGCTGCACCCGCGACGGCAGTTTCACCCACCAGCGCCACGGGCTGATGCACGTCTGGCGCCACCCGGCGCCCGAGGCGCTCGGCGAGGGCGGGATGGAGGCCTACGCATGATCGAGGACATCCCCGTCATCGAGACCGGGCGCCTGATCCTGCGCGGCCCCGAGGAACGCGACTTCGAGGCCTTCGCCGCCTTCAGCGCCTCCGACCGTGCGAAATGGGTCGGCGGCCCCTACCCGCGCGCCCGCGCCTGGGGCGGGTTCCTCAACACCTTCGGCCACTGGGCGCTGCGCGGCTACGGCATGTGGATGCTCGAAGACCGCGCCACCGGCGCCACGGCGGGTCGCGTCGGCATGATCTTCAACGACGGCTGGGACGAACCCGAACTCGGCTGGCACGTCTTCGAGGGTTTCGAGGGCAAGGGCTATGCCTACGAAGCCGCGCTGGCCGCCCGCGACTACGCCGCCCGCCACCAGGGTCTCGACGGGGTGATCTCCTACATCGTTCCCGACAACCACCGCTCCGCCGCCCTCGCGGCGCGGCTCGGCGCGGTGATCGAGCGGGACGGCGAAGTGATGGGCCACGCCTGCAAAGTCTGGCGCCACCCCCGCGTCGCGGAGGTGCCGGCATGAGCCTCGCCTCCATTCCCACGATCGAAACCCGGCGCCTCTCGCTGCGCGGACCCGAGCCGCAGGACTACCCGGACTTCAAGGCCACCTTCGCCTCCTACCGCTCGCGGTTCATGGGCGGGCCGCTGAACGCCTACGAGGCCTGGATGCTCTACGCCGCCGAGATCGGCCACTGGGAGATCCGCGGCTTCGGCATGTGGATGATCCGCGACCGCGCCACCGACGAGACCTACGGCATGGCCGGCGGCTGGCAGCCCGCCCGCTGGCCCGAGCGCGAGATCGCCTGGATCATCTGGCCCGACAAGGCCGGCAAGGGCTACGCGCTGGAGGCCACCCACGCGGTGCGCGGCTACTTCTACCGCAACGGCTGGGAGACCGCCGTCAGCTACATCGACCCCAAGAACCTCGACAGCATCCGGCTGGCCGAGCGCCTTGGCGCCAGAAAGGATCCGGAGGCGGCGACGATCGACGGCAACGACGCGGTCTATCGCCACCCCGCGCCGCGCGCGCTGGAGAACAGCCAGCTCGCCCACGGCATCGAAATGGAAATCGGCCACTACGCCGATCCGCTGTTCAAACCGAAAGGCTGGGCCATTGACTGACGACGTGATCACCCGCGCGGCAACGCTCCTGAAAGGGCACCGCGAGAGCATCGACCGGCTTGACGCGATCCTCGTCTTCACGCTGGCCGAGCGGTTCAAGCACACGCAGGCTGTCGGGAAACTGAAAGCCGAACACGACCTTCCCCCGTCCGATCCCGCGCGCGAGGCGCAGCAGATCGCACGGCTCGAAGACCTGGCGATCAAGGCCGACCTCGACCCCGAGTTCGCCAAGGCTTTCCTGAACTTCATCATTCAGGAAGTCATCCACCACCACGAGAAACACCAATCCTGACGGGACTGTCCCGTCACACCGCCATTCACAAGGAGATACCCCAATGGCTATGAAAATCCGTCTCGCCCGCGGCGGCTCGAAAAAGCGCCCCTTCTACCGCATCGTCGCTGCTGACTCGCGCATGCCGCGCGACGGCCGCTTCATCGAGAAGCTGGGCACCTACAACCCGCTGCTCGCCAAGGACAGCGAAGACCGCGTCAAGATGGACGTGGAGCGCATCAAGTACTGGCTCGACCAAGGCGCGACCCCGACCGACCGCGTTGCCCGCATGCTCGAAGCAGCCGGCGTGAGCGAGAAGGCCGACCGCAACAACCCCAAGAAAGGCACCCCGGGCAAGAAAGCCCAGGAGCGCGCCGAAGCCAAGGCCGCCAAGGAAGCGGAAGCAGCCGAAGCCGCTGCCGCTCCGGCCGAGGAAGCCTCCGCGGAGTAATCCGTGCGTCGGGCGGCGGGCATCGGCCCGCCGCCCCGTTCCATCCTTCATGACGGGTGCGCCATGTCCGAGCTGATCTGTGTCGGTGCCATAGCCGGGGCCTTCGGCGTCCGCGGCGAGGTGCGCATCAAGAGTTTCTGTGCCATCCCCGAGGATATCGGGAACTACTCCCCTCTCCTCACCGAGGACGGCAGCCGCAGCTACACGCTCGAACTGACCCGCGCGATCAACAACGGCTTTGCCGCCAACCTCGGCGGGGTCGCCACCAAGGAACAGGCCGACGCGCTGAAAGGCCTGAAGCTCTACGCCCCGCGCGACCGGCTGCCCTCGCTGCCGGATGACGAATTCTACCATGCCGACCTGATCGGTCTGACCGCCTACGACACCGGCGGTGCCGAGCTGGGCAAGGTCATCGCCGTGCAGAACCACGGCGCCGGCGACCTGCTGGAGATCCGCCCCGCCGGGAAGGACTCCGTCCTGCTGCCCTTCACGCTGGTGAACGTGCCCACCGTCGACTTGGCGGCAGGCCGCATCGTCGCCGACCCGCCCGAAGGGTTGTTCTAGGCCGCCCGGCCCGCCAACAGGGCGGCCACCAGAGCTGCAATGGCGCCCGGCACCTTTGCGTCGAACTCCGTGACCTCGAAGCCACCCGGGACGCCCTTGGCATTCAGCCGAGTAAGCTCGAACGAGTCATCGAAAACCTCGATCTCGCAGGTCCCCCCGCCCCAGACCAAACGGATGGTCGGCCAGTAGCCGACCCCAGCCGCTTCCGGCAGGCACCCTTTCGCACGCAGTGCGGTCACCAACTCTGTCGCCAGTCCAAAGGTCTTGTCGCCGACCTCCGGCCTGCCGTCCCAGTCGCAGGCAATATCGCTCCAGGGGTCACCCATCGACAGGTGTCTCTCCTGCATTCGACGGCCGTCCTGTCAGGCGCAATGCGTTCTGCGACAGGGCGATCCCGCCCTGCATCTTTTCTCCCCAGATACTCAGGTCCCTCACGCCCCGACCAGATCGTAGTGCCGGATGGTGCGCGACTCGACCAGCTCCGCCTCCGCCGCGTCGATACGCGGGCTCGCGATGTCCTCGCCGACGAAGGCCTTGAGCGCGTGCAGGTCCTCCCACACCATGACAAAGCTGAACTCCCTCGGGCTTTCGGGGCGCGCCGCCCCGGGCAACACCTGCGCAAGGCCGCGCGTCCGTTTCATCAGCGGGATCGCCGTCTGGTGAAAGAAGCGCCCGAATTCTTCCTCCTTGCCCGGGCGCACCACGACCTGAAAAATCCGCATGATCATCTCGTTGTCCTCCCATGCCTTGAGACCAAGCCGTCTCGCCCCCCAGCATAGCACGAACCGGCGCCGGCGACCGGAGCCCGCCTTCTTCTCTTTCCAAATACTCAGGCCCCGTCCGCCCCGCCGCCGCGCCATCCGGCAGGCAGAACGAAAAACGCCGCCCCCGAGGGAGCGGCGTTTCGTTTATTGATCCGGGGTCTGCAATCAGAACCCGAGTCCCTCGTATTTCTTCTTGAACTTCGACACGCGGCCGCCGGTGTCCAGCAGGCGCGAGCTGCCGCCGGTCCATGCGGGGTGCACGGTGGGGTCGATGTCGAGCGACATCTGGTCGCCTTCCTTGCCCCAGGTCGATTTCATCTGGATCACGGTACCGTCGGTCATCTTGACGTTGATCAGGTGGTAATCGGGGTGGATGTCTTTTCTCATCGCTCCGGTTCCTTACGCTTCTGCGCCCGCAGCGGGCTTGTAGTTGGTCACCTCGGCGATACGGGCCGACTTGCCGCGACGCGCACGCAGGTAATACAGCTTGGCGCGACGGACTTTACCGCGGCGCACGACTTCGATGCTGTCGATGTTGGTCGAGTAGAGCGGGAAGATACGTTCCACGCCTTCACCGAAGGAAATCTTGCGAACGGTGAACGAACCGGCAATGCCCTTGCCGTTCTTGCGGCTGATGCAGACGCCTTCGTAGTTCTGCACACGGGTACGCGTGCCTTCGGTCACCTTGTAGCCGACGCGAATGGTGTCGCCGGCTTTGAAATCGGGGATGGTTTTCCCCAGGGCGGCAATTTGCTCCGCCTCGAGTTGTGCGATCAGATCCATCGCATCGTCTCCTAGATCATGCCCGTGGTTTTGCCCACAGAGGTTACGCGGCCAGAGAGCTCTTGGTCTTCGTCCGAGTCCGCTGCGCCAAGGGCGCGCGCCCGCCAGAGATCAGGTCGTCGGTTCCTTCGTGTGTCCGCGTCTCGCGCTGCCGGTGGCGGAAGAAGGCCGGGCAGCATTGGATGCAATGGCGAACCACCGGATTCGCCAAAGCCAATCCGGATCGGCGCTGCTTACGGCAATATCTCTGGTGGATCAAGTAGAGATCGCTCCCGGACGTGACGCCCGGGAGCCTGTTGTCGCGACCTCCTCCGCCGCGACTCCCCGCTACTTGGGCGGGGTCAGTCCGTGTCGGTCAGCCCGTGACCTTGCGCAGACCGCCCTCGTAGACCCGCAGGCCGGCGCGGACATCCTGGCGCGAACGCGGCGCCTCGGCCTCGCCTTCCCTGGTCTGCCGCGACACCGCACCGGCAACGAGCACCATGGCGATGAGCGGGGTCATGATGAAAAGCCCTATGGACAGTCCGATCGCGAATACAAGCATGTTAACGTTCCTCCCTAAGGAAAGAGCGTAGCACGGAATCGTGGCGACACAAGGTCGCAGTTTCTGTCACGTTGACGTGATACTTCCATGCACCACGGGCCCTCGCGCCGGGCTAAACGCCCTAGGCTTCGAGCCACCCGTCCACCGCCCCGTCAAGCGCGGGCCAGTCGGTGTATTCCCTGCCGTGGTCAAGGTCGGCGCCGGGGTCCTTCCGGGCCACGACGCGCCGCATGACGAAGCGGCGCAGGATGTCGTAGCGCTCCGGCGCATAGGCGCCCGCCACCTGCTCGACATGTCCGGGGGTCCAGCCCGTCGCCTCGGTGAAATCGGCCAGCACCTCGTCCAGCCCCAGCCAGTCCGCCGCGTCATGCCCCGCAGCCGCAAGCGAGACGGACAGGAACAGCGTCGGCATGGCGGCCAGCGCCTCCCGCTGCGCGACGACGAAGGCCGCCAGCGCCGTCTGGTAATGCCCGACGTGGACCGAGGCCACGAGGATCGCCCGCTCGAACCGCGCGAAGTCCAGCCCCTCTGCCTCCGTGAGGGGCAAGAGCTCGACCATGTGCCCAAGGTCCGAAAGCCGATCCGCGACATGCCGCGCGATCTTGCGCGCCTGCCCCTCTGTCGTGGCGTAGCCAACCAGCAGCTTCATGGCACCGTCTCCCCGTGACGCGACTCTTCCTCTGAAGAGATCACATCACGGGAGGCGCTGCCTTGACGGCGATCAAGTCGGCGCGCGGCGCGCCTACTGCTTGCTCAGCAGCGCGCCGTAGAAGTCGATGCCAAGCCCGAGGTTCTCGACCGAGAGCCGCTCGTTGATGCCGTGGAACCGCTCGAGGTCGTCCCCGGTGATCTTGAAGGGGTTGATGCGGTAGGTGTCCTCGGCGGCCATCGCATAGTGGCGCGCGTCGGTCGCGGCGATGGTCAGCCCCGGCACGGTCGCCAGCGGACCGAAGGCGGCAAGGATCGAACCCTCGATATCCTTGTACCCCTGCGAGGTCGCGCTCGACACCGGTGAGGCCTCTGCAGCGGTCTCGCGGTCGACCTCCACCGCGATGCCCTCATCGGCCACCGCCTCATGCACATGGGCCACAACGTCGTCGATGCTGTCGCGCGGATGCAGGCGGAAGTTGATCACTGCCGTCGCGCGCGTCGGCAGCACGTTCTCGGTGCTGGAGCCTTCCAGCATCGTCGGCGCCGTGGTGGTGCGCAGCATGGCGTCGGTCGAGGCCGAGCCGGAGAGGATGCCCTCCAGCACCGGCTTGAACAGCCAGGTGTTGGCAAAGACGATGCGCTGGCCGAACGGGAAATACCGGCCGAGCGTGTCGAAGAAGGTGGCCGAAACATCGGTCAGCCCGCCCGGCACCGGCGCCTTCTGCAAACGGTCCAGCGCACCCGCCAGCTCCCCCACCGCCGTCACGCGCGGCGGCATCGAGGAATGGCCCCCTGCCCCCGTCGCCACCAGCCGGGCGGTCATATAGCCCTTTTCCGACAGGTTGATCGAGGCGACCGGCTGGTCCAGCCCGGGGATGATCCCGTCGAGCACGAAAGAGCCCTCGTCCAGCGCCCAGGCCAGCTTGACGCCTTGCCCGTTCAGGTACGCGGCCACCGCCTTGGCGCCCGTGCCGCCAATCTCCTCGTCACCGCCGAAGCTGAAATAGATCGTCCGCTTGGGCGCAAAGCCCTGGCCGACAAGCGTCTCGGCGGCGGTCAGCAGCGCGACCAGCGCGCCCTTGTTGTCCAGCGTGCCGCGTCCCCAGACGTAACCGTCGGCGATCTCACCGGCGAAAGGATCGTAATCCCACCGCTCCAAGGAGCCCGGCGGGATCGGCACCACGTCGTAATGCGCTGCCAGCAGGACCGGCGGCAGGCTGTCATCGCTGCCCTGCCACTTGTAGAACGGCGTGTTGGCCTCGAGCACGACCTTCTCGGTCGCCGCCGTCACCCCCGGGAAGGTCTCGTCGAGAAAGGCGAGGAAGGCCGGAAAGTCGGGACGGCTCAGATCGTCCGACACGGTCCGGAACTGCACCGCGCGCGCCAGCGTTCCCGCTGCTGCCTCGGCATCCACCCCAAGGCTGTAGGGCTCCACCCCGGTCACCGGCGCGGGCCGGTAGCGTAGCGTGTTCACGACAAGCACGGCGGCCAGCGCCACCACAAGCAGGCCGATCACGGCCAGGACATATTTCACGATGCGCATAGGTCGCCTCCCCGGGTCATGCGGCCGGATCATGCCGGTCCCCGGGCAGCCTGTCATGACTAACCTGACGTCAGCGGAAACCTGAGTTCAGTCGTCGCCGCCACCCGCCTCGCGATCGAGATGCGCCTGCCACAGGTCCGGGCGCCGCGCCTCGGTGATCTCTTCCGACTTGCGCCTGCGCCACCGCGCGATCTCGCCGTGATGGCCCGACATCAGCACATCGGGGATCGGGCGGCCCTGCCATTCGGCGGGCCGGGTATACTGCGGATGCTCCAGCAGCCCCTGCGAAAAGCTCTCTTCCTCGGTCGAGGCCGCGTTGCCCAGCACGTTCGGCATCAGCCGCACCGTCGCGTCGATCAGCGCCTGCGCCGCGATCTCGCCGCCCGTCATCACGAAATCGCCAAGGCTGACCTCTTCGATGCCGTAGTGCTCCAGCACCCGCTCGTCCACGCCCTCGAACCGGCCGCACAGCAGGGTGACGCCATCGGCGCGCGCCAGCCGTCGCATCAGCGCCTGATCCATCCGCCGCCCGCGCGGGCTCAGATAGATCAGCGGCCAGTTGCCCCGGATGCCCGCCATGCAATCCTCGATCGCCGTGCCCAGCACGTCGGCGCGCAGCACCATGCCCGCGCCGCCCCCGGCGGGCGTATCGTCGACGTTGCGATGCTTGCCGATCCCGTAGTCGCGCAGGTCGATGGCCTCCAACTGCCACAGCCCCTCGGTCAGGGCCCGCCCCGTCAGGCTCTCCCCCAGCACCCCGGGAAAGGCGTTCGGGAACAGGGTCAGCACCTTGGCCTTCCACACGCCGCTCAGGTCGGGCGCCGGAGTCATCAGCTCGCGCGGCTTCAGCACGGGCCGCAGCGTCTTGCGCCCGTGGGACCTTGCCGGGGATGTCGGGTTCTGAATCGGATCGTCGCTCATCCTCCCGTCCTAGCGCGCCATGCCGTCCCCCGCCAGAGCACTGGTGCGGGCCGATGCGCCGTGTTGACGGAATATTCGGGGTTTTGCCGCAGGGTCCGGAGCCAGGAACCACGGTCGGAGACGCCATGCCCAGCCCGCAATCCACCGGGACCGCGCTGCGCGCGGCACGCCGCGCCTTCAAATCCGGTGACAGTGCCGGGGCGGAACGGCTGTTCCGCGAGGTCCTGACGCGCTTCCCCGGCAATCGCGCCGCGCGAGAGGGGCTGCGAACGGTCACGGGCACCCCCGAGGACAAGCGGGCAGAGGCGCGACGGCTGCTGGAGTCCGGCGCCTTCGGGGTCGCAGAACCGCTCTGGGCCGCGCTGGCCCGGCAACCGCAGGACACCGAGGCCGGGTTGGCGCTGGCCGAATGCCGCCTATGTCGAGGACAAAGAAGCGACGGCGCCTTATATCGGCCGCATCTTCGACCGGGGCCAATGGTCGGCGGACCGGCCACTCAATGTCGCGAAGTTGTTCAGCAAAGAATGTCGCGTTCGGCGCCTTAAGAATTAGGTGAGTTACGTTTGGCAAAAGCTCGCCATCAGCATCAAACCGTTCTTCAAGTCTCTGATAGTTCTTTTTGGCGCTAGCCAGACATTTTTTAAGTTGGGTTTCCGAAACCTGCTTTTCTACAAGCAACTCATCTATCAACGCCGCTACACCATCGTTCTCGTCAATCAACAAAGCGTTCGGATGCGCGCCCAGCATCTGACCAACCAAGGTT
>ENA-OWNT01003638-OWNT01003638.1-seawater-metagenome-genome-assembly--contig:-NODE-3638-length-14315-cov-5.424779_pt1 | contig 14315 bp, 3 predicted proteins | sample MGYA00238136_ERZ651165 | MGnify/ENA primary metagenome ERZ651165 (study PRJEB26861, sample SAMN08777766) | seawater metagenome | isolation source: coastal seawater | place: USA: Florida | collected...
ACGACAACGACGACAACGACGACAACGACGACAACGACGACAACGACGACAACGACGACAACGACGACAACAACGACAACAACGACAACAACGACGACAACGACGACAATGACCCTAGCGCGAGTGGCATGTGTGATGTATTGTTTGTTTTGCGTGGTACGGTTGACGGTGCCCACCACGCGATGATGTTGGCGACGAAGATGGGCTTGTACCTAATCAAGGAAAAATCAAAACACAACACGGAATAGTGTGAGTGAATTAGTTGACAGGTCACGTCGAGGCCGCGTGAGACGGAGAGGATGACGTCTTGGCCGTGAAGGTAACTTTATACTGCTGCCCTCCAAGGTCGTTCGTTCATGGTCACACCATCTCAGCGGCGTCGGGTGTGCATCATCCACGGCTGAAGACGTAACTGTTGCGCAACGATGGAGTGGTTCCTTCAGCAGCAAGCTGAAAAATCTCAAGAGCAGAAAGTCTCCCGTCGAGAACCTGCCCTTGCATCGCCAGTGGTCTACTTTTCAACATGGAGGACCACCTCCAGCGACGTGTTGTCCCTGGTCACGACTGCGACGCCATTCAGCAGACCGGCAACCTGGTCGTCGAAGAGTGACCACGAACGTCGCAAGTCGCGCTCAAAGTTCAGCGAATCCAAATTTTATTCGCCCCTATGTGTCGACGCTGCGGTGAACGACCTGGAGAGAGCCAACACAAACAAGGCTTTGTGGCAAGAGAAGGAACGCTTCTCGACGCGCCTCCGTGCGCGCCGAATCGACAGAGAAATCCTCGAAACAGCAGCCGCAATAAAAGTCCAGGCCCTTGCACGCGGTATCGTGGCCCGCAACTTGCTGCAAAGTGAGTCGCGAGTCGCGTTGGCTCGCAAACGCCTGCGAAGGTCGTATGCTGGCGTGATTATGAAACTGCGAGTGAAAAAGTTCGTGGAGGCCAACGTCAGCGAGACCCGTGGGCGTGCCACGAATGCTGTGGTTGCCATACAAAACCAATGGAGAAAGTTCTTGGCCAACCGCCTCACCAGCAAAGAAAGGTTGACACGCCGCCAAGAACTGTTGAACCGAATTGCCGTTTGCTTGCAATGCATGGTTCGACGACGGATTGCCTGCCGGGCAACGGGGAAGTTGCGCATGAGGCACTTCGAGTTGCAGCGGGCGACCGGAAGTCAACTCGTCCAAAATTTTGCTCGAGCGCAATCCGCGAAGAAAATCCTGTCGAGGAAGCGCCTTCTTTTGCAGTACGTTGCCGCGACAATGATACAGCGATGTGTCCGCGTGCACCTCGCTCGAAAAGCCTTCCGGAAGCGGAAGGTGCTTGCCTCGGTTTTGAGGGTGAACTCGTCCGCGATTCCGATACAAGCAATATTTCGCGGGCAGCTGCACCGGCGGTATGTCCGTGTCTTGCGCATGCAAGAGAAGAAAGACCTGATATTTGCAGCCGCACTCACGGTTCAACGGGCGTTCCGAGGCCACCTCGGAAGACTTAAGTATCAAGCTGAACTCCAACGAACTGACACGGAGAATGTGGTTGCAGCGTGCATCCTCGTGCAAAGAGCCCTCAAAGGCCACATCGGACGGGCGATGGCGACAGAGCAAAGATCAGCCCGGAACTCGGACCTGTTCGCACAGGCACGATTGGGGAATGTTCGCACGGTCGAGGACATTCTCGCCGGATTAATTGTGGGCGACGAAGTGTATGAACTTAACTCCGTCAACTCCGATGGAATGTCAGCCCTTTGCGTGGCCGCAAAATGGGGACACAAAAAGTTAGTCAAGAAGTTAGTGAGTTTGGGGACCGACCTGAACCTCAAGGACGCCAGTGGGCATGATGCGTTGCACTTCGCCCTGAAACACGCCCACGTCAAGGACGGAGTTCCCAGTGATCCTCCGGAAGGAAACGGGGTTGCTGAATTGCTGATTGCAAAAGGCATATCCATAGCTCTTGACTCGCGAACTCCGTTGCATGACGCCGCGTTGTATGGATGTATCGAACCAATTCGTTTCCTGCTTCAGAAGCCCATCGACGTGAATGTTCAAGATTCGAACTGTGTAACACCGCTGCATGAAAGCGTCCGGGGAAACCATATTGAGTGTGCGAAACTTCTCGTAACCAGGAACGCAAATGTGAACGCCGTGGACTCCAATGGAACTGCTCCGCTTCATTTGGCTGCTAGCAACGGCAACATGGATTTAGTCGAATTTTTAGTCGAGCAATCCGCTGACCTTGCTGTGCAAGACAGCGAATCCCGCACCCCGTGGCGCCGTGCGCTTGTCAATGACCACACTGCGGTTGCACAGTATTTGCAGAAGTGCTGGAGTGACATGATCGCAGGTCAAGGTAGTTCGTCGACTTGATCACCTACCTGATGGCAGCGCAGCAGACCCAACGTGCTTGAGTGCGGAGGAGCCCAGTCACAAACACTAGCACGTACACTACGAGTATCGTGCGACCAGTGCGAGGGTTGCTTTGTTGATAAGTTTTTTTTATATATACACAAACGTCGACCTTCGTAGTGAATTATCATGAATGCAATGCATTTTGATGCATTTGACTGTGAAACGGACTTCGTTGCCGACCTGCCCCACCAATTGTGTGCCACCGACGTTCGAGCTAGAACTGGCGGCGCATGCCAAGGCAGTATCTGCAGCATGCCCACGTCACCCGGGTACACACAGCGCGCACGTCGAAACACAAGATGCTATCCACAGAATTGTATGACCGCTTTAATTAAACGTTGCGGGGTGATTTGGTATTTGCAACGAGAAGTTCAAATGAAATCATGTTGTTTTTACTTTATATTTTCAATAAGTGACATGTCATCTGTACACTCCTACAATGCTACACCGATTCATGCGTCGAAATCTTCGTCAGCGGCTTTCGCTGCCTTGGCGGCACGGCGTTGCTTTGACTTGGACTCTGATGACCGGGGCGATGACTCTTTGGACTTGCTGCGACTGCGGCGTGATCGTCTCTCGCTGCGATCGCCACGGTCGCTCTTACCTTCGCTACCACCCTTGCGTCTGCGTCGCTCACGGCGCCTTTCCGCCTTGGCGACGGTCTCTGTGTCAGCACCTTCTGCATCGCTGCGAGTTTTTCGGCTTCGGCGCACGGAAGGGCGTGCTAAGCGCTCACCCTCTTCCACAGCCTGCTCACCTTGCTCTGGTGCAGCTTTTGCAGCGGTAATTGATTCCATTCTGGTGATGGGAGATCGCGATGCACGACGACTCGCACGACGCTTCATCCTGTTGTCCATTTTCTCAGCCTTTTTCCAGAAACCATCAATAAAGACCTGGCGATTGGCCCGATCGGTGAAAGTTTGTTTGAGGACCTCCGCCACGTTGGGCGCTTTTGCTTTGGCAGATGCCTTGAGGCGGATGCCATAGTTAACTTTGACCCGATTTGCTTCGGGTTCATCTTCCACGCTCTCAATTTTCACGCGACACTCTTGGCTGTCCAAGCCAACTTTGGTAAGAAGGCTCATTACACATTCCTTCAGCGCTTTGTTCATACTAACGCTGCTGTTGAAGTCTGCGGCAGTGGTATTCTTCAGCTTCACGCTGCCTTTGAGAGTCTTGAATAGGTCAGCGTTCTTTTCGTGTGCAGCAGCAAGAACAGCAAGGCTGCCGCGAGCTTTAGTAAGAGCACGACGCAGCTTGTGTTTCTTGCCTTTGTCGTCCACAACATCGAACTCATCGACAGACGCGTCACGGAGCGAGACAGGGCCGTTAGCCCAAGGACCACATCCTAACTCTGTGGCCTTCCTGGTAATGGCTGCTACAAACTTTTCTTCCACGTGGAGAAGATCGTGCAGTTCGTTCTCCAGCTCCTCGGCAACATTGCCAGCAGCTAAATCTTCCTGCGGAATCATCACGTGGAAATCGAAAACAGCTTTCGATCCGTCACGCTTAGTACTTGGTTCGACTTGGACTTGTTTAGCGTTGATTTGGATGCCGAGGTCATAAGCAGCATCAACCAAAATGCCCTTCAAAACTTTTCTCATGGTTTTGAAGTCCCGGTCTGCCAAGTTGCTGATGCTCACCGAGCCCTTTTTCATAGCAGTGTCTTTCGGGCGGTCGATTCCGTCTTTGAACCGCATTGTCGCCAGCACAGAAGTCGTCATTCCGCGGAACTTCCCGATCGCAGCTAAGCGAGGCTTCGACGCAATTTGGGCCGAGGCGCCAAGAACTTCAATTCTGCTGACGGACTCAACTGCTAAATCAGCGTTGAACTTCAACGACATGTCACCACTCTTAGCTAATGTTCGTGTCACGCGACTTACGAATGATCGGCCACTTGATCGTTCGATGCCGCGCTTCAGGCGAGTTTTGGCCTGCTCTACGACTGGACTATCATGAGCCACTTTTGGGATGTTGAGCTCAAAGGAAATGGACTGATGCCCATTCGAAAGCGATGTTACAGACTTCAACTTCACATTGTCCGCTGTGACTGTTGCTTCTAACCCAACTAGCGTCGTTAGCATCGCATCAACCATGTGCTTTTTGACGTTGTTGGTAACTTCATCATGATCAATTCCGGACAACACAAAAATGCCAGAGAGAATAGCTCCTTCAGCCTTCGCGGCTTCGGCTTTCGCCACCGCCATCTCGGCTTTCATTGCTGCCAAACGAGTCTTTTCCTTGGCTTCGTTGACCTCACCACGTTTACGGCGCTCACCTCGGCGTCGGCGGCGCTCAGAAACTTTGTCGACTGTTCCGTCCTCCATGGCAGCAGCTTCTCGGCGTTCACGGCGACTCTTGCGTTCGCGTCGTCGCTTTGCGCGTGTAACTCCAACTTCGTCCATGTCAGCCACCTCAGTCGCTGACACAAGTTCGCTGGCTCGGACAAGAGAAGTAGATGACTTGCCTTCGAGACGGGATTTGCGCTGTCGCACTTTGCCGAACGGTTTGGCTGTTGAAAGCTCTGCTCCCTCCATTTCATCAAGCTTTTTCGTCGTGTCTGCTTCTGCTTTCACCAGCTTCATTCGCTGAAGAGCTAGCATTCCGTCAGTACCACTCTTACGCTCCACGCGCTTTTTGAAAGAATCAATGAACTCCACGCCATCCAAATTCTTTTTGTTGGCTGAACTGTCGAAGACAGACTCCAGCAACGACTGGATTTGCGCCCCATCGAATGCATCGCCAGTGAGCGCCTCGTACTTGAGCTTCACCATTCCGCGCCGTTTCTTGGCGGACTTGTCGATTTGAAGCTTGAACCTGGCATTGATGCCATGATGAAAGCAAAGTTCGGACAAGGTGGAGTTCAATGATTCCATGTGCTCCAACACAGCTTTGCTCCTCATGCCGCCCAATGTGATGCGGCCCACAACGTCCGGCTTCTTCAGTTCTTCGACCGCAGTGATAGTGTCGTGAGAACCAGCTAACAAGTGTTTGACCTTGTCCCTAGACATATTCATTTTTGTAAGCTCTTTCGAATCTTCATCAGCATCCAGTTCCAGCTCACTGGCCAAGCATATTTTGAGCTTGGACATAAATGCTTTGGGATCCTGTTTCATGTAATGATCAAGTTCGCGCTGCGCGGCCTCAGACATGGAATTGTCGGGCATTCGAACTTTGTACTGAACAATTCCTTCGCTACTTGTGATTACGCTGATCAAATCGCGAGGAACATTCATTCCGTGTTTCCAGAACACAGCAGCGACTGCATCTTGCGTCGCACGCTTCATAACATCATCGGGAATCGCCTGGAGGGCCGCAGCGTTGAAACCGCCACGACTTTGAACCCACTTTCTCTTCACACCGGCCTGCAAAAGCAAGGCGTTCGTCGCATTAGACGAAACTGCAGTTGTAGCAAGCAACATCAGGAACGAGACACAGGTTGTTGTTCTTACCATTTGCGTTGCAAAGTCCCCGCCAATCTTCGCATCTGTCGTCGGTGCCATTGCTTGGAAGTGACTTCTTGAAAGATGACCACTTGGGACGCCTTCCGCAGCTGCACATTTTTTGAATGCTTTTGACAAGGCGGCAACTCCATTGGGAGTTTGCATCGAATTCACGAATTTCTCAAGGGCTTCCTTGCACTCCGGCACTTGAGAAGCTATACTGTCGTCGTAGCTCCAGTCAACTTGTATCGAACCGCCATCTTGCTTGTTGAAGTGTACTGCCGTCGCAAGTGGGAAGGCGCCATGCGACATGGCAAACTTTTCAGCCGCATCTTTGCCCATGGCTTCTGTCGCCATCTGATTCAGGGTCTTGTGGGCGATTTGCTTTAACTCGCGGCTGTGCACTTTCCATGTCCGGACATTAATGTTGTTCATTGTAGCTGAACCGCCATGATGAGTTTTGTCGGTGGCGGTAGAAACCAAAGCCATGTCCTTCACTTTAAGAGCGCGTACTTTGGGAGTACAAACTTCTCCGAATTCTAGCAGACTCTCTGCCATTGACAGCGTCGACACTGTCTCGGAAATTACTCCACGAACTTTGGCGAAGTCAACTTTGGAACCATCACCGACTTTGCATTTCCATGTCAACGTGTTACTGGCACCATCGGCTGGAAGTTGCAACGACACCTGTACGCTCTCTGGCGGCACATTTGCTTTGGCGAACTCTCGCTTGATTGCCTGCTGAATCACATGCTCCATATGGGGATTTGAGCGAATCTCCCCGGCGGTTGCTTCTTCGAATGTAAGTGTGCCGGAGCAATACTTTGACGAGTGCAAATTTTGCGTCAGTGCGCGCAATTGAGGATCAACGTCAAGCCCTACCATATCACAGACACAACATCACGAAAACGCAACAATTGTCGTACTTCTGATTCGCAACGCAACAACGAACCAGCTTCATCGAGGTTGACAAGGCGAATATTGCGAGCAGTCAATCCAAGGTAGCCACTTGACTGTGCGCACGAAATAACACTCTTGGTAAATTCTCCAGATGTTTCCGGAGTCAGAGCCTAAAGAGAAACAGCACGTTGGTCAGCTAATCAGCACCAATGGAAACCAAAATTATGGATAAAACACGAGACGCACCTCCTGAACGAGCTTTTCTATCAATGCATTTTTCTTTGCGCTGGAGTCTTCGTACCGCATCCGCCACTGCATTACATATGGACCGTCATCTCCAGCGAACTCAATCTTTTTAACGCTGGACATGGTATCGCTTTCGTTGTACCCAGCTCCAGCAGCAACGCCGATGAGCGCTTGCTGAGCAACAATATTGAATTGGTCTAAATCGGATTTTTGAAGGCCGGAAATTGCACATGTTCCTTCCATAACACAATAACCTTGAGCATCTTTCTTCACGGAGAATGCACTGTGACCGCCGGCGTTCAACAAACGAAGGGCTTCTTCAGCTTCTGGGAAAGCGCCTCCAACGAAAATCGACTGCGGAATCCTTGGTGGCTCCCCTCGGTGATTTTCACTAATTTCAGCTCCTTTTTCAAGTAAGAACTTGATAATGTCTTCCTTTTCAGCCATGCTCACGTAGTGCAGTGCGGTGTTTCCAACCCGATCAGTCTGGTTAATGTCTGCACCGGCAGCCCACAACATTTGAACCATTTCAAATTGGCCTTTCCTTGCGGCTGTGAGGAACAACTTGTGCATGAATGGGTGTGTGGCTGGCAACGAACAGCAACCACTTAACAATTGGCGTTTCACTTCCGCGACATCATTCTCCGTCACGGCATTCATCAACAAGTCAACATCTGCGCCCGCAACAATAGGAGCGTTCAAAGCATTCGCGGCTTTGATGGCTTTCAACAACTCGTCGCCCATGGGAAGTGCAAGAAGTCGGTTAAATTCCTTCAGCTCTTCTTGTTCTAGCGTGACACCGGGACCAAGATCCGGCTTCTTTGACTTTGCGAGGTCATTGTCGCCTGTTGGAACATTCTGCGGTAAAATTCGGTTCTTCCTGCTCCTCTTTTTCTTGTTCTTGACCAAGACAATAACCACTATGATGATTACTATCACGAGAATAACCACCACTATAATGATGATCAACAACAGGGTATCTTCGTCATCGTCTCCGCCAAGTGGATTGTTGCCAGCAGAATTGCTGGGGTCATTCGGATCGGTCGTCGTCGTCGTTGTTCCAGTACTGAGTGCCGGCAATGTTGTTGTTGTGGTGAGGACAGCTGCTTCCGACGATGATGATGTCGACATTAGGGTTGACGTCGATGACGATGTTCCCGTCGTCGACGATGAAGTGGCAGTCGATGAAGTGGCAGTCGATGAAGTGGCAGTCGATGAAGTGGCAGTTGAGAACACAGCCGACGTTGAAGTTGCGCCCGTGGTGGTACTGCCAGTGCTCGAGGTCTCTGTGCCAGTGGCCACGAGCGGCGCCGAAGTTTGGCCGTTTGATGTGGCGCCTGTGGTAGGTTGACTCGTAGCACTACTTGGAGTCGCAGGCGTAACCGAAGCAGGGGGTGTGCCCGACGTTTGTGAAGCTACCAGTGTCGACGTGGTCGGAGCAATGGAAGCTTCTGTGGCCGAACTGACTTCTGCTGATGACGCTACTGACGCAACAGTACTCACTGGAGCCTCTGTAGAAGCAAATTTAGATGACATCTGTTCGGGCGTAGATGTCGGTGCTTGAGAAGTACTTGAAATCAAGCAATCCCCACTGATTCCGGAGTATGTCATCAAAGGCTCAAAAGAGAAGTCTTCTCCTGCGTAGGATGTGCCATAATAAGAGAACAATCGCTGCTCGTCCGTGTCACCGTTGTCCTCATATGTCTTGATCACAACAACAATGCTGACAGAGTGTACGGTTTGCACGAAGTCGAAGGACGCACTGAATACTCCATTCTGGGGGTCACCGGCTTGCACCACCACACCATCACTGCTAGTATCTGCCACAAATCCCGAAGTGCCGTCCACAACCATTGTATCGTCAACATCACCAAGCACGAAAAACACTTTCGTAGTGTCGCCGTCAGACACAAAGTCGCCAGTGTCCAGCGTTACAGTGGCGCTGATGTCCATGGTACATCCCGAGTGACTCACAGAAATAACATCCTGAGTTTCGTTCAACAAAAAGCGGAACTTCTTTGCAAGCGCAGCGTTGATGAATACGATGTCAAGAGTATCCACCGTTCCGTCCATGTCGGCGTCCATTTCTGCCAACTGTGCCGCTTCGTCAACATAATCGATGTCACTGCCGACATAGAATCGCTTGATGGTGTCGAGGTCTGACACAGTGAACAGGCTGTCTCCATTTGTGTCACCCTTCACCCAATCCGTCGACAGTTGACGAGGGATCGTGTGGAACGTATCAATGTGTGACGCGATACTGCGAACAGCCAGTTCTTGTTCAAGCAATAACCGCGCACGTCGCGATGTCGAGGTTTCAAAATATGACTGGCCTGCGATCATCTGACGGTTGGTGTCACCCAAACTGCTGCCACCAGATGTCAGCGTGTCCACTACAACTCCAGTGAACCACGTCCCTCCGCTGCCAACAACTTCAAACTCCAAAGTCGTCAACAATAGTTTGCTGCCTTTGGCTGTTGAGCTAGGTTCAGACGAGAGAACTTGGACCATGCTTGATGGACTGCCATACGTGTATGTGATGGTTCCGGGCCAATTGCTCCCATCTGTCTCACCATCTTTCACAGCGGTGACGACATTGGGATCGAAATAAATCTGCACCTGGAATCCTGTCAATGCTTTGTTACATGTGTTGATACGAACAGGGACACTGAACGTGTCACCGACTTCGTATCCTGGAAGCGTTTGACTCGCGGTCATACCAATGTCGACATCGTAGCATGACGGCTTGATGTTTGTGTAAAAGTTTCCCACAGTCGATACACTAGAATCAGCGGCAGAAGATACAGTGATGGATACTTGGGAGTCCCCAAGCGTGTTGTTCCACAATGTCAAAGTGCCTGTTGAGCCAATTGCTAGTCTCGATGAGTCGGATGAGGCAAAGCTCAGGTACGAGTCGATGGGAATCCATGACGACGGGTTGGTTGATTCGTCAGACTTCACGTTCGTGAAAGAGGTCCCATCAGAAAAAGTGGTCGTGAACTTCATGACGGTGTCCGTATCAATTTCGGTTTCTATGTAGTCATCTGTTGGACTGGCAATGGTGATGTCCACGACCGACACAGCTGTCTCATGCACTTCGAGATCAACTGCAGCGGAGAAATTGAACCAGAACACTTCGATCCTGGCACCACCTTCACCAACACCCTCAACAATCCCGGATGAAAAAGACCCATCTGACACGGTGCACGACCCTCCACTACCGCTGTTGCAGGCACCCGTGGCAACGCCAGCAACGACATCTGTGTCATTGAACACCACTTCTGCATCTTCGTCGAGATCAATGCTGAAACTATTGCTGCTCGAATCCAGTGCTGTGGCACTCACTTCCAGCCGTTGAAAGCTTACATTGGTGCTGACTATTGGGAAAATGTCAACTTTTCCAGAACACTCCGAGGCTGAGCAGCTTGGATACGCATCTGAAGTCAAACTCAGAGATACCGTTTTCGCGATGGTGATGTCGACGCTGTCCGTCAAGGCCGTGTAGCTTCCGAACGACACGTTCACAGCCACCACAGTGCTCGTCACAAAAGAAGCTTCTGCGACATTGTCACTCATCGTGATTGCATTGGAGCTGGGCGTGAAGACCGTGCGAGGGTCTTCCTCCATGTCGCGCTCGGAACCATCTTCGTAGCCCAGCAGCACGGATAGCACAGCTGCTGTATCCATACCTAAATTCACCAGTGGGTCTGACGAATGGTAAATTACATCAGTGTCCACACTGACTGCCACTGAAGTCGCCGCTGGGAGAGCAACAGTCACCCAAGGATTCGTGGACAGCAGCACAATCGGACTTGTGCTGCAGGGTGACCATGACACCGTCAGAATATCACTGCCGTCTCCTGAAGACGCTCCAAAAGGAACATAGATTTGAACAGGCTGCGCAGAAGTATTGACAGCAATTACAGAAGTTTGAAGACTTGACACATTTGCTATAGCATCGATGAACTGCAAGCTGCCGTCCGAAAATCGAACGGATGGGAACACCCATGCAGAGTCCTCTTCCGCGCTCAAATGTAACTCGCCGTGTGCTGTTACTTCAAATTCGACTGCTGTTTCGAATTCAGACGACGCGTTGAATCCAACCGAGTCAAACACGACTCCGCTGAGAACAGCTGTTGAGTCAATAGTTTGAGCACTCACTTCTGACGAAGACACCGAAACGATGGTTTGACTTGCAGTCGCAAAAGCATTCTTGTCGGTGCAAAGGTGCACGACAATGTCGCCTTCTGTTAACCCGATTAAAGTCGTGCCATTCAATTTGACTTCTTGTGTTGAATTTGGGGTACAAAATTCAATATTGCTAGTGACATCCACAGGCCCCAACTCACCTACGAGGATAGGACCACCAAATGTGGCAACAGCAGACAGTTGCGTGCGCTGGAAGGTCCAATCACCGCAGCCGCCGTCCACACGATTCAAAATCGGATCGTCAACATGAATTGTCACACTGTCTGGGTACCACACACGGAACGGAACGTAGTCCACGAATGTGCCATCAGAAACGGCAACATAAATATCGCCACCACTACTTTCAGTGCCGTCGAACGAAAGCACACCGCCGTCGGAAATTTGTGCCACCAGGTCCATGGCACTGCTGTTCATAGCGCAAGTAAAACCGGAACTCATCGTTGCCACAGTGCTCGAACCTTCTTGGCAAGACTTTCCACCTGCCGTATGGCAAGATGTTATCTTCACAACTTTGATAGAGACCGCAGACTCGTCAGGATTTCCCAGCACGCGCGTGTTGATGAGCTCTTGCTCGGCGGTGGCCGCCACGTATGCGTCTATACCGACACGAGATTTGTCCACGACAACAACACTGGCGTCACCAGCCTCAGTGAAGCCCGCACCATCGAGTACTGCACCAATTCCGTCCGAGTAAAACTCAAAAGAGTTCAGCGACACCATGGATACGATGTCCACCGCAAATGAAGGAGAAATTGATCCGGTCTCAACCCCGCTCGCGACTTCGAATGAAAACGATCCCAGCTCAATTGCCCCAGTGAGCAACTCTGGAGATGACGCGTATGCCGTTTTGTACGTCGCCACAGCCGACAACACGCCATCTGCATCATTGACTACGATGTCGTAGAGATCAGAATCCACAGAGTCGTCGACGTACAACAAGCTCGCGTTGTGTGGGATCTCGATTGACCAAGTGCTCAAACTGTCGTCTTTGCCGCGCGCATTCGTTGTGTTTGCGTACAGCGTGGCCGTGAAAGAAGCACCTCCAAGCATGGCATACGATGGAGTGTGCAACCAAGCAACTGTTGAGGTTGGTGACAGATCCGGTAGCGCGCGCAAGGTGATGAAGCGCGATGCCGACCGAGCACCCGTGCTCGCGATTGTTGCGTACACCTCCATGGCCTGGTCTTCTGACGTAAACCATGAGCTGCTACTCAGTGACTTGGAGCACACACTGCCTTTAGCCGTCGAGAGCTTTCCGCAGCTGACCGTTTTGGAGTTAGAGCCAAGGGTGAACACTAGTGACACAGTCTCCGACGACACTGCGCCAAAATTGGGTGGTGATCCGGCGATATAAACCACAACGTAGTCGCTGTCGTAGTAAATGGTGCCCGTCTGCACCACAATGTCGAGTTGGGAACGCGTCACCTTTGCCGTCTGCAGACTGGTAGTCTCCGTCACCAGGTATTTGCCGCCGACTGAAGCACTAATCGCCCCGCTCCCTCTTTGCTGTACTGTAGCAAAATCCGCGACAACATCTGACGTTCCGCTTTGGTCAACAAATGGTACCGCTCGTTCAGTGGTGCCGCTTTCTTGAAGGTAGAGCCCAACTCCGCTTGACACAGTGAACTGGATGACCGAGAAATTTGTTGGCGTTTCTATCTCCGGAGGCTCCCTCGCCGGCGATGTGAAGTTGTTGGTCTGAGGACGCGAAGGCGTAGGGGACGTCGACTGTCGCTCTGGGGCAGGGGAGCGAGTGAACCCAAGAGGTGCCGGCTGTGCATCTCTTCCTGGTGCATCTTCAGCCCTCGTAACTCGAAGGGGTGCGGGAGTTACGGTTGTGTAAAACACTGGCTCTTCCGTGAACGGTCGGTCAGCGTCTTTTTTCCAGAAAGGTAGGTCCTGGTGCTTTGTTGTAGTCGTGCTGACGAACGTGGGATCTTTGCATTTGCACAACTGGCAAAAGTGGAATTGCTGAAACTCGCCACTGGACGCACAACAGTCGCCCCCGTCCCAGTCACATGCCATGCTGTTTTGGCTGTCATCGCAAAATCCGTCTCCTACAAACACCTCGAAGCAGGCGCCAACGTCGACATCACCTGTGGTTGCGGCGATTTCGGTGACTGCAGCAGCTGTGGTGACTTGGGCCACTGCCACCGGAGTCACCAACACCGCTAAACAGCTCAACGCGAGCAACATGCTGACGGGAGCGGTCATGGAGTAGATATCAGTCGGCCATTACACGGGCAATTTGAGCAGTGACGCGCGGTCAACTTTGTGAACAGCAAGAGCACACTCTTGACAGCCTCGTTCTCGCTGCCCTGCCGAAGCAAAGAATACGCCGCCACTTTCTCCCGATTCTTGGATTTTTCGAGCAGCCAACGACACGAAAATAAGTCTCGCGGCTGAGAAGTCTCAAGGGTGTGTGTACAACGTGCGACTCTCAACGCTTCTGGGACTGGCGACGCGACCGGTGTACGGCTTGCAGAAGCCGCTTCATTCCATCAGTACGAGTGACTCTGTGCCAGAGCACACGAAGCCAAAGAGGAAGTCGTGGCGGGAGTGAGACGTTGATTGATTGAGAGACGGCTAGAACAACGAGAAGAACATTCCAACACAAGAACGGGAAAGCAACAACACTACACAACACTGCACAACAACAATGCAATACAATACAATAAAACATTACACTGCACGGCACTGCACTGCACTGCATCACCGCGACAACGCGCCAGCGCCGCAGGCGCCACTCTGTTTGTCCGTCGAAGTCGCGTGGAAGGAAGTCGACGTCGACGTCGACGTCGCTATCGATCGAACGAACGAAGAAAGGAATGAACGAACGAACGAACGAACGAACGAAGTCGCTGGCTGTGTTCGTTCGGTCGGCAGCTGCCTCCACCAATGAATGAACGAACGAACGAACGATGAGTGGCTGTGAGTGAGTGACAGTGAGTGAGTGAGTGAGTGAGTGAGTGAGTAAATGAAAGTGAGTGAGAGGTGACAGTGACTGTGAGTGACAGTGACAGTGAGTGACAGTGAGAGAGTGAACAGAGAGGGAGGCAGCCTTTCAACGCATCATCCACCCCCACTCCCAATCACTCACTCACGCCCACTG
>ENA-OWNT01003639-OWNT01003639.1-seawater-metagenome-genome-assembly--contig:-NODE-3639-length-14312-cov-5.788901_pt1 | contig 14312 bp, 11 predicted proteins | sample MGYA00238136_ERZ651165 | MGnify/ENA primary metagenome ERZ651165 (study PRJEB26861, sample SAMN08777766) | seawater metagenome | isolation source: coastal seawater | place: USA: Florida | collected...
CTGGAACCAGGGGTGCTGGTCCGAGGTGTGGTTCAGCGGCAGGTCGAAGATGACCCGGACGCCGCGCGCGTGCGCTTCCGCGACAAGCCGTTTGAAGTCGCTGATGGTGCCAAATTCGTCCAGCACCGAGTTGTAATCGGAGATGTCGTAGCCGCCGTCCCGGAGCGGGGACTGGAAGAAGGGAGGCAGCCAGAGGCAGTCGACGCCGAGCCACTGCAGGTAGTCCAGCTTCTCGATCAGGCCGTGGAAGTCGCCGGAGCCGTCGCCGTTTCCGTCCGCGAAACCGCGCACCAGGACCTCGTAGAAGACCGCCTTCCGGTACCAGTGGGGATCGTGCTGCAGGCCTGGGGCGTTCAGTTCGAACGTTCCCTTCGGGGTGAAGTGCTGGTTGGGGTTGCTCGGGCTGAAACTCACTGGCGCTACCTCCGGATGCTCAGGATGTGGGCGGGTTCGACGTGTGCGTCAAGGCGTACGTAGTTGTACTCGCCCCATTCCCAGCTCTCGCCGGTCAGCAGGTCATCGACGATGAAGCCGCCGTTGTGCGTCAGGTTCTGCGGGTCCAGCTCCAGGGCGGCCAGGTCCAGGGACACGGTGCTCTCCCGGATGCCGTGCGGATCCACGTTGACGACGATGATCAAGGTGTCCTTGGTGCCGTCGGGCAGGGTCTTGTGCTTCGAGTAAACCACCGTGGCGTTGTCCGTGCTCTGGTGCACGGTCAGGTTCTGCAGGTCGCCGAGGGCGGGGTGGGTGTGCCGGATCTCGTTGAGCCGGGTCAGGTACGGAGCCAGGGTGCGGCCCGATTCGGCCGCGGCATCCCAGTCGCGGGCCTTGTACTCGAACTTCTCGTTGTCGATGTACTCCTCAGCGCCGGGCCGGGCGACGTGCTCGTAGAGTTCGTAGCCGGCGTAGACGCCCCAGATGGGGCTGGCGGTGGCGGCGAGGGTGGCGCGGATCTTGAACGCTGCCGGGCCGCCGTACTGCAGGTATTCGGTGAGGATGTCCGGGGTGTTGACGAAGAAGTTCGGCCGGAAGTAGGCCGGCGATTCGTGGCTGACCTCCTGGAAGTACGTCTCCAACTCCTCCTTGGTATTGCGCCAGGTGAAGTAGGTGTAGGACTGCTGGAAGCCGGCCCGTCCCAGGGCGTGCATCATCGCCGGCCGGGTGAACGCCTCGGCGAGGAATACGACGTCGGGGTTTTTCTTGTTGACCTTGGCGATCAGCCATTCCCAGAACCAGACCGGCTTGGTGTGCGGGTTGTCCACGCGGAAGATCTTGACGCCGTGGCTGATCCAGAGCTGGACGATCCGCAGGATTTCGTTGGACAGACCGGCCGGGTCGTTGTCGAAGTTCAGCGGGAAGATGTCCTGGTACTTCTTCGGCGGGTTTTCCGCGTAGGCGATACTGCCGTCCACGCGGGTGGTGAACCATTCGGGGTGGCTCTGCACCCAGGGGTGGTCCGGGGCGGCCTGCAGCGCCAGGTCCAGGGCCACTTCCAGGCCCAGTTCGTTGGCCCGCGCCACGAAGGCGTCGAAGTCCTCAAAGGTGCCCAGGTCCGGGTGGATGGCGTCGTGGCCGCCTTCCTTCGCGCCGATCGCCCACGGGGAACCGGGGTCGTGCGGGCCGGCCAGCAGGGTGTTGTTCGGGCCCTTGCGGTGCTGGGTGCCGATCGGGTGGATCGGCGGCATGTAGATGATGTCGAAGCCCATTGCGGCAACGGCGTCGAGGCGCTTCGCGGCGGTGCGGAACGTCCCGGAGGTCCATTCGCCGGTCTCGTGGTTGCGGACCGCGCCCTCGGAGCGTGGGAAGAACTCGTACCAGGCGCCGCGGCCGGCGAGCTCGCGCTCCACCAGCAGCGGGTACGGCTCGGAGACGGTCACCAGTTCGCGGATCGGCTGCCGGGCTATGACACCGGCGACGTCGGCGCTGAAGCCGGCGGCCAGCCGCTCCTCCGGGGTCTTTGAGGCGTCGGACAGGCCGACGACGGCGATCCGCAGCGTCCGGCGGTCCGCGGAAGGACGGGTGGCGTCCTCCGATGCCTCGGTCAACAGGGCCGCTCCCTCGGCGAGCATCAGTTCGACGTCGATGCCTGCCTCGATCTTGACCTCGGCGTTGTGGTGCCAGGTGCCGTAGCGGTCGTGCCAGGCCTCGATGACGAACGACCACTTGCCGGTGCCGGACGGGGTGAGCAGGCCCTCCCAGCGGTCGGTGCCTTTGCCCCGGTCCCCGCGCGGCGGGGCAAGCCGGACGCGCTGGCGTTCTTTGCCCCGCGGGTCAAGGAGGACGGCGCTGACGCCAAGCATGTCGTGGCCCTCACGGAAGGCGGTGGCACCGACCACGATGCTCTCGCCGACGACTGCCTTGGCCGGAAATTTCCCGTCCTCGACCGCGGGCTGCACGGCGGTGATCGGAAACCTGCCGAATTTGAGGCCCTCCGTGATCAGGGCCTTCGGCTTTTGCTTGGACACGGCACTGGTTCGCGAGTTAGTCGTCACAGCCTCGACGTTATCTACAAATCGCACAGAATGCTAAGGCTGCTCAGTTTTTTGGGTGAATCCTGAGGTCAATCCGACATTTATCGGAAAGAATCCCAAAGCTGTTCCGGGGTCCTGCGTTCTCCGTTAGTGTTTCGCTGGTGAAGGCTATCCGCAGATTTACCGTCCGAACTGTTCTTCCCGAACCGATCCGGCCCCTGGCGCGGCTCGCTACCAACCTTCGCTGGTCGTGGCACCTGCCGACCCGGGAGCTGTTCGAGCAGCTCAACCCTGGTGTCTGGGCCGAGAGCGCGCACGATCCGGTGACCTTCCTGGGCCTCGTCAGCAGGGAAGAGCTGCAGCGCCTCGCCGCGGACCAGGATGTGGTGCGCCGCGTCCATGCGGCAGCCGAAGACCTCGACCGCTACCTTCAGCAGCCGCGCTGGTACCAGAGCCTGGGTGAGGACGCCCCCCGCTGCATTGCGTACTTCTCGCCCGAGTTCGGCATCACCGAGGTCCTGCCGCAGTACTCCGGCGGTCTCGGCATCCTGGCCGGCGACCACTTGAAGGCGGCCTCGGACCTCGGCGTCCCGCTGATCGGCGTCGGCCTGCTCTACCAGGCCGGCTACTTCAAGCAGTCCCTCTCCCGCGACGCCTGGCAGCAGGAGACGTATCCCGTGCTCGATCCGGACGGCCTGCCGCTGACGCTGCTCCGTGAGCCTGCCGCGGACGGCAACGGCCGGCCCATCCAGATTTCCCTGCCCCTCCCCCATGGCCGCCGCCTGCTGGCGCACGTGTGGCGGGCCGACGTCGGGCGCGTCCCGCTGCTGCTCCTGGATTCCAACGTGGCAGGCAACGACGACGCGGCGCGCGGCATCACCGACCGGCTCTACGGCGGCGGCGGTGACCACCGCCTGCAGCAGGAACTCCTGCTGGGCATGGGCGGGGTCAAGGCGCTGCGGGCCTACCAGCGGCTGACCGGCGCCCCCGCGCCGGAGGTCTTCCATACCAACGAGGGCCATGCCGGCTTCCTGGGGGTCGAACGCATCCAGGAGCTGATGTCCGGGGACAACCCGCTGAGCTGGGATGAGGCCCTGACCGCGGGCCGGGCCTCCACGGTGTTCACGACGCATACCCCGGTGCCGGCCGGCATCGACCGCTTCGAGACCTCGCAGATCGAGCACTTCTTCACCGCGGGCCTGGCCCCCGATGTGCCGATCGCTAAGATCCTGGACCTGGGGCGCGAGGATTTCACCGACGGGAACCCGTTCGTCTTCAACATGGCAGTCATGGGGCTGCGGCTTGCCCAGCGCGCCAACGGCGTGGCGAAGCTGCACGGCGTCGTCTCCCGCGGCATGTTCTCCGCGCTGTGGCCGGGCTTCGACCACGCCGAGGTGCCGATCACGTCGGTCACCAACGGCGTCCATGTGCCCACCTGGGTGGATCCGCGGGTGTCCCAGCTGGCCCGCCAGCAGTTTGGCGCCGACGCCGAGACGGAGGGCCGCTGGGACCTTGCCTACAACGTCAGCGACGAGGCCCTGTGGGCGCTCCGCCGCGAAATGAGGGTCTCCCTCGTGGAGGACGTCCGGCGCCGACTCCGGGCCGCCTGGAAGAAGCGCGGCGCGGCCGACGCCGAGCTGTCCTGGACGGATTCGGTGCTGGATCCGGACATCCTCACCATCGGCTTCGCCCGCCGCGTGCCGACCTACAAACGCCTCACCCTGATGCTGCGGGACCCGGAGCGGCTCAAGGCCCTGCTGCTGCATAAGACCCACCCGATCCAGCTGGTGATTGCGGGCAAGTCGCACCCCGCGGACGACGCCGGCAAGAAGATGATCCAGGACCTGGTCCGTTTCACCGACGACCCCGCGGTCCGGCACCGGATCGCGTTCCTGCCCAACTACGACATCGCCATGGCCCGGACGCTGTTCCCGGGCTGCGACGTGTGGCTGAACAACCCGCTCCGCCCGCTTGAGGCCTGCGGTACCTCGGGAATGAAGGCGGCCCTGAACGGCTCGCTCAATCTCTCCGTGCTGGACGGCTGGTGGGACGAAATGTACGACGGCGAAAACGGCTGGGCGATCCCGACGGCTAACAACGACGCGTCCCCGGAGGAACGGGACGACATCGAAGCCTCGGCGTTGTACGAGCTGCTCGAAACGCAGGTGGCGCCGAAGTTCTACGGCCTCACTGTCTCCGACGAGGCGGGAGCTGCCGGCCCCTCGCAGTCCGCGCCGCAGAGGGTCCCCACGCACTGGGTCTCGATGATCAAGCACACCATGGCGCATCTGGGTCCGGCCGTGTCCGCGGACCGGATGCTGCAGGACTACGTCAACGTCCTCTACCGGCCGGCCGCGGTGGCCGGGCGGCAGGCGTCCGCGGACAATTTCGCCGCCGCGAAGGCCCTTGCCGCGTGGTCCGCCCAGCTCCGCGCTGCCTGGCCACAGATCCAGGTGGAACACGTGGACTCGGTGGGTGTCTCCGAGGACCCGCAGATCGGCGATGACCTCCAGGTCAACGCCTACGTGGCACTCCACAGCCTGCGCCCGGAGGACGTGGCGGTGGAGGTGGCCTTCGGCCGGGCCGAGGACAGCGACGAGCTGACCGACGTCACCGTGGCCGAGCTGCAGCCCGTCGAAGACCTCGGCAAGGGTCGCTACCTCTTCAGCGGGACCCTGGTGATCGACCGTTCCGGGTCCTTCGGGTACACCGTCCGGGTGCTGCCAAAGCACGCCGGGCTGGCCTCGAAGGCCGAGCTGGGGCTGATCGTCAACGCCTGAGCCTGAGTTTCCCCGGCCTTAGAGGCAGACGGCGATGACGGCCAGGTCCTTGCCGGCGTAGCGTTCGGCGTCCTGCAGGATTTCGCAGATGATGCCGAAGGCGCGGTCGCTGCGGAAGATGGCCGGGACCTGCCAGATGACGGTGACGGGCTGTTGCGCGTCGTCGCTGACGGCGTCGGCGAAGTCGTGGAGCGAATCGTTGAGGGCGTCGAGGTTCACGCCGTAGTCCTCCGGGAAATCCAGGGCCTCGCCAAAGGTCTGCAGTACAGCCTTCTTGGAGTCTGCGGCGGGGATCACGAGCGCCCGTCGGCCGGCGTCGTGGACCTGTGCCCTCAATTCCTCAAGGGTCCAGGTGTCGGCGGAGAAAATCTTCATGGTTTCCCTACTTGCCTTCGGCAATAAATTTGAACGATTCGTAATGATCGGCGGTGTAGTACTTCTCGCCGGCGGCACCGGCCACGATTCGGCGCGCGCCTCGGTCCGACTCCCCCGGTGTCCGCACGGTAAATTCCCGGTAATATCCGGAGGCTTTTCGCGGAAGAATTCTTTCGAAGTTTCCGAACGTGACATTGTCCCGGGAATACGGATAGGGCCCGCCCCTGGCAATGAGGGCAAGGGTCTCCCGCGCCTCCGGGGGAAGACTGGACGCTTTTATTTCCGGCAGCCGGGAGGGATTGGCGACGCCCGACGCCGAGGCGCGGCCCGGCGTCGGGGATTCGGAAACGGTGGCGCTCTGTGCGGCTCCGCTCCGGCCGGCCTCCGGCGGAGCGGTCCCGGTCTGCGGGATGCCGGCCAGCATGAAGGCCAGCACCACGACGCCGAGCAGCACGGCGATAAGGGCGCTGAGCCGCCGGACATTCATTCGAGATTCCCCCATGCCTGCTGTGCGGACGCTTAGACGCGGTAAATGTTGATGGTGTTGGCCTGGACCACGTCCCGCTCGCCGGCGGAGATGCGAACCCCCTGGCGGCGGTCGTGCAGTTCGGAGGTGGTCAGCCGGAGCTCGTACAGCCGGTGGCCGCCGCCGTCGTCCGCGGGAATCAGCGGAAGCGTGACCTTGACGTCGTCGGCACCGCCGTTGACCACCACGAGCCCGTCAATGCGCCCGTCGTCGGAGCCCAGCAGGAGCTGGACCACCCGGTGGCCCGGATCCTGCCAGCGCTCCCCGGACATGGGGGCGCCGTCCGCGTCGAACCAGTGGAAGTACGACTGCCGGTCCCGTGCCGGGTAATCGTGCGGCTGGGCGGCCAGGAACTCCTTGCGCAGCCGGATCACGCGTTTGGTGCTGCGCAGCATCGCGTGGGATTCCGGGGTGCTGGTCCAGTCGATCCAGGTGATGGGGTTGTCCTGGCAATAGGCGTTGTTGTTTCCCTGCTGGCTGCGGCCCACCTCGTCCCCGGCGGTGATCATGGGTACGCCCTGGGAGATCATCAGCGAGGCCATCAGGTTGCGGCTGGTCTGGGCGCGCCGGGCGAGGACCTCCTCATCCTCGGTGCGGCCCTCGAAGCCGTGGTTGTAGCTGCGGTTGTCGCCGTGCCCGTCCCGGTTCTGTTCCCCGTTGGCCTCATTGTGCTTGCGGTCGTAGGAGACCAGATCCGCGAGGGTAAAGCCGTCGTGGGCGGTGATGAAGTTGACTGAGGCAAGCCGGCTGCGCCCGGAGGCTTCGAAGAGGCTCGCCGAGCCGGACAGCGCGTCCGCGAGCCGGGCCACCGAGCCGCCCTGGCCGCCGGCGTCGATCGCGGCGCGGTCCGCGAGCCAGAAGGTGCGGACGGCGTCGCGGAAATGGTCGTTCCAGTCCACCCAGCCCGCCGGGAAGCGGCCGGTCTGCCAGCCGCCGTAGCCGATGTCCCACGGCTCGGCGATGAGCTTCGTTTCGGAGAGCACCGGGTCCGCGGCGATCGCCACCAGGAAGGGGTGGCGCGGGTCGAACTCGTTGTTCGCGTTGCGGCAGAGGGTGACGGCCAGGTCGAACCGGAAGCCGTCGATGTGGAACTCGTTGACCCAGTAGCGCAGGGAATCCAGCACCAGCTGCACCACGCGGGGCTCGCCGAAGTTCAGCGAGTTGCCGCAGCCGGTGGTGTCCACATACTTGCCGTTGCCGTCGTGGCGGTAGTACTCCAGCTCGCCAAGGCCGCGGAAGCTGAGGGTCGGCCCGTCCGCGCCGCCCTCCGCGCTGTGGTTGTAGACGACGTCGAGGATCACCTCGAGTCCGGCCGCGTGCAGGAGCTTGACCATCCCCTTGAACTCGTCCTGGACAGCGTGGGGCCCGGCGTCCTGGGCGGCCTGGGTGGCGTAGCCGGGGTGCGGGGCGAAGAAGGCAGCCGTGTTGTAGCCCCAGTAGTTGGGCAGTCCGAGGTTCTGCAGGTGCTGCTCGTCGATGTGGAAGTGGACGGGCAGGAGCTGCACGGCGGTGATGCCCAGCGAGATCAGGTGTTCGACCATGGCCGGGTGCGCCATTCCCGCGTACGTGCCCTGGAGGTTCTCCGGAATGTCCGGATGCAGCATGGTCTGGCCGCGGACGTGGGCCTCATAGATGATCGTGTTGCGCCAGGGGGTACGCGGCGCATGGTCCACGCCCCAGTCGAAATCACCGGCCATCCGGACGCTGGTGATGAAGTCCTCGCGCTCGTCCACGCCCCGCCCGTACGGGTCCAGCAGCAGCGGCTGCGGGCCGTCGGCGTCGAAGTCCGGCGCCTGCACGGAGAGCGGCAGGGCCCCTGATTCCGGCGAGGCACGCAGGCCGTAGCGCGAACCGGCCGGCAGGCCCTCGACGATGCCGTGATGGACACCGTCCGTGATGTTGGGCAGGGTCTTCAGCTGCCAGCTGCCCCCGGGCGCCTGGTAGGCGATCTCCAGGGTGGCCACGCCCGGCGCGTAGACGGCCACATTGGCGAAGGCGCCCCTGGGGTCGTCCGTCTCCGGAGAACCTGTGCGCGGGACGCTGACGCCCAGCGGAAACGGCCGCGAGGCGTCTACGGTGGTAGCTGGATCTACATAGGACTTGACCATCGCTTAAAGCTTAGCCGGGGATGACAAACGGCCCCTCTTTTTGTCCCGGGACTTCGGGGACCGTGGGGGAAGCGGCCGCATACTGGGAGTAGGCGCTGAACTGGAGGTAACCGTGCGCATAGCACTTGCTCAAATCATTACCGGCCGCGAAACGGACCGGAACCTGGACCTCGTGCGGGACTACGCACGCCAGGCCAAGGCCGGCGGGGCCGAGCTGGTGGTCTTTCCCGAAGCGACGATGCGGGCCTTCGGCAACTCCCTGCTGGACATCGCCGAACCCCTCGACGGCCCCTGGGCCGCCCAGGTCCGCGGCATTGCCGCCGAGCTCGGCATCGTGATCGTGGCCGGCATGTTCACCCCCGGCTCGTCCGCCGCTGCCGCGCGCAAGGTCCGCAACACGCTCCTGGTCACCGGCCCCGGGGTTGAGGCGAGCTACGACAAGATCCACCTTTACGACGCCTTCGGCTTCGCGGAGTCGGACACCGTGGACGGCGGCACCCAGCCCGTCACTTTCGACGTCGGCGGTGTCACCTTCGGCCTGGCCACCTGCTACGACGTCCGGTTCCCTGACCTGTTCACGGAAAACGCGGAGCGCGGCGCCTTGGTCAACATCGTGTGCGCCTCTTGGGGTGCAGGGCCGGGCAAGGTCGAGCAGTGGAAGCTGCTCTCCCGTGCCCGCGCGGTTGACTCCACGACCTTCGTCCTGGCATGCGGCCAAGGCGATCCGGCCAGCCAGGGGGTCGAGACCGCGGGCTCGGCACCCACCGGCGTCGGGCATTCGGCCATCGTCTCGCCGTTCGGGGAGGTCCTTGAGGAGCTCGACGGCGCCCCCGGCCTGCTCTTCGCCGACCTGGACCCCGCCGTCGTCCAGGACGCCCGCAGCAAACTCCCCGTCCTCGCCAACCGCCACAAGTTCTAACCGACGCTCCGAATCAAAGGTGCGAGAGGCACATCGCCGCAAACGGATCTTTGCAAGGAGCGCATCGCCGACCAGAGCGCAGCGAGGCCGCCCGCGGCCGAACGAAGCGCCGGGAGGTGTCTAAGCGACGGCAAAGATCCGCTTGCGGCGGAGCCCGGAGACAGAGACGTTACTTGGCGGCGCGCTGGCGGGAGATTTCGTAGAGGGAAATGCCGACGGCCATCGACGCGTTGAGCGATTCCATGGCGGAGTCGATCGGGATGGAGACGATCTGGTCGCAGTTTTCGCGGACCAGGCGGCTCAGGCCCTTGCCCTCGGATCCGACGACAATGCAGACGGGTTCGGTCGCCAGAGTGAGGTCCGGCAGCGAGACGTCGCCGTCGCCGTCCAGGCCCAGGACGTAGATGCCCATGTTCTTGAAGGCCTTCAGCGTGCTGTTGAGGTTGGCAGCGCGGGCCACGGGGACGCGGACTGCGGCGCCGGCGCTGGTCTTCCAGGCCGAGGCGGTGACGCCGACGGAGCGGCGTTCCGGCACGATCACGCCGTGGCCGCTGAACGCCGAGACCGAACGGATGATCGCACCCAGGTTGCGCGGGTCGGTGATGCCGTCGAGGGCGACGAAGAGCGGCGCGTTGGCGATGTGGCCCTTCTTCCAGCCCTCGATGGTCTCCTCGGCCAGCTCGTAGGCGTCCTGGTACTCGTACGGCGGAATCTGCAGCACGAGGCCCTGGTGGATGGCGTCGTCCGTCATCCGGTCCAGTTCGGGCTTGCCGGTTTCGAGCAGGGGAATGCCGCGCTCGGCCGCCAGCTTCAGCGATTCCTTGACCCGGTCATCCATCTCAATGCGGATCGCGACGTGCAGGGCCTTGGCGGGGATGCCGGCCCGGAGGGCCTCCACCACGGAGTTGCGTCCGGTGACGACTTCCTCGGTGGCACGGCCCTTGGGGCCGGAGCGGGCACCGGCGCCGGCGCTGCGGGCACCCGTGCCGCGCTTGGCGGCGGAGCGTTCCGCAAGCTGCTTGTTCTTGTGGGCCTTGTGGTAGGGACGGTCCTCCGCCTTGGGAGTGGGGCCCTTGCCCTCGAGGGCTTTACGGCCGTGACCGCCGGTCCCGACGGTGGGACCCTTCTTCATTTTGACCGAGCGGCGACCGTTGTTGGCCATGAGTTTCACCCTTTTAACTACGCGATTCGTTGATAAGTCTGAACTCCAGTCTACTGACTCGAGTTAAATCCACGACCGCCGGGCCTGCTCGCGGCCCGCTCCGCCCCGCCGGGCGGCAACGGGCTCAGCCGCGCTTGAGGCTCCAGCTCGCGCCGTCCGCGCCGTCCTCGACGACGACGCCGGCCGCCGCGAGGGTGTCGCGGATGGCATCCGACGCGGCCCAGTCCTTGCCGGCGCGGGCCTGGGCCCGGGCAGCGAGTTGAGCCTCGACCAGGACGCCGAGGGCCGTGTTGGCCTGCTCGTCCGCGGCCGGGGCCGCCGTGTCACTGAGACCAAGGACACGCAGCATGTCCGTGACGCTGGTCAGCGCCTGCCGGGCGTCGTCGAACTGTCCGTCGGTGAGCGCGGTGTTGCCCGCGCGGACCGTGTCGTGGAGCACCGCCAGGGCCTGCGGAACGTTGAGGTCGTCGTCCATCGCCGCCGCGAAGGCGTCCGGGACGGTCCCGTAGCTAAAGAAGCCAACGTTTGCAGGGGTGCCGCCGTCGGCGCCGGCGAGGGTCCGGACGGCGCGGCTGATGAAGCCGTCGATGCGTTCCATGGCGGCTGCAGCTTCCTGCAGGGACGTCGGCTGGTAGTCCAGCACCGAGCGGTACTGCGCTTGGCCGAGGTAGTACCGGACCACCCGCGGCGGTGCGAGTTCCAGCATCTCGGCCGGGCTGATGGTGTTGCCGATCGACTTGGACATCTTTTCGCCGGCGTAGGTGACCATGCCGTTGTGCATCCAGAAGTTGGCGAAGCCGTGGCCCGCGGCCTGGGACTGGGCCATCTCGTTTTCGTGGTGCGGGAACCTCAGGTCCAGTCCGCCGCCGTGGATGTCGAACTCGGTGCCGAGGTACTTGGTGACCATCGCGGAGCATTCGAGGTGCCAGCCCGGGCGGCCGGCGCCCCACGGGGAGGACCAGCTCGCCGTCGTCGGTTCGCCGTCCTTGTAGCCCTTCCACAGCGCGAAGTCGCGGGGGTCCCGCTTGCCGCGCGGGTCGGCGTCCGGGGCGCCCTGCATGTCGTCGATTTTCTGGCGCGTCAGGGTGCCGTACTTGTCCCACGAGCGCACGTCGAAGTAGACGTCACCGGAGTCGTCCAGGGCCGGGTAGGCGTGGCCGCGGTCGATCAGCCGCTGGATGAGGGCGTGCATTTCCGGGATGTGGCCGGTGGCGCGGGGCTCATAGGTGGGGCGGGAGACGCCCAGGGTGTCGTAGGCCTTGAGGAATTCCTGCTCATAGCGGTAGGCCAGCGCCCACCACTCCTCGTTGCGGACGGCGCCGGGTTCGTCCTCAAAGTCCGGGCCGAAGGAGGCCGCGGACTTGGCGAGGATCTTGTCGTCGATGTCGGTGACGTTGCGGACCGCCGTCACGCGGAAGCCGCGGTATTGCAGCCAGCGGGTCAGCTGGTCGAACGCGATGGCGGAGCGGATGTGGCCGACGTGCGGCATGCCCTGAACCGTGGCTCCGCAGTAGTACAGGCTCACGTGGCCAGGTACCAGGGGGACGAAGTCGCGGACTTCGGCGGATGCTGTGTCGTAAAAGCGCAGGGTCACCGCTCCAGATTAGCCGATGGCGCTCCGCGGGCTGACCGGCACCTTTACCTGCGGCTTTACCGGCGGCTGGGACGGTCGCAGGCAAGCCCGGTGGCGCCGGTCCGGCAGCCTACTTGCAGTACTGCCCGATCTTGTTGATCTGCTCCGTGAGCTGGGCGGTCTGTTCGTCGGTCTTGGTCCCGGTGGGGCTCGCCGCAACCTGCTTCATGATGTCGGCCATCTGCTGGATGGGAGCGCCCACCTCCGGCGCCACCTTGTCCGCGACTTCCTGGTAGTGCTGGCCAATCTGACCCGCCTGCTCCTTCGCGCTCCCGGACGGCACGAAGGTGTCGGTGTTGAGGAACTTGCAGCTTTCCTCAACACTCAACTTCGGCGTGGCGCTGGGCGTCTGCGGCGCAGAGCCGGCACAGCCGGTCAGCATGGTTCCGGCCACGAGTACGACGGCGGTCAGCAGCTTCTTCACGGCAGGTCTCCTGGCTGTTCGGAACGGATGTCACGGCGGGTCATTCCCTCAAGCGTAGGCGACGGCCGTCGGTATTTAACCTGCGGTGCTTAGCCGGCCGGATACACGAGCGCCGTTGCCACGGCCGAGATCCCCTCGCCGCGGCCGGTGAACCCGAGCCCGTCGCTCGTGGTGGCTGTGACGCTGACCGGCGCCCCGGCGGCCTCGCTGAGGACCCGCTGGGATTCCTCCCGCCGCGGACCGAATTTGGGCCGGTTGGCCACGAACTGAACGGCGATGTTCCCGATTTCGAAGCCGTGGGATCGGACAATCCGGGCGGCCTCGGCCAGCAGGGTCACTCCGGACGCCCCGGCGTATTCGGGCCGGTCCGTACCGAAATGCGTGCCCAGATCGCCCACCCCGCAGGCCGAGAAGAGCGCGTCCGCGGCGGCGTGTGCCACGGGGTCGCCGTCGGAATGGCCCGAGAGTCCCCGCTCCCCCGCCCAGAAGAGGCCGCCGAGCCACAGCGGCTGCGGCTTGTCCGCCGCCGCAAAGGCATGGACATCAATGCCGATCCCGGTCCTGGGAATGACCGGGGGAACGGCTGGCGGGTTGTTGGACATGCTCATCCCTCCACCCACCGCGCGCCCAGGGGCCCTTCGAGGAGTCCCTCGGCCAGGATCAGGTCCAAGGGTGTGGTGATCTTGAGGGACTGGCTGGCGCCGCGCACGGCGTGGACGGGGACGCCGAGGAGCTCCACGAGCATCGCGTCATCCGTGACGAGAGCGGCCCGGTCTGCATCGAACCCGGCGGCGGCCTCGTGGGCGCGTTGGAGAATGTCGCGGGCGAATCCCTGCGGCGTCTGCACGGCGCGGAGGAACTCCCGGGCCGCCGTTCCGGTGACGACCTCGGGGGCCAGCGCGACGCCGTCGCCGGTGGTCGCTTCCACGGTCTTGACGGTGTCAACCACCGGAATGACCGGTATGACGGCGGCGGCGCCGGCGCCAAGCGCCGCGACCACCCGGTGGAACACGGACTCCGGCGCCAGTGCCCGGGCGGCGTCGTGGACCAGCACGGAATCAACCGCGGGCAGAAGCGCGGCCATCGCGGCGCGGACTGACTCGGCGCGGCTCGCGCCGCCGTCGACGACGGTCACCAGCGGAACCGGAACGCCCCGGCCGGACGCTGCGGTGCGGCGGTGCAGGGCCGCAATCTCCTGCGTGAACGCCTCACAGAGCGCCTGCAGCTCGGAGTCTCCCGGGGGGATGGCAACGCAGATCTGCTGCGCGATCCCGGCGGCTGCCACGCCGCGCAAAGCGTGGGTGAGGATGGTGTCCCCGCCCAACGGGACCTTGGCTTTCGGCATGCCGTAGCCCAGGCGCTGGCCGGAGCCGGCGGCCACAACGATGACCGCCGTGACGGGACCGGCCGGTGACGGGTTTGTCGGTGCAGTATCCATGGGCACAAGACTACGTCCCCGCGCCCGCGGGCATTCGGTTGCTCTATCGGTTGTGGCGGTTCTCAGCGCTCAGAGCAGCCATAGGTGATAGCGCAACCGAGGGGTGCGGCTGAAAAAGGGCAAGAAGAAGCCCCGGCGGCCTGACGCCACCGGGGTTCGATTCTTATCTGCGCCGGCCCTGCTGGGCCGGCCCTGTGTTAGGAAGCCAGGACCTCGTCGAGAACGCTTGCGGCCTTCTCTTCATCAGTCTTTTCAGCCAGTGCCAGTTCCGAAATCAGGATCTGACGGGCCTTGGCCAGCATGCGCTTCTCTCCTGCGGAGAGACCCCGGTCGTGATCGCGGCGCCAGAGGTCGCGGACGACCTCTGCTACCTTGATGACGTCGCCGGATGCAAGCTTTTCCAGGTTTGCCTTGTAACGACGCGACCAGTTGGTGGGCTCTTCAGTGAACTCGGCCCGCAGCACGTCGAATACGTG
>ENA-OWNT01003640-OWNT01003640.1-seawater-metagenome-genome-assembly--contig:-NODE-3640-length-14310-cov-4.480644_pt1:0-12500 | contig 14310 bp, 18 predicted proteins | sample MGYA00238136_ERZ651165 | MGnify/ENA primary metagenome ERZ651165 (study PRJEB26861, sample SAMN08777766) | seawater metagenome | isolation source: coastal seawater | place: USA: Florida...
ACGAAGTACTGCGCGGTGACTGTCGTCGTTCGTTGTTGAAGGCAGCGCGGCGCCGTTGGACGGCGACGACCGAAGTTTAGTGGTGGACATTGAAGGCAGTGCGCAGTACGACGACGCACCGAATTCAAATATCCATCGACGACAGCGTTCGTTCGTTCGCTGTGTTGTCATTTATCTTTCGTCGTCGTCATCGTCGTTGTCGTTGTCGTTGTCGTCGTCGTCGTCGTCGCCGCCGCCGCCGTCGTCGTCGTCGTCGTCGTCGTCGTCGTCGTCGCCGTCGTCGTCGTCGTCGTCGTCGTCGTCGTCGTCGCCGTCGTCGTCGTCGTCGTCGTCGTCGTCGCCGCCGTCGTCGTCGTTGTCGTCGTCGTCGTCGTCGTCGTCATTGTCGCCGTTGTCGTCGTCCTCTTTGTCGCCGTCGTCCTCTTTGTCGTCGTCGTCCTCTTTGTCGCCGTCGTCCTCTTTGCCGTCGCCGTCCTCTTTGTCGTCGTCGTCACTGTCGTCGTCGCTGCCGTCGTCGTTGTCATTGAATTGTCGTCGTCTTTGCCGTGGTCTTCATTGGCATCGTCACCGTCGTTGTCGTCGTCGTTGTCTGTCACTGTCGTTTGTCGTCAACGGTGTTGTTGTCGTGTCGTTCATCACTCGCCCGTCGGCCATCACTCGACGTGCATCACTACTTCCAGACCTCCGTTTGCTGTTTCGATCGGCTTCGATTTTTGCACAAATTGCCCCGTTCCAACGGCCGTGGTCAACGCCGCCCGCACTTTTTTCACTCACTCGCATTTCGTGGGCTTCGGTGCGTCCGTGTCGTCCCGAGTTTGGTTTGGTGACTGTCCGCGTTTGTGTGTGTGCTTTTTTTGCTCTCGTGTTGCTCTCTGCTGGTCGGTGCGCAAATGGCATCCGATGAAGCGCAGGACTGGCATCCGCCGAAGAGCCACACGTCCTTTTCGTGGCGAGTGGTGCAGAACCGCCGCCGCCGAATGAACAGTGCCTCCGGCGAGAACAATGTCACACCGGCGGTGGCGTCTTCGGTAGCTGTGTCGGCCTCCTCGTCGTCGTCCGCGTCTCCGACAGATGGCTCGACCCTGGTGGCGCTCCGCCTCCGAAGCCCATCAGAAAGCGGCCCGTTAGACAGCCTGGACTTCAGTGCGAGCCCGATGGGCACGCTTCCGAGCTTCGACCTCGGAGGAGACACGCCATTCCTCAAGGGCAACAGCGTGGAGTCATCACCGACCAACCTCAAAGACTCCATGGACGATGAACTGCTCGCTGCGATGGAGGACGCCATGCATGCGGACTCGCCCGTCATCCGCGGCGGAAACCGCCCGCGCCGTGCGGTCAGCGAAGCTGAATCCGTCGTAGAAGACCCAGCCGATCAAGTCGACGACGACGTGAAAGACGACCAAGAAGAAGCAGAAGAAGCAACAGAAGCAGAAGAAGCCATCAAAACCGGTGACGAGGAACCTTCTACCGCTGAGTCCAAGGTCGATGCAGAAGAACACGAAGCGTCCACTCAGCCAACCGACGCGAGCGTAGCCTCTGCCGACTCGGCTGCCGACGCGAACGCCGACGCGTCCACCGCGCCGAAGGAGCCGCAATCCTCGAAGCCCAAAGGTCACGAAGAAAGCAACGACAGTTTTGTCATGGTAGACTCCCCGCCACAGTCCATCGACGGCCAACCACTGGAGGTAAGATCATTTCAGCTTCGCTGCATGCTTCATGGTGTCTCTGTCCAATGCAGCGCCGGAAAATGACTGTGTTTCACTCCTTGCCACGCCTTCGACAGATCATCCGCGTACACCAAGACACGGGCGAGATCCAACTGCTCGACGACAACTTCGACGTCATCTACAAGCAGCTCAAGCACCTGGAGGACACCGGTGTCATCAATGGCATTGCTGTAGTGTCCGTTGCCGGTGCATTTCGCATGGGCAAATCGTTCCTGTTGGATTTGTTCATCCACTATCTGAGCACGCCATCGGCGCAAGCTGTGCCGGACCGTCGTGCTAGCGCCGACGAGGAGGAGGAGTTCGTAGACCCCATGTTCGATGACCTCAATGTGCTTGCGGAAATTGAGAAGGGACACGTGTTCGCGTCCCGCCGTTGCGCCGACCGAGTCACCGTCGGCATCTGGGTGTACTCGCGCGTGTTCGTGCGTCCGCATTCTGAGCGTGGGAACGTCGGTGTGTTGCTCATCGACACTCAGGGCCTCTACGATCCTCAGCAGGTACGCCGTGATCTATCAGGCGCATTGTGATGTGTTCACGCGGACCGCCCCTCGTCGTCCGACGATTAATGTATGCCTTGACGCCATGCCGACTCTGCTGCTGGACACTGCAGGCAAACAATAAAAGCGTCGACATCAACGTGTTCTCACTGTCTTTGCTGATGTCCTCGCACCAAATCCTCAACCTCCAAGGCAGCATTTCCGCCATGGACCTCGAGATGCTTCAGATGTTCTCCGAGTTTGCCAACCACGCCGTGTCGCGGCTGCAGCGGAAGCGCTCCGACCTGTCGCGCGGCGAGGAAGACGGCGACGATCAGGCCCGGTCCATATTCCAGTCCATCCAATTTTTGGTGCGGGACTTCCAATTCTTCACGGATGAAGAGGACACGCAGCAGTGCTTCGAGGATGCACGAGAGCACTTCAAGAAGCTGTTCAAGTTCGGCAAGGACCACAATGACACCACCCATGAGCGTCTGGAGGAGTTGTACGAGAGCTTGACCGCGGCCATGCTGCCCCACCCAGGTTTGCCGCAACTGCAACGTTCCTGCACCGCTATCCGAGCGACGCAATGACCCTTGCTGATGTGCACTTTTCCGTAGGTCGCAGGATGACTGGCTCCAAGTGGACTGGCAGCTTCAGCGAGGTCGACGATTGTTTCAAGAACGTCGCTGCCGAATACATCCGACGCATTTTTGGTGGCGACATGAAGGTCAAGACGGATCTCCTGCGACGGCCCATGACCGCCGATCTGCTGCGCTCGTCGCTTGTTGCGTACTCTGAGGTTGGTTTGCAGCTGACAATGCGTCATTCATGAACCGTGAAAATTGGCCCAATTGCGTTGCAGTGACTCTTCCATAACACTACACTCCAATGCAGGCCCTCAGCCAAGACGATCAGCCAAAGGGCCTCAGCTTGGTCCACAGCATCCAGGCGCAGCACATCGCCACGCAGCTGCCACTGGCCACAGCCATCTTCGAGAAGGCACATGGCGACGTGACTTCTTCCGGGTCGGCGTACGTGCCTCAATCCAAGCTGCAGGAGCATCTCAAGAAGGCCCAGGCGGATGCAGTCGCGTACTTCGACGAACAAGCAGACTTCGGGCCGGCAGATCGCAACGCTGCCGCCGCGAAGGAATTGAAGGGCACCTTAGCCGCTTTGGCGGAGTCTGCGATTCTAAAGAACCGCCACCTCCTCGAAGCGACGCTGAAAGACTGCGTGGTGAACTTCACAACGACTGTTCAAACGGAGACCATGGACGACTCGAACCAGCCCCGCTTCGTTCCCCGCGCACGCCTCGAAGAGTTCACACAGTCTGCTCTCGTGAACGCGCTTGCAGCTTTCTCGCAAGAGGAGAGTGATTGGTTCGTGGAACCGGAGGGACCGAACGCCGACTTACTCAAGCACACCAACATCGAACTGCGTGATCTCCGCCGATCATGCCTTGATGCAAACACCGCGTTGCTGTCCAAGCAGGTACCTTGCCTCTATCTTGAGCCACGCTCACAGTGCTTGTTGTCGCATTGACGCGTTGTTGCTGCCGATTCGAATAGGTTGACTTCGCCATCGCGCAATTCGAGAGAGACGCTGAGCATGTGTTGGGAGTGTCGACGCCCGGACGTCTCGAGGCCGAAATGAAGTACATGGAACCCAGCGCCCTGGAGCGCGAGGTGAAAAACATCACGGAGACACACCGAACAGCATTCCTCGACGACGGCCCATTTGATGTCGGCAGCGATGACGAAGGGGGGTTTCTGCGCAAGTTCGATGTGGTATGTCTTGCAAGCCATTGCGTGAATATGCTCTGCGATGTCTTGGAGAGTCAAATTTTTGTCGACCTCTACTGTTGGCACTCTTGTGGCACAATTTGCAGGCGGCTGGATCTCTGCTGTCTCGTGTCATCTCTCGAGCAGAGCAACTGCTGGAACAAGCGCTGGAAGCTGCCCAGGGCGATTTCGGCACTCGTGTCAGCGAGGTGACGGCGTTGGGAACCAAGGTACATCGCGGCCGTTCACATCATGCGCGCAGTGACATTGGCTCACATGTTTATGATTTGCTTGACCAGTACGTTCGTGAGGAGAAACTCGGAGAACAATTAGAGGGCCTGCAGCAGGATGTGTCGGCTCGTTTCGAATCTGGTGGAGAGTATGACGCCGGCTCGTCAGCCAATGCGCGTCGATTGGTGGGACGATTCCATGCGCACATATCCACAGTCTCGAAGGTTCGAACAGTGTCGATGGTTGCTTGTTGCTCTCGAGAACAGCCTTGTTTCACCGCTGCATTTGGGTGGGCGCATAGGAATGCATCACCGCAAACCGAGATTTGCTGGCAACACGCGCAACTGCCGCCGAAGCAGAGTTCTCCAAGGTCTTGTCGCAGTTCACGGAGGATGGCCATGACTACCATCCCGAGCCATCTTTGCTGGATTTTGCCAACACCCAACGCGGCAACATTCTGCGCTCATTCGAGCTGGGGCACAGCTTCGAAGTCGGCCCGAAGCTCAACACAGACATCGTGGACAAACTGGCCTCCGCCTGCGACGCAGCCATCAAGCAAGCACGCCAAACGAACGCGCAACTCTTTCAAGGCGCCACAGCAAGCGCGCAGCATGAATTCGAGAAAGCCGCAAAGGAGGCGACCAGTCGCGGTTTGGTGGCTCAAGAGGACCTTGAAGCGTCTCTCGCTAGCAAACAGAAGGAACTCCTGGCGAAGTTCGGTCCCAAAAAAGCATTCGACCCAGCCGGTAAGTGCCTGTGCACCTACCTCTACATGCCTGGAAGATAGGAACGCGTACCTAACGTGTGTGGACGTGTGTATGTGCGCGTTCTCTGGTGATGCAGGTGCCAAGCCCATGACGGGAAGTTTGCAGGCGCTCGAAAACAGCATCGCTGGGGTCTCAAGGGATGCCGTCCGGCGCAATGTCCAGACGTTGGAGTCCATGCTGGCCTCCGCGCGGGACTTGCGAGACAAACAGTTGCGGAAGTTGGGCTCTGGAAGCTCGTACGTGCGCGCTGGCATGCACTGACGTCGGCATTGCAGGTCACAGCGTATGCTTGTGTGTCAATTCCTTCATAGATATCTTCCAGAGGAGACGATTGCTGCCGAGGCGGAGCGCTTGCGGGAACTCATTTCTGAGGACTTCAAAGATGGGAAAGATTGGAACGTTGGGAAGGTACGCTTGCATACCGCAACAGGATGTACCTGTGGTAGTGACACCAATTCATGTATTCTATGTCTCGTTGTGTTGCATGCACAGAAACTGTGGCCAAAGGTGTCCAATCTGCTTCGGGACACCGATAAGTTGTTCGCGGCGTTCAAAACCTCGAGCTTGCGGAAGCTAAAGGCCGCGCTCACGCAAGCAAGTGTGAAGTTTGAGATTGAGCTGTCGAAGTTCACTGCACCTGTGAACGGCAGCCCTTCGAAGCGCAAGAAGTCGCGGTATGTTCCACACGAGGCTCTGGAACAGAAAGCTGATGATGTTAAACTAGAGGTACGCGAATTCCGCGCTTTGAATGTCATGGAAGCGTTCAAATTTATGACTGGAATACTGGCAATGCAGGTGCTAGCTCCGTTCAAAGATGGCGGTGACTTCCACATCATCAAAGCCAACCGGGATGAATTGGATCGCATTGTGTCCGAAATAGATACTCGAAAAGACGCAGCGCTCTCGTCCAATCACGTGCTGCTTGATGAATTCGTGAAAGCGCAAGCTGCTGCTGCCGATGCATTGGTGAGTCGATCCTCTGTTGTTTTGCAATTTATTTCGGCAACTTCTTTTCAATCGACCCCACGTTTGCTTCCCCTTGAAGGTTGTCACCGCCGCAGACGATTTTGTGCCACTTGGCTCGCTGCAGTCGAAGTTCCAGCAATTAGAAGCAACAGTGGCAACGTCCCTGGCACCGGGAGGTGCGTACGAAGTTGGCACCACGGATGCGCCATTGTCAAAATGGCTTCAACAACAAATTGCGGCTTCGAAAAAGCAAGCCGAATTGTCCATCAACAAGATCCTCAGCAAAGCCATCACAAACGAAAAGGAGAAGCTCCGCGACGAAACGAAGACCATCCTCATGGAAAACTTGTACGACATGATGCTGCAAACTCCTCGCCAAGCAGAATAGCGTTTAACTACGTGTTGCTTTGTTCGTGGTGTGGCCAGTCACAAGAAGCAAGGATCGTTCCAGAAACTCATCGACGACGCCTGTGCCGCAACACTGCAGTTGTTTGCAGACGATGTGAAGTCGACCAAAGCCACACCTTTTCCGATAGATCGTCACCTACAGGTACACAGTTGAACGAACATTCCTTGTGTCGATGACACAGCTGATCTCACGTGTCTGCTGCGATTAGCCTGCCCTCGCGAAGCTTGTCGACGAAAGCATTGACTCGATCCGCAAGGCCGTGATAAGTCAGTACCATGCCGTTTCATCTTACAACCGTTCATGGGAGGACAAAGCCAATCAGTTTGTCAGTGAGGACGTTGTCAAACTGGCGGAGACCTACCATGTTGAAGAGGAGCTGAAGAAGAAGCTCGCAGATCTGCGGGCCGATTTGGTAAAGCCTTTGCCTGCTTTTGAACACTACAAGGTGCCACCGAACACGCGATTAAAACAGCTTCTGAACTCTACTACAGGCCGGCGCGGCGGTGGTACCCGCACCCAAGGCAGTCCCCGCCAAGCTTGTCTCTGTCTTCCACAAGAGAGCCCTTGATCACGCCGACCTTGCCATCGCGGATTGTGTCGAGGAGAACCGCAAGCGCCTGGTGGCCGAAGTTGATTCGCAGCTCGCGCAGGCTGTCGGAAAGCTCGCCAAGCTCGTGCAAAGTACCATCGCAAAGCAGGACGACAAGGCGTCTTCGAAGTCTGCACCATCTGTCGCCGTGTTTAGTCTGGTCCGTGCAGTCGCTGGATTGCACGCGAAGAACGCTATTGCGCCCCCGGTTCACCGCATTGGCTACTGTGACTGACTCGTAAATAGGTCGGCAAGAACGCAGCTGAGCAGGTGCAAACTCTCGAGACGGCTACGAAGGGAGCGAACGCCATTGTGGGCGCTTTCTCTGCCCACTTTGCATCCGATGCCGATGTCACATCGGCTTTCCCCACGAAGAAGTGCAATGCCGATGTTGTGGCCGGTGCTCGTAGCCTGCTCTCTCCAGTGGCCGCACTGTTAGAGCAATCGTCGAAGAGTGTGCAAGCTGCGTCGAAGGACAAAGGCTGCGGACCCACAGAAGCGCGCAAGGTGCGTGCGAAGCTCGACGAGCTGGAGAAGGCCGCTAAAGGTGCGTCTTGCTGCTTTTGCTCTCTTCCACTTTTACGTTCGCGACGTTAATGGCTGAGTTTGCTTTCTCCTGCGTGGTGGCCGTGTCTTCTTGGCAGACAACAAGTCGACGAAGGAGCTGCTTGTTGCTAGCAGACAGTTGGTAGACGCCGTGTGCGACCGACTTCTTGCGGCGGGCTCTGGAAGTTGTCTGGTTAGTACCCCCAGCAAACGCACACTTCGTCTTCTATTGGCTATTCATCTTTGCTCTGTGTGCGTACGTGTGTCTGTTTGTGCCACTAGAGCGTGTCCGTTGTCGCAGTGGGCGTAGTCATCGCGGCAGTAGCAGTCTCCGCTCTTGCCAGCAGTTCTTCGTGAACGTCGAACGCCGCGAAAGTCATTGTAAATAAGATCTTGCACCTCATTCTAACAACATTGCGCCATTTGGTTGCTGGTCACAATCGGGCACGCCGCACGATTCGCGTCACACCTCGTTTGCTCGTCGAAGCATCTGCTGACAAAGTGCATCTGACTGTTCAACAAGCATGCCAACACCCCACCGCTTCCCTTTCCGCTCAACACCCCGGAACATTGCCACGGTCCAACAACCCAGCTCCAACGACAAAGCATCACCGCTACACGACGACGTCGTCGTTGCGAACACCGCTTCATCGAGTCGAGTCGAGTCGAGTTGATGGAGTCGAGTCGAGTCGCCAAAGTGGTGCAGTAAGTAAGGACGACGGAAGGCGCGCGCGCAATGGCCTTCAAAGCGTGCCCAGGCGCCCAGCCTGTGCGGCGCGGTCTGCGTTGGCAAACGTCGTTGACGACGACGAAGACGACGACGACATTACGACTTCGTCGACGAAGGCTTCGTTGATAGAGCTGCAACGACCATTTACACGTTCGGCAGCGTGCGACGAGCAGGCAGAGGACGGGCAACGGTACGCTAACAAGCACAAGCACGTCGGGCGACATGCGGAAAGGTATGCCAGGACACACGGCGGACGTTGATGATGTTGCAGGTGATGCCGAGTGAGTTGTAATGTCGATGGCATTCGCAGTTCCGAGATTTTACTCCTTGCAACTCAACTGCAGCATCACCATGGACAGCACGCATGCGGGACTTCGTAGTTTTCATCACGAGAGTGGATGGTGTACTTGGCGGACAAGCCAACATATCTGTGCGTGTCGGCAAGTGCTTCGTGTCAACAAGTTGAACATTTGGATTGTGAGTTTTTGGAAACAGCATCGTCGACTGGATTAGCGCAGGAGGCGTCATTGAACCCACCGAGTTTTCTCAAGTCGATGCCGTGACAACGGTGTTACTATACGGCCTGTGGCCACCCCCATCCATCCATCCGTCCGTCCGTCCGTCGACGTTTGTCGCCATGTCGTCGACGGATGCGTACAACGCGCCGTGTGAAGTCGGCGCGGACGTCCACGGGCGTGAGATCCTGGTCCTGAAGCACCTGCGATCGACCTGGGAGATATCAGAACGCAAGGCAGCCAAAGAAATGTTAGACATGGGGATCATCACGGTCCAGGATTACAACCATTCCATCCGCGAGGCGCACTTAGAGGCGGTGAGCTCTAGTTTTTTAATTGTATTTTGTGTTCGCTGTTTGCTTCGCCGTAAATGCATTGACTCGGCATGCGGACGCGCCCTGTCATCGCAGGAACGCCGCGCCAAGGCCGCGGAAGCCAAGCAAATGGATCCTTACAAGGGCAAGAACCGCGTCATCATGATGGAGTGGGAAAAACCTTACATGGAGGCATGCGTCGACCACATGGCTATCAATAGTTCGTCCGTGGTGCTTGAGATTGGCTTTGGGTTGGGCTACTCCGCCACTCGGATCCAATCGTACCGCCCCAAGCGGCACGTCATCATCGGTACGTCGTTTAGCTGCTGCAAATGCCGTAGACTTGTCAGGCTCTTTGCCGCTGCCGCCGCCGCCGCCGCCGCTGTCGTCGTCGTTGTCGTTACCATGCGTTGCTCACAAAAACGCGGCCCTGCTTTTGTTGCGCGCTAGAATGCAACAAGAACGTCCTCGAGCACGCGAAGGAGTGGCAGCAGAACCGCACCTTCCGGGGCGTGGAGATCGTGCCTTTGACTTGGCAAAAGTTCCTCGCAGTGGTGCAAGATCGCGCCGCGCGTATTCTGCAACAGAAAGCGTCGCCTTCGGGCAAAGATGGTGGCGACGATGATAAAGGCAGTGGTAGCGGTATCGGTGGCATCGCCGGTTCCAAGCGCAAATCGTCCGAAGCCGCCGCCGAGCCGCCCATGCTTGCGTGGCCATACCACTTCACGCATGTCTTCTTCGACGACTTTCCCCTGCCTCTGGAGGACAAAGAGGAACAGGTTTTCATGCATGCATGTGCACCTCATTCCTTATTGTGTAATTCGTGGAACGATTGCTCTCAACTGCAAGTACTTGTCTGTTGCTGGCTTTAAACTGCAGGCCGAACTAGCGGCCAAGGACAGTCGGTGGCCGTCATTCATAGCGAAATGCGCACAGGTTTGCTGAATACAAGAACGCTAACGCCAGTAAACGCCCGTCGCTGCGTTGTGATCTGGCGAATCTTGTCCCGTAGGCGCCTGGACTTTTAAATGACGGCGTAGGACTCCGCGTAAAAGCTGTTGCAGCCACAAGCGCAGCGTCTGTCAGTAAACAACCGCAACTCGCTGCGGACGGGGACGGGGATGAGGAGGAGGACTCGCCCTCACCGCAAACTTTGTTCAGTGGATACCTTGCGCGGCGACTTGTGCCGACGCAGACTCCTTCTCCGCCAAAAGAAGAGACGTCGACGGAGGGAATCGCACTGCCAATGGCAGACTCGTCCCACGAGTGCCGCGTTCTGAGCCAAATTCCTTTCGAGGCGGACGTACCAGACAACTGCCCGTACCTTCCTGCTGGCAAGGTCATCATGTATATTCCCCTCATAAGGTGGCGCAAGACCACAATGGACGGCGGTGACGGCGAAAGTGCGGGTGCCGAACAGACAATTTTGGACGTTGAACAGAACGTGCGGTGACACGCAGGCAATGGATAGATTAATTGATAAAACGTGCTCTTGCAATTCGAACCCATTGCGCCTTTATTTTATGAAGGTGTATCCAAACAAGAACAAGAGGTTGTTGGCAGGTGGGTGGGTGTGGTCGCATTCATGAGCAACGGCCACCGAGTGCTTACACTTGAAGGAGTGGAAGCTAATACAACCGTGTGTGCAGCGCCTGGATATTTTTTTCCAAGCATCAAACAAGTCGCCTCGCGTTCCAATGGTTCCTCTGGTGAAGCGGCACGTCTCGGGCAAACGACCCCCCGCCCGCCGCAGCGACGAGGGCTTAGTCGCGGTTGGCGGCGAACTCCAGACCCTCCGCGATGGACGGGGCGAGCTCGACCTTGGCGGCCTCGAGCATCTTCTGCTCGTACTCGCTGAGCTCGCCGAGGCCGAGGTTCTTCTTCCAGCCGCCCTTGCCCAGCTCGAGCGGGGTGGCGAACCACTGAAGGTCGGTGGTGTCGCTCTCGATGTAAGCGCACTCGACGATGCCCTCCTCGCCGTTGTTCGCGCGGATCAGGGAAGAGACGAACTTGGCACCGGCCATACCCATGGAGAGGGTGGCGGATCCGGCGCCAGCCTTGGCGTTGACGACCTCGGTGCCGCCGTTCTGGATGCGGTCCGTAAGGGCCTCGATCTGCTCCTGCGTGAGCTTGTCAGTGACGGACGGCGTGGCCTGCGAGATGAGCGGGAGGATGGAGGCACCGGCGTGGCCGCCGACGACGGGGACGTTGATGTCGTCGACGCTGACTCCGGCGGCCTCGGACACGAAGGTGTTGGCACGCACGATGTCGAGGGTGGTGACACCGAACACGCGTTTCTTGTCGTAGACGCCGTGCTTCTTCAGGACCTCGGCGAAGATCGGGACGGTCGAGTTGACCGGGTTGGAGATGATGGCCACTTGCGCGTTGGGGCAGTTCTTGGCGACGGCGTCGGCGAAGTCAGCGTTGAGGGAGGCGTTGACGGTGAACAAGTCCTGGCGGGTCATACCGGGCTTGCGGGGCACGCCGGCTGGGATGACGACGATGTCGGCGTCCTTGAGGGCGGCGTCGGAAGCTTCGGCCTGGGCGGCGGCCTTCTGGTCATCGTCGAACTCGTTGAACTCGGCGAGGGTCATGCCGTGGCCGGAGACGGAGGCTGCGGTGTTGATGTGGCTGAGGTCAGCCGCGACGCCGGGAGCTCCCACGAGGTCGAGGACGCTGACGTGCGTGACGAGCGGGTTCATCTTCAAGAGCATGGAGAGGGGCTGGCCGATGCCGCCGGCTCCGCCGATGACGGTCACACGGGCGTTGGACGCGGACGTCGACGAGATGGCGCGGACGGCCGACTTGGCGGCGGTGGCGGCGTTGCGGGAGAACATCGTGCAGAAGAGGAGGGGGAGGAGCGACGGAATCGGCTAGGGGTCGAGAGGGGAAAAAAAAAAAGAGTAAAGAATGTAGCTTGCAAAAGCGCCGACGCAACGACAACGACAACGAACGAACTGCAGCGACAACTAACGACAACGAACGACAAAGACCAAACGACACCACGAACGAACGACGACGAACGAACGACAAAACAATTACGAGCGACGACCGAACGACCAACAACGACCAACAACAACCAACAATGATGAACCGCAAATGAACGAACAACGACGACGGCGACGACCCATGAAGGAACTACCGATTTACCGATTTACCGAACGACGACGACGAACGACAACACGACAACGAGCCACAAATGAACCAACGAACGAGCGAGCGAACAAACGAACAAACGAACGAACGACGACGCACAACGACGACTCACAACGACGACTCACAACGACGACGCACAACGGCGACAACACGAACGAACGAACGGCAACACGAACGAACTAACTAACGAACGAGCTAACGAACGCCGACACGCCAACACAACAAACGAGAGAACGAACGACGTCGACAACGACGACGACAACGACGACGTCGATAACTTTAACGACGAC
>ENA-OWNT01003641-OWNT01003641.1-seawater-metagenome-genome-assembly--contig:-NODE-3641-length-14305-cov-6.844532_pt1 | contig 14305 bp, 16 predicted proteins | sample MGYA00238136_ERZ651165 | MGnify/ENA primary metagenome ERZ651165 (study PRJEB26861, sample SAMN08777766) | seawater metagenome | isolation source: coastal seawater | place: USA: Florida | collected...
GGGCCGGGAGGACCCCGAGCCCGAGGGCCCGAGCCACGGGGAGCTGTGCCCGCTCCGGATCGGCGAAGCCGAGGCCCACGCCGAGGGCGCAGGCGAGCAGCAGTCCGAGTTCGATCAGGGGAAGGGGCGTCGGCGCCGCGCGTCGTCGCATGGACTGGGTCCTCATTCGCCCTCCCGACCCAGCTCCGAGGCGCTGAGTCGGCGGTCCTCGAGGACCTCGAACTCCGCGTCCCGATCCCCGGGGAACAAGTAGATCACTTCGCCCTCACGCACGTAGCCGAGCTCGGTGCGCACCCAGCGCTCCTGCACGCGCGGGTCCGACTTCATTCGCTCGATCTCGGTCCGGATGTGCGTGATGGTCTGCTGCCGCTCGGCGATGGCGTCCTGGCGTGCGAGCAGCTCGCCCTCGAGCGCCCGGTTCGCCAGGACTCCGCGATCGCCATAGAAGGCCCACGCCAGCGAGCCGGAGAGCATCGCGACGAGGAGCAGGGGGAGGGCAGATCGGAGAGAGGTCGCAGCGTCCATGGAGAGCCCGATCACGTTAGCAGCGTGCGGATCTCCGAGGAAGGTAGTTTGCGCCACTATTGGCGCCGCGGGTGCGCCAGCTGATCGACGTCGTCTATTCGGGGCGCTTCAGCCAGCTGGGGAGCTCCACCGGACCGGAAGGCGCCGGGGCCGCGCCGGCCGACTCGGTGGCGATGGCGAAGCTCGTCAGGCCGATCTCCCGAGCGAGATCCATGACCTCGACGACGCGTCCGTGGGTGAGCTCGGCGTCCGCCTTGAGCACCACCAGCGTGGAGGGGTCCTTCTCCGCGGCCTTGCGCAGCTCCGCGGACAGCTGGGCCGCGCTGAGCGGGCGGCCTTCGAGGGTCACGGTCCCGTCCGCTTCGAGCTGCAGCGTCAGGTCCTCCCCTTCGGGGATGGCCTCCTGGCTCGAGCTCCGGGGCAGGTCGACGCGCATGCCGGTGGCGTCGGTCACGAACGTGGTGCTGACCATGAAGAAGATGAGCAGCAGGAACACCACGTCGATGAGCGGCGTGAGGTCCAGGAACAGGGGCGGACGCCGACGCGTCGCGCTGAAGTCCATCAGTCGTCCCCTCGGGCCACCAGGTCGACCAGCTCGAGCGCGTGCTCCTCCATGTCCATCACGAGGCCGTCGACGATGCCGAGCAGCCAGCTGTGGCCGACGCGCACGGGGATCGCCACCAGGAGTCCGGCGAAGGTCGTGTACAGCGCGGTGCCGATGCCCCCCGCGAGGGCGCCGGCGTTGCCGACGCCGTGCACCTCGATGGCGCGGAACACGTCGATCATTCCCCAGACGGTGCCCAGCAGCCCCAGCAGGGGGGCCACCACCGCGACGAGCTCGAGGATCCCGAGCCCCCGGGCCAGGAGCTGCGCCTCGTGCCGCCCGATCTCCTGGACGAACTCCTTCACGACCTCCCTCGGCTTCCCGGCCTGGCGCAGTGCCGCGAGGTAGACCCGCGCGAGGGGCGACTCGTCCGTGCGGCAGGTGGTCATGGCCTCCGCCGTCTCTTCGCGGACGACGAGGTCGGTCACCTTGATGGTCAGCGAGCGCGGCACGACGCGCTCCCGCCGCAGGGCGATGAGCCGCACGATGAACACGGTGAGCGCCAGGACGCTGGCGAGGCCGATCACGCCGACCACGAGCCCGCCGGACGTGCCCAGGGTCTCCATCAGCGTCAGTGTCTGCTCGGTGCTGGCTTCGTCCATCAGCGGCCCACCTCTTCACACGCCAGGAACACCTCGAGGCCGCTCCAGCTTGCACCCAATGGTTCGAGCCACGCGCTGGTGCCCGTCGCGTTCACCGTGACCTCAGCACCCTCGAGCAGCGCGACCTCGCTGCACAGCACGGTCTCGCCGGAGGCCTCCCCGACGCAGAGGAGACCGTCGGTGTCGGCCCGGGCGGACATCGTCGTCACGCCGCTCAGGGGGATCCGCACCTCGGCCCCGGACCACCAGGACTCGATCGGCTGCACCTGCCCCAGCGGGAAGGTGCTGTAGAGCGTGCGCTGGTCGTCCAGCGGGCCGATGGTGGGCGGTTCCACGGCGATCCACGTGTCGCAGGCGGGGGAGGTCAGGGTCTCCAGGTCGTCCTGGTCCGTCACGCAGCCCGGAAAGCGCGCGCACTGGGGGTCAGCGCAGTCGATCAGGCCGTCGCCGTTGTCGTCGCCGAGGTTCCAGCAGGTCTCGAGCGCGGGGCAGGTGAGGACGAGGCTGCCGCCCAGGTCCACGCCGTCTGCCGCGAACAGATCCACGACGGCCGTCATGCCGGACTCCACGGAGCCGCTCAAGCGGGTCGCTCCGGCCACGGGATCCCACCACTCGCCCAGGTCCTGGCGCACGTCGCCCGCGTCGATCCGGAGGATCGCGGCCGCGTCGGGATCGGTGAAGCGCGTGGCGATCACGAGCCCCATCGCGGTGTCCGGGTCGATCGCGAAGCTGTCGCCGCTGACCAATCCATCCAGCGGCTGCTCCTCGTCGCACGACAGGAGCCCGTCCAGGGCGGGATCCGGCGGAGGCTCCTGCCAGAACTCGCAGCCGGGCAGGGCGAGCAGGGCGAGCACGAGGAGGGGGCGGGTCATGAGCGTGCGGATGATAGCGTCCGGGGATGAAGAAGAAGCTGTGGGGGGCGCTGGGCAGCGCAGCGATCGTGCTCGCGGCGTGCGTGCTGCTCCTCCCAGGGTGTGCCTACATCGCCCAGGCTGCCAGGGGGCAGATGCGCCTCATGGCCGGTCGGGTGCCGAACGAGCGCGCGCTGCAGACCGTGGACTTCACGGACGAGGAGCGGGATCGGCTCGAGCTCGTCCCGCAGATCAAGGCGTTCGGCGAGCAGGTCATCGGCCTGTCCCCCACGAAGAACTACGAGGCCATCAACCCGGACTTCCAGGAGTCCGTCTGGAACGTCTCGGCCACCGCGTCCGACCGGTTCGAGGCCCACTACTTCGCCTACCCGATCGTCGGAAAGCTTCCGTACATCGGGTACTTCGACAAGGAGCGGGCCCTCGCGGAGCGCGACCTGCTGGACGACCTCGGCTGGGAGACGTACGTGCGGCCCGCGGGCGCCTACAGCACGCTCGGCTGGTTCAAGGATCCGCTGTGGCGCTCGATGCTCTCCTGGGACGTGGAGCAGCTCGCGAACACCGTCCTTCACGAGCTCGCCCACGCGACGCTGTGGCTCCCGGGGCACGGGGACTTCAACGAGTCACTGGCTACGTTCCTGGGGGATGAGGCGGCGGCGCGCTACATGGAGTCCATCCGCGCCGAGCGTCCCGACGCCTACCAGCTCTGGCAGGACCGCGAGGCCGACGGGGCGCTGTACCGAGCGACGATGCACGCCTTGGTGAAGCGTCTGGACGGGCTCTACGGGGCCGGGCTGCCGCGGGCGGAGGTGCTGGCGCGCAAGGAGGCGGTCATCGCCGAGGCCCGCCGGCGCTGGCAGGAGCTGCCCTGGCGTCTGGACGGCTACCGCGCCGCGCTGGACCCCGATCGTCCCCTGAACAACGCGCGCCTCGTGCAGTTCCGCATCTACAACACCGGGGGCGACGCGTTCGACGACGCTCTCGCCCGCTTCGGGGGCGATCTCCCGGCGTTCATCGCCGCCGCCCGGTCGGAGCTGCCCGTGCGCCGCAAGGAGGGGGGCCGCAGCTTCGATCCCTGGACCGCGCTCGACGCCCTCGCTCCAGTCGCTGACTGAGCTGGCACGCCGGTTGCTAGACGTCTGGGGCAAGTCCCCCCCGGAGGTCCGAACCGCATGGCCGCAAACAAGCTCCGCCCGAACAGCAACGCCCGCGTCCTCAATGCCTACCTCAAGAACATGGGGGAGCACTCCCTGCTGACCCGGGAGGAGGAGTACGAGATCGGGCGGCTGTGCCTGGAGGCGACGGGCGAGGAGCAGAAGCGCGCTCGGGAGCGCCTGGTGAAGGCCAACCTGCGGCTCGTGGTGTCCATCGCGAAGCAGTACTCCTACCGCGGCGTGCCCCTGTCGGACCTCATCCAGGAGGGCAACATCGGCCTCATGCGGGCGGTCGAGAAGTTCGAGTACCACCGCGGCTTCAAGTTCAGCACCTACGCGTCCTGGTGGATCCGCCAGGCCATCGTCCGGTCCATCGAGAGCACGTGCCGGACCATCCGCGTGCCCATCTACAAGCTCGAGGTGCTCAACCGGCTGAACGCCACCATGCGAACCCTCGGAAAGGAGCTCGGTCGGGAGCCCACCCGGACCGAGATCGCCGAGGGCATGGAGACCACCGTCGACGAGATCGACGACATGCTCAGGATGATGCGAGAGCCCGTCTCGCTGGACAAGCCGGTGGGCGAGGACGGCGACGCGAAGCTCCAGGACTTCATCCCCAACGAGGGCAGCGAGCTCCCCGGCGATCGCCTCCAGGTCCAGCGGATGAAGCGCAACGTGGAGCGCGCGCTGGCGACGCTCACCCCCCGCGAGGAGCGCGTCCTGCGCCTGCGGTTCGGCATGGAGGGCCACGGCGAGACCTACTCGCTGGAGCGGATCGGCAAGTCCTTCGGACTGACCCGCGAGCGCATCCGGCAGATCGAGATCCGCGCGCTGCAGAAGCTGCGGCACAACAAGCGCCGCGTGTACCTCGAAGACGCCTCCTGAGGCCGTCTCGGCTCTGACCATCGGTCAGGCTTCTCTGTACTTTTTTCATGGTTTTCGGCCGTGCGGCCGGTCGCGACTCGCAGTAGGGTCCGCGCCATGCGCGCCTTCCTGCTGATTTCGCTGTCGTCCGTCCTCCTCGGTCTGGGGTGCGGCGGCAACAACGTGCCCTCCTGCCTGCTCATGACGCCCGAGCACACCACCCAGGATGGTGTCGCCCAGGCCGGGCAGACGATCCAGGGGGATCGGGTGGAGGACGTCGTGATCTTCGGGACCACGGCGATCGACGCCGCGCCCACGGCGGGCTTGACGATGCTCTATGAGACCAGCTGCGCGGACGAGGCCTGCACCCCGGACATCGAGTGCGACCCGTCGACGCTCGCCGCTGGCGACAGCATCACGTGTGACGTCGTGGACGATCTGGTGGCGGCGTGCGCCTGGTCCTGCCAGGTGAGCATCACGGCGACGGTGCTCGACAACGACGTCTGTCGCGACGCGCTCGTGGTGGCCGACGTTGCGGGCGAGCACGTGGACGCCGTTCCGGGTCGCTGAAGCACCGCGCCGAACCCCGAGTGGGACGCGCGTGACCCGTCAGCGGCCCGTGTAGGTCGCCCGCCGCTTCTGCAGGAACGCCTGAAAGCCTTCGACCGCGTCCTCGGTGTGGAAGGCCGCGTGCTGCGCCTGCCGCTCCCGGACGAACGCGTCATCCAGGCTCATCCCGCCGATGGCGTCGAACGACCTCTTGATGAGCGCGAGGGTCAGGGGGGCCGCGCTCGCGAGGCGCCGGGCCTGCAGGGTCACCGCGTCCTCCCAGTCGTTCGCGGGCACGACTTGGTGCACCAGCCCGATGGCGCCGGCCTCGGCGGAGTCCACGAGCCGCCCCGTGAGCGCGAGCTCCTTCGCCCGCGCGGGGCCCACCGCCTGCGCCAGCAGCCAGGTGCCGCCCCAGTCCGGATGCAGCGCGATGCGGACGAAGGCCATCCCGAACCTGCTGCGGTCCGAGGCGATGCGGAGGTCACAGGCGAGCGCCAGGGTGAGTCCCGCGCCCACGGCGGGCCCATCGATGGCAGCCAGGACCGGACCCGGGAACGCGCGGATGGCGCGCACCACGTGCTCGCCGCGGCCCAGCAGCTCGAGGAGGCCGGCGCCGTCGTCGGCTTCCCGCAGACGGAGGAGGTTGGCGACGTCGCCGCCGGCGCAGAAGCTGTCGCCCGCGCCGCGGATCACGATCACCCGGATCGAGTCGTCGTCGAAGCCCGCCCGCGCGCGCTCGATGGCCTGGGCGAGGTCCTCCCGCATCGTCCCGCCGAAGGCGTTCTTCTTCTCGGGGCGGTCCAGGGTGATCGTGAGGACCTTGCCCTCCTGGGACAAGACGATGGCGCCGTCGCTCATCCCACCGCCTCGAAGAGCGCGGAGACGCCCATGCCGCCGGACACGCAGAGCGACGCCATGCCCGTGCGGGCTCCGCGCCGCTGCATGGCGTGGAGGAGCGTGACGACGATGCGGGTGCCGGTGGCGCCGATGGGGTGGCCGAGGGCGATGGAGCCGCCGTGCACGTTCAGCCGGTCCCGGTCGAAGTGCAGCTCGCGGTCGCAGGCGATGACCTGGGCTGCGAAGGCCTCGTTCAGCTCGATGAGATCGATGTCGCCGAGGGCGGTGCCCGTCTGGGCCAGCAGCTTGCGCGTGGACGGCACGGGGCCGATGCCCATGACCTCGGGGCCGACCCCCGCCGTCGCGTAGCCCGTCAGCTTCGCCATCGGGGTCAGGCCGTGCTTCTCCACGGCCGCCGCGCTCGCGACGACCACCGCGGCGGCGCCGTCGGTCACGCCGGACGCGTTGCCCGCGTGCACGGTGCCGGGATCCCGGAACACGGCCTTGAGCCGCTGGAGCTTCTCCACCGTGGTGCCGGGCCGCATGTGCTCGTCTTCGGCGAAGTCGATGGATCCCTTCCGCTGCTTGACGGTGATGGGGACGATCTCGGCGTCGAACGCGCCGGCGGACCGGGCGACTCCAGCCCGGCGCTGGCTCTCCACCGCGTACTCGTCCTGCTCCTGGCGCGAGATGTCGTACCTGTCGGCCAGGGTCTCGGCGGTGGCGCCCATCAGCTCCTCCGCCAAGGGGCAGAAGAAGCCGTCGCGGTACATGCCGTCCACGAACTGGTCGTGGCCCAGGCGGACGCCCCAGCGGGCGTTCAGCACGTAGTACGGCGTGCGGGACATGGCCTCGGCGCCGCCGGCGAGCACGATGTCCGCTTCGCCGAGCTTGATGAGGCGCGCGGCGTTGCCGATGGTCAACAGGCCCGAGGCGCACGCCTGGTTCACGGTGTACGCCGGGGAGGTCTCGGGCACGCCGGCGCGGATGGCCACCTGGCGCGCCGTGTTCGGGCCGCCGCCGGCCTGGCGTCCGTGCCCCCAGATCGTCTCGTCCACGAGCGCGGGATCGACCCCCGCCCGGGCCAGCGCCGCCTTCGCCACGGGCTCGGACAGATCCGCCGGCCACAGGTCCTTCAGGGTGCCGCCGAACTTGCCGATGGCCGAGCGCGACGCGCCGCAGATGTAGATGGGTGCGCTCATGACAGCTCCTCCAGGGGGATCGCGGACTGGTCGCCCGTGGCCAGGTCCTTGACGGTGACCAGGCCCTGCTCCCACTCCCGGGGAGCGAGCATGAGCATGCGCTGGGCGCCCGCGCGGTCCGCGTGCTTGAACGCCCACTTCGCCTTCTTCTTCTCGAGCACCAGGTCCACCGAGCGACCGGCCGCCCGCAGGCGGGTCGCGACGCTGATCGCGGCCGGGCGCAGGTCTTCGTTGAACGCGAAGACCACGTCGTCGATGCCGGGGGTCAGCTCGGGCAGCAGCCCCTTGTCCTTGAGCAGCTCGACGATCACGACGTCGCCGAACCCGAAGCCGCAGGCGGGCTGGTCCTTGCCGCCGAAGGTGGACAGCAGCCGGTCGTAGCGCCCTCCTCCGCAGATGGCGCGGAGCGTGGCGCCCCGATCGAAGGCCTCGAAGACCGTGCCGGTGTAGTAGGCGAGCCCGCGGACCACGGACGCGTCGAACTGGAGCCAGTCCGCGAACCCGTACGCCTCCGCGAGCGCGAAGAGGCCGCGCAGGTCCTGCACCGCCTCGTGGTCCTCGCCGAGGATGCCGGCGAGGTCGTCGATGGACCGGAGCGACAGCGTCTCGATGATCGAGTCCACCAGCGAGCCCTGCAGCCCCAGCTCGGCCAGATCCTTCTCGATGGCCTCCCGGGGCAGCTTCTCGAGCTTGTCCACCAGCACGCAGACGGCCGCGAAGTGCTCCATGGGCACCCCGAGCGTCTCGGTCAGCACCGCCTGCAGGACCTTGCGGGAGCTGATCTTGATCCCGACGTCCCCGCTGCCGAGCCCGAGCCGACCGAAGAACGTCGTGATCGCGGCCAGCAGCTCGGCCTCCGCGGTGACGCCGGTGACGCCGACGATGTCCATGTTCCACTGGAAGTGCTCGCGCTTGCGTCCGCGGGTCATGCGCTCGTAGCGCCAGCACTGGGGGATGGAGAACCAGCGGGCGGGCAGGGCGAGGCCGCCGCCCTTCGCGAGGATCATGCGCGCGAGGCTTGGCGTCATCTCCGGGCGCAGGGCCACCCGGCGGCCGCCCTTGTCCTCGAAGTTGTAGAGCTGGCCGGTGATCTCCTCGCCGGCCTTCCGGGTGTAGAGCGCCTCGGACTCGAGGACGGGCGCGTCGTACTCCTGGAAGCCGTACAGCGCGGCCGTCGCCCGGAAGTGGCCGAAGAGCCACGTCCGCAGGAGCATGTCCTCGGGGGGGAAGTCGCGGGTGCCGCGTGGCGGCTTGAGGTCGATGGTCATCTCAGGCTCCCGAGAAGCGCGCCTTCCGCTTCTCCACGTAGGCGTTCAGCCCCTCGGTCGCGTCGTCGCTGGCGAACAGCTTCGCCTGCAGCTCGCGCTCCAGCGCCAGGCCCTGCTCGAGCGGGAGCCCGGCGCCCGTCTGCACGGCGCGCTTGATGTGTCCGACGGCCAGCGACGCGGTCCGGGGGGTGGCGTAGGCGCGCGCGTAGTCCTTCACTGCGTCCAGGAAGGCGTCCGGGGCGCAGTCGATCACCCGATCCACGACACCCTCGGCCTCGGCCCCGGCGAGCGATCCGGTCCGGCCCTCGACCATCCAGCGCAGCGCCTTCTGGTGGCCGACCAGCCGCGCGAGGCGCTGGGTGCCGCCCGTCCCGGGGAGCACGCCGAGCTTCACCTCCGGCAGGCCCCAGGTCCCCGCGCCCGCGCGCGCGACCCGCAGATCGCAGGCCATGGCCACTTCCAGGCCCCCGCCGACGCAGTGCCCGTTGATGGCCGCGATCACCAGCTTGGGGGTGTGCTCGAGGCGGCTCAGCGTCTCGTTGGCGTGCAGGCAGAAGTAGTACTTGAAGCGCGGCGTGACGCTGCTCAGCATCGCGATGTCCGCGCCGGCGCAGAAGAACCGGCTGCCCGCGCCGGTCACGATGATCACCTCCACGTCGTCGTCGAACCGCGCCTGCAGGATCGCCTCGTCCAGCGACTTCATCAGACCCAGGCTGTAGCAGTTCGCCGGGGGCGCGGTGAGCGTGAGGATGGCGAGCGGGCCATCGGTCTCGTAGCGAACGAACGGTTCGGTCATGGGCTGCTCCGGGAGGGGCGCGAAGCATAACCCTGCGGCCCGGGGCTGCCAGCGCGGCGGTTGCGGGTCGGTGGATCGTGTGCTGCCATGCAGGGCCGTCGTCCGCCTCCGTGGGCGACGCCTCCTGGAGGCAGCGTGCTCAAGGCCCTCATCAAGCTCCCGTTCAAGGTCGCGTTGCTCCCCCTCAAGATCGCCCTGAAGGCGGCCGGCATCCTGCGGGACGACGAGCCGGGTCGACCATCGCCGCCCCCACGCCCGAGCAACTACCAGCCGCCGCCGGAGCCGGAGGTGCCCAAGGACCTCGAGGTCCAGGCGAAGGTGCTGGTGGAGCGGGTGGCCGCCGGGGAGGAGATCGTGTTCGTGGACGTGCGCGGCTCCGCCGAGATCGCGGCCAGCGGCAAGATCGAGGGCGCGCTGCACATCCCCATGCAGGACCTCGCGCGGCGCTACGAGGAGCTCGGCAAGGACACGGAGATCGTCCTGTACTGCGCCGCCGGTCAGCGCAGCTACGGCGCGGCGATGTTCCTGCGGGAGAAGGGCTACGACCGCGCCCACTCCATGATCCTCGGGTTGCCCGGGTGGCAGGCGCTGGGCGGCGAAGTCGTCTCGATGTAGCCGCCGTGAGCACGAACGCCGCCCCCGGTTGGGAGCGGCGCGTGCTCGGTCCTTGCGTCTCTAGTTGAGCAGGTCGAGGAACTCGGGGCTCATCAGCACCCGCTTGACCATCTGCTTGCCGCGGCGGCGCTCACGCTTGTCGCCCCGGTGCTCCATCCGGCGCTCGGCCCGCTCGGCGTCGAAGCCACGCTCCGTCGCGCGCTCGCGCAGCTGCTCTCCACGCCGCTCGCGCCGCTGCTCCATCTCCTCCGGGGAGGGGCCGGCCGCAGCCATGGGCCGGAAGCCGTGCAGGGTCTCGAGCTGCTCCTCGCTCAGGATGCTCTGCAGGGTCTCCCGCACCTGCTCGCGCTTCTCCTTGCCGGCGCCCTTCTCGGGCTTGTTCGCGGCGCGGAAGTCCTCGAGGGCGGCCACCGTGGCGTCGGACGGCGCGCCGTCCTTCTTCACCTCGGCGAGGTAGTCCTGCAGGAGCCCCTCGAGCTCGGGGGCGTTGGCCTGCCGGGCAGCCTGGCGGGCTTCGCGCTCGGCGATGACCCCACTGATGACCTCGGCCAGGGCCGTCTGCTGGTCGGCGTCGAGGGCAAGGGCGTTGTAGAGCTCGACGGCCGCGATCTCGGCCTTGAGGGAGTGGATGGCCTTCTGCGACTCGGTGGGCTCGATGCCGGGCCCGAAGCCGCCGCGCTTGCGGGCGATGGCGCTGCCGGACAGCAGGACGCCGAGGAACGCGCAGAGGATGGCAAGGGAGGTCAGGGACAAGGTTCGGCGGGTCATGGTCATCTCCGGGTGGTGGGGCGTCGCCCCGGCTTCGTGCTGACTGACCCGCGCCCCCCAAAGAGGGTTAAGCGGATTTCTGGCATTCTCGGGACGCCGGGGCGAACGACCCATCCCGTCCGTGGATCCGGTCCTACGTCGTGCTCGGAGGAGAGTCCATGCGTCGCGTCACTGTTGCCTTTCTCGTCTTCGTCCTCGCGGCCGCCGTGGCCATCCCTGCCCTGGCGGGGAAGAAGTCGAAGCCGCCGAAGAAGCGGAAGGGCGACCTGATCATCGGGCAGGTCATCGACTCGGAGTCCCGCGAGCCCATCCCCGCGGTGATGATCGAGCTCTACCCGGTGGACCCAGTCGCGAAGCGCGCGGACAGCGTCATCTACACGGACCTGCTCGGCGTCGACACGACCAACCCCAACGGCGGGTTCACCATCGACGTGCTGAGCTCGCCGGCGGCGCTCGTCGAGTTCGGGATCCTCCGGGGCTGGAGCTACGAGATCGTCGCCACCGCGCCGGGCTACTACCAGTTCCGGCAGCCCGCGGGCGAGTACAAGAAGGGTGAGCTGAACCTCACCCTGGAGCTCGTCGAGAAGAAGGCCGACGTGACGGACGAGACGGGCGTCGTCGAGGGGAACCAGAAGCTCCTCAACACCGGCAAGGTCGTCCGCGGGAACTGAGTCCCGCCCGGTCAGTAGGTGCCGAGCGCGGCTTCCACGGCCGTGATCGCCGCGAGCGAGACGATCGTCCGCTCGTCCGACCCCAGCTGCATCACGTTCACCGGCGCCGCCATGCCGACGAGCAGCGGCCCGATGGCCGTGGCCCCGGCCAGCTTCGTCAGCAGCTTGTAGGCGATGTTCCCCGACTGCAGGTCGGGGAAGACGAGCACGTTCGGCTCGCCCGTGAGCGTCGAGAACGGGAAGACCTCGTCGCGCAGGGCGACGTCGAAGGCGATGTCCGCCTGCATCTCGCCGTCGAACTCGAAGTCGATCTCCCCGTCGCTCTTCTTCGCCCTCAAGATCCCCACGGCCTTGCGGATCCGGTTCGTCTCCTCGTCCCGCGTGGAGCCGAAGTTCGAGTAGGACAGGAGCGCCACCTTGGGCTCGACGTCGAAGGTGCGGGCGACCGCCGCCGTGTTGATCGCGATCTCCGCGAGCTGCTCGGCGGTGGGGCGTTCGTTCACGGTGCAGTCCGCGAAGAACAGCAGCTTCTTCTGGAGCACCATCACGTAGAGGCCCGAGACGGTCTTGACGCCAGGCTTCGGGCCGACGATCTGCAGGGCCGGGCGGACGGCCTCGGCGTAGTTGAAGTAGAGGCCTGTGACGATGCCGTCGGCGTCGCCCATGTGCACCATCATCATCCCGAAGGTGTTCCGGTGCCGCAAAGCGGCGGAGGCGTCGCGCTGGGTCAGGCCCTTGCGCTGGCGCAGCTCCCACAGCGCGGTCATGTACTCGTCGCGCCGGTGGAACTCGTCCGGGTTGATGATCTCCACGTCGTCCGGGAGGGTCTCGCCGCTCTGCAGGAGCGCGTACTCCACGTCACGCGAGTTGGCGAGCAGGATCGGCTTGCAGATCCCCTCCTCCGCGAGGTTGCGCGCGGCGCGGATGATCTTCGGGCGGCTCCCTTCGGGGAAGACGATGCGCTTCTGCTCGGCGCGGGCCCGGCGAATGATGGGCCGGATGATCTGCTCGGTGCGTCCGAGCAGCTTCTCGAGCCGCCGCGTGTAGCCGACCCAGTCCGTGATCTCCTTGCGGGCGACCCCGCTGTCGACGGCGGCCTTCGCCACCGCGGGCGCGACCCAGAGCAGAACCCGCCGGTCGAAGGGCTTGGGGATGATGTACTCGCGGCCGAAGCGCATGTCCGGCTTGTTGTAGGCGGTGCGGATCGAGCCCGGCACCTCCTCCTTCGCCAGCGCCGCGATGGCCTTCACGGCCGCGATCTTCATGGCGTCGTTCACCTTGCGGGCGCGCACATCGAGGGCGCCGCGGAAGATGAACGGGAAGCCGAGGACGTTGTTGACCTGGTTCGGGTAGTCCGACCGGCCCGTGGCGGCGATGACATCCGGGCGCGCGGCCAGGGCGTCGGGGTAGGGGATCTCGGGATCCGGGTTCGCCAGGGCGAACACGATCGGATCCGGCCCCATCGTCTTCAGCATCTCACCGGTCACGAGACCGGCCACGCTGACGCCGATGAAGACGTTGGCGCCCACGAGCGCCTCCGCCAGCGTGCGGGCCTCGGTCTCCACCGCGAACGCCTCCTTGTAGGCGTTCATCCGGTTCGTCCGGCCCGCGTAGATGACGCCGCGCGAGTCCGTCATGGTGATCTGGGCTCGAGGCACGCCCATCGTCACCAGCAGCTCCGCGCACGCGATGGCTGCGGCGCCGGCTCCGCTCACCACGACCTTCGCGTCCGTCAGCTCGCGGTTCGTGAGCTCGAGCGCGTTGAGCAGCGCGGCGGCGGCGATGATCGCGGTGCCGTGCTGGTCGTCGTGGAACACCGGGATGTCCATCTGCTCCTGGAGCGTGCGCTCGATGTAGAAGCAGTCGGGCGCCTTGATGTCCTCGAGGTTGATGCCGCCGAAGGTGGGCCCCAGGGCCTTGACCGTGCGGATGACCTCGTCGGGGTCCTTCGCGTCGATCTCGATGTCGAACACGTCGATGTCCGCGAACTTCTTGAAGAGGACGCCCTTGCCCTCCATCACCGGCTTGCCGGCCTCCGGGCCGATGTCCCCGAGGCCGAGCACCGCGGTGCCGTTCGAGATGACGGCCACCAGGTTGCCCTTGGCGGTGTACTCGTAGACGTCTTCGGGGTTGTTGTGGATGGCCATGCACGGCGCGGCGACGCCGGGCGAGTAGGCGAGGGACAGGTCAAAGGGCGTGGCGACCGACTTGGTGGGCTCGACCTGCACCTTTCCCGGGCGGCCCTCCCGGTGGTACGCGAGGGCCTTGTCGTTCAGGGAAGACATGTGTTCCTTCAGATCTTGAAGAGGCTGGCGAGCTTGTCCTTGGCCTTCGCGGCCTCGTCGTCGCCAGAGCGACCGCCTTCGACGAACTTGAAGTACGAGCAGTAGTTCGCCGCTTCGCGGTCGCGGATGAGCTCGGTGCCGATCTCGCGGCACTCGTTGTGAGCGGTGGGGTCGTGGAACCCGCAGTTCAGGCAGCAATGCAGCGGCGCTGCGCACCAGGGGCACTCTTCGGAACGGAGGATCCGGCTCTCGAAGGGGACCTCACGCTTGCACTTGTGACAGACCTTCATGGCCGCACTCTAGCGCTAGCGGGAGGAGTCGTCGTCGTCCCCGGAGTCGTCGTCGTCGCCCGAGTCGTCGTCGTCGCCCGAATCGTCGTCGTCGCCCGAATCGTCGTCGTCCCCGGAGTCGTCGTCGTCGCCCGAGTCGTCGTCATCGCCACCCAGGTAGGTGAACGTCAGCGCGTCGGTCTGCCCGCGCGGATTCAGGATCGAGACGGCCGCCGGCCCGGGATCGCCAGCCGGCGTCGTGAAGACCAGGGTCTCCGTGCACGCGCTGGCCTCATGGATGATCCCCGTCGCGTCCGTGTACTCGGCGAGTCCGCGGCACTCCCGGTCGCAGCTCGCGCACCGCAGCGACTCGGCCGCGCACGCGTCGCACGCGCCGCAGCCCGCGCGATCCACGGAGACGACC
>ENA-OWNT01003642-OWNT01003642.1-seawater-metagenome-genome-assembly--contig:-NODE-3642-length-14305-cov-3.895488_pt1 | contig 14305 bp, 14 predicted proteins | sample MGYA00238136_ERZ651165 | MGnify/ENA primary metagenome ERZ651165 (study PRJEB26861, sample SAMN08777766) | seawater metagenome | isolation source: coastal seawater | place: USA: Florida | collected...
CCCGCCCTTGATTGGACACGTGCCGTGCCGTGTGACGGGCAAAGGGCGGGTTGGCTCCAGCTGGGCAATCAATCAATCAATCAATCACTCAATCAATCAATCAATCAATTGGGGCATGCACATTTAATCAGGTTTTTGTTGTACTTGAGTACGTTTGTTTGTACTTGTTGTTCTTGATACTTTTGAATTGTTGATGCTGGTGCGTTGCGACTTTGTACTTTGGGCTTTGGAGTGTTCGTCGTTGTCCGTTGTTGTTGTCACTTTGTGGCTGGCTGGCTTCGGGCTTCGGGCTGCAGGCTTTGGTGCTTTGGTATGGCCAACGTCACTTTCGCACGCGTCGTGGTTCCCTGTTCCCTGGGAGCCTGCAGGACGCAGACTGTGGTTCTGAAGGGGCGGGAAATGTCCAGTGTCGTCAAAATTCATGCGGGGGTACCCTGCACAATGTCCCTTGATAGCGTCATAGGGACGGGTGTCGTAAGGAGGAGGAGTCAGTGATGGCAAAACGAAGATTTTATAAGCTGAATTTTTTGAAAAGTTGGACGGAGACCAACGGTGTTTGTATCGTACTCGCCGTAGAGTACTGAAGTACGTTACTCGAGGACTCAAGGACTTGAGGACTGTGGTGTTCAAACGTAATTTCGGGGTCGTTGTTCTTCAACGAACAGTAACGAATGAAGTAACGGGCCGGCTCCAATTGGGAACGGCTGCTCTGTCGCCAACAGCAAAATGAGCCAAGGCTTGCCGAGTGGCTTGCTCGTTGTGTGTTGGCTCGCCCTCTTGTTCCCGACCGCGACGGCTCATATGTATTGCGGTGACAACAACTGCTACACGCTTCTTGGTGTTGAACAAACTGCATCAGAAATAGAAATCAAGCGCGCATACCGAACACTCGCGAAAAAGTATCACCCAGACAAAAACAAGGGAGATGGCCAAGCAAAAGCTGCCGCAATGTTCGTTCAAATCGCCGAAGCTTACGAAATTTTGAGTGATGATGACCTTCGGCAGAATTACAACTACGCCCTTCAGCACCCTGAAGAAACTATTCGCAATCAGTTTCGCTATTACAGAGCGCGCTACAAGCCACAAGTTCCTGTTTCATGGGTTCTATTAGGTGTGGCTCTTGTATCTTTCGTCATTGAGTGTACTGCCATCCACACAGCTGCACAACGGAAGAAGAGGAATTTTCGCCTATTGTCAAATACCGTTGGGGAGGCACGCTTACGCATCAAGGCCACGAAAGAATTCCAAGCAAGCCGAAAAAAAATCTCTCAGACCGAAATCAACAAAGAAGTTGATTGTATGATTCGTGAGCTGCAGCACAAAGGATATTTTGCGCCATTTAGTCTGAAGCAGACTAGCATATACAAAATTCCTCTTGCTTTGTGGAAGTTCGTGGTGTCAATTCCTGCAGCATTGAAGAACAATTCCAGTAAAGCGACAAAGGATGCGGAAGACACATTGATTGCCGAAAAACCGCAGCCCAAGCCATCTTGCCAGTATCCTCTCGATGTTGTGTATCCTCGAATGCAGTTCCGTCAAAAGTTAAAAATGGAAGATCCGACAAAGGATGCAGCACCAGAGCAGAGGACACAAAAGCCGACGCAAGAACAGAATTCATCTGCGTGGACCAAAGAAGATTCAGGCCACCTATCGCGGGCATTGATAAAGTATCCTGGTGGGACTCGAGGTCGATGGGCAGCGGTTGCTCGCACAATGAACAACAAAACTGGCCGTTGCGAAGACAGCGGTTTCTACATCGCGCATGCGCGAAAAATTCAACAACAGCGCCAGAGAAACAAACAACAGAAAGAACAAAGCAAGTCGAGCACACAACACAGAAGACAAGTATCACCTGACAAGGCCTCATCAAATAACTCGGGATTGAACGCAGCAGGCCACTGGACTGCGTCACAACAGAAGCAACTGGAAACGGCGATCGCGAGTGCAGTGGGTATCACATCCCCGAAGGAGAGGTGGAAGTACATTGGGACACAAGTCGACGGCAAGAGTGCTAAGGAATGTGTCCAACGATTCCGTGACATTCGTGCTTCACTGAAAGCACCACCACAAAAGTGAGGAAAACAAATTGAAGAATAACTATTATTGAATGTTTATGAAATGCCGTTTTTACACGTGCAACGAGAAAGCACCTTCCAACAACGTGCACTTCTTTGCAGAAAATGCGAAATAGTCAGTATCTACAGCAAGTTGTTCGGAGTTGTGCTGCGCCACAGCGTTGCTGGCCGGATGCACAACATCAAAATACTGGGCATCGTTCCTGTGGCCTTTGGGTATTGTGTAGATCGCAGGAAACCTTATGCCAAGAAAGGTTACTTGTTGAGCATCCGTATCAATGGACTCTATGGAATCTTTAACAAGACTCATTGTCCATTCGGGGTCAACTTGCGATTCGTCTCCGCTTCTTGCGTTCACATAACGAAAGGAACGAGAGTCAATGCTGATGCTCTGCACAAACTTTGTCCCACACTTGACTTGTGGATTGACAACACATTGAACACGAGATGCATTCGTGGGCTTAATTTCGAAATCTTTTGGAACGACCAAGTACATGATCTGGTCAACACGGACACATTACGTTCAGGAACACACGACGACAACATATCACATCAACAAAATGAAAAGCCATGATTCATTTTCACCTGCGCGGATGCATCCGGAACTTTGCGAGAAGGCTCGGTACGCTTGTTATCCTGCGTACGCTGTCTGCTTCGATTTGACGGCTGCTGCTGTGCAAGCTCAAGACAACATTTGCACGGAACGCAGAGCGGGATTTCACGCTGTGGCCAAGAAAATACTCGCTTGGGTTGTTCTTGTGAATCCTGAGGAGCAACTTCCTTAACACTGACATTGGAAGGAGCTTTTGCTTCACTTTCATCAATGAAACGGTGCCCTCCACCACAAGCATATTCGATACCAACGTAAATACTGACGTTGTGTTGACTATCGATCTGTCTTGCCGCAGCCAACTCTTCGAGTACTTCTCGTGCGCGGTTTGATGCTTGCTCCACTCGCGCGGCAGCAGCCGAGACCAACCGTTGTGCCTCTTCAATGTCTGACGTCACCCTTGCGAGTGCACGCCGTGCATTGGACAACTTCTTGCTCTTGGCGGTAGCACGTCGCTTCGCCGCGTTCATTGCCCGTCCCTTTCGCTTCCGCTCCGACAATGCGTTCACCCGCGGTGTGGTGGCATGCGAACTGCGTTTCGCGATTTCAGCAAAGCTGATGGAGCCAGCAGCCAGCACTGTTCCGTCAGTGGCCTCAAGTGACTTGATTTCAGAGGTCAGGTTTTCAGATTCAAGTTCAAAACGCTTCAGAGCAGCTTCTTTTTTCTGCAGTTTGTGTTTCGCGTTCAACTTTGCTCGCCCAGCGCTCGCCGCAGAACGCTCCACTTGCTGAGTTGACGGCGACACGAACTTGATTGTCACGCTCTGGAGTGAACTCTTTTGCTTTGAAGTGAAGCCAGCAAACGTTAGCCCGTCATTTGGTTTATAGGAGCATGTGGACCTGGAAATGACAACAGTGCACGGGTCACAGACCAGAGATGCTTGAAATTGTGACGAGAGTACTTGCCCATAATCGACACAGCTCCATCCCAGCATGCGATATTGTACAACTGCGTCGCTCGCATCATGACCCGGTGTGTCACCGTTGGACAATCCGAGAAAATTGAAAGTTGACTCTGTCCCAATGTAACTGTTTCCGTCACCAACGGTTCGAACATCCAGGGAGACCAACATGTTCATGACTTGATCGCAACACAACCCGCGATGACGCTGGTTGGCGCCGAAAATGGAGAAGGGTTCTGGACGAGGTACTTCTGAACGTCCGCAGTCACATGGTGATCGTTGGCCGAGCCTGTTGCGCAACCATAATTAAGCTTCATGGGTAATTTTGACAGGTTCGTACACCCTCAAAGTTGGTACACGCAACGACAACGCACCCGCTGCGATGCAATTGGGGCTTGTCAGTCCTCAAATGGTGACTGGAGCCATTTCCGACATTGCTGGGAACGAAAGGGCGGATTGCATATTCGGAGAGAACTTTATGCTTCAACAAGCGGCATGGGTGTCCATTGATAGACTTTGCTTCGCAAAGTCGTCGTCCGTTGTTCCAAATCGAGTCGCATCTTCAAAATACACCAGCGTTACGGAGGAAGTAGGAAGAGCATTCGCACCACATATCACTCACTCGACAAGAACATCCTCACACCATTGATGTACACCAGGGCCTAAAGTCCCAGCCTCAGCATAAAATGTGGCCAAAGCAAGTTGAAGACCTCGCGAATGTGTTTCTCTTGAGTAGCCATTGCTGCCCGGCAGCTTTGCCGTATTACACGATGCGCTTGTGACACATGCTTGGTACGCCGCAATCGCACGTTCTTTTGCAGAGCGAGACAATTTATGGACCACGTCCTTAATGGGACGCTGGGTTCGGCAAATGAAGTTTTGCGTCGCTTTCAGACCAAGGAGTTGTTTCAAAGTGTTCTGCCTTGTTTTGCGACTGGACGATTGTGCATCACTGGAGGTCGGCAACACCAAAGCCGTCACCGCACCGTCCATGACCAAGCTAAGCGGTGCATTGAACGTTGTCGCCGCCTTCACAATGCATCGGCACACCGGGATCAGTGGAGCGCATTCTTGAATGCCAGCATCTCTTTTGAGCTTTCCTTTTCCTTTGCCGCCACGTTTGCTTCGGGTACCCTTTTGTTTGGTGATGGCAGCCTCAGCAAGGACATGTTTACGAAACGACGCGACGGAGTCCACAACGCCTGGACCGACATCTGAAGTTGCCGGATTTGTTGGTCGCACGCGACGCTCAATGTTCGATTCCCCTGCGCGTTCGCGCTTCCCCTTCATAATGTCTGTGATACGTCGTGTTGGAAAATCCAACACAACTTGCTTATAGTGTGTTTGAACTAATAGTGTATGCTCTCGTCGATAGGGCTGCGTCACAGCACGTGATTCCGCTGCCCGCTCTTTCGCCGCTGCCGCTAAAGCAGAGCTGGCTGCGATTGCAGCAGTGCGAAAAGCCTGCCGGGCGGTTTTCTGTGATGCGGATGTTGGTACCTTACCACTTCCAGATTTCGTGGCAGACGTACAGAATCCATGCATGGAGTCTGCAGTACAAAATTGGTCACCCGAACTTTGACAACTAGCAATTGAGTCTGCAACAGGGTTTACCCAACCGACGAACCTGTAACGTGCTGTTGAAAATTCTTCCAGTAGCTTTCAACGTCGTCACGTGACAATGACAAATAGTTATTTCGAAAGCATGACGTTGTGTACACCAGAGATAATTCTGGTGGTGTTGTAACCTGGTTGTGTGGAAATACGTTGCCAGATGAACATATGATGCGGGGACTTCTCAGGTTCTACAACACTGACCATTGATGTGCCCCCTTTGAGGCCGCCTAAATTCTTACGAAGAGCCTGATAAGCACCTGGGAAAAACAAGACTTTGAGCAACCGGTGTTTGTTGCAGCACATAGTGAAGCGAACACACCTGCGCACAAAGTCTGTGCGTTTGCTAGTATTCTTGTCAATCGATGATTGAAAGATGGAACCGCATCGCTGCAACTCTGCAGCCAATACACCTTCGAGCAGACAGTAAATAAAGTGGCCAGCTGTGGCATCTGCGCTTCCTCTTCGTCCAATATCCAATCATCGAGTCCACCGCACGAAATCGCACTTGGGATTGAAGCGCTCGCAGACTTTCTCCGTTGATACAAGGCAAATGGTGAAGCAATGAACAACACGTGGTGTTCAGGGCAGAAGCACATTTGCAACTGCGAAGCACCACTGTGGTCAGCGCCTTCGATGTTGAAATGGAAAGACGAAGACACAGACGTTCCCATCACATGTTCAATGATTTTGTTAACATCGCTTCGAAATTCCACGTCGCCAACCAAGCCAATGACAACGACAGGCGCTCCATCGTCGAGTGGGCGAAGATGGTGCATAATAGGATCATTCTTTCTGGACCGTTGCCGTTGGTTGCTGACGTCTGCAGAGCCATCCGTGGGCAGGTTCGACATTTCGAATTCACCTCCTCGAAGACGTTGAATTGACGTCAGCGCTTAACATCCCTCAATCGAAAGTGAGTTGTCCAAAACGGACAACCAGATCGGCCAAAGCAAATGAACCTGCTCGTGCCGATTCGAAAACAGAAAATCTCATTTATTTGTTTTGTCACTCTAAACTTGCGTGTCGAACCCTCTTTTCTTCGAACCGCGGCGGTCGGATCCTTTCTTCCTTGCACGAATAGAACGCCCATTGTACATGGGGAGATATGGCAGCAATGTCGTTGCCAACCGTGAACGTCACGAAACCTGCTTCGGCACACGCCAAGGACATGCAACTTCGGCAGCTGAGCACTGCCGTACAAAGTCACAGCGCGGAGCACTCGCAGCTCACAGCGCGCAGAATGCCCGCAACGAATCGCCTTCCCTGTTCATAGAACGAACCATCGAACAATCATTACCACCGTCCGCAGCATAGTCAGTCCGTCGGTTCTCCACAACTCGACAGCCATGGCGCCTCTCCTTCATTACACAGCAACGACAACTTGACGACGACCAACGTGTTCGGTGTGCGCGTGGTGTTCGGTGTTCGGTGTTCGCTTGGCAGCAGCACACCGCAAACAGCAAACTGCGCGATCGTCGCAACCAAACCTCAACACGCAGGACGCACGGCGCACGGCACCACCACCCACCACCACAAACGGACTGTGGAGTGCGGTGCGCGGTGCGGTGGCGGTCACTCCCAGCACTACAATCTGCTCGAACATGGGTAGCCTGTGTACGTTGCTTTGGTTGGGTTCTACCATCACTCATTTGTTCGTTTGGTCGTTCGTTTGGTTGTTCGTTTGGTCGTTCGTTGGTGGTCGCATGCGTTCATTTTGTGAAGTGTTGTGCGGTGATGGAAACACTATGTCGCACACAGATTACTTGGTGGAGAGTACGTGCTTGGGTTGGTTTATTATGTGCGTGGTCACTTCTGGTGTGGCAGCGGAGGACCGCTGTCGCAACAAACGGGTACACGTCGCAGCATATCGACGAGAGTTCGTATTGTATTACCATATTACAGTGGTTAACCAGTCGAAGTGTTGTCCAAAACAACCTGTGTGGGCGGAGCGTGAATGCTGTTCAAAATAACCCAACAGCCTTTTTGGCGTTCTTTCTCCTCCACAACGGCAGTGCTTCGAAAGTTGCCTTGTCCATTTTGAACACCTTTTCGAACTCCTCATCAGATAAATATTTCTCCAAAACCGACCAGTTTTGAACGTTAATTGCACGAGCCTGACCAAAGTGGTTGAGTGAGATGATGCGTGTTGTACAGCAAGGATTCAGACGCGAGGGCGAAGTTACCTTGAGTTGTTCGTATGGGTACACCGGGTAATCTGCATCCCCGTGCGCAACTACTTCGTTGGTTGCCGTTGTTTGTGGGGCCGGGGCAGGGGCAGGGGCAGGTGCTGGAGCCGGCGCAGGAGCTGGCTTCGGCTTCGGCTTCGGCTTCGCTTTTGGCTTCGGCTTCGGCTTCGGCTTGGGTGCAGGGGCAGGGGCAGGGGCAGGTGCGGGAGCAGACTAACAAACAAACACAACATTATGTCAGGGACGACTGATTTCACTTCAAATACATCATTGCCCATTGTGTACCTTCGGTAGCTCGGGTGCCTCATCATCTTCAGGCTTGGCGTCAGTTGTGTACTCAATGCTTTTGATCAGCTTCTCCGCGTCCGCGAAACCAGGCTTCTTGTCGAGTGCTTTGTGTGCTTGCGTAAGTGCCTTGCCATGCTTGCCCAACTTCACCAAAGCGATGGCGTGATTGAAAAGTGCGGTGTGATCTGGATCTTTCACCTGAAAAGAACAAATGTTGTGCGATGAAGCGAAGCTTTCAAACTCCAACACATTAACAGCCGTGCTTACTTTTTGGTAGCACTCGTGCGCCTCGGCATACTTCTCTTTCTGCATGTACAGGTGGGCAAGAAGGAAGTTGGCTTGTGAGTTATCTTCCCCGAGTGCCAAGCAACTTTTCAATGAAGCCTGCGTCGAATGTATGATAGCAGACTCGGAGTTAGAGACAGGCTACGTGCGACTGCACACATCCTGCGGGCCAACCGACACAACACACTCACCTCCGCCTCGTCGAATTTCTCCATTGCCATGCAGCACACGGCTTTGTTGAAATACATTGACGCACTTGGAGCAATTGCAATAGTGGCATTGTACAGCTCCAGGGCGCGATCTCTTTGACTGGGATCACTGGAGAGTTGGTTTGCCACCTCGAACAGTGCCAGCGAGTACAACTTCGTCCCGCGTTCGTCCAACTCGTCCTTCTTCGGCTCGAGGACCTTGATTTCTGCCTCCAGAATTTCGACATTGTGCTCGTTAATGGCCGCCAGAACGAGTTCTAGATGCAGGTTTAGTTCTGAGTCGTTCAGTTCAAGGGCTTTCTGAGCTGATGTGATTGCGTCCGCAAACCGATGTTGGAAATTCAACAGATTGATCCGCTGGTAAGCAGCTTGCGCATCCTTAGGATCCAGTTCAAGACACTTGTCAAAAGCAGCCAGCGCTTCCTCGAGTTTACCGAGACCTCTCAGAGTGGCACCGATGTTCATGTGAATCGGAGCCTGGTCGGGGTGATCTTCAAGAACAAGGTTGTAGCCTTTGAGCGCCTCCTCGAAGCGTCCTGCTTCGAAATGCTCATTCGCCTTGCGGCAAATATCGACAATCTCGGTCATGTTGGAACCAGTGAGAACTACTGAAGTTCACACAGCAATACACAATCACAAAAAGAAGAAAAAGAAAGTGTTGTACAAACACAGTTTTCGTCGTTGTGGTGTTTGGACGTCTCTCTTTCTTCGGGGTTTTGACTGTCGCCACCTGTTGATTCCTCGACGTCAACTCTTCTTCTCCACTCGAACAGTGCAGTGAGTGCATTCTTTCCGTTCCAATCCATGCTTTCCTGCAGCGCAGGACAAAGCGACTTCAGACTCTTCCACGAACAAAACATTACTCATCGTCCATCGACCATCGACCATCGACCATCGACCATCGACCATCGACCATCGACCATCGACTGTGGATCATCGACCATCGACCATCGACCATCGACCATCGACCATCGACTGTGGATCATCAAATCATCGATCGGTGTTCGGTGTTCGGTGTTCGGTGTTCGGTGTTCGGTGTTCGCTGACAAGTAAGTGACAGTGAGTGCTCGGAGGCCCGGAGGCCCGTGGCGTTGATGCGTTGACAGCAATCTGTGTGTGTGTGTGTGTGTGGCTGCCAGTGAGTGAGTGAGTGAGTGAGTGAGTGAGTGAGTGAGAGTGAGCTGGAGGAGATGGAAGATTCACTGACTGTCAGCAGAGAGTGAGTGACTGAGTGAGTGAGTGACTGAGTGAGTGACTGGGTGCGAGGGAAGTGGAAGTCAGCCATCGCACGCAGGACAGCGCTCGCTCAATGAAGATGAGAGCTGAGAGAGAGCTGAGAGCTGAGAGAGAGCTGAGAGCTGAGAGTGAGTGAGTGAGTGAGTGAGTGAGCAACAGGGAGCGCTGCCTGCCATCCAACGAATGATCGAACGATCGTTCGTGGGAATGGATGCATGAATGGATGAATGATGAATGGATGAATGGATGATGGCGCGAGCGAATCAAAAATCATTTATGAGTGTACATTTTATTTTTGATCTTTTCATCAGCCTTTAGTAAAAGTGTGAAAACTACTAAATAGAGACAACAGAAACGAATTTTCAACGAATGTATCTCAGCCGGCGGCGGCGGTCGCAATTGTTTGTATGTACGTTTACATTTTCGTATTCCTTTACCCTCAGTTGCACTATAGTTAAAATGTTTTCTCAGCCACGTCACGTCAGTACATTCTTCTCCACTCACTCACCTCGTGTGACTGATTGACGAACAAGTCGGCCGTTGCCCTCACTCACTCTGACTCCGACTGAATGTGACTGGCTGGCAGTGAACGAGTGACCGACCGCTTTGTTGTCGCAGTGACTGGCTGACTGGCTGACTGACTGACTGACTGAGAGCTGGCTGAGTGAGAACTGACTGTTGCCGCCCCCGCAGCCACCCACCACCCAACCCACCCCAGCCTAGCTCGCCCTCTCCAACGGCGGTGTCTCCTTTCTTTCTCATCACGACTCCACAACTGACTGTGCAACGGACCTGACCTGGCTTGACTTGACCTGACTGACTGTCGACTTGACGGCTGAAGGCCCCGTCCAGCATCACACACACCATCACACCATCACACCATCATCCATGCCTGCCATTGCTGCCATTGCTTTGCTGCTTTTGCTGTCGTTTCTATCGTCATTGCTAGTCTACCGTCATGATTTGCCAGGCAAGAAAGAAACCGCGACAACGACTGACGGACCGACTCGATTTCATTGGACAGTTGGATCGCGCCCTGAGCTTTGAGATCTGAGCTTATGATTGGTGGCGAGTACGCAGCGCTACAGCACGGTGAGGAGGCGTCGAAGACAGAGTAAGCAGTTAGTTTTTGGGAACAAGTCACAAGTGACAACGGAAGAAGTCGCTGACAGATGGTGCGGTGACGGACATCAATACCAAGGGGCACAAAGACGGCCCCGAATATTTTTGAGCAATCTGGAAGTGCCGCACGATTGGTGCGTGTCTTGCGTTGCGCGACGCAACCTCAAGCAGAGTAGGAGGGTGTATTGTCGCCCGCTCCGAATATTTTTGTGATGTGGTACCACATCAAAATGTAATCGCCGACTTTTCCACCAACGATGTCTGCTTCGTCAACGACTGATGTTGGAGACTCTGGTGAAACCGCGCAAACAACCGGCATTGCCAAGAGGCGCCTGGCTCTCGAAAAGCGCCGCAGAGAACATGCGGCGCTTCGAATTCAACGAATCTATCGTGAATACAACCGGTCCCATGTCTGGAAGGCAAACATGCGTGCGTTACTGCCGCCGATACTCGAGAAGGTCACGTTGCACACAGACAGTCGGAACTTCAAGGCTACGTGTCTTCGACTGCATTGGGACCGCCATCCTATGAGCCGCCCGCTTCACAAATTCCGGCTGCAAATGTGGAAGGAAAACTTGCAGATTTGGCTTGATCTTGTTGTGGATCGCGTCAGGTTTGGACCAGAAGATTTGAAAAACACTGCGATTGTTCGTAATTTGCAGCCTGGTACACAGTATCACTTTCGCCTTCGAGCATTTGATCATCCCTTGGAGACCGAATCATGGGTCGAGACCACGTTCCAAACTGACCGTCTGTTGGCAGCCAACACCGTCCGCCGTGCACACCCTGAGGGAAAGCACAAAGATATGTTTCGTCCAGACATTGTTGCTATTCGTAAACGACGCCGTGCTGTTGAGGAGACCAAGCAAGCGGAGCGGATAAAGCGTGGGGACTACACAGCCACAAACACTCAGTCGGAATCGAGTGAGCGCGTCGCACCAGCTTCCTCTCCTATGCCGACGTCGCCCCCGTCACCGAGCAACGGTGACAAAACCGCCCGCATTAAAAGATCGAAACGACGCCCTGTTGTTGTGGACACCCCGTGGGAATCTCACGTGAGTGCGTCTGGCTACATTTACTATTGGAATCGTGAAACCAACGAATCGTCATGGAGTCCTCCGATTGCAGTTGGCCCGAGGACTAATTCCGTGCCAAGTACTGAGCAACTTGGGAAGAACATCGGTGGTGGGTGGATGGAGTACCGTGACGAGCAATCAGGGCACACTTATTTTCACCACGCACTCACAGGGAAAACTCAGTGGTACAGCCCGTTTGCTGACTCGGTCGAAACGCTCACAACGGAAAAGCGAGCTACCAAGAAGGCCGCTCGTCCTCAATCCGCGGCACCGCCAGTGGCTTGGAGCAAGGCTAACCCTCTTAGAGCTGAAGTTTTGCGCGATCAAGCCGCAGCTGCGAATCGCGCATCTCCTGGCGAGTCACCGTCACGGAAACAAGCGGAACTGCAAGCTGCTCGTGAGTTAGCTGAAAGCTACGCACAACATCATCGAGAACACAATCCTTCGGATGAACCCAAAGCTACGAACGAAGCAAACGATGACTCACGAGCATCGAACAACGAGCAGTCCGCCACCAACAATGGGCAGGGCACGGAGACAGAGATTGAGAGTCCGAGTAGCTTGAACCACCCCGACACAGACACAAGCAACGGTAACGACAGCGCGTCCAAACCCGAGCCCAAGGCTGACGAAGAGACAGGATCTGATGCCAGCATCAAGGACCAGCAACAAAATAGCAAGGATGATTCGGGTCCCCACGACACAAGCGACCAAGACCATGACAAACACAAGACACAATCTCATTCGATCGAGGAGAATGATATGTCGACCGCGAATTATAAACAGGACTCAAACCCTGCGTGGGTGTCACAGTCTGTGACGCGGAAACCTGACAATTCGAAGTCTCAGGACAACAAGAAGAAAACGCGAAAGCCCTCGAAAAAAACATCGAAGCGGAAATTGAAGAAAAAGAACTCTTCTCGTGCCCCACCCGTAGATCAGCGGCACCCACTTGCCGCGACATTAGCGGGGATAAAAATGCCGCATGGTTGGGAAGAACGATTCGATCCCCGTGGGGTCCGATATTTTTACAATCGGGATTCGGCAGAGACTCAGAGACATCTACCGGTTGATCCTCCGCGAACCAGAAAAAACAAGTGGGTGCGGGACGCACACGAGAAACGTGAAATCCTTGCCAAGAGTCTTGGAGTGGATCCGAGCGCCCGTGGCAAGTGGGCTCAAGACATGTTGGACAGCGACATTGATTGGAAGGGCCGGCGAAATTACCTGGCGGACAGCAAGCGTGCATCGGTCGCCAAGAGTGCTGCTTGGCGTCGCAACCATCCAAAGTTTGCCAAGAAAAAGCGTCGAAGCAGGAAAAATGGACTCCAAAAATCTCGATCCACTGCACTAGAAGCCCCGTTCGGGGTATCCCGCCGCCGAGATTTGGAAGGAGAATCTCACGTGATTACGAGCAGCAGTTTCAACCAAAACCCGTCACAAGATGGCGACCGCTATCCGCTCACTGGAGGGGCTGCCCAGGACTCTCATCGATCTCCAAATCAAGAAAAGCTTAGTCCCAGACGCCTCCAGTATTCATACCAAGATGTTGAAGCTTTATTGGAAGTACAGCGCGAAGCAATGGCGAGTGTTCTTTTGGAAGAAAAGGAACGGTCACGTAGGCGGCGCTCCCGTGGCAAAGCGCCACAGGTGCAAAATCATCAGCCTGAAGATTCTACTCAGCGCCACGACAATAGTAGTGACAGTGACAGTGTTGAAAGTCAGGTTTCAGTCGGACGAACGAGGCAGTTTCTCCAGAAAGTAGCCAATGATTCTCTCCGGCGTGTCGGCCAAGCTAAAGCCCAGCTTTTCGAGCAGTTGCTGGAATCCCGCGCCAAAAATGTTAGCAAGGGTGCCTCACGACCGGGTGGACGACCACGTCGGAAAAAGCTCGTATGGCACTCGAAGTCGCACAGCCGGAGCAGTTCTCGAGCCTCCTCCGATGACCCCGCCAGGCCACGTACTTCGCAGGGTCGCTCGTCACATACTTCCACAAATATTGCACCATCAAGGCGGCGTCGGCCGCAAACCACGTCACGCATGTGATGCCATGAAGGGGACATCTTGTTATGTCGGAACATGAACCATGATGACTGACATAGAATAGCATGCCATGTATGTTACAATTAGTGAAAGACTTTGAATAAAACTATACAGCAGCGCGCAAACTAGAAGGTGCCGTTACTTGCGCTGACACTACAAAAGCGTCCTCGTGTGCTACTCCCGCCCCATATCGGCTGCCCCCCATGTGAACTTCACACCCATCAGGTCATTCTTCTTCGTGCGCGCAGTTTGCTTGACCTTGGATGATCCGTCTCGCTTCTGTTTCTTCTGCATGTTGCGATTGCGGCTTCCGGCCTTTTTGGCACGGCGGTTGTAGTTTTTGTGCATCATCTTGCCTCTAACGTCTAAGTTCTGATTCAACTAACAGAAAGTTCGAGTAGGTAAAGTGGAGGTGTTTCAAAAAGCTGTTGGAAATATCGTTCGAATTTGTTCAACATTTGTTGCGTCATCTTGACGTTGTCGAATGAATAAGATAGCAAACAGAACCGCGTTGCTCGAGTTGGGCGCGGGAGCCCTCCCCGTCGCCGTCGTTCAATCCCGCGAACCGGTTGCTCGGTGCGGGCAAGGGAGGACCGCGGAGGTCGGTGCAACTGGGAAGGTCACCAGCAGCAGTGGGAATGAAGCGAGCGCGGGGG
>ENA-OWNT01003644-OWNT01003644.1-seawater-metagenome-genome-assembly--contig:-NODE-3644-length-14303-cov-3.985168_pt1 | contig 14303 bp, 12 predicted proteins | sample MGYA00238136_ERZ651165 | MGnify/ENA primary metagenome ERZ651165 (study PRJEB26861, sample SAMN08777766) | seawater metagenome | isolation source: coastal seawater | place: USA: Florida | collected...
GACGACGACGACGACGACGACGACGACGACGACGACGACGACGACGACGACGACGACGACGATGAAAGCATCGACGAAAGCGACGACGAAAGCGACAACGACAGCGTTAACGACGACGGCGACGACGACGGCGGCGACGAAGGCAACGACGAAACCAACGACGACTTGGACTTGGAGGAGGAAGAGGAGGAAGCGACGGAGAGGGTCAACAGACCAAAGCAGTGCGTGCGGCGGCGTCGTCGAAGGCCATCCGTGGCGACCATGGCGACCATGGCGACCCTGCATGATCACAGAGAGCAGAGACGCCGATGAGAAGGAAGGAGTGACGACGCAACGGTTAATGGGTCGGAGTACAATGGCCAACTCGGGCCTGTTTGAAAGCAACGTTTTTTTTATCTTTCCGGTTTTCCTCTGACTGCGGCGGCGTCGACTTCGACGCAACGTGTGCCACCGTTTGTGTGGGAGGCGGGCGTCCGTCTGACCTCCATCGTTGTCGTTAGACGGGGAAGGCCGACGGCAGGTACCCGACGCGCGATGTCGTCTCAGGGTGATAATCTGTGGGATGGCAGTGAGTCTGGGCCGGGTGCCCAGCTGTTCGGGGACATGGACATCAGCGACGTCTTTGGCGGTTCGTCGTTCGGCGTGAGTTTCGACGGCATTGCCAGTGAGGCTGCGGCGCAACAAAACAACAACGACGATGGCGACAATTCCGACGACAGTGACTCAGACAGTGGAAACAGCAGCAACAACTACGAAGGAGACGACAGCAGCAGCGGCGGCGATAGAGACGACAACGCCGGTACCAGCACGAGCAGCAGTTACCGCGCCGACGACAGGCGCAATGCCGGCAGCAAGACGAGAGCTCTGGCTCTGAAAGACGTCGCCAACACGACAGCAGGTGACGACGGGCACGTCGCGAAGCGAAAGCGATCACACGCCACGACTGTGACGTCCACGACAGACGGGTCGATCGTCGCGTTCGAAGTCCAGGCGGTGAACGAGCGCGACGCCTACAAGAGCAAGCTCCACTCCGCGCAAGACGACCTGCAAGCGGAGAAGATCTCGCACGCCGTGACGCAGGGCCGCGTACAGACGGAGCAGGCCAAGGTAGAGGCTCTGAGAAAGAAGGTCGCCGGCCTCGAGCGGCTCCGCCAGACTTCGAAAGAGCAGGTCAAGACGCTGTTGAACGAGCTGTCGCTCCGGCAGCAGGAGCACGAGCAAACAGCACAGGCCCTGAAGACGCAGCTCGCGACAACCACCAGCAAGCTGGCGGCCGCGGAGAAGCAAGTGCTGCACGCGACACGCGACAGCGAGGCCACCGAGGCCACGTCGGCGTCCCAGCTCCAGCGCCTGCAAGCCACATCGACCAACCTCGCTTCGCACTTGCAGTCCCGCAACACCGAACTGGACAAGCGTGTGCAAGAGCTCGAAGCCGCAGCGCGCACAGCGCAAGCGGGCCAGGACAAGCAGAAAGCCGAGAACGAGCGACTCCAGAAGGAGCTGGAGTCGTTGCGAGACAGGCAGGAGTTGCGCGCCGGGCCGCTAGGGTCCAGCGCCGCCGACGACCACTCCGTGGATGCGCGCGTGCGGCAACTAGCGCAAGAGGCGCGGTTCAACAGTCACCTTCGACTGCAAATGAAGCGCATCCGTGACCTGACGAACGAAAACAAGGTGCTGGTGCAAACGCAACTGGAGAAGGAGCAACTAGAAGAGTCCATCAAGCAGCTGGACGCGCGGAGACAGGACGCAGAGGACACAGCGGCTAAGTTCGAGGCGGAGCTGCAGCGGCAGAAGCGCCTGCAGGAGGTGTGGACGGCGCAGTGGCGGCGATTGTTTGGAGAGGATTGCACGAAACCGGCAGATGTCGCGAAGCGCATCACAGCTTTGCGAGCCGAGCACGTGCAGTTTCAGGTACAGACCACGCGTGTCGCAGCGTGCTGCGTGTTTGTTGTGTTGGTTGTTGAGTCCAGCTTCGGGGTTTGAATTTTCAAATGTCATGTGTGTCGTGCTTGCCCCCTGCTGTTGCCGTTGCTGTAGAATCGGTTGTCGGACGTGGAGGCCCAGCTGCGGAGCAAGACAGCAGAGGCCGATGACCTCGAGCAGCAAGTCATCAGGTTAGAAGAGACGCAGGAGACGCTGGAGGACGAGTGCGCGAACAGTGTGAAGCAGATCGCGACATTGAAGGATGAGGTGGCACAGTTGAACACGCGGGCGACACAGCAAGACGAACACATCAACAACTTGCTGAGCAAGATCAAATCCATGCGGTCCACGCCAACCAAGAGTCCCCCACCAGCAACATCCGCCAAAGCCGTGGCAGCAGGCTCTTCTGCCAACAGCAGCGTCGCGGCTGTGGCCGCCGACGACTCAAGCGCGGGTGCTACGAAATTAGGTGCAGAGACTTCCTAGTTTCGTCACATTACTTGTAACTTTTTTCTTCTTCCGCAGTTTGCCCCGCATATGCTTCAACAGCAGATCGCCAGCGTCTCCGAGTTTGTGTTTGCAGTGCCCACAATTCTCTAACGTCGGCGGCCAGCGGAGTGAATGCAACATTGGCGTTGCCGCTTCGTTGTCATGGGTTTTCGGCGGGTCACCAGCTGCGATGCTGCATCCGCTTCTCATCGCATGTCCACCGCCCACCATTGCACGACAACCACACATACACACACGCACGCACGCACGCACACACGCGCGCACGCGCACAGACACGTTGCATCGCATCAACACGCTTCTCGACAGCCCAATTCGACAATTGCCCGCGCGTCAACGTCGGCTTTGGGTTTGCCGTTGGAAGCGTTGTGTCTGTTGCAAGCTGCTGTGTGTGGGGGGGGTGAGTGAGTAGTGGCGCAGTAAGAACGTTCCGTTAGCGCCGCGCAGCTGCGCTGAAACTTCGGTATCTTTTCACCGTTCGTTCGTTCGTTTGTTCGTTCGTTCGTTCGTTCCTTCGTTCCTTCGTTCGTTCGTTGTCTTTGGAAACTCTCGACTGCTTTACTTTCCTCTCTCTGCAACCGCAACCGTCGTCCTCCGTCGCCTCTACCCGAACCCTGTCGTGTGGTGCAGGATACATGGTTGACGTGCGCTGTGAGGAAGGGCGTGGGCGTGGGCGTGGGGAAGCATGTATGTAAGTGCATGTGCAATGTGCGAGTAACGTGCAGCTACAATGTTCGCGCGGCTTTACTTTGCGCAAGACGTGGAAACTCGGCGTTATGAGCAGCTACGCAACGGCTAATGTGTAGCACGCGTTGTCGTGATGTTCTGTCAAATCGTCACGCTCGCAGAAGGTGTCGCAATCGCTGTTGTGCAGGCACACATTTTGCGCAAGAGAAAGCGGGGACATATTTTTTTAAAAAATTGCTGCAGCAGTTAGACTCCAAAAGCGTGATCATCCTCAACACGACAACGACGTGACTCGCTCGGCGAGAACAATGTTTAAAGCCGCCGGTGTCGTCGCTGCGGTGACTGCGTGCGCGTTCCCAGGCGCCCTAGCGCATGACCGTCACTTCGAGGGACATCCAGAGTGGGACAACATTTGGCCCGATCCCTTTTCGCTGAATGACTTGAAGCATGCGACATCTGGGGACACGCCGCCCGACTTGTCCGGGATCTGGACAGGTTCGCCGCTCGGCGCACCGAATGCCCGCTACTTTATGACGCCAAGCGGCGGAGGCTACGGCTCCAGCAAGGATCGCTCTTTCGCGGCCGCAGCACCCCGCGCACCGGGCACCGCGTACGACGTCCGCTGCATCTCAGGAGACTTCACCGACGACGGCGACACGCCGTGCGGCTGGGATTCTGCGTTGGTGGAAGTTGCCCCGTCTACTAATTCCGCCAGCACCTCGTCGAACTGGACGGCGACCATTTCGTTTCTCGTGAACGGACAGGTCTCCACGAAGCTGTCCGGTGCCATAGAGAACGGCAATCGCGCCATCGCCATGGACGAGCCGTGGAACCACTTCACCGGTGAGCTCTCCGGCCTTTGGAAAGGTCCTTCCGGCGACGACTTTTACGTGTTGACGCACGATGCGGACTCCGGCAACCTCACGGTGATGTGGGACACGTCGGAGACGCCGGTCGGCGGTTGGTACACCGGCACGGGCTCGTTTGACCAGTCCTCGAACGCAGTCGACATGAAGTTCGACTCATTCGAGCTGAAGGGAGTCACGAACCCGCCGGACTTCAACGCCATTGGCAACGGAACTTGGGGCGCGGACTGGACGAAGCGGCCCGTGCAAACGTACCCTTCCGACATCCACACCGTGCACCTGATCTTTATGAACCACTTGGACATCGGCTACACGACGACCATCAACAACGTCCTCAACGAGTACATCCACCAATACTTCACGCAGGTGGAGAACCTCGGCGACGAAATGCGCGCACTCGAAGGCACCGACCGCTTCGTCTACATCACGCACCCGTGGCTCATGTCGCTGCTGTTTGACTGCCCCTGCGGCAACGAAACCGCGAACTGCACCGCGCGCAGTTTGGACAACCCGTTCGCGCCGCCGCTCGCGTGCGGCAGTGCCGACGAACTCGCGCGGTTCCGACGTGCCGTGTCGAAGGGCGATATCGCGTGGCATGCGGCGCCGATGAACAACCAGTTTGAAAACCAGTCGCCGAGCCTCGTGGAAGCTGGATTGAAGCTCACTCGCATGTACGTGGTGGTTGTAATCGGTCGCGCGCGGCACAACGCAGAAAGTGGTGCAAGTCATTGTGCTCTGACGGAATTCCATCACGCTGCGCCGCTGGTGTTCGTGTTCGTGTTCGTGTTCGTGTTTTGTAGGTTCGACGAGCAGTTTTACGGCAATGGCAGCGATGCACAAAAAACCATCACGATGAGCGACCGCGACGTGATTTACGTGACGCGGTCCATGATTCCGTTCTTGAGCGAGTACGGCGTCGAGGGCCTCACCATCGGATCCAACGGAGCCAACTACCCGCCGCAAGTTCCGAAGCTGCATGTTTGGCGGGACGAAGCGTCCGGCAAAGACGTCATCGTCGTTTACCACCCCTACGGCTACGGTGGCTACAGCAAAAGTACTTGCGATGGACCCGGCCAGTGTGGTGATTGCGCAGAAGCGCCCAACGGCGTGGCTATCTGCACGGAGTTCCGTACGGACAACACCGGGCCACCGGCCTCCACAGACGAAGTATTGCAATCCCTCGATGCCGTTCGCCAAGAGTAAGTGCCTCGCTGCTAGTGTCCGCGCTTTCAGCGCTAACTCTGTGCCTTTTGCGTGTTTTCATGCGTCAGATATCCCAAAGCTTCGGTGTTTGCGTCCACGTTTGACAACTTCATCCGCGATGTCCTTCCTGTTAAGGACCAGCTTCCCGTGATCACCAAGGAAGTCGGTGACACTTGGATGTACGGCTCCCCTGCGGATCCACTCAAGATGGCGCAGAGCCGCGAGCTGCAGCGCGTGTGGGAAGAGTGTCTCGAGCGCGAGAAGACTGCTCCAGTGCAAGGGGAAGACTCATGCGACTGGTCGAGTTCATCTGCGATCCGGAACATGACGCGGTGGCTGATGAAAGCCCCAGAACACACGTGCGTGGTGCACCATCTGAGCTGAAAATGCGCCACTCTGTGAACTGTGTACTGACGAATGAATTGACTGTTACAACGACTCTGCTTGTCTGCTCATCGACAACATCACATCACTGCAGGTGGGGTACCCCCGGTATTTCAGGCTGGGGAGGCGGTAACGACTACGACCTGGCGACGTTCCACAGCAAGCTCAACAACTCGAACTACATGGCTGCGGCAGCGTCCTGGTCTGAACAGCGGATCTACAACGCACTCGCGCTTGCTGCACTCGAAGAAGCCAACCACCCGCTGTTCGCCGAAGCTCAAGCGAGGTCCGTTGCGGCACCACATCGAAAGCTAGTTGCTTACTCTCCTGCTCACTCGAAGTGCACCCCCATAGATACAACGCAATCACCGAGACTGACGCTCCAAGCACCGAAGGTAAGTGTTTTTGCAACGAGTACCCATCCCACAAGGTAGTGCAACGACGGGCGTTGGCGTCAAACCGTGCTGTGAACGTTGGGACAACAGGCTTCACAAAACAAACGGACGCTTCGGCCATTATTACATTGGTGCGCTTTTGTTGTCGCAGTGTCTGCACAAAAGCTATTGCGGCATGGAAAACTTTTTCGTTCTTCGCTTCGCTTACGTGTTTTGTGCACTCTATGCGGCTTGCACGTGTTTTTGTTTAGGTCGATCCTACAACCCGCGCGAACGCATTTGCCATTGGGTTCGACGACACGGGCGCCATCACAACATTGCAATCGCTGAAAGCACCGGCAAATGTTTCGTGGGCGTCCGACGAGCGCCCGTTGGCGGCACTGGTGTACCAAACCTTCAACGAAAGCGACTGGAAGCCGTTCACCTACGACTACATCAACGGGTCCGTGGCATAACAAAATGCCACCCCATTGTCTGTGTCTGTTGCTGTGTTCTTCGAAGTTGATGCTCAATAAGTGCTCGGTGTGGCTTGGCAGGCATTCGGAGTCTGCAGGGTTCTGCAAGCCGGGCAGCAACGACTACACCGTCAGCGCACACTGGCGCCCAACTCTGGAGTCCGTTTACGTCGACAGCGCCTCAGGCACCGTTCTCGTGGAGGTAAGATGCGCTGTTGGTGATGGCTTTGGGCACCAGTCATTGCACGTCGAGCTTGAACTGCGATGGTGCTTTGGACTTTCCGTGTAGATGTCGATGCCTTCTGACGCCGTTCACAAGTACGGTGCCGCGTTCTCCACCGCGTGGCTCAATGTCACGGTCACCAACGAATCGTCGCTGGCGCTCGAACTTGTGACGCTGGACAAAGACTCCGACGATGGTCGGTGAGAGCATTCAAAGCACGTCAAGTCAAGTCAGGTGTGCATGCACGCGTGGTGAGCTGTTACCATACCGCATTGCTTGTAAATGACTTTGTTGGAGAACTGGCAACTTGCACTTCACGAACATTGACTTGTGTCGCGAAAATTTTCACCAGATGAACGGCCGGCCACCCACTCCCTACCCACCTACCTTCCGCCCGCAGTCAAACTTTGGTGAGTCAACCAACGAACGAACGCAACACGCACTGCGGCACCGGCAGCTGTTTGATTCAGTCGATCGGTAAAAATGTTGGCGACGCGCAGCGCGCAGCTGCAACCAGCAACGGCATCATGACACGGCATCTGCATGCACGGCACAGACAACAAACAAACCCGCGTAGCTTGCAGAAGGGTGCGAGACGGTGCGTGAGTTAGTTGGGGAAACGGACTTTGTGACTTGGCGGTGTTGTTGTTGCGTTCTGTGTTGCCACGCACCGCAGTACGTAGGTCATGCGTGTGTTGGCGGGATTCAATTTCACGCAAGAGATGGACAACGCGCCACGCCAGCTCGAAGACACAGTCTAGGTCGGTTTTACACAAATGTGCCCTCTCGTACTAGCAGTTGACCGGTGCGAACGTTTCGGCAGTGTCGAGGGTACTTGTCACGCGGTGGAGTGTTGGGAAGGTTGAACGCATGACCATATTGGAATACGACAGAAGAAATACAGAAATACCAAAAACCTTGCGACACGACGACCTGCTTTTGGGAATTTGTGGCAACCGTGCGTGGCACGGCATTTTTTGCTCATGTTGCTTCTATTTGATTGAGCCTCCTACTTCTCTTCTCCTCGTAGAGCCGAAGATGTCAGGTGTGTCAGACTCTGAGCAGCCGCCCCACCTGCGTTTGTTGTACGAGACTGGCCCACAGACAGATGAGAGTTGCTTGGTAGCGAAAGCTGGTGACATATTGGTTCGCCTCGAAACTGCTGGAGAATGGCACCTCGTGATGCACTACCGCGACAAGGACAAGGAGCACCCAGCTACTGGCTACGTCCCGTGCACGTATGTTGAGGAATTTGAAATTGATGAGTCGTGCTCTGAGAGTGGCGATCTCGACAGCGACACCAGTCTCGTGGAAGAGGTTCCGGAAACAACAGATACTTCCGCCCCAGACGAGTCGAACACAACGAATCCGGACGAAGAACACGCCGCCGAAAAGTCATCCGCCCCAGATCCAACTCGCGCTGCTGATGCTTCGGTTGCATCTTCAACTAAACCTCTGCGAAACGAAGCGGATTTGGAACGTGCGACGGCTGAGCTTGGTCGAGTTCTATTGGTTGCGCAAGAAAGACGAAGTATGAAAGCATTTTTTTCGTTGCAAGCTGCATTTCGAACTGCTGTTGCCGCTGGAATGGAGACCTCTGCGTTAGAAGCTGCTGCTGCGCGAGAACTAATTCAAGAACTGCAACATGGCGATGAAGAGCTCGTGGGAGGGAAGCGGTACAAGATCGACTTCGACATGGTATTGGCCGACACCGGAGAGAGCATGGTTTTTGCGGGTGTTGACAGGAAAACTGAGGACAATGTTGCCGTAAAACTCGCACCACGCAACACAAATTTTACACGGGAAGTGCATCGATTTGTTGCTCAAAAGTTGGCTGCAAGATTGAAGCGTCGTCGAGGTAAGACTGTTGCCTACGCTGAAGGTGCTGTGGCCATACGAGACTTGGTTGACACGAAGTCACTCGGATCTTTGCCAACGGCGCTGCGTCGCCGAGTATTGGATGAGCGGCGATTGCATCAGGCTGTTGTCATGGACCGCGGTGTTCGCTCCTTGCACTCTCTCCTGTCAACTAGTTCGGCTCCAGGCACAGACTTTAACGCTTGTATGGAAATTTTCTTCAGCGTCGCAGTGTCCACATATCATCTTCATTCGTCAAAGCGTGTTCACGGACAGATATGCCCCAAAAAAGTACTGCAGCTCCGCCGTAGCCCAGACCTGTTGTATGGTTCGGCTGGCGCAAACAGATCCAGGCGTTCCGCAACGAAACGTGGTTTTCTCAAGCACTCTGCATTCAAGTTGTGTGGATTGAGTGCACAAGCAAAGTTTGGAGCACAATTGATTCATCCTCGTGCGAGACCACAAGTGTTCGACGCGCCGGAAGTTGTGCGCTCCATTGTTGCAGACCACAGCAGCCCCTTCGCTCACCCAAGCCAAGACATTTGGGCTCTGGGCTGTATCCTTTTCCAGTTAGCCACTGGACGACTTTTGTTTTCTCCGTCGCGGCTCAATTCTGATGACCTATCCGAGAATGGGGACGTTCATCGACTCTGCAACTGGCGCTCGCTATCCCGGGACCAATTGCTTGACTTTTTCTCAGGCATGCAGTCCGCAACAGAGAGTCGTCAACGCAGCTCGGAGCTCGTTGAGATCAGACAGTTGTTGCGAGCATGCTTACAATCAGAACCTTCTTCCAGGCCCACAATTCAAGAGATCTTGTGCTGCGAGACGGCTCGCCGATTTGTTCCAGAGACTGTCCGTGCCAAGGCACAGGCACGTGTTGCCAACGATGACTTTTTTACACTGGCATTAGAAGCCGAGCGAAATCATTTTCTTGTCACGTCAACGAGTTCGGAGACTCGCGCTGAAGCGCTGGAGGTTGCGAGTGGTCTTCGACAGCTGGGGTGCAAGGTTATGTCCAGCGGAACCTGGGGCGACGTTGCACACGCTGATCCAGCGATCGATGCCCCGTTGAAGATTAAGAGTTCGCTTGCAGCTGTCAGTACTGCCGACGTTGTTGTCGTTGTAGTTGATGGCAACAAAAAGAAGGAGACACGACTATGTTATGCACACGAACTGATGTGGGCTGTTGCACTACAACGCCGAATCGTTGTCATTGTACAGGATTCCGCGACATTTTTCAATTTCACACTGGACTTGTTCCAACTTGTGAAGAATCTTGATCTTTCCACAACGTCCCTAGCAAATGGTAGCTCGGATATATTGGAGAATGCGTATGGAATGAACTACACCCCGAACACTGTAGCGAAAAATATCGTTCGGGAATTAAAGTCAACGGCAGAACACGGTGCAATTGTGCATACAGAAACCACACCATCGACAGCCATGTGGCGGATCGTCATGATGCGCGCGGTGGAATTCGGGTTGTGGGGTGGACTGGGCATCCCACGCAAGCATAGTTTCGTCGCTGAGGCGCCCCGTTGCAGCGGCTCATTCAACCTAGCGATCCATGTTTTAGTTGATGGCCGCGAGAGTTCAAGCGACACCCTTCGCTTGGCGGAAAATTTGTTCGGTGAGCTCGCTCGCTCTGTGAGTGCTCCAATCGCCGTCGCTATAACCGCAGTGGAGATTAAGTCTAGCGTGGATGTGGATGTGGGTTCTCATTGTACGCGGCGCAATTTTGTGATCGTTTTAAATGACATCGCTGCTTGCTTACCTCTACTGCAAAATGTGGCGAGCATAGTGGCTACCGGTATGATAGATCCAGCGCACTTGCTCATATTGTCGGACTTACCACACAATGCCACGTCTGTGTCACGCGACGACAGCGTCAGCGCAGCCGTCATGCATCTGCTGGATGGTGCCGGTGCCGGTTTAGAGGTCCAGCGCTTGATTGCCAGCGTTGGGGTGACAGCATGTGCTTTCGATGGCACAAACGACCACGAAATAGTCCTCAATCTCTTGTCCCGCATTAGTCTCAGGCCAAATTCACAAGCTATTTCTGGTCCTTCTCCTGAGTTACATGATGAAGTTCAAGACGGGCGTCTTGGCTCCCAGACTGGAGTCGCAGACGATCCCAAAGAGCAGATTCCTTCTGAAACAGATTCTGATGCTGTTGCCGAGACCGACGCGAAGAAGCCGGAAGCAGTCTCGGAACAACACCAGCAAGAAGAAGTCTGCAACCCACCACTGCCGCCACCAAAGAAATCCTCAGCCCCGTTGAGGCCGTCGACTCAAGCCAGCGTAGAAGAACACGATGAAGCACCACCTCCACCACCACCAAAGAAAACGGCGAAGTCGACCAAAGGGCGTGTTCCAGCCATCGACGCTCCCTCGCTCAGGGATGCCTTGAAAGGTGACACATCGAATGACAACGCACAGATTCAGCAGCAATCGAATTTATCTCCGCCAGAATTCATTCCAAAGCCATCAGCTGCTTTTTTCCAGGTACGGTTTTAGACAATGCTGTTCATGTTGTTCCGCTTTTTTTTAACTCTGGTGGTTGCTAACGCCGTCATTTTCCTGCCCAGGTCATCGAACAGCACATATCCAAATTAAAGAAGCCGGAGGAGTTTCAGTATTTAGCCATGCGTGCGGCGCTACGTCGCACTGTGTCGCGACCCACACTTTCACAGTTCGAAAAAGCCGCGTTGAAGTACCGGTTGATGGTGTTCTTGCCGCTCGCGGTGCAACGTTTTGCAGATTTTTTCACCCGAAATCAAGCATTCGAGCAAGAAGGTGTTTTCCGAATCGCTCCTCCCCAAGATCTTCTCCAGGGCGCATTAGCGCAACTGGAATTACTTTCGTCTCGTTCACTGACGATGGATATTGATGCGGCTGCAGCAGCGTGCCCATCCTTTCTAGAATTGGATTTGCCATCGACCATGGGTCGTCGTCGAGAACTTCTCATCAATGTTGTTGCGAGTTGCTACAAGGTGTACTTTCGGCGCATGACGATTCGATTGATACCGCCATTTATTTTCAAGCAATTAAGCAAACTGGCATCAGGCAAGAGCAAGGAAAACTTTGTGAATGGCATTGCGGCCGTGATGATCCAACTTCCACCACCGCATACCGTCCTATTGCGTCACACACTCGACCTTCTCCGACGTGTGAGCGAGTACGCTGACGTGAATCGGATGAGTATTGACGCAATCGCAAGGATATTTGTGGCAGGACTACTCCCTGCACCTGACTTTGGGTCAAATCGATCCATGGCTGAAATGCAAGAGGACAACGATTTACACATTTGGATGTTGAAACTCTTAATAGAATGTCAAGACAAAATATTCGTTGAGACCGACAAGTTAATCGCTTCAGAACTCGCAGCGCGACCAAATGTGCAACTAACTCCGGACAGTGAAGTTAGCCAATGCTGTCACGACGAGAACCGATGGCGTTTCTTCTTCCCGGAAAATGACATCAACATGAGTATTTCGGCACCCGGTAAGAATTTTGTGTGCATTGCACATGTGATACCCACGTCACTTTTGTTATTTACTGATATGTTACATGTATGTTGATTTGTGTGTAGTTCGTGGCACTAATTTGTCCAAGAGGTCAGTTTTTGCGCAAAAGTTGGAGATGAACCAAAGACGAATCGAATTCGCATCCGCTTTCGACGACTTCCTCGCAGACATTCAAAAAGACCTGTGATGGGGAGACCACTGTGACACAGAGTGTTCCGTGGTTGGTCAACACAACAACTTCTTGATGCTGACAGCCACGTTCCGGTTTTAACAACGGTCATGCCCTCACTGTTAGTGGTCACACTTTCTCTGTGATTTTTCCAGTGATGGGGTTCTTTTTGTAGCTTTCCAACAATAACAGCATAACACAATAACAGGTTCCGACGTTCACGTGAGATACGACAGTGTAAAAAACGGTGGGTACAATTGCGGCGAAGAACTTACGTCAATCCCACGCGTGCCAGTTCTTCCTGTAACAACGTTGATCCACGAAAGAAATGACCCAGACACCCTGCCTTTTGAGCAATCTTGACCGTCGCGGCCTAAAGATCAACCAAACATGGGTTCGTCAGTGTCCAGGCAGAATTCTCAGCTGCATACAATGTGTGTGAGGCGACACAACGTACACTTTTGTCGACAAAGAATACGTCCTTCGGTTCAACAAACATCTTACTGGCGACACTGCGGAAAGAGTCACCGTCGTGACTGAAAGAGTTGCCAACGTCATTTGAGAATATAATGTTTCCTTCAAAAAGTTGATGAATTTTCTCGAAATCGCGCTCAATGATTTCCTGAGCAAAATAGACACTTTTGTTGAGGTTGTGACGGCACATCTGACACGCAGACAATGAATACCTTCAACATGGGTCCGGCATTGCCAATGATCGCCAACTTGCAGTCCTCATCCCCGCGAGCGACGGCTTCAGCGGCGTCGACAAGGCCAGATGACACCGTAAGAGCAGCTTTCAGAGCGTTTTCATGCACATCGGACGTAATCCCCATAATATCCTCCACTTCCTTCTCCGACAGTGATGTGCCGTCAATTTGAACTTGTTCCTCCATTGCCGCAACCAGCGCCGAATTAACGCCCAGGACATAGTCCACACTGTTTGAAAACTGCTCTTCAACACCAGTGTCAATGAAAGAAATTGCTGTCGCCACTGCTGAGTCTGAAAATTTGCTGAGAACCGGATCTGAACGCAGAGCCTTCACGCGCGCTTCCGGGTGGTATCCAAACAAACCATCAGAGCCAACCGCGAACAGTCTTGGCACGTGTTTGGCCTTCGCAGTGAAGAAGCCTCTTGTGAGAATATTACGTGCCGACATAGTGGCACAGTGTTGGATGGTGGGTTCTCAAAATACACAATGCACAAACAATATAGCAACAATACAAAAGATACAAAAGTAGGTTGTTTTGAAAACCCACAGCGACTGTTGTTGTTCAATAATCACCGTTCTTGCCGGCGGAACGCAGTCAGTCAACCATAACTGCGAGATACTCTGACTTTGAATGAACACTTCTCTACAACCAGCATTCGTATCGCAGCGAACATACGTCGAACCATACGTCCACATACCTTCCACGCGTCAGCCAAACCTCGCACCCGGCTATACCATATACCCACTCTTCGTGTGCACAGTGCATTCATCCCCCGTGCCTCTACCAGCGTTCAGCCAGCCGTCGACTCACCCTTGCATCCATCCACGCACTCTTGCAGCCGCCTTCTCGCACAAACGCATTCCGTGCCACGCACATCACAGTCAACACCAACGGGGTCGCAAGCCAGTCCAGTGCAAGCAGCGAGAGAAAGACAGCACCACGTGTCCACACGACAACACGACGACACTGACAACACTGACAACACGACACGAGGTCCAAAGGTCCAACATGCCCCAACCTGCGTCATGCATGCCAGCACGTTGCACAAAGTTGCGATCTTTTCAGTTGGCACAAAGATAGATCATACAGGCTAACACATCAAACCCTCCGAGTCGTTGAACATAGAGTTGAGATGAAATCGAGCGGTCGGCCGCCCGCCTCCGCCCCCCCCCACACACACACACAGCCACGGCCCCGTCGTGTGGGAGTGGGAGGGGGAGCGAGTTCGGTCGCGTTGGCGCCAACGCAACGACGAACGACGACGACGACGACGACGACAACGACGAACGACGACGACGACGACGACGACGACGACGACGACGACAACGACGACAGCGACAACGACGACGGCGACGACGACGACGGCGACGACGACGACGACGATGACGGCGGC
>ENA-OWNT01003645-OWNT01003645.1-seawater-metagenome-genome-assembly--contig:-NODE-3645-length-14302-cov-28.500176_pt1 | contig 14302 bp, 18 predicted proteins | sample MGYA00238136_ERZ651165 | MGnify/ENA primary metagenome ERZ651165 (study PRJEB26861, sample SAMN08777766) | seawater metagenome | isolation source: coastal seawater | place: USA: Florida | collected...
TGCTCCACCTCCCGACGCAGCTGTTCTTGCTCTGCGTGGGTGGCGAGCTTCTGCTCAAAGGTGATGTCACCTTTGCCGTTGGCTCCTTTGACGCGGGTGTTGTCGACGCCGTTGCCTGGCGTGAGTTCGACTTTCTCCCCTGTGACGCCCTCGATGAGGCCCTCAACGACGTTGCCAATGATGGCTTCGCCTCCGTTCACAACGTCCCCGAGCGTGGGGAGCTTGAAGTCTCCGAATTGCAGCATGACTGCCTCCTGTTGCGCGGACAAAGCCGCTGGTGAAGAGGCAGACGTTGTTGCCGGCCTCACTACCTATCTGGCGTGAGGTCGGCGGTTTTCCGAAGTTATTTTTGGCGGCGCATTCAGGGTTTCTCAGGACGACCCATAGGTGTGACCTGCTGCGGTTTCTCGGACCACTCGAACCTAGAAAACCACGGCTATCTGGGTCTCTTGTAGCAGCTGCTGTTTGAACTCATATGGGGTTCGGTTGCCCAAGCTGCTGTGGGGCCGAAACTCGTTGTATTGCTTGCGGAACATCTCAATCACAACCTTCGCCTCGCGCCTCGTCGGGAACCACTCCACGTCGAGGCACTCGTCGCGAAACTTGCCGTTGAAGCTTTCGTTGACGCCGTTGAACCACGGCTTTCCTGGCGGAATGTGCGCAGCATTGATGCCTTCGTCGAGGAGCCACTGCCCGACGGCGGTGGAGATGAACTCCGGCCCATTGTCACTGCGAAGGAATCGCGGCGCACCATGCACGGAGACCAGCCTTGCGAGCGTGTCAATCACCTGCGCCGAGCGAAAGCTTCCCGCCACCTCAATGGCCAGGGCTTCCTTCGTAAACTCGTCGACGACGGTGAGGCACTTCAAAGGAGAACCGTTCGCGCACATGTCGTGCACGAAGTCGTAGGCCCACACTTGGTTGGCTGCGGTCGGCGTATTCGGCCGCACCTTCTTCGCCAGCGGAACCCGCCTGCGTCGTCGTCGACGAACCTGGAGGCCCTCCTTGCGCCAGAGGCGGTGAACGCGGCGCGTGCCGACGTCGACGCCCTCTCGGCGCAGCAGAACGTGAATGCGGCGGTAGCCGTAGCGCGGGTGCTCCGACGCCAATTCACGCATTCTCTCGACGAGAGGCGCGTCTTTCACCGCCAGCTTGCTTTGGTAGCGCAGCATCGAGCGCGGCACACGAAACAATGCGCACGCACGACGGGACGACAGTCGTCGACGAGCGAACATCGCTTGCTTGCGACGCCCAAGCGCGCTCACCACTTTTTTGCATTCACCTCTTTCAAGATGGAGTTCTCGAGCATCTGCTCGGCGAGCACCTTCTTGAGGCGGGCGTTCTCGGCCTCCAGTGCCTTGAGGCGTTTGACGTCGGCGACCTCCATCCCTCGGTATTTCTTGCGCCAGGCGTAGATGCTGGCCTTGCTGACGCCGTGCTTCTTCGCGGCCGCGTCTGGCGACGTGGCATCGGCGTCACGCAGGATGGTGACCATCTGCTCTTCGGTGAACTTGCTCTTCTTCATGTCGTCCTCGTTCTTCGAGGCCGAGCTTTCCACTTTCAGGTGGCCCGAAAAACCGGGGGCAGGTCAAGCTGAGTCGTCACTTTCCTCACTTCGGAACTGAGTGTCGAGCAAATATTTGTTTGGCGAGCTTTCCAACCTGATTCATAATTGGCTATCTTCGACGTGTCCACATCGCATCAGCAGCTGTTCTGGAGAAGAAATGGTCTATCGCGCCACCATCCCTACTTTTTTGGGTCTGCTTCTTACTGCAGGTCTAGCGGCAACCTCCGCGTTGGCAGACCAAACTGAGGGTGTCTTTGGGAAGTGTCGCGACGAGCCGGGCAACTTCATTTCCGACACTTGCTGGTTGAGAAACTGGGCACAACCACACCAAGAGGTTTCAAAAAGAGAGTTTAAAACGCTGATGAAGTCAGCGGCCGGAAAAACAACGGGAACTTTGTCCGAATCGAAAGCCCCATGGGCAGCGAACTATCTTCCCTGGAAGAGTGGTGGTGTCGCTCGTCGCTTCGGTCCAGATTTGGGCTTGCCCGCCCCTGGAAAGGTTGCACTGGAAGACGTCAAAACCATGTCTCGCTCAGAGTTGAGCCGCCTTTCGCCCATTGAGAAATTCGACATACTTGAGGGGAATCTGGATTTCAGAGCAACGAAACATGAGCTGACTTTGCGAGGAAAGAGTACGCCAGGAGTAGAGTCCTGGGAGGGGTTTTGCAATGGCATGCGCGCAGCAGGGGCGTTGGCGCCCGAGCCAATTCGAACCGTTGAACGAACTGTGAATTTTGGAGGCGCGTCTGTAATAGTCCAGTTTTCTCCACGTGATCTAAAAGCCCTTCTTGGGGTGTCATATTTCTACGTTGAAGACAGCAAGTACGGGCAGGCCGGGAAGAATCAAGCGCCCGTAAACCCAGGAACTCTAGATATCGCACTTCGCGGACTCATCGGGACAGACAAGACATCATTTTTCGTCGACGTAAATACTAGCGAGGAAATCTGGAATGAGGCTGTGGTGGGGTTCGACCGTGACGCAGGGCCCCTACGCAAGCTTGTTGACTCCGACCGCGCTCCTACAGGTGCGGAAACAAGGCAGAATGTTCATACTACCCTTTATCTACTTGGAGAGGCGAGGCTCGACCAAATGAATAAGGCTACTCGAGAGCTTGTGTCAAAACGATCGAGTCGTTTTGTTAGGGAAGTAAAAGTAAAATACGTTCTTTTTCTAAACAAGGACGGCACAATAGTCGACGCACGCTGGTCGTCCCCAGCGGTAGACTCCATATGGTTCGCCGCAGGACGTGGGGCAGATGCGGATCACTCTAGTGGCATTGAGCCGACAACTCAAAAGCCCTTCAAGGGGAACAAGTGGTTAAACTGGGAGATCTTGCATTCACTCGTCGGCGATTCGATAAACCGACGTTGAAGCCGAACTGTCCGACGCCAAAGATGTTTAGCGTAAAAGAAGTCGTAGGGCGTTAGTTTTGAGACGTTGGTGAGGTTCAAAGCTGTCCATACCTGCTGTATGTTAGTGCTTATTGTCCGTGAGAGGTGTCGATAGTCCGTATAGCATGGCAGCAAATGTTTCCGTGCAACGTTGGGGTCGACTTTAGAACAAAAAAACTGGAGATATATGAGGCTGTCAAGAAATTTCGTCCTCTCGGAGCTGACACGGAGCCAAACGGCTTCCCGTCTGGGAATCGACAACACTCCGTCCGTCGAAGATATACAAAGGCTGCGTTTGCTTTGCGAACACGTTCTTCAGCCAGTGCGAGACCACTTTAGGCGTGCGGTGCTAGTTACCAGTGGTTTTCGATGTCAAGAGCTAAACTCAAGGATAGGGGGGAGCGAAAGTAGTCGCCATACGGTAGGAGAGGCGGCAGATTTCTCAGTAGTTGGCGTGCCGAATCTTGAAGTGTGCCGATGGATTCGAGATGAACTAAATTTTGATCAACTTATCGCTGAATTCATCGATCCAGCAGTAGATGGTTCTGGTTGGGTGCACGTTAGCTATGGTGCGGATAGCAATCGAAAGCAGGTGTTAACAGTAACTCATAACGGTGTGTCTTTAGGTTTGCCTACGCAGTGAGACGCTAGGATAGTGCAGACATAGCTTAAAAACGCAAAAGAAGCGGAGTAATCATGTCAGAGGATAAGGGAGAGTCACTAGGCAGCTCTGGAGGTGGGGTCTCCATGTTGAAACTAGAAAACCGCGGGTTAGAGCGATTGATGGCTGCTAGTGGCTATTTTCTCATTGTTGGTGCGATGATCCCCGTGCTCGTGATTAGTTACAAATATCACATTAGGGGAGGTATTGGCTTGAAGATCGGCGACGATCAGTCCGTGGTGTCATTTTTATTTGCGAATTTTACCGTTGAAATACTCCTCGTCCTGTCGTCATTTCTACTTGGCTCCTTTGGCCTGAGGCTTTTGTACGGTGCTAATAGGGAGGCGCACTCTGCCATACCAGAGGAGGACCGAACGCTGTTGGAGCCATTAATCAGAGATGCCAAGAAGGAGGCCGTCGACCAGTATGTTGTTCTGAGCAGTCTTCGTGGGTTTACGGGAACGTTTCAGAAAATTGGCTTTTCCGGTTTGCCGCTCGCAACTGTGACTCTAACGATCGTGTTTTCGTTGTTGTCGTTTAGCGGTGAGGATTCATTTATTGATTTAACCAAGCTCACGCTGGGGGCTTTTATCGGTTCCTTCGTTCAGAAGGGTGCAGATCCGGTCTCTAACTTGAGAGAGAGAGAGCAACAGACGAAAGGGTGATATGCGTCACTACTTACGGCGAATTAGGCTTGGCTTGGTGCCTATTTTTCTAGCGGTTTTCCCCGTGCTTTTGGCTGGGAAAGCACACTCGTCGGGTCCACAGGTATACGTTTCAGACGTATTTAGGACGGTGGCGAGAGAGGCGTCAGGAAGGGTCGTTTCGTCTGCAATCGAAAGCCTTTGTCTCCACGATGATCCTCTTTGTGTGTCAACCATGTCAGAGCTAGCATCTGCATTTTTAGTCGCCAAACAAGGGGATGAAGAGCAGGTTGTTGATTCGCTTAAGAGATTTTTTGCACTAAGCACCGTGAATGGAGTCGTCGCACGTCTTCCTCTTCCAGGTAAGGATGGCGAACGAACCACGGCAAGAAGGATCCGAGGGTGTATTGCGGCTAGCTTGGTCCAAGACCCACATCAGAGAGGTATGTACTGCACTGCCCGGGGCAATGAGTTAGACATTCTCAGGAAAAGGCATCCTGCAGCTGTGGATAGCCTGGGAGCCATACGACCAGCTGAAGGGGCTAAGTATTTAGCTTTATTGTATCGTGAAGAGACTGGTAGGAGAGACCTTGAGGTGTATGCGATGCAGCTGTCGAGCCTGCTTGAGTCGTCACGGCGTGGGCGTATTTATGATGCGATTGAGTATTTTGTCGGTCAGGAGCAGTCGGTGGTTGGTGACCCAGACGTTGTCTTGGACCTGCCTCATTTCCCTGAAGAGCGACTTCTTACCTCTTCGGGCCTTAGTCTATATGCTCCAGAGTGTGAAGACGCAAAAAAGGCCGTTCGCTCTTGGCTCCTCTCAAGGACAACCGTCATACAGACACTAAGAAGGAGCTATCTGGTCGGAGAGGAGGCCGAGATAGAGCCACTAAAGCGGCTTGTTTCCGCTAGGTGTCCACGCGACAAGAGGTATGAAGTTATTCGGAACAGTGCGTTGGATATGCTCGCAACATATCGATTGGGGCTCGCAAAAAGGCAGGCCTTAGTTCCCACGCTAGCTGGTATGGCGGTTGTCGAGGCGGCGATTGATGGTGATCTGGAGCAGCTTCAGTCCCGGTCTGTCAAGATTGCACTCTACGGAGCCGCCGAAATGATTGTAAATCGTTGGGCAGCTGAACGGCTTAAAGAAGAGCGTAGTGGCTCGTCTCGTATTACACGCGTCACGGCTCCGTCATTGAGGGGGGCGACTAGTGCATGCTCGGTGATCACCGCAAAGCTTCTGCTTGGGATGCAGGTTCTGGTAGATGATGCAAAACATCCGAAATGCGTTGATGAGAAGTCAGGTGATATTAGGAGGTTACAGCTTCCCTATGGTTCACTTGTGAAGCTGGGCAGAACACACGTGGATACAAGAGAAGTCACAAGAAAGGCATCGCATCTCCTATCTTCGCTACTTGGAGATGACTCTGAGCGAACAATGTTTGCTATTCTGAATGGCACAGAGGCGGAGTGGGAGCACATACGCAGCCGACTGATAGAAGCGATCGTCCGTCTATCACTTTATCCAGGTAGCAAAGTGTATGCTCAGCAGTTACAGGAACTCGTGTTTGAGGTGAAGCCCGCAGCTTCAAGTGGTGGCACCATAAAGCAGGATTTATTTGAAACAGCTGTCCTGGGGAGAATCCCCGCGACACAGCAGTTTTTTGTTGTGATTGATCTACCTTCCATAGGAGAAGACCGTGTCCGCCGAGACGCAATGGTTGTTCTAAGTAGTGCTGTCTCTGAAAGTGTCTATGCAAGCGACTATGTGGCGCATGGACTGCAGATGCTGAACTCTACTGATGCACGAAAGAGTATGGCGGCCACGGCTCGTCTCGGCCTCCCATTTCTAAGGAGCCAGATGACTTATTTTGTAAGCCGCTTTGATTCGGAGTGTTCAGAGTCAAATGTGCAGTCAGTGTTTCAAGTGTTTTCTGATGACGGCCAAGCAGGTTGCGTGGCGTCAACTCTAATCGATGCGGCGTATATGCCGTTGTTGGAGTATTTCATTGATGGCCACAGTGTCGAAAAAGCGGCGCTTCTTTCGTCTAGGCTGATCAGAAGATTCTCTTCGGAAAATGTCCTACGAAGAACCCCCATACTCGCAAACATGGGATTGTCTACTCAGGTGTTGTCCAGGTCGACAAGTGGGCAACCCTGGCTGCTTTCCTTTACTGCACTTGAGAAAATTGGTTTCGTTTTAATTCGTGCGAGAAACGAGGATTGGTCGTTTGAGCTCGGTCCCTATGTTGGTGGCTTCATTGATGCAGCGGTTCGTGTAGCCAGCCAGGATGACGCGACCCCTATTTGGAGCGCGGGGGCTACAGTGGGGTTCACAAGAATGTTCGCCTATGATGTAGGTGTGCAGGTTCATGTCGCGGCCGGACTACCATTTCATTTGCCAATCGAAACAGGTGATTCGGAGGGTGGTGTAAGACTTGTTTTGGGAGTAGCAGTTGTGTTGCCAGCCGAAATCATCTTTGATGCACTTAGCAGTGACGATGCCTAGGAGAGCAGAGAGTGTGCAAGAAAAGTACTGATGCAGGAGGAGAGGGATTCAGCGAGAAAGAGGAGGCTGATACTGTAGCGACGCCAACGTTCGATGGTTACTGCGAAAACGGACATAGGCTGAGACCAAGTGGAGGGTGCGGTGTAGCCGGATGTCCGTTCAGCTCACCACCCCAAAGCAAAGACTAGTAGGCAGCAGGTCCCGACATTCAAGGTCAGACGCCCACTGTTTGCATGCCGCCGATTTGGCCTCGACCACACCGACTTGGAGTAGCTGTTTCGTAGATGGGTCTTCAACGTCGTCGCACGGAACCAAGATGACCCTCATGGATAGGGCAAAGGGGATTTAAATGGTTGACAGAAGCAGGATTGCACTTGAGTCGCTACGTTTAGCTGCGTCCGACAAGAACTACCACGACGTACTCGGGGCGCTCGCAGCGGGAATTGCCGAAGGCGCGCGTCGTCTAGACGACCTTAGCGCAGATGATGAGTGGTTTGATTTGGTCGTGGATGATGAATGCGACATCGTCGAAGAGCTTCTCGGGGCGTCGTTCGTCGTTTGCCAGACCAAGGTCACCGCAGTTTCTGCCGCAGCGATGCGACTGCATGCCATCGCGACATCTGAGGGGAATAGCGGAATCCCTGAATTCAAAAGCAAGAAGTCAGTTCGGTCATTCGGCAACATCCATGTTGACTCGAAGCTACCAGAAGTAGAGCTTGTTTGGGCGCTTGCGAACTACTTCAAGCACCGAGATGAATGGCAAGGGCTTGACTGGACGAAGCTGCCGAAACCATCTCGCGCAACTGCTGATGTCCTTTCTTCCATTGGACTTAGCTCGGGTTCGACTGGAAACCTAAGAACGGGCTGTCGCGCGCTCGGCAATGAAAGCTACGTGAACTGGTTATGCTTCACAGATACTGTTGATTCATGGGCGATGGCTGTCCTTAAATGTGCCGAAAACTCCTCAAGAGCGGGTGCGTTTTGAACTGGTGTGGAGGGGGTTTACTGTTCGCTAGTTGTGTTTTTATGGGTGCTGTTGCGGCAATTAGGGCGTGTGAGCCATTTGGTGGTGCCAGACCAACTCAGTAGTTTGTCCTGGACCGTTTGTATGTACGACCTCAACGTTGTCGGCGCCTCCTTGAATGCCGGACCAGAATCTAATAGCGTTCGTGCGTTCTGATGTTCCTATAAAGGCTTCACAGCCTAGGAAAAGCACTAGTTAGGGAGTTTCCGTGGAAGAGCCAAGTCCGAATCCAGCAACCGCCCGAGCTGTCTATGTAGAAAAACGCGAACCGTTGCCTCCCCATAAGAAGGCGGAGCATGATGATGAGGTTCGTTTGCTAGGTCCAAGTGATGGCGTTTTCGACCTTGAGGCAGGCCCCGCGATGGCAACTGCTACCGTGCTTCTCGAGGATCGCGTGGATCCACTTCCGCACGGTTCTCCTGACGAAGGTCGGCACCTTTGGGTTATCGCCAAGGCCGGCGCTCCTGCTTTGCTTGAAGAAGCGCCTAACGTGAAGCCTCCGCTTCAACTAAAAAAGGCGAAGCACACAAACCTTACTGGCGGTGCAGAAGCATACTGTGGAGGTGAAGTCTGGTTCGATCCAGACGATGACACAACGATCTATGTCAATGGAGCAAGTGGAAGGTACGGCCCTCAGAAACGTGAAGATTTGGAAGACGCAGTTTCCTTTTTCCGCCACCTAGGGTTTAACGTGGTGAGCTTTGGCTGGGACGAAGACAACGACTGGGCTGTAAGGGTCTACAGGGGGTAAAAATGGCGAACAATGTCCACAGTCTGTTCTCGGGCCAGTTGCAGCGTCGGAAATACGTCCGAGGTCAAGATCAGATCACTCCTTTTCGGCCGAAGGCCAAGGGGAGAGTGCATACTGAGAAGGAGGTTTCGGACTACTTTGGTAGGGCTGCAGTCGAAGCCATTTTGGCAGAGGGTAGTTTTGGTGTCGCCAAGTCATCAAAAGACATAGGAGGTCGATTGCGCGCGGGTCGTGAGGCTCTTCAGCTTTCTGTTGACACGCTAGCTGAGCAAACGGGCTTGCCAGTGGAGACAATCAGGGCTGCGGAGGATGGAAAGAGAGTCGCTGTCCGCAGTTGTGATTTAATCGCAGTTTCTCTTGGGTTGGATGAGTTATACCTATCCGCCCCGTTTAGCGAGGACGAACGGGAAAATATCTACGATGTTGGGCAGGCAGTTGTTGCTGAAATCGGTGGAAACATGGGAGGGGATATTTTGTCCTTTTCCGAAGCGATGTGGGCCCTTCGCATGCAGCGCCGACTGCGCCCCGATTCGATAAGTCGAAGTATGTCCTATCTCCGGGCAATGCCGAGTGCAGCGATGCTGTTGGATTTTGTGATGGGGCACTATAGTCAACCGAACGGTGTTTTTTTTGAAGAAGACCCACTTTTTGCCGTTACACGCATCCGCGCCCTTTTAGGGGTGCCTGTTTCGTTCGCGCTGCTTCCGGCAACCTGTCTTGGTGCTACCGTTGTATTGCACGATGCTTTTGGTGTCGTGTTGAATATTGGTTCGCTGTCTGATGATAGCTATGGCGGTCTCGATGGCGTTCTTGTGATGGTAGAGCAGGTTATGAGCCATGCTAGAAGAAGTCCAAATACGCAAAGTGTCGTTTTTCACTGGGCAACTGCTGTTGAGAATGATGATGGGCTAACTCCACGTCAACGCGAGCGATATTCACGGCTTAGGGAGGCACGATCAAGGTATACTAGCTGGGTCGTGAGAGACAGATGGCTTGCTGATCAAATTCGTTCCAGACACCGAAAACATGTGTTTTCCCCGGCAGAGGAGTATCGGGAGCTTCGACGTCAAAGATTGGATTCGCGTTTGCCTACCGAGACCAACCTCAGGGGGGAGTTGGAGAAAATTAGAAGCACTATTTTAGAGCTTCTTTCCACGTTGACGATTCCTCATGACAATATTTTGGCTGAGCATAGAAAAGAGACGATCTACAACAGGCTTGTGCCGGCCCGAGCCGGTGCGGCAGGCTTTCCGGTTTTTGAAGTGTGCGCTAGCGCCGCCTCTTTCGAAATATCTTGGGATTCAGCGTCGGCATACTTGGAGACGCCAACAGATGTACTTAGGTCAGAGCTAGGAACGCTGCTCTCGGCCGTTGCGGATGTGGTTCTAGATGGCGAGGACGGCTTACTCGCCGGGGACAGCAAAAAGCGAATGGCATAGCGACCATGTGCACCGCGGTCGGCGACATCACCGGCATGACGGGGTTGAGCATCCGCGGCATCGTCAACGGCGAGCGCGACCCGCTCAAGCTGGCGACGTTCCGCGACAAGCGCTGTAGGAAGTCCGAAAAAGACGTCGCCGAGCACCTCACCGGGACGTGGCGACCATAGCACCTCTTCAGGCTCACGTCTGCGCTGCCGTTGTACGACCAAACGGAGGCCTCCATTCGCGCCCCAAAAAGTGTTCGGATTGACGAAGTGGTGGATGCTCCAGAGCTTTGGGAAACTACCCTTGTTCGACGATGGCAGAACCATCGAAATTCCCCCCATCGATCCCCCCATGTTCCCCCCATAAATGAGTTGCGCTGTGCAAAAGGATGAAACGACCCGTTACCTCGCGTTGCGCTAACCATTTAAAAAATTTTCACTTTCTGTTTCATGTCAAGAATTTAGAAGGCGGCCTTTTCGCGTTCCTAAACCAGGGGTCGCAGGTTCAAGTCCTGCTGGGAGCGCCATGTAACCCTCGACGACGTCGAGGGTTTTTTTGTGGACCTTCCCGAGTGGCAAGGCCTTGCCCTGACTTGCGAGCGCCGCGCACGCACGACACCATTGAACGACCAGCAGTCGGTGCACTGCCGACGTGCGTGTCCGAGCTACGGGACGCAAGCACCATTCGTCCCATCGCCGTCCGAAAACGCCAGGCATCTCATCTCGTCGGGGCACGGAGTCGCGCCGCCGTCTCCGTCAAGCAGACAGGCGACCCTGCAAAGGTTGCCCGCCGAGTCTGCCGTGCACACAAATCCATCGGCGCAGGGGCAAGGCTCCCCATCGGCGTTGCCTGGAAGGCACGCGCTGGTGGTCTCCCCATTGCCAGACGACAACTCGACGCATCGGAACCCAGATGTGCACGGCTCGGCTGCCGTGCATTCTTGTCGGCATAGAGCTTCGCCGTCGGCGCGGACGCACAGCAACTCGTCGGTGCATTCCGTGCCAAAGGGACAAGGCCCGCCCAGTCCCGCGGGGTTGGAGCAGGCGCTTGTCGAAATCTCTCCTTGGCACCCATTGGGGCAACTCAGGTAGCCAAACTCAAAACCGAAGTCGCTGCACGTTTGGCCTCCAAAATCTTGTTCGTCGCAGGCCTCATCTCCACTTCGGACTCCGTCGCCGCATGTTTGGCAGCTCGATGTGTCGAGTGTGCATGTGTCTGAACAGCGCAGCTCGCCTTCTGCAAATCCTTGTGATGCACAGGTCTCGCCGCGAAGCTCCAGTGCCTCACACTCCTCATCGGTTTGGAGCGTCCCGTCTCCGCAAGGGTCGAAGGGTGAGGCGTCGCAGGCAAGAAACAGAATCGGGAGAACCAAGATGCAAACGAACCTGCGCATGAACTTCCTCGGGGACATTGTCCGTTTCAACAGCGTTGGTGTCGGACATGAGGGTTTTAAAATGGCACATTTGGCGCCCAGCGTCACGACGCACGTGAAGCGGCTGGTGCCAGGCGATAAGAATCGCTCTTCGGCGAAGACCCCTGCTGAGCTCAGCTTTGACGCCTTCGCTTGAGCTGCACGCGTCCCATCTGTGAAAGACGTCTGCAACGCCGTCAGGCGCAGCGACGTGCGCGGCTCCTCGGTGGGCGGAGTCATGGTGCCACCTCCTTGTGCGGTCTATTTTGGAAGTATGTCTGTCCCCATCACATTCTCAGAGGCGCCTGGCGACGACTGGATGGTGTCGAACGCCGGCTTCGCAATTGTCGAAGCGGCCATCCAAGGCATGGACGTGAGTCAACATCTGGTGGAGCGCTTGACGATGGCAAGGGCCGTCGGCGGCATGGTTCTCGCTGACGAGCCCAGTGAAGTTGCCGAGGCGCTCTGTTGTCTGTTCGTCGATGTCGCTGAGGCTGGCGTGGTGTCAGCAGACATGCAGGTTCGACTCGAGGAGCTCGCGCTGCTCGCACGTCGGTATCTGGCGGCGGCAGACAGGAGACTCTGACATGATTCCACCCCAGTTTTTGCGCTCTGTCCGTGTGCTCGACGTCGGAGAAAAAGTCCGACTCATGGTGTCTGGCGTCGAGATCGATGTGCCCGCGTGCGAAGCCTACACAGAAGACGGAGCCCCCATCACGACGGCGACTGACACGCTCATCATCGAGGGGATGTGGTGGTACCGGTTCGCGACGTCGCAAGGCGTTCGGCAAGTCCGCGCGACGCTTTGGGCTGTCTACGACGACAGCTATCTCCTCAGCGTCGACGGCACCGAGGGGCGGGTCGAGAAAGACAAAGCAAACACGCCCAGCGGCGCGCCGCTTGTCGCTGGTGAGCAAGACTTGTTGCTCGACGTCGGTGCATGGCTTTGGGCGACGACGGATTGAGGAGGACCGGATGATTCACACTTCTGAAGGGCGCTTCAACGTCCGTCGACAACGCTGGAGGAGCAGCGAGCGCCGTCTTGCAGACGCTCAGCACTTCGCTTGGTGGTGGGCGCACAACTGCGTGGCTCACCCTTTGTTGGGCATATGGCCGTCGGCCCTGACCGTGCGCCTTCACGACGTCACGGCGAAAGAGCTGAACTTGTTTCCGGAGCTGTATTCGTCGCCAATGCCCATCATCGAACGTCGTGGTTGGTGGCTTGTGCACAACGTCGTGGGTCATTTGCTGATCGGGTTGCTGCCTTGTCGGCTGACATTTCGATGGCAAGACGCCGCAGCGAAGGCGATGCGCGTGCCCAACTGGGTGTAGGCGTGTGGGTGCCGGTGCTCATCGTCGAGCGGGATGTCATGGACATTGGGCTGCTGCTGTTTCGGGAGAGGTTTGGGCTCCCTGACGACGTGCCTGCTTTTGCGGAGGTGCGTGTCGACGTCCTTCACGGACGCCCCATCACGAAGGTGTTTGCTCGTGTTTCGATGCGTCGTGAATGCTTAGCGAAGCTGGGCATCGATGTGGCGGAGCTGCCGCTTACTCCGGGCTAGCTGCTTTCAAGAAATCTTTGTGCGGGCGTGTGTCGAGACCTGCCGATGCGCAAGCGGCCAAGACTCGTTCTCGAACGCCGTCCGTCGTCGACAACAGCACCGCATCGTCAGGAAGCTCCGGATACCGCGGAGCTTCTCCCGGCAAAGGGTTCTGGCGGTACCCGCGTTCGCCTTTTCGAGCGAAGCCGCGTGGAGCCATGTTGGTGCTGAGCCAGACCCATTCAGGAGAACTGCGGGTCCCCAGACCGAGGCGGTAGACATCGTAGCCGTTTGCCCACGCGTCAGGTTGTTCGAACTTGACCTGGAGGTTCTCCTCCAGAGCGGCGACAGCAGTGGCAACATCGGGAAGCTCGAGGAGCACAACCTCCCCGTCGGATTCGATGCGAAGCCTGCTCAAATAGCCACCGAACGACGATGCAATCGGCTTTTGTTCGTTGCATTCGATGTCGACGAAGGTCACGAGGGGAGACTCTGAATCACGGTAGTCGAGGCAAAGGTGCCAGTGCCCATCGCCGTCAAACGGGATGAGACCGTCGAGTTGGAAGTCGACGTATTCCTGAACTTCGGTCCAGTCGACGTTGAGCAGCGACGGATAGTGAGGGCCAATGCCTGTGATGAGGCTGTGGGGGACGTCCTCGTCGTCGAGTTCGACGCGGAGGTATCCACCGTTTTGTTCGCGGAGCAGGGCGACCAGTTCCGTCGGCAACCGGACGCCGAGTTGAGCTTGGGCGTCGTTGAGAATGTCGTCGGTTAGCGGCGGCTGGCGGTAGGGGAGGTAGACGGGGGTTCTCCAGATGTTCATCGTTCCTCCTTGGCGTTTGGCGTCGACGGATCGCGGACGGGCGGCGGCGGATGCAGCTCAACCTCCCAGGTTTCAAACGGCGGCTCCGCCATGTAGGCGGGGTCGCAGTATTGGCGGATGTACTGCGCCGCGCGGTGTTCGGCCTGCTTCGCGTTCTGCGGCACCCCGTCGTCGTCCCACTCGACCGTGTTGGCGAAGATGGCGAAGGCCGCCTCCATCAACGACGGCTCTTCGAGGATGGCTTCTCGGTAGTCGACCCCGTCGAGGAGAGGCTGGCCGACGGAGCCATTGGCGACCCAGAATGCGAACGTCCTGAGCGCTCCCGAGACCAGCGAAGGCATTCTGTGGTTGTGTTCAGTCATGGTGTTTCTCGGTGCGTCTTCAATGCCGGTCACTACGGCCTCCGCGTTTCGTCGACGTCAGGTGCTCCAGAAGCCGAAGCTGCTTTGCCTGCAGGCGGACGTGCTCCGCCGCCTTGAGTGTCAATGGGCACCCAAACTGATCGTCCTCGGGGCGGGCAACTGACCACGGCCCAAGTCTCGTCGGGGGCGG
>ENA-OWNT01003646-OWNT01003646.1-seawater-metagenome-genome-assembly--contig:-NODE-3646-length-14302-cov-3.984886_pt1 | contig 14302 bp, 9 predicted proteins | sample MGYA00238136_ERZ651165 | MGnify/ENA primary metagenome ERZ651165 (study PRJEB26861, sample SAMN08777766) | seawater metagenome | isolation source: coastal seawater | place: USA: Florida | collected...
ACGACGAACGACGAACGACGAACGACGAACGACGAACGACGACAAACGAACGACGACAAACGAACGATGACAAACGAACGAGCGAACGAACGACTGAAAGCAACGATGCAGTCGACGATGACGGTGACGTTGACGTTGCCGACGACGACATCGCGCAACCAACGAAAGTCGAGCCATGGACGGCTATCAACGCCGAAGACAGCGAAAACGACAACGCAGCGGTGACTACGGTGACGCCGAGAGAAGGGACGGCGAGTTGAAGCTGACAACAGTAACAGAAGCAACGACGACGACGACGTCGACGACGGCTACAACGAAGAACGGCAAAGCAACAAGAAGCGGAAGACGAGGACCAAGCATCGAGGACGCTTTGACGACCCCCCAGTGCGACAATGACAACGTCGACGGCGACTGAAGGGGGCGATGACGATGGCGACTTGCAGTTAAACGGTGTTGACGGCGACGACGACTCAAACGGTGACCGCTACGGTGGCTCCAAACATGACGGTGTCGACCACGATGGAGACAACGACACCAGCGACTTGGACGGCAACGAAGTGAGACAACTCTGACTTCGAAGAAAGCTCAATTCAACAAGTCGACCAACTTTAAACCCATCTTTTCCGCTGTTTGATCGAGCCGGAGCGTGCACGTTGACACGTGCCATTGGTGCACGCCCAGGAACCCCATCTGAGTGGACCACGTCCGGGGCGCCGCCATGGAGTCGCGAGACAGCTTCGGCTTCTCGTCGTCGTCGATGAGCGGCTTTCCAGCGACCAGGATACCCACAGCGGCCGTGCGGCAGCAAGTCATGGCCCTCGTGCGCACTCTCGAGGACTACGAGGCAGGCTTCGTCCAACACCTGACCTCGACATCGTCTAGAAAAGCGTTCGTCACCGGCGAGGCACGTGAGCTCGGCGCCAGTGTCCGCAACCTTGTGTCCGTTGCGACAACCACCGCCACGCATCTCGGAGTCCGCGTTCCGGGAGCTGTGACCAACCTTGCCTCGTCCGCGCGGGGCCGCGCTCAGATCGACGACAGCACCCTTCGAATAATGAAGCAGAAGCTCTTGGAGATGCGGGAAGAAGTCCAAGCAGCAAACAGGCGAGCAGCGTCGTTCAAGCGCGCCCACGGCCTCGCGAGGATGGCGGTGCGTGGGGTGGCAAATCCGTCTTCTTTTTTCTTTCTTTTTGTTTTCGTTGTTGCCACGCACATCTTTTTTACGTGCACAATGCCGTTATCGTCCACGTAGGCTGTGGCGGAGAGACGCCGAGCCAACAAGACTGCTGGCTGCTTTTTTCGATGGAAGCTTGCACTAGCGGAGCAGAAGCAAGCCTCGCACATTCGAGACGTTCAAGCTGGGGCAGCTGTGCAGCAGCAGCGCACGGTCAAGTCGTTCATGAGCGAGACGCACAGGGAGATGCGGCTGCGCCGAGGCCACGAGGAGCAGCTGCAGTCGCGCCTAAACATCACCACAGGTATAGCTTGGCGGTCGTCCTGGCTTTTGTGAGGCTGTGGTTTTGAATGCCCGTTCTTCCTGGCTGCGTGCAGGTGTTGTGGACGAACTCCGCATCCGCGTGGCACAACTTCAAGTGAAAGAACAGCGCTTGCGAGAGGCTGCTGAGGCCAAAGACGAAGCAGCCAAGCGACTTTCAACGGTTCGTGTTCTGCTGTATGTCAACTTGCGGCACCAATGCGGAAGCGAGACTTACTAATCAGTTTCGATTTTCCTGTGTAGGCGCTGACATTGCTAGACGACAAGCGTCAGCGACTGACCTCCGAGAATGAAGCATTGAAGGCGGACGCGCAACGCAAAGCAAAGGTTGGTGCCAGAGAGATGTGCGCACCTTGGGCACCCATGGCTTGTGCGGAAATACTACGTTACATTCTTTCCGTGATCCTCTGCTGTGTTGATGCCCATAGGAATCGGAAGCGAAGGTGTCGCGGCTGCGGACCGAAATAGCCAGACTGACAGCGGTTTGTATCACTACCAAGCTGCGAGCAACTGGGCTTCAAGTTACATCATCGAGATGCGCCGCTTGCTTGCTTGCAACCTCTTCTTCCAGGATCTTGACGGAGTAGATCGTGAACGAGACGAAGCCGCACAAGCAAAAGCGGAAGTGGCGTTTTATTCACAGCGCAACGACGAACTTCTCCGCGTAAGACTCGTGTTGATGTTACACAACTGCTAGCGCCGCGGCGATCTGCTCGCTTTCACAAACAAACCTGTAATTGCAATTGTATGTCCAGACAAATCAGCGTTTGCGTGTCGACTGTGAGCTGGCGACGCAGCGGCTCGACGAGAAGAAGAAGTCAGAGGTAGAGCTGCAGTGGTTGACTAACAATGTCAATCACCAAAATGATAACGCGGCGATTTTGTTCTGCACCAGGCCAACGCTTCGCAAGTAATCGCCAAACTGCAAGCCGAGTCCGCGGATGCCAAACGCGCTCGCGATGCCGCTGAGCAACGACAACGAATTGCTGCGGTTCGTCCTTCGCGTCCATGGAGCTTTTCCTAAGTGTGTGGAAGTTCTAATGCTTCTCTACGCGAACTTTCTTGCCTTTAGAACGTTGCACAAAGCCTCCAGCAGGAAATCGCGAGCCTCAAAAAACAGTTGCAGCGACAAGAGAACGATTCGCAGCAGGTGTGTCATCGTGTGAGTGTGTGGTCATCGATGTATGTGAATGCGTCATCGCGATTCATTGGTGATTCACGACTCACACAGGCGCAAGCGGAGATGTTGCGCGTGCGTGATCGAGCAGGTATCCTCGAGGCACGCTTCAAAGCCAAGGCTGAGGTAAACAGCTCTACCGTCCTAGTTCCTGTTGCCAGCCGACATTCAAGCTTGGAATGAATGGTTTGTCAGGCGGAGACACAGTTGCTGCAGTCCGGAGAACAGCTTCGCGAAGCGAGTGCGAGGAAGGATCGCCAGCGCGTCGAGCTCAGTGCAAAAGTACGCAGCTGGCGTTGTTGCTGGTTGCCACAGCGTCGCGCAAGTTGTCACAGAAATGTCTCTATTGGCGTTTGCACGCAGGTCCGCGAGTACGATTCCGAGCTGCGTGAGGCAGCGACAGCCCAGGCCGCTGCACTGGAAACTGCGCGTCAACTAGGTTCGTTGTCAACATTGGTGTGCAAACTTCGGTGCTGCGACGGTGGCAGATGAAGTCACTGTGATGGGGACGCCATCCTACAACACAGGAGCGCAACTATCAGAAGCTCGCCACCAGTTGTCGCAGAAAGAAGCGCAGCTAGCCGCCAACGTAAGCAAAGCGCTCGCTGTGCCCCGCTGCCACCGTTCAAAATGTCTTTGACGTTCTCGCTCGCGCTTCCGTTCAGGCCGATGAAATCGCCGCTCGCACTGCTGCCGAAGAGGCCACCGCTGCTGCATCAGAAGAGCTTCACGTTGCGCGACAGGTGCCACACACCGCTTCCGAATCGTCGTCGTCGTTGATGATAACCATTTCATTGCACCACCTCGATTTTTTATGCAGGAGCTTGCGGAAGCACGAAGAGAACTCATGACACAGTCGGTGCAGCGTGATTTGGAGTCGCGGCAAGCGCTGCAAGAGTCGTCCGAGGAGAAGGCTTCTACGCAGCAAGCACAGCAACAGCTAGTCGCCGCGATGCAGGTTCGTGGTGGTTGCAATGTGATGCGATGCGATGCGTGGAGCAATGGTGATCTCTGTTGTGGTTCTGTGCGGCGGTCCATCCAAAGGCGGTGGAGAAGGAGAACGCAGAATTGCGCGCCCGCTTGAACGAGAACGAGGAGCGAGCTGCTGCAGTGGAGCACGAAGGTAGCAACGAGTCGCTTGCGTTGGAGAACCAATCGCTGAAGATAGGGCTTGCCTCAGTGACGGAGGTTGTAGAGGAAGCCAAGGTTGTCGCGCGCTGTGTGCACTTACTTTGTGTTTGTGCACTTGTCCAGGCGTTGGCAGTTTGTCGATGCTTGCGGAGCGTGATAATAATGTGTGTGCGTGTGTGTGTGTGGATGTGTGCTTCGCGTCGACAGGGCAAGATTCTCGATCTAGAAAGCCAGTTGTCGGACAGAGAACGTCAAACACGGCAACTGCTCACAGAATTGCGAGACGCGGAGCAAGCGTCGGCGCGTCTCGAGGCGGAGTTGTCGAAGGTAGGCACGGTCGACTTGTTGATGCGAGAAAAATTGACCCTGTCGCTTGATATCGTCTGCGTCATTCTTACTTGCCAGGCCTCGGCGAGGTCCTCCGAATTGGCAAGCAGCCAGGCGCTGCAGGCGTCGATCAGCGACGAACAACACAACGAGCAGGAGCAAGCGGCGAGGGAGGCCATCAACGGATTGGAAGCCAAGCTCGCAGAGTCGGAGCAGGCACGGCTGAAACTAGCGGCGGTGCTGTTGAAGGTGCTGCAGCGAGGTCGGCAAGACGCCGAAGGGCAAGCGCTGATCGCCGACGGCGATGCCAAGGAGACGTTAGACGAATCGCAGGCGGCACAGCAGGGGAGAGATGCGACGGCGGAGGGCATCGCAATGCCACACGGCGCGCAGAGTATCCCGCTACAGGCATCAACTGGCACGGCCGCGCGCGATGCAGCGGCCGGTGAAAGTGTCGGCCTATCCGAAGACGGAGGAGACGCGGAGTCCTGAACACATACATACATTGCGCCACTCGCCACTCCGTCGCCGCTGTGAATGTGTAACTAACTTTAGTGGCATCAACGTCCTGCTGCTGCCAACCACAACGTACCTAAAGACAATGGATTTATTTCAAGTCTGTGGCTACTTACGTCTGCTGGTCTACATTATAACGACTCTGTCTACGTCGTCGCTGTGCATTGTCCTCGACGTTCTGAGCACTGTTCATGGCCGGGAGCACGTTCCATCGCGACACACCTGCAGCATGTATTTACGTAGCAATGCATTAATGCATTCGAAAGTTTACGAGCAAAGTCCACGCGAAGCGTCGCACAAAAGCAGGCAGCATGGACATGCACTGCTTCGTCGCACCTCGCCGGTTAAACACACAGACACTTTTCCGGAAGAGCCGGGGACGTGGCTAGACAAGCAGCGGCATTCTTCCTGCGCGGTGCCGGCGGGACAGACGGACTTGGCCGTGGCTGCCGATCGACGCGATGCCTGCCCGAATGCAAACCGAATCCAAACGCAAACAGCATCAGTGAGCACATACATCAAACGAGTCGCAGCATCAAACGCTGCGTTCGCACCGACGCGTACCTCTGACAATGCCCATTCCGCGTCTTTCTGTACAACATGCGCGCGGCTGCTCGACGACAAGGTGCGCTGCTCCGACACCAGTCGAGCGTCGACAACGCATCCAAATGAAATCGCGGCGCAAACGACGCCGGCGAGCACACCGCCGCGCATCTGTAGTGGTGCTACTGTGAGAAGCGTCGACGGATCAGCTCACGAAGGCATTGCGTGCGTTCAAATTGCGTCAAGGACGAAGCAAACCAAAATATAAATGCGATCAATTCCACAATCCATTTTTTGTCCTCGTCGTCGTTGTCGTCATCGCTGTCGTTGTCGTTGTCGTTGTCGTCGTCGTCGCTGTCGCTGCTTTCGTCGTCGGCAATTTGATCGTCGTCGTCGTCGTCGTCGTCGTCGTCGTCGTCGTCGTCGTTGTCGTCGCTGTCGTTGTTGATGTCGTCGTCGCCGTCACCGTCGAGTTCTGCACTTACTTGGCTTATCTTACTGACTACTCGTGGGCAAGATAGATACTTGCGGCGACGAACAACGAACGAATGCATCTTCGTCGTCGTCGTCGTCGTCGCTGCCGCTGTCGTCGTCGTCGTCGTCGTCGTCGTGTTCCGTGTATTTACAGTACGACGCGTTGTAATTACACCAACCAAACCACGGCGGAGCGGGAAAATTGCAGACTAGGGGTTGCGCGTAGTTAGGTAGGTGGTAGGTCACCTACCTAGGTCACCAACCTCCATCGTTCGTCGCTCGTCGATCTTTCCTTTGATTGAGCTCAACTCACTTATTGTCACTGCATCTTTCGAACGTCGACGCTTCTTGTGTGTAAGCTGCAACGATGGTTTCATGTATGTATGTACTTACTCGCTTCGTCGATCTTTCCTTGATTGAGCTCAACTTATATTACTTACTTACTCACTGATTGTCACTGCATCTTTCGAACGTCGAAGCTTCTTGTGTGTAAGCTGCAACGATGGTTTCATGCTCTGAACTCGGGTTAATTACCCAGCTTTGATTAGGTTCGACTTACATGCGCGAATCGCGCTCTTTGATTGTAACGATAACGAACGTACGTACAAATAAATAAAGTCCCGTGCAAGTCATGCACGAGCCCCGCGCAAGTAAAGCTCCGCGAGTTTGAAGCATAGCGTGCAACGTATACGCAGCATACCAGTTGTACTTGACTTTCACAGATTAAACTGCGCGGCGTCCGTAGCCACAGTGTGTGGTCCTGCCAGGCCTGCTGCCCGCTTCGCTCGTTCACGCCTCGCGAGCACCGCTCGTATGAGCTTTGGGGACCTGGTGCGGAACGACTTGTTGCGTCCGCGCATCAGGTTCCGGGCACGCCTCGCTGCTTTATCGGCCATCTGTTGCCTTGTCGCCAGCAGTTGCTTCCACGACATGTCTCGGATTGGCTTGTTGTTGTCCGAACCTGCGCGCCCGCCGACGACGCTGCTGTTGCGCCCCGCGGGCGCTGCCACCTCGTGATGATGATGTTGCCCAAGCCTTGAACCTGATTGACGCGGGCTGGTGTCACGTTTACGTGGCGGGCCGCTGAGCTTCGTTTGACGAGACGTCGGCGTGCGCTTGGCTGCGGCAGAAGGGATCGAGGTGCGTCTGCGTCGCCCCCCGACGGCGGGCTGGAGCGGTGTGGCGTGGACCCTCGCCCCGGAACTGGCCGTCTGCGCTGCTGGCATCGCAGTACGTTCTGCCTCCGGTTCTTCCCGCGCAAGCATTGGGACGACGGGCGCAATTGCGCTCCGCTTGACAGCCCGGACTGGCTTATCGTGGAGCCTCTGTTGCTTCTGATCCAGCAAGTTCTGGAACTGTGCCAAGTTCGTCACCCTCCGCTTCAGCGTGCACAACGCTTGCTCAGCCTGCTGCAACTCCGCTTGCGCGTCACATTGCGTGCCATTTAACACCTGCAATGCTGCTTCTGCCGCTGCAAGCTCGCGGCTTGCCGTGCTCTCCTGCCGGTCAAGAGCTGCTATTTCGGATCGTATCCTGTGTGCGTGGGGTGTCCTTGCGTTCCGCATGGCACCTAGCTTCTGTAGAAGCTTTGACTTTGCAAGGGCAACTCCGCGAAGTCCGGCTGCGCACTTTGCCTTCGCTGCTTCGCACCTGAATCTTTCAGCCTCCAATCTGGCCGAGTCACCGCTGGCCACCGCCTGCAATGCAGCAATCCTGGCTTGAAGGGTATGCACGTTCGCAGAAGCGCGGGCGATCTGCGCGGAGACCACATCCATTTTGCCCACAAGCTGTCGCTGCACCTTCGACTTTGCGTACTTCAGAAGGAACCAGCTCACAAACAGTTTGAGCAGAATCACTGCCAATGTTACGCCAGGGTCCGTCACGAACACCTGCACAAGCAACGATTGGCTAACGTCGGTGATCCACAACACGCTCTCGTCGGCGTTGAACGTCACGGATAGCAGCACGCAAATCATCAGCGTAAAAGCTGTCAAGATGACGAGCGCGGCAGTGCTGAGAGATCCTAACAGATGGCGCTTCGTCTTCATGCCAGTGTACCACGCTTCAAACTCCACGCGCCGAGCGTCGCGCTTCAACCGGATGTGTTTGCGAACACGGCGTTGGAGCGACGTGACCTGCGCAATGACACGACTCTTGGTGCCGTGCAGGTCCATGCATCCTGTCAGGACGCCTGCTCTCAGCGGAGATGGCAGGTCGACGACGCAGTTGAAAAATCGAAGTTTGGTTGAAGCCGCGGACACTTCATCGATGCGTTGCGTGGTGGTGGCAGCGCCGCCGCGAATGTTCCTTTGCCCGTGCGTCAGGTCAATCCAGTTTCCCACGGCCTTCAACTGCAGTTCTGCAGCTGTTGCAGTCACACGCCGTCTGCGCGACCGCCAGCAACTCAGCCGCCGTAGCTCCCGTGTCAACAGAGGCATTGGCATTGGTGAAAACGTTGTCACCGAGTTCACGTTGCTCACCATATACGGCAAGAAATGCTGCACGGGAAGCAGCAACACGTTTGTCAGTGCTGCAGACACCAACGCGGACCAGACAATCACGAGTGGGTCCGACGAAGAGCTCTCGTTTGGGTTAAACAGGAAAGCGGACGCCACAAACGTCATCAGGATCGCCCCAAGCAGCGTCACAGCTTTGTCGGCTCTGCCGAATACAATGGCTTCGTGGTCCCAGTGGAACAAGAATCCAAATACTGCGTTGCTCGTCAGCACTTCAAAGACGATCAACTTCATCGCATCGCGGGCCGACACCCACCGCCGCAACACTGCCTCGTACTCGCTAGAACCCATCGTAGTGGGTTTGCTAAGCACGCCGACTTTTTGAAACACCATCAAACCTCTTTGAACCGCCTCGCTGCGGCCGCATGCCTTGGCGGCCACTATGATACCAGCGAACAGCACCGTGATCCCAACACACACGCCCAGAATTAGCCAGTTGACGTCCGCGTTGTCCGCAAGCAAGTCCACATTGTTCATGCCCTCCACTCGCTCCGACAGCAACTGGATCTTCGCTTCCACCACTTTGGCGGCTTCAGATGAGTCTTCGACGGTGAACAACGTGAAGTGCGAGGTTGCGCAAATGGCATGCACTGTGAGATCGATGTCAAACTTCAACCCACGCAGCACGACTCCACGCCCACTCCAGATGGACTGCAACCGATCGTAGTATTTGCACGATAGAGCTTTGCGGACGGCTTTCACGTTTACTGCGTCGACGGCGATTGTCAGTGAACTGCTGTCGTCGACGCTCACAGCATCGGCCTCATCTTGCACGCCGTCGTAGTCAACAGTTACGCCGTGAACGTTCGAGAGGAACCTGCTCCCATTACCATCCGAGCGACTGATGTTGTTCCACGCTGTCATCGTCACGGTGGTGATGCCGTCGGCCGGCGTTGACAGCACCGCAGATCCCGCATCAATCACAGCGGTCTCTTCCGTCGATGCACATGAGAGTGAAAACGATGACTGCTCGAACGTCACAACGGCGCCGTCAGGAACGTCGCCAGCCTCAACGCCGACACACACTGCGGCCAACGTTTCGTCCAGGTCAGCAGTCCGGTCACGAGTATCACTGGGGCTGCCATCTTGCGCAAGCAAGCTCTCGTACTTGTCAACGGCCTCAATGTACAGCTCGAGGGTATCGTCCGAGAATTCGCTCGCACGCTGAGCAATTGTAGCCAGTGGTCCTGCGATGTCGTCGGCAACGATTGCGGTTTCGGCCATACTGTTGATGACCTCAGACAATACGACCACCCCCTGAGAGACTGGAGTTGAGCTCACATTGAGCAGCGCATTGACAGCCACCAGCAGCTGCTGGAACTCGTCGTCGCTGTCGACGGCGTCGACGGCTGCCAGCAGCATGGCAGCCGTATCGCCACCGTCGCCAACACTGCCCACTTGGTCCAGCATTTCAGCGAGTATTGCGGACGCTGACACATTGTGCGACGGCGCTGCGAGGTCTCCACACGCTGTGCACCACGCTGTGGAACCGTGGGCGTTCGTGACGGCAACGTCCAATGTGTAGTCCCGAGTGGTTGGGACCGCCATAGTGGCGCTAGCAGCGCCGCCTTCAACTGCCAAGAATCTCCATCCACTGGAGTTGTCGACGATCCAGAATTGGTATGTCAGGTCGGTCGCATCTGTAGCGTCCACCGTTGCCACGAACAGATTCAGAGCTGCCGAGCCATTCACCCACTCCACTGTTGCGTCGTGCACAAGTGGAGGTGCTGCGAATTGAAGACCACTGACATGTGTGGCCGAGGTGAGGCCGTTTGCCAACCGTACGTCCACCGACAACTCGTACTCATGCAGGGAATCGACTGCGATGTCACTTGGCAAGAACGACGCGAACCGGTTCGTGCTGCCGGTCTGAGTCCACACCACGTCGTCTCCAGTTGCCAGAGAAAGGTTGTACGTCCTCTCATCTGCGTCGACGGCCTCGTCCACGTCAACGGAGGCCACGACGTGAACGGTCTGGTCCCAAGCAAATACGCTGATAGAATCTTCACACGGATACTGGTGACAGGCCTGCAGTGCGACCGCAAACGCCGCGGCCTTGTTCTCGGGCGTCGTGCACGGAGCGCCGCCGACGCAGTCTCGGCCGGGCGCCGGGTTTTGCGGTGTTGTGCTGCTGCTCGCCGCGCTAGCCGTGGTACTATTCTGTGACTGCGAGCACGGTCCTTGCTGGTCCCCAACGCAATCAGTTACACGTAGTGTTGCTGCATCGGTTGTCGCAGCGAACGCGGTGGCCGCCAACATCTGTTCCACAGCCAACGTCAGCGACGCCAGGCTGTTGTTCATCGACTCCACGGTATTGTGCAGCAGGCTGTCGTTCATCGACTTCACGGTGTTGTGCAGCGCGTCAATGTCAGCCAGTTGCTCGTCGATTAGCGCTTGTTGGTTGGCAATTACGTCCTGCTGCGCGGATATTGTTGCGTTCATGCTATGCGCACTGCGATCCACAGCCAACGTCAGCGACGCCAAGCTGCTGTTCATCAACTTCACGGTGCTGTGCAGCGCGTCAATTTCAGCCCGCTGCTCGTCGATTAGCGCTTGTTGGCTGGCAATTACTTCCTGCTGCGCCGACGTTGTTGCATTGATGCTATTCACGCTGCCGTCCAACCACTCAATGTCAGTGTTCACCCCAAATAGCGTTGCAGCCAACGTATCGACGCGTGTGCTCGTGGCGTTCAGCACACTCCACGTTGCTGTGTCATTGTCCAACAGTGTGCTCAACACAGCGGCATGCTCTTCCAGTTGGGTATCATGCTTCTGCAGCCACGCCCTGTGGACGCCGGTGGCGTTGTCCAATCGTTGGCCATTCACGAAGAGACCGTTCTCCGCGCAAATGCTGACTGAGTAGTTCTGCATGCTGCTGCAAATGTCGGTTGTTGAGTGAAAGCCGAGCACCGCGGCGTTGGAGTGCGTCACGGATGTCCTCGTGCCCAGGCCCATGCTGCCAGAACCATGCACGGAGTTGAAGCTGCCGCCCAATATCATAGAGTCCTCTCCGAAAGCGGCGTTGAAACTACCACCGGCCACCACGGCCATCGGGCTATTCGCAACGTTGCTGCGTCCGCCGCCAACCGTGCTCCAGCCTTGTAACGCCGTGTTCTCGGCTCCCCCCGACACAGCCGCACCAAACCCCACCGCAAAATTCGTGAAGCCACCCGCAACAGAAGCGTACGGCTGCGTCGCGTTGTTCAAAGTCCCTCCTGCCACCACGGTTGCGTAGCCCAACGCCAAGTTGTCATTTCCACCGCTAACGACAGAGAAGTTTGCTTTTGCGGCGTTGGCACGGCCGCCACCGATGGCGGACCACGACCCGTGGGCGTGGTCTCCTGCGCCGCCCGCGACGGTGGCTCCGAACCCGGCAAAATTCGCCGCGCCGCCGGCCACGGTTCCCAACGCACTTGCAGTGTTCCAATAACCGCCACCCACGACGCCGGCGAACATAGCGACTGTGTTGCTGTACCCGCCACTGATCACCCCGTGCGCTCCGATTACAGAGTTGTATGATCCACCACTGACCACGCCGTACGACTGTGCCGCTGTGCATTCCAAGCCCCCTGCCACCGTTGTCGCGTAGCCCAACGCCATGTTTGTGTTTCCGCCACTGATGACGGAGTATGTTCCTGACGCTGTGTTGGCGAAACCACCGCCGATGGCCGACCATGTCCCCGTCGCGTGGTGCGGCCCATACACTTGGTAGTTATGATTAGCCCCGCCGCCCCCGGCAATGGTCGCATATCGGCCGGCGGAGTTGCCCCAGCCGCCTCCAATGCTGCCGTACGCATCGGCAGTGTTTGCCCGTCCGCCCACAATGGCGTAAGAGCCCGCAGCTACGTTGTCTTTGCCACCAACGACCGTGGCGCAATAGCCGCTCGCAGCGTTGAGAACGCCGCCACCGACCACACCCCACTTGCGCGTAGCGGAGTTGCTTGTGCCACCAGACACGACGGCGGCGAAAGCGGTCGCATTGTTCGTGAACCCTCCAGACACCACCGCGTACGGCTCCGCGGCAGTGTTGTCCAAACCTCCGGACACTACGCCAGCGTACGCAACCACTCTGTTGGAGTACCCTCCACTGATGACGGAGAAGTCTCCTGTCGCAGTGTTAGTGCGACCTCCGCCAATGGCGGACCACACTCCTTCGGCGCGGTTTCCAGGCCCGTCGAGTGCGAGATTTTGGGCGTCAAAGTTAGCTCCTCCGCCGGCCACCGTGGCGCCAAACCCGGCAAAGTTGGCCCCGCCGCCGCCCACGGTTCCCATCAAGCTGGCAGTATTCCACATTCCGCCACCCACGACGCTCATGTACATCGAGGCAGTGTTGCCATACCCACCGCCAACCACACCGAACGGTGACAACACTGCGTTTGTAGACCCACCGCCAACCACACCGAACGGCGACAACACTGCGTTTGTAGACCCACCGCTGACCACACCGTACGTTCCTGACACGGTGTTGGATTGGCCGCCGCTGACGGTGCCGGCATATGCCGTGGCAATGTTGTAACTACCACCACCAACCACGCAGTACGAACCTGACGCCGTGTTGTGCTCGCCGCCGCCAACCACGCTCACTTGTCTCGGGACTCGGTTGTCGAAACCACCGCCAACCACGCCGTAGTCTCCAAGCACGGTGTTCGCCTCGCCACCGCTCACCACGCCATGTGACGCCGACACATTATTGGATTCACCGCCGGCGACCACGTCGTGCGAACCTTGAGCAACGTTTCTTGCGCCACCGCCTATTGCCCCGTGCGCCGCGGTCGCAGTGTTCAACAGGCCGCCGCCTACCACGCTAAAGTTTCCGGGCACAGCATTGGACACGCCACCGCTAACCACGCCGGCATATCCCGCCACAGTGTTGAGGTTGCCGCCACCCACGGCGCCGTACACTCCGGACGCATTGTTGGACTCACCACCGTCAACCACGGTCCCAAATCCCACCACAGTGTTGTACCAGCCGCCGCCAACCACGCTCAAGTATCCAGACACGGAGTTGTAGAAGCCGCCGCCGATCACGCTAGCAAATCCCGTCACCATGTTGAACTGGCCGCCGCCGACCACAGCCGCAACTCCTGATGCAGCGTTGTCGTAACCGCCACCGACCGCACCATGTGGTGATGATGCAGTATTACGAGAACCACCCGCGATCGCTCCGTACATCCCGGACGCAGTGTTGTACTCTCCGCCGTCAACCACGCTTGCAAATCCCGTCACAGCGTTCGACCGGCCGCCACTCACTGTGGCGTACGGTGCTGACGCGTCGTTGTTCGTGCCGCCGCCGACAAGGCCGTAGTCTCCCGATGCAGCGTTGTAATCCCCGCCGCCGATAGTGCCGGCGTATCCATCCACGGCGTTGTCGTAGCCGCCGCCGACCGCCCCGTACATTCCAGCAATGTCGTTGGCCTCGCCGCCGGCAACAACGCCCCCAAATCCCACCACAGTGTTTTGGTAGCCACCGCTGATGACGCCGTTAATTCCTGTCACAACGTTACCTTCGCCAGCGCCGACTACGCTCCCGTAACTCGACACAGTGTTCAACAGGCCACCACCGACCACACCGTACGTCGCTACCACGTTACGCGCGCCACCTCCAATTACGCCGAAGTCGCCGACCGCACTGTTACGGTCGCCGCCGCTGACCACACTGTGTGACGCCGTCACGCTGTTCGACTGACCGCCGCCAACCACGCCGTGCGATCCTGGCGCAAAGTTTCCTTCGCCGCCGCCGATCGCGCCATGTGTACCTGCCGCGGTGTTGGACTCCCCGCCGCCGATGAAGCCAAACCGCCCCGTCACGTTGTTTCCGCGCCCGCCACTGACGACACTGCCGTTGCCCACGGCCAAGTTGAACGACCCTCCACTGACTACCGCGCAGTCGCCGGAGTCGTCGTTGGCAGGACAGGAGGCCAAACGCCGTCGTTCCTGGGCGCCATCGCCGCCGTCGCTGCCACACGGGACCGCGGTGTTGCACACGGCCGCGTCGACGCCATCCTGAACGTGTGGGCAGTCCACACCGCCACGTTGCGGCTTGACGCGGACAGCGAACACGCGGCTGCGACGGCCAAAGGGTCCGCAAGTGGACGTGCACGGGCCCCATGGCAGCCACTCGCC